>Ga0208826_1000404_pt1 | contig 46460 bp, 39 predicted proteins | sample AD_UKC115_MetaG_FD_184451 | JGI IMG/M metagenome (GOLD analysis project Ga0208826, IMG submission 184451) | Active sludge microbial communities of municipal wastewater-treating anaerobic digesters from Hong Kong - AD_UKC115_MetaG (SPAdes)... | ecosystem: Engineered > Bioreactor > Anaerobic >... | reverse complement strand
TTTTATATCCAGCTTGAATTGCTTTACTGAGTAAAAAATCGCAAACTTTTTCATTTGAGTCAGTCCCTACAGGTCGTTCTTTTAAAATTTCATCGATAATTGTCATATGTGTTGTTTTTAAAATGCAGCATAACTTTTTTGTAAATGCACAGTTGCGAATAAGTACCTTGAACCAGCACATCCACGCCGTGAATGGTTCCACGAGCAAAACATATGCCTCCCTTTACAGGTGAAACAGGAATGGAATTCGTTGGCGTAATTTCAAAAGTTTCTTCATTGTTGCCACAAAATTGCTGTCCATCAAAGGAACTTACATTCCAGACCTGTCCCTTTATTTTGGAGTCGATTGTGAGGTTGCGTACGGTTTGATGTTCCATCCAAGCTTTGTATAAACCCTGATTGGTGGCAATATAAAAATGGGGTGGATCGTAACTTACCGAATAAACAGCGCCAATTGCCGGATAGAAAGACTGAATGCAGCGTAAGGAGGAGTTTTGATGAACAAAAGCAATGCCTTTATCCAGCGCCAACCAAATGTTGTTGTCACGGTCGAAAGCAATTCCAAGCACAGTGTTGTTTTGGAGTACATTGGAAGTATTGATTGCCCAGATTTTTTGTCCCGACTTGTCGATGGCCACAGCACCATTTAAAATGGTACCGATGACAATTAATCCGTTGGGTGAAATAACCGCCCGGTTGATTTGAGCTTTTTTCAATAAATCGTCCACTTCCGTAGAGAAACGTGTAAATAGTTGTCCATCATACAGATATAGTCCATCGGAAATCGTAATCATCAAAGCGTGTTTGTCGTCAAAAGGTAGGATTTTGATGACTGGACTTTTCATAATATTGTTGGGAACAGGAACAAAAGTATTCTTTTGTCGGTCGAAGAAGCAAAAATCTTTCTGAAAAGTATGTGTATATAAAGTATTTTGATAGAGGTTGAAGAACAGGAAGGAAAAATCGGTTCTAAATCCTTTTACTTCCCCGTTTTTAAATGTAAAATATGAAGTAAAAGATTGAAAAAAAATGGTGCCGTGGTCGTCGAAGATATTCCAAACTTCATCATTTTGCATTTTGTAATTTTTCAACAGCACCGATAGTGAAGTATAATTTAACTGACCAAGCCGGTCTCTTTCAAAATAGCCAAATTCTTCGAAGGCGCCAATGTAAATTCGATTTTTTTTGTCAATCATTACAGAACGCACCAAACCATTTCCGGGAATTTTGTGCAATTTCCACAGAGAACCGTCAAATTCGAGTAGTCCTTCATTATTGCCAAAATAGAGTATACCATCCGAAGCTTGTGCCACTGCCCAATTTTGATTGGCAGCGTGATAATCGTTTTTTGAAAATTGTGTAACGAGCGGAATAAATTCCTGGGCATTTATAGTGCAAGTACAGAATATAATGAAAAGAAGATGGATTTTTTTCATAAATGTTCCATATTGTTTTTTCAAGGTATAAATAGATTTCAGGTTAAAAAATTCATGCAAAGGAACTTAAAATGATTCCTTTAGCAAAATCGATACAAGATTCCTATCCGGACACTTAAATAATATCGACTTCCAAAAGTAAGAAAATATTTGATGCCGAAAAAGAAACAACAAATTTTTATACAACAGGCAGTAAATAGGAGAAGTTCTATGATGAAAATCACGAAGCACAAAATAAATACAAAACCGTAAAAAAGAAATTTTGTATGGGATGGTAAAAAAGAGGGAATGAACAAAAAAAGTGATCCAGCTGGGATTCGAACCCAGGACCCCATCCTTAAAAGGGATGTGCTCTACCGGCTGAGCTACTAGATCATGTAAAAACGGCTGCAAAGTTACTTATTTTTTTGGAAACTTCAAACAAAATTTTTAAAAAGTTCCAGAGTTTTCCATCAATTAGTTGATTAACAATTATTTTCAATCAAAATTTTATTAAATATATTTTTACACACTTTGTTTTGTCTTTGGTTCAAACGTATTGCCTTGAATATTTTATTCAGGTATGTTAAGTTGTTAAACGAAAATTAAATTTTTTCGGTATTTTTATTAAATCTCCATTCATTCCTATTTTGAATTTTCATTGATATAAAGTAACTTTGTAACCCTTAAAAAATTTAACAAAAAAATGAGAAAACTTTTTCTATTAATTGGTTTAATTTCAGCATATTTTAATTCAATAGCCTGCACCAATTTTTTGGTGGGGAAAGCAGCTACGGTTGATGGTTCTACTCTTATCAGTTATGCAGCCGATTCGTATTTTATGTTTGGTTCGCTGTATTATTCACCGGCAGCAGTTTATCCCGACAATGCCATGCTCGATATTTACGAGTGGGACACGGGAGAGTATTTGGGAAAAATCAAGCAGGCCGAAAGAACCTATTCTGTTGTGGGCAATATGAATGAATTTCAGGTTTCAATTGGCGAAACCACTTTTGGTGGTCGTCCCGAGCTGGTCGACAGCACTGCCATACTCGATTATGGAAGCTTAATTTATATAGCTCTGCAGCGTTCCCGTTCTGCCCGTGAAGCCATTAAGGTGATGACCGATTTGGTGGCTCAATATGGTTATCGAAGTGAAGGAGAATCTTTTTCCATTGCCGATCCGAATGAAGTTTGGATTATGGAAATGGTAGGAAAAGGAAACAGGAATAAAGGCGCCGTTTGGGTTGCCCAGCGAATACCGGATGATTGCGTTTCGGCTCATGCCAACCAGGCCAGAATCACAACCTTTCCTTTCGACGATAAAAACAATTGCCTTTATGCAGAAGATGTCATAGCTTTTGCTCGAGAAAAGGGTTATTTTAAAGGGAAGAACAAGGATTTCAGTTTTTCGGACACATATGCTCCATTGGATTATTTGGGACTGAGAATTTGTGAGGCGCGGGTTTGGACTTTTTTTCGAAAAGTTGATCCGTCAATGGACAGTTATATTTCTTACATCAAGGGAGAAACTGTTCAACGAATGCCTTTATGGATAAAGCCTAACCGTAAAATCAGTGCGCAGGATGTAAAGGAATTTATGCGTGATCAGTATGAAGGAACGGAATTGGACATTACCAAAGGAATAGGTGCCGGCCCTTTTAACAGCAAGCTGCGCTGCAGTCCTCTGACTTTTTATGTTGACAGTGTGGAATACGTGCACGAACGTCCCGTAGCCACCCAACAGACGGGTTTTTCGTTTGTAGCTCAAATGCGAAACTGGTTGCCCGATTATATTGGCGGAATATTGTGGTTTGGTGTTGACGATGCTGCCAGTTCCATTTATGTACCCATGTATTGCGGTATCAACAGTGTTCCCGAATGTTATCGTGCAGGCAATGGAAGTCTGGTAGAATATTCGCCAACTTCGGCATTCTGGATTTATAACCAGGTTGCCAATTTTGCCTACAGCAAGTATTCTTTTATGATACAAGATATTAAAAAAGTACAGTCGAAATGGGAACAGGATTTTAATTCACTTGTTCCCACCATCGACAAAGTGGCTTTGGGTATGCCTGAAGCATCAGCTAAATCGTTTCTGACCAGCTTTAGTAACTATCAGGCAGAAGCTTCAACGGCAGCTTGGAAAAAACTGGGTGAATATCTGCTGGTAAAATATATGGATGGTAATGTTAAAATGGAGAAGGACGGGAAATTTCTTCAGAATGACAAAGGAATTCCTCCGGGAATTATTCGCCCCGGTTATCCGGAAGATTTTTTGCGTATGATGGTAAAGGAAAATCCCGGTTTGAGGGTAAAAACGGCAGAAGAATTACAAAACCGGAAATAAATTGCTTGTTTCTTTTTACAAAATCTTTTTCATTCTTTGCACTTGTTAGCCAAAAATAAAAAACTCCCGGAAACATATTTTTTCGGGAGTTTTTACATTTGTAACAAAGAATAGATTCTTTATTTTTTCAATCCCTGAGCTTTTGCCTTGTTTGTAGACTTTTGGCATTTAGCAGCTTTCATAGTAGCTGTGTCCTTTTTCTGAACTGATGTAGCTGCTTTCTTTTCGGTTTTTTGAGTAGTTGCAACTTCCTGTTTTGCCGGTTTGTTTACAGGTGTTTTTGCAGTTTGTGCTGTTGCAGACAAAGCAAATACAAATGTCAATGTCGTTAAAATAATCCCAAGCTTTTTCATAATCTACAAAATTTTAATTGTTAATGTAATGTTTTTATTTATCGATTTTTCGTTTCCGAAAATTCAATTTATAAGACTGTAGATGGATACAAAGGTTTATTCTGCCGTTAACAATTTATACTAATTTAATTGTTAATTCATCTATCTTAAATTACTATTAATGACTTGCCTAGTTTTATTTCAGAAAAATAAAGAAGATTTAATTCTGGATCGAATCAATCTGTCAAAGCAAATTGCTATAGAAATCAAAACAATAGCTTATTCAAAAAAATGAATTTTCATTCCTGATTTTTTTGGTGTAACTTTACAACTTGAAATATTTACCAGATGATTTTACAAAATTCTATTATCAAATATATTTTAATAAATTAAAAATCAATAATTTATATTCAGATGAAAGATTTTCTTTTTTCTCGGCACATTGGTGTTTCGTCGGAAGAAATACAGGAAATGTTGAAAATTGTAGGTGTTGAAAGTTTAGATGAACTTATCGCTCAAACCATTCCTTCTTCCATTCTATTGAACGAAAAATTGAATCTTCCTACAGTTCTGACAGAAAATCAGTATGCACAACATATTTCGGAAATTGCAGAGAAAAATGAGATTTACACTTCCTATATTGGCAGAGGATGGTATGATACTTGTACGCCGGCTGTGATTTTAAGAAATGTTTTTGAAAATCCTTCATGGTACACTTCTTACACCCCATATCAGGCCGAAATTTCTCAAGGCAGGTTGGAAGCTTTACTGAATTTCCAGACCGCCGTTTGCGAATTTACTGGCCTTCCACTGGCAAATGCTTCATTGCTGGATGAGGCTACGGCAGCAGCAGAAGCAGCCACCATGATGTACAACCTGCGTTCGAAGCAACAAATAAAAAATGGGGCAAATTTGCTTTTTATTGATCAAAATATTTTTTCTTCTACATTGGCTGTTCTACGAACACGCACTGAGGCACAGGGAATTCAGCTTGAAATTGGCGATTATAAGTCCGTTCAATTTTCGGAAAAACATTTTGGGGCCATTATTCAATATCCCAATGCCGATGGGAACATAGAGCATTATTTTTCATTTGTTTCTCAGGCACATGCTGAAGGTTGTAAAGTTGCTATAGCTGCCGACATTCTCAGTTTGGCTTTACTTGTTCCACCGGGAGAATGGGGTGCCGATATTGTTTTTGGTTCTACTCAACGTTGGGGAATTCCTATGGGATTTGGAGGCCCTTCGGCTGCTTATTTTGCTACTCGTGATGAATTCAAACGCGATATGCCTGGACGTATTATTGGCATCAGCAAGGATAAAAATGGGAAGCCGGCTTTGCGCATGGCACTTCAAACCCGTGAGCAGCACATCAAACGTGAAAAGGCAACTTCCAACATTTGTACCGCACAGGCGCTCCTGGCTTCTATGGCAGGTTTTTATACCGTTTATCATGGACCGGAAGGAATAAGGAACATAGCACAAAATATTCATGCCATTGCCCTTTATATCAATTCCTTGCTGCCTGTTTATGGCTATCATCAAATGAATAAACAATTTTTCGATACTTTAAAAATTGTATTGCCAGGCCATGTTTCTCAGGCTGATTTTCGAAGAATAGCCCTCTCCCACAAAGTTAATTTTTATTATTATGAAACCGGAGAAATAGGGCTGAGTATTAATGAAACTACCGAAACGTCGGACGTTCAAGAATTGATAAATATTTTTGCAGAGGCAGTTCGAAAAAAACCGATTCTTTTCAACGAAACTGATTTGACTGAGTTTGAAATGTTCGACGAAAAAATCAAACGGAAGTCGCCTTTCCTTACGCAGGAAATTTTTCATTGCTATCATACCGAAATCGAAATGATGCGGTATATCAAGAAATTGGAACGAAAAGATATATCGTTGACTCATTCCATGATTTCTTTGGGGTCGTGCACCATGAAGTTGACAGCAGCATCAGAAATGCTTCCGTTAAGCAGAGCAGGATTTTTGAAAATTCATCCTTTAGCTCCGGCCGATCAAGTGAAAGGTTACCTTGAACTTATCGGTGAACTTGAAAAATATTTGTGCATCATTACCGGTTTTGATGCTTGCAGCTTGCAACCGAATTCCGGTGCAGCCGGAGAATTTGCCGGCTTGATGACTATCAAAGCATTTTATCGATCGCGTGGTGAAACAGAACGAAACGTTGTTTTAATTCCGGCTTCGGCACATGGCACCAATCCGGCTTCTGCGCATCAGGCCGGACTTGAAATAGTTGTTGTCAATTGCGATGAAAATGGAAATATTGATCTCAACGACTGGAAACAGAAAGCGGAAACTTTTCGTACATGCTTGTTGGGTTGTATGGTAACTTATCCATCAACACATGGCATTTTTGAAACTCAAATTGGGGAAATGTGCGAAATTATTCACGAGAATGGCGGACAGGTTTACATGGATGGTGCCAATATGAATGCTCAGGTCGGACTAACTCATCCAGCAAAAATCGGTGCCGATATTTGTCATTTAAATTTACATAAAACTTTTGCAATTCCTCATGGTGGAGGCGGTCCCGGCGTTGGGCCCATTTGTGCTGCAGCGCATCTGGCACCTTTTTTGCCCGGTAAAACATCCGGTCAGAATACAGTGGCAGCCTCACTGTATGGAAGTGCCAGTATTTTGCCCATTACTTATGGTTATATCCGAATGATGGGAGCTGATGGTTTAACAAATGCTTCAAAAATTGCTATTTTAAATGCCAATTATCTGGCCGAACGTCTCGAGGAAACTTATGGTGTGGTGTATCGGGGTGAAAAAGGTCGGGTAGGACACGAACTGATTTTGGAATGTAGAAATTTTAAAGATGCAGGAGTTACGGAAACCGATATTGCAAAACGTTTGATGGATTATGGATTTCATGCACCTACTTTGTCTTTTCCCGTTCATGGAACTTTGATGATTGAACCTACTGAAAGTGAATCAAAAGCAGAACTCGACAGGTTTGCGGAAGCTATGATTCAAATTTATCAGGAAATTAAAGAAATTGAAAATGGAACAGCCGACAAAACAGACAATGTTTTATTGAATGCACCTCATGCAGAATATGAGATTGTGTCGGATGAATGGGAACATGCTTACAGTCGCAAAAAAGCGGCTTATCCGACGAAATGGACTGCCGAAAACAAATTTTGGATAAATGTAGCGCGTATTGATAACGCTTTTGGTGACAGAAACTTAATTTGTTCCTGCCCTCCAACTGCTGAATGGCAATAGAATTTTATTGTCGCTATTTTCTTTAATTTTTTTGGATTTAATGTCATGATAAACAAATTGATAAAAATTGCCGTTATCTTTTTAATTGGTTTTTTACCAATGAACAGAGTTTTTTCCGGCGATGTTGGGAAAGCTTCCTACTATAGCTACAAGCTTACCGGCAAGCGTATGTCGAATGGCGCACGGTATCATCCCGACAGTTTGTTTTGTGCACATCGGAACTATCCTTTGGGGAGTTTGCTTAAAGTGCGAAACCCAAAAAATAATAAGGAAGTGATTGTAAAAGTTACCGATAGAGGGCCACATGTTCGGAATAGAATCATTGATTTGTCCTATCGAGCTGCAAAATTGCTTGAAATTACTGGTCAGGGCATAGCGCTGGTGGAAATTACACCTGTTCTGGAAAATGAGTTCAAACTTTTTGTAGAAAGGAATTTGTCGCAGATTTTTCCATCAAAAGTGTATTTGCCGGTGATAAATAAAACCAATTCCATAAAAGACTCTTTAACCTTAAAAATACCAACTGCAAAAGCTCATTAGCTTTTCTTTTTGAAAAGACAAATTACGGAGTTTTTGAATGAATTTACTTATTAACCAACCGTCTAAAAATTTGAACCTATGAATTTACTGGAACAATTAAAAAAATTCACAACTGTGGTTGCCGACACAGGAGATTTTGCATCCATGATGACTTATAAACCTGTGGATGCCACTACCAATCCTTCATTAATTTTTTCTGCATCTCAAGATCCGAAATACCAATACTTGGTAGAAGATGCCATCAGTTACGCAAAGGCTTTGACTTCCGAAAAGGAAGAACAACTAAAAAAAGCATTGGATAAGCTGGCTGTAAATTTCGGTATCAAAATTTTGGAAATTGTGCCGGGTCGTGTTTCTACCGAAGTTGATGCTCGTTTGTCGTTCGACGTGAAAGGAACAATAGCCAAAGCCCGCGAGTTAATTTCACTCTATGAATCTGCAGGTATTTCGCGTGAGCGAATTCTTATCAAAATTGCTTCGACATGGGAAGGGATTCGGGCTGCCGAAGTCCTCGAAAAAGAAGGCATTCATTGCAATTTGACGTTGTTGTTTTCGTTGACGCAGGCTGTTGCTTGTGCGGAAGCCGGAGTAACATTGATTTCGCCTTTTGTTGGAAGAATTCTGGACTGGCACAAAAAAGATCGAGGAATCGCTGATATTCCGCCTGAAGAAGATCCGGGAGTGAAATCTGTTACTGCCATATACAATTATTTCAAAAAGTTTGGTTATGCCACGCAAGTGATGGGAGCCAGTTTCAGAAATATGGGAGAAATCATTCAGTTGGCAGGATGTGATTTGTTGACCATTTCTCCTGCTTTGCTCAAAGAACTGGAACAAACTGAAGGTGTGCTCGAAAGAAAATTGGATCCCGAAAAAGCAAAAAATGCCGATATTCAAACTTTGAAAATCGATGAAATAAATTTTCGCTGGATGATGAATGAAGATGCTATGGCTACTGAAAAATTGGCCGAAGGGATTAGAAATTTCACCAAAGATTTGCTGAAACTCGAGAATAAGCTTGCTGCCTTATTGTGAAAGGAAGTTGGATACATGTTATCCATATAAATAAAGCAAGCTCTTTTTCATGAAAATGAAAGAGAGCTTGCTTGACAATTTTGTTAAAAGAGGTACTTGGCGGATTCGAACCGCCGTATGCGGTTTTGCAGACCGGTGCCTAACCTCTCGGCCAAAGTACCTTGTTTTGGTCTGCAAAGATAGAACATTTTTCCTTCACTCCAAAGCTTTCAGCCGAAAAATGACTGACAGTTATCTTTTACGGACGAATTCTTTGCATCCTCTGTTTCTGAGGAATGTTACGAAGTAATTGACGTTTAAAAGTACGTTCTGCTTGATAATAATGAAATAATTTTTCGGGAGATAGGGATTTTTTTAATTTCAAATGGTAATTTTTGAGTAGCTGAGCCTGTTTTATTTGTAAATTGATATATTCATCATTGAGCAATTCATAGTTCGGTTGTGCTTTATTTTCCTTCAGATAATTATTCAACGTTTCTCTGTTTTTTTCATGCAATTGCCACACGGCATTTTCGTAATTCATAAAAACAGGTTTCACTTTTGAAGCTTCATCAGGTGTCAGTTTGGCCTGTTCAACGATGTAAGCCCATTTCCTTTCATGCATTTTCTGGATATTGGCGTTTGCTGTTTCTTCAGCAGAAAGCGAGATTGAAGTTATCCACACGATAAGCATCAATATATATTTGAATCTTCTCATTTTAAAAATTAATTTGATGTGTTTTGAAAAGTTTCATTGCCATTTTCAGCTTCATAAGCATCATTCATGTAGTAATACATCATGGTTGGTTCGTCCACTTGTGAGAGTAAATACATTTCGTAATTTTCCTGTTTTTGGCGTTCGTTGTTTTTGGAAACAAAATAAAATACATTTCCGAGCAAAAATATTCCCACAAATACTGCAGCCCAACGCATCCAAGCCTTTGAACGAATAAAACCTTTTGTTTCGGATTTAGGAACTTCTATTTTCTTTGCGTAGCCTATCTTCAGATCAATTTCATTGGCAAATTGTTCAAAATAATTTTCCGGAACACTGAAAGGTAAATCGTTTCCAATTTTTTTCAATATGTTTTTTTCTTTTTTCATAACTATTTGTTTGACTGTAAAAAATGGTTTAGGTTTAATCTGATAATGTTAATTTGTCGAAAATTATTTATAAATGAAATAAAATCAAATAGTTGAGATTACTGTTAAATTTCAATATCACTATCGAGCAAAAATTTTTCAATTTTTTTTACTGCCAAATGATATGATGCTTTTAGTGCGCCGGCAGTGGTTCCCAGTATATTTTCCATTTGTTCGTAAGAAAGATCATCAAAATATCTCATATTGAAAACCAGTCTTTGTTTTTCGGGCAAAGTTAAAATGGCTTGTTGTAATTTTAACTGTGCTTCGTTGCCGTTGAAGTATTGGTCGGCTTGTAACTGTTGAAGCAGTACGTCTTCAACTTCGTCCAGCGAATTAATGTTTTTCATCCGTTTATTGGACAAAAAAGTCAGCGTTTCGTTGGTGGCAATCCTGTAAAACCAAGTGGAAACAAGTGAATCGCCTCTGAAATTGTCGATGCCGTTCCATGCTTTCATAAAAGTATTTTGGAGAATATCGTTGGCATCGTCATGTGAGAGTACCATTTTTCGGATATGCCAATACAACCTTTCCTGATATTTTCGTACCAATTGTGAGAAAGCCGCAGCCCGACCATGCGGATCATGCAACTGTTCTATCAGTTTTTTTTCGCTTGCTATAGTTTTATTGTTCTCCACATTAAGTTGTTTGGGCAACTTTTTCTTCATTTGTTTGACTTGATTTTTTGTCTTTCGTTTAATTGACTCTGGAAATATTTTTATCGCCCTCAAAAAAACGCAGAATATTTCGTGAAGCAAATCTACTCATTTCGTTTCTGTCATCAATTGTGCCGGTACCGTTGTGAGGAGAAAGAACCACGTTATCGAGTTTTTTCAAATCTTCTGGAATAACAGGTTCGTGTTCAAAAACATCCAGACCTGCACCAAAAAGTTTATGATTCGTCAAAGCTTTTACCAATGCCGTTTCGTCAACGACCGGTCCGCGAGCAGTATTGATTAAAATAGCTGAAGGTTTCATCAACCGAAATGTGTTTTCATTTATCAAATGAAAGGTGCTTTCGTTCAAAGGAACATGCAAACTGATCACATCACTTTCGCTTAGCAGTTGTTCGAGCGTTGCATATCGGACTTTAAGTTTCGTTTCCGTTTCTTTGTCCAAAGGGTTTCGGTTGAAATAGATAATATTCATTCCCAATGCAACAGCTCTACGTGCTACAGCTTTTCCAATACGTCCCATGCCAACAATGCCCATTGTTTTGCCACATAGTGAAATGCCCAAATTTTCCATAACTCCCCATTTTATACCGTCATTTGTTCTCAGTTTTCTATCGCACTCGCTGATACGGCGTGCTACAGCCAACATCAAGGCAACCGCCATTTCGGCCGTAGGCTCAACCACAGGATCGGGTGTGTTGGTTACGACAATGCCGCATTTGGTGGCAAAATCAACATCAATATTATCATATCCAACACCATAATTGGCTATAATTTTCAATTTTCCCTGAGCACCGGCATCAATTACGTCCCTGTCAACTTTAAACTGGAAAGTAGGAATAAAGGCATCAAATTCGGGAATAAGTTGTAGAACTTCCTTCTTTGAAAATATTTCTTTTTCAGGAAAAACAACTTCAAATTTTTTTTCTAATTCCGAAAAGCCTTCCGCAGGTAAGCGGGTTGAAACAAGTACACGCATATTTTTAGAAAATAGTGGGTTATTGAATTTGGAGGAATTTTTCTGTCCTTGCAAAAGTACTGAAGTGTCAAAAAGTATGCAAATAGATAGGTTTATATTATCTTTTTCTTTTTCAATACTTCAATAGAATGTAAATCGCTTCTTGTCAGGGATAAAAAAATTAAATTTTTTTGTGTACTTTTGTGAGAGATAATAAACCTGAAAAAGTAAAATAATATGGCTGTAGTAAAACCTTTCAAAGGAATTCGTCCTCCACGTGAAATTGTAGAAAAAGTTGCTTCCCGTCCTTATGATGTATTGAATTCGGATGAAGCGAGAGAAGAAGCGGAGGGCAATTTGATGTCGCTGTATCACATTATTAAACCTGAAATTGATTTTCCTCAAGGAACGGATGAACATGATGAAAGAGTGTATGCAAAAGCGGCAGAAAATTTCAAGAAATTTCGTGAAAATGGTTGGCTGGTTCAGGATGAAGAGGAACATTATTACATTTACGCTCAAACCATGAATGGCCGCACTCAATACGGGATAGTAGTTTGTGCCCATATTGACGACTATTTGAATGGAAATATTAAAAAACATGAACTGACGCGCCGCGACAAGGAAGAAGACCGCATGAAGCACATTCGGGTTACCAATGCCAATATTGAACCGGTTTTTCTGGCTTATCCATCGCATGAAGAATTAAACAGTATTGTTTCTGAAATTGTTAAAAATGAGCCGGTTTACGATTTTGTAGCTCCTGATGGTTTTGGTCATCACTTTTGGACAATCGAAGATAAAGAAATAATTCGTCGCATTACGGAAATTTTTCAAAATATTCCTTCTCTTTATATTGCTGATGGACATCATCGTTCTGCGGCTGCAGTTCGGGTGGGTGACGAAAAACGGCGACAGAATCCTCATCATACCGGAAAAGAAGAATACAACTATTTTATGGCTGTTTGTTTTCCTGACAATCAGTTACATATAATGGACTACAATAGGGTGGTAAAAGATTTGAATGAACTGAGCGATGAAGAGTTTCTGCAAAAACTTTCCAAATATTTTATTGTAGAGGGAAAAGGTACTGAAATTTATCACCCAAATAAATTGCATAATTTTTCGTTATATTTATCTGGAAATTGGTATTCACTTACAGCTCGAGAAGGGACATACGACGACAATGATCCGATTGAAGGACTCGATGTTACCATTTCATCAAAATTTATTTTGGATGAAATTCTTGACATAAAAGATTTGAGAACCGATAAGCGGATAGATTTTGTAGGGGGAATTCGCGGACTGGGTGAACTCAAAAAACTGGTTGACAGTGGCAAAATGCGGGTTGCTTTGGCGCTTTATCCCGTATCGATGCAACAGCTTATTGCCATTGCGGACACCGGAAACATTATGCCGCCTAAAACTACCTGGTTTGAACCAAAATTGCGTTCAGGACTGGTAATCCATGAGTTGAGTTGATTTTTTTAAAGATACCGGTAATATAACTTTTAATTCTTTATGGGCATACATTTTTTCAAATTGCTGATTAATAAGTGCTTATGCAATTTTTTATAAAAAAACCGTCTATAATTTTTCATCGAATTATTTCGCTTGGTTTGCTTCTTTTGCTATTGCAAAGTTGTGGCGTGAGTTCACGTATAAAAAAAGCCGATACGAGATTTGAATTGGGAGAATATTATGCGGCGGGAGATTTATATAAAAGTTCGTATGGCCGGATTCCCTATAAGAATAAATCTTTGCGTGGATATGTTGCTTTTCGTCAGGGAGAGTGCTATCGTCTTATCAATAATCAGCGGGCTGAGCAGGCTTATTTGAATGCCATTCGAAACAATTATAGCGACAGTACCGTTTTTCTTCGTTATGCGCAGGTGTTGCATCGAAATGGAAAATACGGAGAAGCCTTGCATAATTATCAGTTGTATTTGCAAAAAGATTCTTCCAATATTATTGCAAAAAACGGAATACGTGCTATTCAAATGCTCGAAGAATGGCAAAAAAATGCTACTCGTTATGAAGTCAAATATGAAAATCAGTTTAATGTACGAAGAGCTTCCACTTTCAGTCCTGTGTTTGTAAATGCTGCTGCTGATGAACTGGTTTTTACTTCCACTCGTTCCACCGATAAAAAAGCTTCTGTTAAAGCCGATCCCATCACCGGTTTGCCAAAAAACAATCTTTTTATGGTTCGAAAAAATGCGACGGGCAAATGGGGAAAACCTGAAATGCTCGAAGGAGAAATTAACACACCTGAAACCGACGATGGCGTTTGTTCTTTTGCTTCCAATGGCAAAACCATTTATTTCACCCGCGCTCAACAATCCGATTTGGCCGATATGGGAACAAAAATTTACGTTTCTTCCCGTACGGGAGCTGCGTGGAATCCGCCTCAAATGCTGAAAATATTTGTCGATAGTACGATTTCCGTTGCTCATCCTGCCATTGCACCCGATGGGCAAACAATATATTTTGTTTCCGACAAAAAAGATGGATTGGGAGGAAAAGATATTTACAAGGCAACATTGGATGGAACGGAATGTAAATACATCGAAAATTTAGGCTCGGAAATCAATACTCCCGGCGATGAAATGTTTCCGGTTGTGCGAAACGATGGTACATTATATTTTTCATCAAATGGGCATCCGGGATTTGGCGGATTGGATATTTTTAAGGCTGTTCCACAAAAAAATGGCGGATGGCTAATTCAAAACATGGGAACGCCTGTCAATTCCAAAGCCGATGATTTTGGGATGACGTTTGCCGGTGATACCGAAACAGGTTATTTTTCTTCAAACCGTAACGAAATAAGAGGTTACGATGCCTTGTGGAGTTTTCAATTACCCGAACAGGTTTTTTTAGTTGAAGGAAAAGTGGTTGATGATCAAGGACAAATTATTTCTGATGCAACCATTCGTATTGTTGGCAGCAATGGCACGAATGCGCGTATTCAGACAAAAAAGGATGGAACTTTTCGCATGAAGCTCGAAAAAGATGTAGATTACGTAATGCTGGCAACAGCTCGTGGATTTCTGAATCAAAAAAATGAACTGTCCACACAAGGAATTACCGAGAGTAAAACCTACAGCGTAAATTTCCGACTTTCTTCCATCAGCAAACCGGTGAAAATTGAAAATATTTTTTATGAATTTGGAAAATGGGATTTGACTCCTGCTTCGGAAAAATCTTTGCAGGAATTGGTTAAATTGTTGAAAGACAATCCAAATATAACGATTGAATTGAGTTCGCATACCGACTACATTGGCGACAATGCTTTCAATAAAAATCTTTCTGAAAAGCGTGCGCAGTCGGTAGTTAATTATTTGATAAAAGCCGGAATCGATAAAGAAAGACTGACGGCAGTAGGGTATGGAGAAGAAAAACCGATAGTGGTTGATGAGGCGCTGGCTCAAAAATATCCATTTCTGAAAGTTGGAGAACCTTTATCCGAAAGTTATATTTTAACGCTCACTCCCGAACAACAGGAAATTGCCAATCAAATCAATCGTCGCACCGAATTCCGTGTTTTAAAGACAACGTATAATTTGTATTGATGGCAAGTAAGAATTTTTTATTAATCTTAAAAAGTTGAATTATTAACTTGAATTTGTAGTTTAATAAATTTTTTTGTGATGAAACAATATTTGGATTTGTTGAACCGAGTACTTACAGAAGGAGTTTATAAGGAAGACCGCACAGGAATTGGAACTTTAAGCGTTTTCGGACATCAAATGCGTTTTTCGCTGGATGATGGTTTTCCTTGTTTAACTACCAAAAAATTGCATTTAAAATCAATTATTTATGAGTTGCTCTGGTTTCTCAGAGGGGATACCAATATAAAGTTTTTGCTGGATAACGGCGTTAGCATTTGGAATGAGTGGGCAGACGAAAATGGCAATTTGGGGCCGATTTATGGTTATCAGTGGCGTTCTTGGCCCGATTATGAAGGAGGTTATATTGATCAGATTGCTCAAGCGGTAGAAACCATCAAAAACAATCCCAATTCTCGGCGAATCATTGTCAGTGCTTGGAACGTTGCCGATTTGCCTAAAATGAAGCTGCCTCCTTGTCATGCTTTTTTTCAGTTTTATGTGGCCGATGGAAAATTAAGCCTTCAACTTTATCAGCGAAGTGCCGATATTTTTTTGGGTGTTCCCTTTAATATTGCCAGCTATGCTCTGCTTCTAATGATGATGTCCCAAGTCACCGGTCTGAAAGCTGGAGATTTTGTGCATACGCTTGGAGATGCACATATTTACACCAATCATTTGGAACAGGTGAAATTACAGCTCTCGCGAACTCCCAGACCTTTGCCAACTATGCTGATTAATCCAGAGGTGAAAGACATTTTTTCTTTTCAGTATTCCGATTTTCAGTTGATTAATTATGACCCATATCCTCACATTAAAGGAGAAGTGGCTGTTTGAATTTTTTTTCTGAAGATAGTATAGGTTTTTAAAATAAGTTTTATAACTTTGTAAGTTTGCGTGTTTTTTAAGAAAATTTTCATGGATTAAAAATTACTATCATGCCTAAAATTTCAATTATTGCTGCTGTTGCTGATAATTATGCTATTGGTAATTTAAATAAACTACCGTGGCATTTGCCGGCTGATTTGAAGTATTTCAAAAAACTTACTACCGGTCATGCAGTTATCATGGGAAAACATACCTTTGAAAATTTGCCCAATGGTCCATTGCCAAATCGGAAAAATATTGTGTTGACTTCAGTACTGTCCGATGGCATTTGTGAAGGATATTTCGAAGCCAATTCCATTGAAGAAGCGCTCGAACTGTGTGAGAAAGAAGAAGAAGTGTTTATTATTGGCGGAGTATCCATTTTTAAACAAACTATCGACTTGGCCGATAAAATGTACATTACGTGGATACATGCAAATTTTCCTGCGGACGCTTTTTTTCCGAAAATTAATTTTGATGATTGGGAAGAAATCAGTAGGGAAGATCATCCAGCCGATGATAAGAATCCGTATCCTTACACGTTTTCGGTTTATCAACGTAAAAAGAAGTAATTCTCCTCACTGATTTAGTAATGTTAAACGGTCGTCTATTGTTTCTGACTTTAGACGACTTTTTTTATGGAAATTTTCTCAAACAGTCAGGTTGACAAGAATTCTTCCTTTCAGTTTCCCCTGCAACATGGTTTCGATGGCTTCTGAAAGTTGGGAAAGGGAAATTTCGGTGTAAAGACTTAACAGTTGTTCGGGTTTCCAGTCGGTAGCCAGTTTTTTCCATAATTTTTCACGTAAGTTCATTGGGTAATTCTGCGCCGAAACGCCTATGAGCGAAATACCACGTAAAATAAAGGGAAAAACGGAAATATTCAATTGGGTGGAATGTATACTGCCACAAGTCGTAACAGCGCCCAGAGGTTGAATTTGTTTAATGATGTTTTCCAAAATTCCACCACCTACAGTATCGATGCCGCCTGCATATTTTGCTGAAAGAATAGCTTTCTGTGGAAGAGATTCAAATTCGTTCCGTGCAATAATTTTATGACAACCAATGGTTTCAAAAAAACTTTTTTCGGTTGTTTTACCTGTAATGGCAACGGTTTGGTAGCCGAGTTTGGCAAGCATGGAAAGCGACATGGAACCTACGCCACCTGTTCCGCCCGATACAATAATCTCACCCATGTCGGGAGGCACAAGTTCGCTGAGCCGGGAAATTGAAATTCCCGCTGTAAATCCGGCTGTTCCAATGATCATTGATTCTTTTAGTGTCAATCCTTCGGGAAGTTTAACAATCCAATCGGACGGGACGCAAATATATTCACCAAAACCTCCAGGGGTATTCATGCCCAAGTCATAACCAGTTACAATCACCTTATCTCCCGGTCGAAAATTTTCATCGTTCGATATTGTAACAACACCTGCCGCATCGATTCCCGGTGTGTGCGGATAGTTCTTTGTCACACCTTTGTTGCCGATGGCTGAAAGCGCATCCTTGTAATTGAGTGAAGAATAATGAACACGAATGAGAACTTCACCATAAGAAAGCAGATTTTCAGTAGTCAGTTCTTTAATTTTTCTTGAGTATCGACTCCCTTCTTCTTCAACAACTAATGCTTTGTAGGTGATGTTTTCCATTCACAAATTTTGTTTGAGGATAAAAATAAATCGTTGGATGTAAACTGTGTTTATGAAAACTTAAAAATAAAAAATTACTTATTCGTTTTCCTGAATTGGGACAGTCTCGTTCATACAACATTGTCCATTGAAAATAGCGCCGGGTTCAATGATCAGGACTTTAATTTTAACATTTCCTTTGACTTTTGCGCTTTGACGAAGAGACAAGGTGTCCTGTACTGATATTTCACCTTCCACAGTTCCAATAATTTCAGCATTGTTGCACGAAATAGAGCCTTTCAGGTAACCCTTTTGCCCGATAACTACTTTTCCATTACAAAAAATTTCTCCTTCAACTTCTCCGTCTATTCTAAAATCATTTTCGGCTGTGATGGTGCCAACAATCTTGCTCCCGTAAGTCAAAGAATTATAAATAATGCCGGAATTTTGAACAACTTCTTTTGCCATAATTCGAAATAAATTTTTAATTGATTTTATGTCCGCTCAAAAATACGTGTTTTTTTTCAGAAATCAAATTACATTCTATTTACATAAACTTCAAAAAGATTATTTATAGAATAAATTCAACAATTTTACCATCTTTTTTGAGTTAAATGATAGAAATCTGTTATATTTGTTTTTACTTTTGTTAAACAAAATTTTTATGCCGATAAAGCATCTCGAACATAGCGAAATTGATTACGAAAAGTGGAATAAATCTATTTTGCAAGCTAAAAATCAGTTGGTTTATGCCGAAACATGGTATTTGGATATAGTTTCTCCGTATTGGGAAGCTCTTGTTGCAGATGACTATGAGTATGTGATGCCTTTGCCGGTAAAAACTAAATATGCCATTCCTTATCTTGTTCAACCGATTTTGACACAACAATTGGGCATTTTTTCTGCTTCCGAAATCAGTGAAATAATAATAAAAGAGTTTCTAAAAAAAATTCCCTATCCCAGTTATGAGTTAAATTTTAACGAAGAAAATTTTATTCCCGAAGCTGAAGCTTTTCCAAACTACATTTTGTCGCTTCGACCTTCCTATGAGCAACTTAGAGCAAAATTCTCAAAAAATACTAGAAGAAATATTGAAAAAGCACAACAAGCCGGCTTACAGGTGAGAGATTTTCTTTCTGTCAATGATTTTTTAAATTTTTATTATTCTCTGGAGAAAAAATTCATTTTTCCCGAACGTTCTTTACTCGAAATGCTAATCGGGAAAGGGAAAGAGAAAAACGCTGTAGATATTTTTGGCATTTTTTCCCCGCACAACGAATTGATAGCCACCCTTTGCATGATTCATTCCAAAAAAAGATTTACCTATTGGATTCCGGTCTCAAATGCAGTTGGGAAAAAAACTTCTGCCATGTTTTTGCTGGTTGATGAAATTATTCGACAAAATGCTGAAAGCGAAGCTATTCTCGATTTTGAGGGTTCACGAATAGAAGGGATTGCAAGATTTTATAAGGGTTTTGGCTCGGAATACAAACCTTATTATGTTCTGAAACGTTTCAGGCCATCATTTTTAGTTGGAAAAATTTGATTTGTTTTATCTGGGAAAGATTTATCTAAAAAATTGAAATAAAGCACATGAAAATTCATTTTAAAATACATTTCATTACTCAATGGGGGCAATCGATTGCACTTTTTGTTTCGGATGGAAAGATAGACGTACCGAAAAAAATTGAAATGAGTTGCGGTAAAAATTTTGAATGGACTACCAGTATCGATATTCAATCCTCCAAAAAAAATCTATTTTACAGATATGGTTTGGAAAACAATTCATCGGCTGTGGAATTTGAATATGGCGGTTATCGACAGTTGAAGTTGGATGGGGAATTTCCCGAAATTTTTATCAGCGATAATTGGCGGGCACGTTATGGCGATAGTCCGTTTGAATCTTCGGCTTTTACTGATTGTCTTTTCAAAAGAAAAATTATGTATAAAGCCCCACGGGTAAAAGATGCAAATCTTGTTCTTCGGCTTCGATGTGCTCAACTTGAGCCGAATCGACATTTTGCCGTTATTGGCAATCAGGAAGCGCTGGGGAATTGGGATGTAAAGAAGAAAATTCGTTTGGATGAGTCCGATTTTCCGGTATGGAGTATTGCATTGAATGCCACAAAATTCAAATTTCCGCTCGAATACAAATATTTAATAGTTGACACGGCAACGGATGAAGTAGTGGCATGGGGTGGCGGACCAAACAGGGTAGTGGAATCGGTGATGAAGAAATCGCTGAATATTTTTAATGATGAACATTTTATTCGAACTGTACCTTCATGGAAAGGTGCTGGCGTCGCCATTCCCGTATTTTCTTTGCGCAGCGAAGAAAGTTGTGGGGTGGGTGAATTTAACGATTTAAAAAAAATGGTCGATTGGGTAAAAAAAACCGGTCAGCGTATCATACAAACTTTGCCCATTAACGATACCATTCTTTATCACACCAATTACGATTCGTATCCTTATAATGCCGTTTCGGTTTATGCGCTCCACCCCATATATCTTCATCTGGAGAGCATGGGAACGTTAAATGATGAACAGCAGAGAAAATATTTTGAAGACAAGAAAAAAGAATTCAATGCTAAAACTTTCTCCGATTATCAAAATGTGATGAATCTGAAATGGGAGTATTTTGAGGCTATTTACAGACAGGAAAAGACGACAGTTTTTGCTTCCGAAAAATATCAGGAATTTTTTGCTTCCAATAAATCTTGGTTGATTCCCTATGCAGCTTTTTCTTTTTTACGTGATTTTTATGGGACACCCGATTTCAAACAATGGGAAAAATTCAGTTGTTATAATGAAAATGAAATTTTGGATTTTTCGAGTCCAGAGCAGCCTCATTATGATCAACTTGCCTTGTATTATTATTTGCAATATCATTTGCACTGTCAGTTGTCGGAAGTACGAGGATGGGCTCATGAAAATGGTGTTGTTATTAAAGGGGACATTCCCATCGGTGTGAGTCCTTTTAGCGTGGATGTTTGGATTAATCCGGAATTGTTCAATACACAGGTGCAGGCCGGTGCTCCGCCTGACGATTTTTCTCTTACCGGACAAAATTGGGGTTTCCCGACTTACAATTGGGAAGAAATGGAGAAAGATGATTTCCTTTGGTGGAAAAAGCGTTTTCAGAAACTTTCGGAGTATTTTGATGCTTATCGCATCGATCATATTCTTGGTTTTTTTCGAATATGGGAAATTCCGGACAATGCTGTTTGGGGTCTCACCGGCAGTTTTCATCCGGCTTTGCCATTTACACGTCAGGAACTCGAAGCCAGAGGACTTTGGTGGGACGAAAACCGCTATTTAGAACCATATTTAAAAGAACATGTGTTGTACGCTACTTTTGGAAAATATACCGACGATGTCATTCGTGAATTTTTTGTTCCCAATGGTTGGAAAAGTTTCAAATTCAAACCGGAGTATGATACACAGAAAAAAGTTGAAGCTTATTTCAATTCTTTGGGATATAATTTCAGTAATAAGGATGTAGTTATTCGCGATGGACTCTATGCTTTACATTGTGAAGTGCTTTTTGTGCGTGATTTGCGTCAACCGGAGAAATTTCATCCACGTATTGCCATGCACAGTACCGCTTCATTTCGCGATTTGCCGGATGAAACGCGTAGAACGTTGGATCGAATTTATGTTGACTTTTTCTATCATCGTCATAACGAATTTTGGAAACAACAGGCAATGAAGAAATTACCTGCACTTATTACGGCCACCAATATGTTGCCATGTGGGGAAGATTTGGGCATGGTGCCTGATTCTGTGCCGGAAGTGATGCAGATGCTCGAGATTTTAAGTCTGGAAGTTCAGCGTATGCCTAAAAAGCCTAATTTGGAATTTGGTATGCCCTCAGAAGCTCCTTATTTATCGGTGTGTACCACTTCCACCCACGACATGAATCCGCTCAGGGCATGGTGGGAAGAAGACCCTGCTGTAACGCAACGTTTTTACAATCACGTGCTCGGTTTGCAGGGAGCTGCTCCAAAAACTTGTGAAACATGGATTGTCGAACGAATCATTGAACAACATCTTCAATCGAAAGCTATGTGGGTAATTTTGCCTTGGCAAGATTGGATGGCATTGGACGAGAAATTACGATATGAACATCCTTTTGCTGAACGCATCAATGTACCCAGCAATCCAAGAAATTTTTGGTGTTACCGAATGCATCTCACGTTAGAAAAATTACTCAAGGAAGATGACTTTAATCAATATTTGCTTCGATTTATTCAACAATCGGGAAGGTAATGTATTTTTCAGCAAAAACGCCGGCTTTTAAATAAACCGGCGTTAAAAATTCAAAATACTAAATTCAAAGTTGAGGATTAATAGCCTCTAATAGCTTTGATACCAGGAAGAACTTTTCCTTCAATGGCCTCCAATAAAGCTCCTCCGCCCGTAGAAACATACGAAACGCCATCAGCCAAACCGAATTTGTTGATGCAGGCAACAGAATCACCTCCGCCAATCAGTGAAAATGCACCATTTTTTGTGGCTTCAACAATAGCTTGAGCCACAGCCAAAGAACCGTGTGTGAAATTATCGAATTCAAACACGCCAACAGGGCCATTCCATAAAATGGTTTTTGAGGATTTTATAACATCAGCAAAGAGTTTTTCTGTTTCGGGCCCAATATCCAAACCTTCCCAATTGTCGGGGATTTCGTTGACAGGAACAAATTTGGTGTTTGCATCATTGCTGAATGCGTCTGCAATTTTTGCATCAACGGCCAACACCATATTTACACCTTTACTTTTTGCTTTTTCGAGTAATGAAAGTGCCAAATCCAATTTGTCTTCTTCGCAAATTGAACTTCCGATCTTTCCGCCCAAAGCTTTCACAAAAGTGTAAGTCATGCCACCGCCAATAATCAGATTATCCACTTTATTAAGCAGGTTTTCTATAATATCAATTTTGGAAGAAACTTTTGAGCCTCCCATGATGGCAGTAAAAGGATGTTCGGTGTTGTTCATTATTTTTTCGATGGCTACCACTTCTTTTTCCATCAAATATCCAAACATTTTATGATCGGCATCAAAATAATCGGCAATCAGAGCAGTAGAAGCATGGGCACGGTGTGCAGTTCCAAAAGCATCATTTACATAGCAATCGGCATAAGAAGCCAACGTAGCTGTAAATTTTTTCTGGCGTTCCTTCAATTCTTTTTTTGCAGCAGCTTTTTCTTCTTCGGTTGCCGTTTCGGGCAGACGCGGTTTTCCTTCTTCTTCCTCATAAAAGCGCAAGTTTTCGAGCATTAGCGCTTCTCCTGGTTTCAGTGCAGAAACCATAGCAGCAGTTTCCTGTCCCATACAATCGGGAGCAAATTTCACTTCTTTGCCCAAAAGCTCCGAAACACGTGGGAGAATGTATTTAAGAGAATATTTGGGATCCGGATTTTTTTTGGGCCTTCCCATGTGTGAAGCAATGATCACGCTACCGCCATCATTCAGAATTTTTTTTAATGTTGGAATGGCTGCGCGAATACGCGTATCGTCAGTAATATTGAAATTTTCATCCAGTGGCACGTTAAAATCCACACGAACAAATGCCTTTTTGCCGGCAAAATTGAAAGAATCCATTGTTTGCATAGTCTTCAAATATTTAAAGTGGTGATTATTTTATGAATAAATGGACAAGTAAACCGTTGCAAATTTAGCAAAATTTTGCGGTTTATTTAACACATGGAAAAAGAAAAGTTTTAAGCTTACTCAGGATTTAATTCTTATTTCCCAAGAAATAGGAATGGCCTTTTTGTACATGGCCATTACGCCACAATATTTTTCGTAGGAAAGTGTAACAGCCTTTTCCAGCTTTTCCATTGGCAAATTGTCTCCTTCAAATTCGTAAATTACTTTCATTGAAGTATATTGTTTGGGATGCTCCTCACTCATTTGCGCTTCTATCTGAATATCAAAACCTTTGAGCTCAACGCGCATTTTTTTCAAAAGTGGAACTACATCCAGTCCGCTACAACCTGCCGCTGCAACCAATAGTAGTTTTTTTGGTCGTGGTCCTGCATCTTCTCCTCCGTCCTCTTTGCCTAAATCAATAGTTATGGTGTGTCCATCAACATCCGTATCAAAAATATTGTCTTTTCTCCAAATAGTTTTTATAGTGTGTGTTGCCATATTATAATGTTTTTATGTTCTTAGATTCAACAATTTTATGCAATCTTAGTTCAATACAAAAAAAATAATTGAATGTTTTATCGTTTTATGGATAATGTATTTTTCTCATCTTCAATTTGATGCCTTGTTGAGAAATGACCGATAGAATTTGTTTTGTTGAAACGCCGTTGCACGAACAGTATTAATTTTTCTTTTTCTTTTTAGACTTGTTTTTCAACTTACAAAAAGGTTTTTTATAAGGTTTATGATTATATATACAAAAAAGAGCGCCTATTTCAGACGCTCATTTTTTTTAAAAAGAAAATTGGATAACTAATTTCAATTTTTCAACGCAGCTTGTGCTGCAGCCAAACGAGCAATTGGCACACGGAAAGGAGAACAACTTACATAATTCATCCCTACGCGATAGCAGAATTCAATGGAGGATGGTTCACCACCATGTTCGCCACAAATTCCAACCTTCAAATCGCTGCGGGTAGAACGACCTTTTTCAACTCCCAACTTGATAAGCTGTCCGACGCCTTCCTGATCGAGTACCTGGAACGGATCTTTTTCGATAATTTTTTTCTCGATATATTCAGGAACAAAAGAAGCAATATCGTCCCGTGAAAAACCAAAAGTCATCTGTGTGAGGTCATTGGTACCAAACGAGAAAAATTCTGCGTTTTCAGCAATCTGATCGGCAATAAGTGTTGCACGTGGTACTTCAATCATGGTACCCACTTTGTAGTCGATACGATCTCCTTTTTCTGCAAAAAGTTTTTCGGCAGTATCGCGGATAATGCGTTCCTGTTCCAGAAATTCTTTCTTGATTCCAACTAGAGGCACCATAATTTCAGGAATAATTTTAATTCCTTTAGATTTGAGTTTCAATGCAGCGCCTAAAATAGCCCGGGTTTGCATTTCGGTAATTTCGGGATAAGTGTTTCCCAAACGGCAGCCGCGATGTCCCAACATTGGATTTTGCTCGTGGAGTTCTTCTACACGTTGTTGTATTTTCTGCAATGGAAGTCCCATGGCTTCAGCCATTTCTTTCTGTCCTTTTTCATCATGAGGAACAAATTCGTGCAAGGGTGGATCGAGGAGACGTACGGTAACGGGGAAACCGTCCATTACTTCAAATATTCCTTCAAAGTCGGCTTGCTGATATGGTAGAATTTTTTCCAGTGCTTTGCGGCGTCCTGCTTCATTTTCGGCCAAAATCATTTCACGCATGGCCTTGATTTTCATTCCTTCAAAAAACATGTGCTCCGTACGGCACAAACCTATGCCAACTGCACCAAATTTTCGAGCTACGGCTGCATCGTGTGGCGTATCGGCATTGGTGCGAACTTTCATGCTGGAATATTTGTCGGCAAGCGTCATCAGTTCAGCAAAATCGGCATCCAATTCGGCTTCCTGCGTAGGAATTTGACCAAGATAAACATCCCCTGTCGAACCATTTAAGGAAATGTAATCTCCTTCTCTGAGTACAATGCCATCAGCTTCCATGGTTTTTTGTGTGTAGTCAATTTTCAGCGAACCGGCGCCCGAAACACAACATTTGCCCATTCCGCGAGCAACAACAGCAGCATGTGAAGTCATTCCGCCACGGGCAGTGAGAATCCCCTGAGCTGCAGCCATTCCGGCCAAATCTTCGGGAGAAGTTTCTATACGAACCATAATAACTTTTTCTCCGCGTGCAGCCCATTCAGCAGCATCATCAGCATTGAAAACTATTTTTCCGCTGGCGGCTCCAGGCGAAGCAGCCAATCCTTTTGCAATGACTTTTGCTTTTTTTATGGCATTTTTGTCAAAAATGGGGTGTAGCAATTCGTCCAAACGCAAAGGATCGACTCTTAATAAAGCGGTTTGTTCATCAATAATTCCTTGATGAAGCATATCGATAGCGGTTTTCACCATTGCTGTTCCGGTACGCTTCGCATTACGGGTTTGCAGTAACCAGAGTTTTCCTTCCTGAACGGTGAATTCCATGTCCTGCATATCTTTGTAATGTTTTTCGAGTTTTTCCTGCACTTCATTCAGTTCTTTATAAATTTGAGGCAACGATTCTTCCATCGAAGGATATTTTTCTTTTCGTTCTTCTTCTGAAATGCCAGCAAGTTTTGCCCATTGTTGAGAACCTTGCTTGGTAATTTGCAGCGGAGTGCGGATACCGGCCACCACATCTTCTCCCTGAGCATTGATTAAATATTCACCGTTGAAAACATCCTCTCCGGTAGCAGCATCACGAGTGAAGCAAACGCCTGTGGCAGATGTGTTTCCCATATTTCCAAATACCATTGCCTGAACAGTAACGGCAGTTCCCCATTCAGCAGGTATTCCTTCCATTTTTCGGTAAAATATGGCGCGTTCGTTCATCCATGAATCGAAAACGGCACAAATAGCACCCCAAAGCTGTTCGTAAACTGACAGAGGAAATTCTTTTCCTGTTCGTTCGGCAACCAAAGCCTTAAACCTCTTTACCAATTCTTTCAAGTCATCAACGGTGAGCTCGGTGTCCAGTTTTACGCCTCGTTCTTCTTTCAGTTGTTCGATAACTGCTTCGAAAGGATCAACATCATTTTTATTGGCCGGTTTTAAACCCAGCACAACATCGCCGTACATTTGAATAAAACGACGATAGGAATCCCATGCAAAACGCGGATTGCCAGTCTTTTCAGCCAAGCCTTCCACAATTTCATCATTTAAACCGAGATTCAAAATGGTATCCATCATTCCAGGCATGGAAGCCCTGGCTCCAGAACGAACCGAAACCAGTAAAGGATTTTTTTTGTCTCCAAATTTGGAACGCATTAATTTTTCAACGCCTTCTATAGCTTTTTCTACTTCGGGTTTAAGCAGTTCCACAACTTTATCCTTTCCTAAAGTGTAATATTCCGTACAAACTTCGGTAGTAATGGTAAAACCCGGTGGTACGGGAATGCCCAGCAAATTCATTTCGGCCAAATTGGCGCCTTTACCACCCAATAAATTCCTCATACCAGCGCTTCCTTCAGCTTGTCCATTACCAAATGTGTAAACTCTTTTCTTATTATCCATATTTTCTTTCATTTAAAAAAAATTTTTGTTTGAGAGAACAACTTCAAGCTACAAAAATAATTATTTTGATTAAAAACGAAAAGAAAAATGGGGAAATTGTCATCTTTATATTGCAATTTGCCATAGCAATGCGAATGACATATTTTCAGTAATTCTGAAATATTTTCTTGTTTATCAGTTATTTGAATGAAAAATTGCGCCATAATTTCCTTTTTTTATGGTTGGTAAGTGATTTGAACAGAAAAGTAAAAACAATTGAGAAAATTAAAAATATTTTAAAAACATAAAACTTATGAACTTCAATAATTTTACCATCAAATCCCAGGAAGCTATTCAGGAAGCTGTGGACATTGTTCAGAGCAAGGGACAGCAGGCTGTAGAAACGCCTCATTTGCTGAAAGGTATATTAATGAAAGGGGAGGATGTTGTTCAGTATTTATTTGGAAAAATGGGTGTCAATATGTCGATACTCAATGCTGTAATCGACAGAATGATAGAGAGCTATCCCCGTGTTTCAGGAGGCGAACCCTATCTTTCCCGAGAAACAAATGCTGTTTTGCAGAAAGCCATCGATATTTCTTCAAAAGCCGGCGATCAGTTTGTGGCTTTGGAATCTATTCTGATGGCATTGGTAGTGGAAAATAACAGTGTAAAAAAAGCACTGAATGATGCCGGTGTTAACGAAAAGTCATTAAGAGAAGCAATTAATGAGCTACGCAAAGGGTCAAAAGTAAATTCGGCTTCTGCAGAGGACACATACAATTCTTTAAACAAATATGCCATTAATTTGAACGAACGTGCCAGGAGCGGCAAGTTAGATCCCGTGATCGGGAGAGATGAGGAAATCCGTCGTGTATTGCAAATTTTGAGCCGTCGAACCAAAAATAATCCTATTCTGATAGGAGAACCCGGAACAGGTAAAACTGCTATTGTGGAAGGGTTGGCACACAGAATTGTACGAGGCGATGTGCCTGAAAATTTGAAATCGAAACAGATTTTCTCGTTGGATATGGGAGCGGTCATTGCAGGCGCCAAATACAAAGGTGAATTTGAAGAACGTTTGAAATCGGTTGTGAATGAAGTGGTTAATTCCAATGGGGAAATTATTCTCTTTATTGATGAAATACATACACTGGTTGGAGCAGGTAAAAGCGAAGGTGCTATGGATGCTGCCAATATTTTGAAACCCGCGCTGGCCAGAGGAGATTTAAGAGCGATTGGTGCAACTACGTTGGCTGAATATCAAAAGTATTTTGAAACGGATAAAGCATTGGAACGTCGATTCCAAATTGTCATGGTGGACGAACCTGACATACCGAGTTCTATTTCCATTTTGCGAGGATTGAAAGAACGCTACGAAAATCATCACAAGGTGAGAATTAAGGATGATGCCATTATTGCGGCCGTTGAACTTTCAAGTCGTTATATTACCGAACGCTTTCTTCCCGACAAGGCCATTGATTTGATGGACGAAGCAGCTGCCAAGTTGCGTTTGGAAATTGATTCCGTACCGGAAGAACTGGACGTGATCGAAAGAAACATTAAGCAACTGGAAATTGAGCGTGAAGCTATTAAACGTGAAAACGACACAAAAAAACTTGATCAGCTCAGTCAGGAAATTGCCAATTTGAAAGAGCAGGCTAATTCTTTAAGAGCCAAATGGGCAAGTGAAAAAGCATTGATCGACAAAATTCAGCAGGCAAAAATAGACATTGAAAATCTAAAATTTGAAGCCGAAAGAGCAGAAAGAGAAGGTAACTATGGCAAAGTAGCCGAAATTCGTTATGGAAAAATCAAAGCGTTAGAGTCGTCCATAGCTCAATATCAGGAGGAACTGGCAAAAATTCAGGGTAATAATCCGTTGATTAAGGAAGAAGTAGACAGCGAAGATATTGCCGAAATTGTGAGCCGATGGACAGGAATACCGGTAACCAAAATGTTGCAAAGCGAAAAGGAAAAGCTTTTGCATTTGGAGGAAGAATTACATAAAAGAGTGGTGGGACAGGATGATGCCATTCGGGCAGTAGCCGATGCAATTCGCCGTAGTCGAGCAGGATTACAGGATCCCAAAAGGCCTATTGGTTCGTTTATCTTTCTCGGCACAACAGGTGTTGGTAAAACAGAGTTGGCCAAAGCATTGGCTGAATATCTGTTCAATGACGAAAATATGATGACGCGAATCGATATGAGCGAATATCAGGAAAAATTTTCGGTAACGCGACTTATCGGTTCACCACCGGGATATGTTGGCTACGATGAAGGTGGACAACTTACCGAAGCTATACGTAGAAAGCCTTATTCGGTGGTGCTTTTTGACGAAATAGAAAAAGCTCACCCCGATGTATTCAATGTATTGCTGCAAGTATTGGATGATGGCCGTTTGACTGATAACAAAGGCCGTACGGTAAATTTCAAAAATACGATTATCATTATGACGTCTAATATTGGTTCGTCGTTGATTCGTGAAAATTTTGAAAAAATTAACGAATATAATCACGATGAGATCATCGAAAAAACGAAAAATGAGGTATTTGAATTGCTGAAACAAACTATTCGTCCGGAATTTTTGAACCGTATCGATGAGTTGATTATGTTCAAACCACTTGATCGATCGCAGATTGAAGATATTGTTCGTCTGCAATTGGATGATGTTCGTCGAATGCTTGAACAGAATGGTATTCAGTTGGAAGCTACGGATCGCGCGGTGAAATTTATTGCCGACAATGGTTACGATCCACAGTTTGGTGCCCGACCGGTGAAGAGGGCAATACAAAGATTGATTCTAAACGATTTGTCGAAGCAGATAATTGCTGGTCAGGTCGTTAGCAACCAAGTGGTAATTGTTGATGCCGACGAAAATGGCATTGTTTTCAGAAACAAATAAAATGAACAATTAATAAAATAAAAAAGGCTGTTCCGAAAGGAATGGCCTTTTTTAATGACATAAAAAAAGAGGCCATTCATCTTGAATAGCCTCAAATTTTTTCCAAAAAGAATTTTTACTGAACTGGAGCCGGAGCTACAGCAGTGTCAGCAGCAACAGTATCTACAGTAGCAACTGTGTCAACAACTGCAGCAGCAACAGAATCTGTAGAAGTAGCAGCTTCTTTGTTTTCTTTAGGAGCGCAAGCAGCAAAAGCAAAAATTACTGCACAAAACAACAATACTTTTTTCATTTTCACTAAGACTTTAAAAATTTAACATGTTAACTTACAATTCAAAATCGGTGCAAAGATACTAATTAATTTATATATACTGTTCACTTAATCTTATTTTTTTTAAAAATTTTTTTAGTTTATCGCATTTTTTCTTATTATCTTCCGATTTTTCTCGTTTTCGTCTGCAAAGTTACGGCTTTTTTTGATAAAAATCAGCGAATTGAAAAAAATATTCAAAAAAAGTTTTTTTAACAGAGTTAGAAAACCTCTTTATTTTTATCGTTACTCAAATTCAACTACTGTAATTCCGGAGCCACCAAATTGAATATGTTCGTCGTGAAAATTTCGCACAATAGGAATGGAGCGCAAATATTCCCTAATAATTTGGCGTAAAGCGCCTGTACCGGTTCCATGTAGAATACGTACCGACGGAACGCCTACCATTATCGCATCGTCGATATAGTAGGTTATTGCCTGCAACGCCTCATTACTACGCATGCCACGTACATCAATTTCGGTTTTAAATTCAAGTTTGCGTCGGCGAACTGTTTCGATGGTATCTACATGAATATTTTTCTTGTTTTGAGTTTCCTTTTTGAGTTTGGTTCGACTAAGTGGTTCAAGTTTTGACAGTGGTATTGAAGATTTCATCTGACCGATAGCAACAACGGCTTGATTTCCATTAATTTCAAGCACAATTCCTGACGTATTTTGATTTTTTAGTCTGACGTTGCTGCCAATAGATATTTTTTCCTCCGGCGATTCTTTTTTATTGGGATTGTCTACTATTGAGTCTTTTTTTACCAGTTTCTTTTTTATTGGGACTACAACTGGTTTTTCTTTTATTTGGCTGTTAATAGGTTGATTGACAGTTTGTTTAAAATTTTCCAGCTCTTTTCTGATGTCTTTGGTTTTTTCTTTTTCTGCTTGAGCTTCTTTTATTTGGCGAATGGTATTTTCAATTTTGGCATTCGTTTCCTCGAGAAGGTTTTGCGCTTCTTCTTTTGCTTTCTTTATGATTTCGACCCGCTGCCGTTTCAGTTCAGTCAATTCGGATTCGTAACGGCTAATGGTTTCCTCCATTTGTTTCTCTTTCAGCTTGATTTGTTCCCTTTTGTTTTGCCAATAACGCTTGTCACGAATAATGTCCTGTACGTAACGGTCATAATTGAGATAATCTTTTCCTATTTTTTTTGAAGCCTGATCGATGATTTCTTCCGGCAACCCTATTTTTCGAGCAATTTCAATGGCAAACGAACTCCCCGGCATGCCAATTTGAAGTTGGAAAAGTGGTTGAAGTTTTTGCCGATCGAAGAGCATGGCTCCATTGACTATTCCTTCCGTTTCTTCAGCAAACTGTTTCAAATTGGTATAATGGGTGGTGATTACTCCGAAAGCTTTGTTGCGGTTGATGCGGTCGAGAACGGATTCGGCAATGGCTCCTCCCAACTGAGGTTCTGTTCCGGAACCGAATTCATCAATCAGCAGCAGCGTCCTATCATTGCTGTGCCGAATAAAAAATTTCATATTCAACAAATGTGAACTGTAGGTGGACAAGTCGTCTTCAATGGACTGCTCGTCGCCAATATCAATAAAAAGATGTTCAAAAATTCCGGTTCTACTGCTTTCGTGGAGCGGTATCAGCAAACCGCATTGCAACATGTATTGCAAAAGTGCAGTAGTTTTCAGGCAAACGGATTTTCCTCCTGCATTGGGCCCTGAAATAATTAGAATACGCTGCTTTTCATTCAGTTGTATATCCAATGGAACAACTTTTTTGTTTTGTTTTGAAAATGAAAGGAAAAGCAGTGGATGAACGGCTTTATACCAATCGATAAGGCAATGATTTTCCAATTGGGGCTGAATGGCGTTAAGTTCTATAGCCAGCAATGCTTTGGCGCGCAAAAAATCGATTTTTGCCAGAAATTCCTGTGATTGTTGGATGTCGGGCAAGAAGGGACGTACAAAGTCAGTAAAAAGTGTCAAAATTCGAATTATTTCTCTTCTTTCTTCACCTTCGAGTTCACGCAGCCGGTTGTTCATTTCCACTATTTCAGCCGGTTCGACATATACGGTTTTCCCGCTTGCCGATTCATCATGGATAATACCGTTTATTTTTCTTTTAAAAGCCTGTGGAACAGGAATTACCAATCTTCCTTCGCGAAGAGCGGGAGTTGTATCTTTTTCGACATATCCGTTTGTCTGCGCCTTACGCAAAATTTCCTGAATCGATTTTGAAATATTGTTCTGGACTTCAGCCATATTTTTTCGTATCTGTGCCAATTGAGGAGATGCCTGATCCTTAATTTTTCCAAATTTGGAAAGAATGACATCGATACGTTGAATAATGGGTTTAAAAATACTTGCGTCGCTAATCAGTTGATGTAGACAAGGATATAGTTGTGCGTTTAGTTGTGCAATGTATGCGGTAATAGTCAGCACATTTTCCAATGCCTGATGCAACTGAAATATTTCTGTTTCGGTAAGATAAAGTCCTTCGATCCGGATTTTGGAAAGAGATGAACGTAAATCGTAAAAATGATTTACAGGCAGTTCCTGAACTTCAGTAGTCAATACTTTCAGCATTTCATTGGTTTCCGACAGCCAATGGAATATTTCATCAAAGTTGGAAGAAAAATGTATTTCATCAACTTTTTCAATTCCCAGCGTGCTGATACATTTATCTTTCAGCAGTTGCCGGATAGTGGTGAAATCGATTTTTTGTTCGAAATGCGTTGGATAAATCATTAATAATGAAATTTATATTTTTTCGGAAGAAGAATTATTTTCTTCTTTTTCTTTCTTTTTGGCTTCATCCCAGAAAACATCCATTTCGTCCAGCGACATTTGCCTCAGGTCTTTTCCTTGTGAAATAGTTTTTGATTCGAGGTAATTGAATCGTTGAATAAATTTGCGGTTGGTTCGTTCGAGTGCATTTTCGGGATTAATATCGTAAAGACGGGCTGCATTGACCAGGCTGAAAAGCAAATCGCCAAATTCATCTTCCATCTTGTTTTTGTCCATAGCCGCTATTTCATGCTGTAATTCCTGAAATTCTTCCTGAACTTTATCCCATACCTGTTCGCGCTTTTCCCAGTCAAAGCCAACGTTTCGTGCCTTGTCCTGAATACGGTGCGCTTTGATCAATGCTGGAAGTGATTCAGGAACGCCGGCAAGTACGGTGTGATTCCCGTCTTTTTCCTTTAATTTTAAATCTTCCCAATTTTGAACAACAGTTTGGCTGTTGTCGGCTTTGGTATCCGAAAATACATGAGGGTGACGAAAAATCAGTTTTTCGTTCAGATTTTTACATACATCGAAAATGTCAAAATCGCCGGTTTCGCTTCCCATTTGTGCATAAAATACCACGTGAAGCAGCAAGTCGCCAACTTCCGTCATAATAGCTTTTTTGTCGTTTTTCATAATGGCGTCAGCCAGCTCATAGGTTTCTTCTATAGTTTGTACGCGCATGCTCTCGAAGGTCTGTTCCCTGTCCCACGGACATTCGGCTCTCAGTCGTTGCATGATTTCGAGCAAACGTTTAAATTCCTGAAGTTTCTCTTCCAATGTATGTGTTGTTTTTTCCATTGTTTTAAAGTGAAATATTGTATAAATTTTATGCGAAATTACGTATTTTTTTTGATGAACGGTTGTTTCTTTAAAATATAAAATCCATTACGGAAAGACGTTTTTTCCCGTAATGGATAGATTATGTGTTTATCAATGCTTTTTTTAGCCGGTTTTTAGAATTCGGTTTTTAAAGTCAAGCCCAATTGAGTTGGATTTCCTTTTTGAAAAAATTTATTGCCAAACGATTCAAAATAAAAAGCATTGTACTGTGTGTCGAAGAGATTTTTCGCCCAAAGTTCAACTCTGAAATTTCCTTTGCCAACGCCAACTTTTGCATTTACCAAACCATAAAAATTCTGATAAATGGAATTATCTACGTCCCAATAGATTTTTCCGGCTCCGTTGTATTGCACCGAAGCCATTATCTGATCGACAAACGATTTTTTGAATGTATGAAGATATTCACAACCGATGTTCAGGGTGTTTTGAGGAGCGTAAGGAACAAATTTTCCCTTGTAATCAACTTCCTGAGCCATTCCGTTGTTTTGAACCGAATCGGTATAATTGGTAAAAGTTGCATGGGCATAACCATAATTAATTCCGGCTGCAAAACCTTTGCCTAAGTTTGCCTGTAATGACAATTCAATTCCTTTGCTATCCACTTTCCCTGCGTTGGTAATCATGCGTCCGTTTCCGCTGGGGACAAATCTGGTCAGTTGCATGTCGGTGATTTGCATGTAAAACAACGACATTTGCATTTTCAGTTTATTGTCCATAAATGCCGACTGGAAGCCTGTTTCGTAATTCCAACTGTACTCTGGTTGATACAAAATGGCTTTGCGTACATCCGGTTGCTGAGCTGAAGGATTACCCGAATTCATTAAATCGTTCTGTATCAAGTCGGAGAACATTTGTATATTGTAACCTCCGGCTTTGTAACCTTTCGAAACGTTGGCATAAACAAATTGTTGGTTGTTCCAAGCGTATTTCAAAGTAACTTTTGGAAGAAATTCTGAAAATTTTACCGATTCTGCTCCCTGAAGTGTGTCGGCTAAAGTGGTTGGGATATTTCTATTACCCATTTTCATTAATAAATCCAGACTTGTATTGGTAAAATAATTCAAATTTACTTTCTCGAAATCGGCACGAATGCCTACACTCGCTGAAAGTCCATTGGTAAACAGATGATTGAAGGTTGATTGGTGATACAAAGCTCCTTCTACAGTTTTTGTGTTGTAAGTTCCCGGTATATCCATAATGGTGCTGGTAATGGTCATTTGTGGTGCACCGGCTGTATGTGCCCTGTCGAGTACAGGTTGAAGAATATTGGTTAATGCATCCTGTTTAAAAGCTACCGGCGCATCAGTATTTAATTTTTGATAAAAACCTGTAACTCCGAAACTCCACTGATAATTGCTTTCCGTTCTCGATTTCAATGTAATTTCTTCATTAATGGCATGCTGTTTTTGCAATTGTTCGAGCGAAAAGTAAGAAAGTGGCGTGAAATCCTGATCCATATTCATTTCATCCGAAAAATACTGATAAGAAGTAGTAGAAGTTAGTTGTATTTTTTCGTTTTGAAATTCAAACAATAAACTGTTGGTGAGCATGTCGCGCAAATAGGAACTTTTATCGTTAAAATTTGGTTCTGCCGTCGATTTCGTTGTAGCATCATACAGTCCGTAAGGAAAGGCATTTTGATTTACAAAATCATAATTGATAATGTATTGTGCTCGCAGCGAAGGTAAAATATGCCAGTCGAATTTTGCTCTTCCCCCGGCAGAAGTTTTCCAGTCGGCATCTTTTCCGGTAAATGTGTTGGTGAAGAATCCGTTACGATGATGATAATAACCACTTAGCGATAATCCGGTTTTATTGCTCAGTTTGTCGTAGTACGAAGCTTGTGTTTGCAGTAATCCATAATTTCCACCGGTAACTGATAATTTTGTTCCTTGATATTCAAACGGAGAAAGTGTATAAATATTTACCACACCGCCCAACGCATTGCGTCCGTATAAGGTACTTTGTGAACCACGCAAAACTTCAACCTGTAAAATATCGTAGAAATTGAAATCGAATGTTGTTTTTTCAAAATAAGGAACATTATCTACGTACAAAGCCATAGATTGTCCCGTACTGCGTGCGCCAACACCACGAATATAAGGAGCCGTTGACATGGCTGAGCCATAATCGGGAATAAAGAAATTGGGAACCAATATGCTCAAATCGCGTACAGAATTGACTTGTGCCTGATTAATAAGATTGGATGACAAAACCGAATACGAAGCAGACGGTTGTGCGGGTAAGGTTTCTTTGTGTGAAATGATCTGAATTTCTTCAAGATAAACATGTTTCAATGAATCTTTCGGTTCCATATCAACTGCAAAAAGTAAGGTTGGAATTAAAGAGAGCAATATCAATATTTTTTTCATTTTTTCTGATTTTAATACGGATAAATAAATACGAATGTGAAAGTTTTTTCGGCATTTATTATGGATGGTGCCATACTGAAAGTTTTTTAAAAATTAGATTTTCATTTGTCGGGTTTTCGGTAAAAATGAAAACTCAAGAAATAATGAAAACGCCAAATTTTTGATTTTTCCTGCTTTAAAAAGTTTTTAAAGAATGGTTTCAGGCAAAATAGCTACTAAAATAGCCAATACAAAATACAAAAAGAAATCTTTCAGATTTAACATGCGTTGAAAGCGGGAGGCGGACGACAAAAAAGTTCTGCCAAGAAATCATTTGAAATGCAAGAAGTTAAATTTTCAAGAGGAAATTTTAAGGGGAAATGATAGATGGGTTTAATTGATTCTTCGGATGGAATGATGGCCGAAACAGAAAAATAATCTTCAAATTGAAACGTATTCCCGGTTTCAATTTTGTTTTCAGTCGAAACAAATACTTGATGTTGTGTAATGGGAGTAATTTCCTTGACTTCTGAAACATGAGATGACGAAACACTTGCCGACAAACACATGACATAACCTACGACCATCAGTATTTGCGGAATAAAGGAAGCAAAAAGAATATTGTCAAACATCATCTTTGGAAAATCGTTATAAAGAGCCTTTTTGGGGACTCGAACCCCAGACCTATTCATTACGAATGAATCGCTCTACCAGCTGAGCTAAAAAGGCAGTATTTATTAACGGCTGCAAAATTAATCAAAAAAATCGAGATAATTGCAGGTGATGAAATCAAAATTTTTGAAGTAGGAAATTTTTGATTATACCAATATCCGCACAAGACTCCAACCCAAAATTCCGACCACTGTGGCGAGTAGTATCAAAAGAGGAAAAGCGGAATTTGCTGAGCGCTTACTCCGAAAACGCGAAGAAACGTAAAAAATATTTGGTTTAATTGTTCTAAGCAGCCAATAGCAAAAAATGGCCACAAGAAATCCAACCATATATCCACCCACAACGTCGAGAGGATAATGGACACCCAAATAAATTCGGGAATAACCCGTAATTAGCGACCAGAGCAAAATAATCAAGGTGTAGCCTTTTTTTCGGAAAAGGTAAGCGGAAAGAACGGCGAAACCCAGTGAATTTGCAGCATGGGATGAAACAAAACCGTATTTTCCTCCACGATAGCCATCTACCAAATGAACCAGCCCGCTGATAGTTTCTTCGCGAGAAGGACGCAAACGTTGAACGGCATTTTTGATAATTCCCGATGAAATCTGATCGGCAAGTAAAATACATAGGGCAAAAGAAAGAATAATCCAGAAAGATTCCGATTTCCACTGTTTGATGATTACATACAGTACGGAGATATAAAACGGTATCCAAACCAGTTTGTTGCTGAAAGCCATCATGAACCCGTCAAAAAATGAGCTGTGTGCACCATTCAAGGCCAAAAACACATTGGTATCCCAAATTCTTAATGTTTCTATCAGGTTCATTTTCCGTTTAGTTTTTCAAAGATAAAAAAAGGCGATTTTTTTTATATTTTTTCAATACTTTTATTTTCTACCCATCCCACATTTCCATTACCAATTTTGATTTCTGCCCAATCGCCCAATACGCTTTTTATGGTAACTTTTGTACCTTCATGTAATTGAAACAAATCTGTTCCACTTTCGTCGGGTGAACTTTTCACGGTTACCACTCCCGACATGATAATGGCCTGAAGAGAATTGGTTTCTTCGTTTTTGCGAATACCCGAAAAAATCAGGCTGGTAACAGCAAAAAGAAGCAATACAATTCCTGTATAGAAGGAATTTTTTCGTTGTCGCACCGATGTGCCAAATGCAAAAAGAAAAGCAAAAATCAGTGCTGCCAAAAAGAACAGGTAACCCGCCGTAAACCATTGGTTGGATGTGAACATGTGCATCAAATCGGTAATCCAACGCTGAATAAAAAACTGCTGGTTGTAATTGACGTTGTCCACTATTTTTTGTTGCGCCAATTGCAAATTGAATCGGGCATCCTCAAATCGTGGTGAAAGTTTTAGCGCCCTTTCGTAATTCAGAATGGCCAATCCAATTTCATTCATTTTATAATAGGCGTTTCCCAAATTATAATAGAGCTCGGGCGCTACGCCTTCGTTTTGCAATATTTTTTCGTATTGTTTGGCAGCTGCCTGAAAATTTCCTTTTGCATAAAGATCATTGGCATATTTTATAGCATCTGATTGCGCTGTGAGTGGCAGCGAAGCCAAAAGGCTTAGTATTAATATTATACTGGATAAAATACGTTTCATACGTTTTTTTTATTTTTTTCAATTAGGGTGACAACTGAATTGACGGCATTCATTCGTTCAGAATAAATTGTTTTAACGAGTTTATCGGTTTGTTCAAACAATTGGTTATTTTTTTATCGCTTCCTCCAATCCGCTAATTACTTGCATAGTTTCTTCATACATATTTCCCATTTCCTGCTGACCGGATTTTGGCGCATATCGGGCAAATTCGCAATCGTTCAAAATTTTCATTAATTGGTTTGTCAATTCGTCGGGTACTCCTCTGACACTCAATTCTTCCAAGACGGTTTCTCTGGTAAGCGAAGCAACCGGAATAGAGAGTTTGTTGCTTAAGTAATTCCATGTAGCTTTAAGAATTTCATCATAAAAAGCATCCTTGTTGCCTTCTTTAAGCAACTTCTGAGCCAGTTTCAACCTTCTCTGAGCCATTTTGTTGGCTTTTTTGTTTCTTACCAAAGCTATGTCGGCATTTTCCTTAACTTTTTTGCGGAAGAAGAAAAATAGACCGGCAGCCACAAGCAATGGAATAATGAATAGGAGCCACGCCAGTGTTGATCCGAAAATAGGCGTTGAAGTTTTGATCAGACGGATATTGCCTGTATAAATATAGCGAATATCTTTGTTGATTTGTCTAATGTCTTCTTTGGGATTATAGTTGCTAACTACTGTTGTATTTTGATTACCGGAACCTTTCAGTACTTTCAGACTGTAACTGGGAGTACGCAACATTTTATAGGTTTTGTCCCGAAGATCGAAATAGGAAAATTCTACAGGCGGAATTTCAAAATTTCCCGAATGACGGGGAATAAACAGGTATTCGATAGTTTTTGTTCCACTGACGCCCGAAGCAGAAGTCTTAAAGTTATTGGTAACTTTCGGGTCATAAATTTCAAAATCGCTCGGAAATTTTACTTCAGGAGTTTTTATCAGTTTCATGTTGCCACTACCGGCGATGTTGATTTTAAGTGTAACAGCCTCATTTTCCTTCACTTCTTGAGCCGATATGGAAGAACTCATGGTGAAATTTCCCACTGCTCCTCCAAAAACCATCGGTTTATCTTCTGGAAGCGGTTTGACGGTAATTTTTAAACCTGGCGCCACCAAATTTTTTGTTACGTTGGTATAGGAATCAAAAAAATCGTCGAAAATGCTGTGAATGGAAGTCTGATTTTGAACACGAATCACCGATTCAAAAACAGCATTGCCGATTTGAATGGTGCCTGCGCGTTGCGGATAGAGCAGTGTTTGGTAAAGTACCACTGTCCCGTAGTTGTGTCCATTATAGTTTTCATAGGAAAACTGCTTATTTTGTGTCTGTTCAATTTCCTGTTTGAGAAATCCGTCAAAATCGGGCATTTTTTTGTTGACGCACTGCGCTACATCCACCAATGTATAGAGTTTGTAGGTAATCAGGATTGCTTCTTGTTCGTAAACGTTGGTTTTGGAAGGAATAGTGCGGATAAAGATATTTTCGTTCGAAATATTTTTTGAAGATGGTTTTCTACCGTTATCGGCAGGCGAGGAAGATTCATCCGATTGTTGATCGGCAGGTAAAACTTTGATAGTCAAACCGTTGGAAGTATATTTCTGGCTGTTTACCATGATGCTGGCCGAAGGGATGGTAAAAGTTCCTGTTCGTTGAGGCATTAGGGTATAAGTGTAAGAAATTGACATGGAAGAACTTCGCTTCCCATTGACAATCTGAATACTTGAACTTCGCGATTCAAAAGGGCCTGCCAGAATATCGAAATCCTTGATTTCGGGCACACGCAAATCTTTGCCTTGTACATTGATGGTATAAACCAACTGAAAAGGCTTGTCCAAAATCACGGTTGAAGGAGCAGTAGCCGTAAAACGAACAGGCTCATCGGCTTTGACACCAATAAAACTGCTAAAAATTAAAAAGAGTAGAAATATTTTGCGCTTCATTTTCTCAATTCCTTAAATTTTCCTTTGTCTGTTCGGATGTACCGATGTTGAAGTTTTTTATTACAAAAATACAGATAAAAATTTAATAGTATCACCAGTCTTTATCAGGTTTTTGTTCCTGTTTTGCAGGTAATTTTCTGGCTTTGTTCATTGTTTCTTTTTCGTCTTGCGAAAGGGCGTCCAAAATCTGTTGCGCATTTTCTTTGGTCATTTGCTGCTGTTGTTGCTGCTGATTCTTTTGGTCTTTCTGGTCGTCCTTCGGTTTATTTTGCTGATTGTCCTGCTTCTGATCCTGTTTTTGATCTTTGTTTGTGTCGTTTTTGTTTTGTTGCTGCTGTTGCTTTTTCAACAACGACTGAGCATAAGCCAGATTATATCTTGTGTCATTGTCTTTCGGATTATTTCTCAGTGCCTGTTTGTAGGCTTCGATACTTTCTTCAATTTTCTTTTGCATCAACAATGAGTTTCCCATATTGTGGTAAGAAGCAGCCAGTTTTTCCTTTTCTGTTTTCGGAGCATACGAAGCCGCTTTCTCGTATTGTTGATAAGCTTCTTCATATTTTTTCTGTCGAAAAAGCGAATTACCCAAATTATAATTTCCCTCGAACGATTTAGGATTCTTTTCCAGTCCTTTCCGGTAATCTATTTCAGCTTCAATGTATTTTTTACTGTTGTATTTTTTGTTTCCTGCCCTCACTTCGTTGTTTCCCTTTTGGGCTGAAACAGAAGCCGAAAGCAAACTCATCACAAAAAAGAGGAATATTCCTTTTTTAAGCATTGAAAGAACACCGGTTTTGGCAGAAAAATTCTGAAATTTACTTTTCATTTTCAATATCAAAAATTTTGATTTTGCTCAATTTTTTATTTTTCCTATCGAAGAGGAAAAAGTCAATAATTAAAATTATCAGCGCTATCAAGGCAAACGACTGATACTGTTCGCTGAAATCGGAAAAAACCTTTGTTTCGGTTGTTGATCTGGCAAGTGTGTCGAGTTGTTTAGAAATAACCCGATATGCATTGTTTGTATTGTCGGCTCTGACGTATATACCATTTCCAGCAGCGGATATGTTTCTACACATTTCTTCATTCAGTCTCGACACAACTACGTTTCCATCTTTGTCTTTTTTGAAACTCATGGTGCCGGGAATGGGAATAGGTGCACCTTCAGGGCTTCCCACACCAATTACATGAACATTGATACCATTTTCGGCAGCCAGTTTTGCAGCACTGATAGCGTCGTCTTCGTGATTTTCGCCATCTGTGATAACGATAATGGCTTTTCCGCTTTGCGATTTCTCACCAAAGGATTTGATGGCGAGGTCGATGGCAGTACCAATAGCTGTTCCCTGTCGTGGTACCATATTGGTTGAAATGGCAGAAAGAAACATCTTGGCCGATACGTAATCAACGGTTATGGGCAACTGGGTATAAGCGTCGCCGGCAAAAACAATCAGTCCTATGCGGTCATCATTCATTTCATCAATCAGTTTTGACAATATTTGTTTCGCTTTTTCGAGTCGGCTGGGTTGAATATCCTGTGCCATCATAGAGTTAGAAACATCCAGCGCAATCATCACATCGATGCCTTGTCGTTTTACATTTTCAACCTTTGTTCCGAATTGTGGCTGCGCCAGAACGATAATCAACAATATTACGGCAAAAAGCTGAAGATAAAATTTGACAACAGGACGACGATAAGATACGTTCGGCATCAATTCAGCCAGCAACTCCGGGTCGCCGAATTTTTTCAAACGTCGTTTTTTCAATGCCTGTGTGTAAAGGAAAGTCCCTATCAACACAGGAACAACAATCAGCAGAAAAAAATATTCCGGATGTGCGAATCGAAACATAAAATATCTGATTAATTTTTAAGCTATTTCTTTCATTTTTAATGCAAAAGAATTCATCAAGGAATTTTTCGCAATACTGTATTTCTTATTAGTATTTCGGAAATTAGACAAACAAAAGCTGCCAGTGCAAAAATATAAAACATTTCATTTTTCTTGCTGTATTCTCGAACACTGATTTTTGTCTTTTCCAATTGGTCTATTTCCTGATAGATATTTCTCAGTTTCAGGTTATCGGTGGCACGAAAATATTTTCCTCCCGTGATGTTGGCAATGTCTTTTAAAGTCTGTTCGTCAAATTCCGATTCCATAAGCTGATATTGCATACCAAGTGGAGTAGGAACGGGAACTCTCACCATCCCGTGTGAACCAACGCCAATGGCATAAACCCTGATGCCAAAAGTTTTTGCGATTTCGGCGGCGGAAACTGGAGCAATGTCGCCTCGATTGTTCGAACCATCGGTGAGCAAAATAATTACTTTCGATTTGGCTTTTCCATCTTTTATTCGATTCACTGCATTGGCCAATCCAAGTCCTATGGCTGTGCCGTCTTCTATCATTCCGTACTGAACACCCTTGAAAAGATTGATAAGTACGTCATGATCGGTAGTAAGTGGACATTGGGTGAAACTTTCGGCTGCGAAAATTACCAATCCAATGTTGTCATTAGGACGGGAAAGAATAAATTCCGTTGCTACAGCTTTGGACGCTTCCAAGCGATTGGGTTTCAAGTCTTCGGCCAGCATGGTTCCTGAAATATCGAGCGCAATCATAATATCGATTCCTTCTGTCGTTTCATTTCGTAAGCTGTTGGTCGATTGGGGTCGAGCAATAGCAACAATCAGAAAAATGACGGTCAATAAACGCAAAATAAAAGGTAAATGCCTTATTTTTATTCTTTTGCTTTTCGGAAATTTCGTCAAATTTTGTAATGAAGAAATTTGCAGACTTGCATCCGCCTTATGCATTTCCTTGATGTACCAATAAATAATTGGTATCAGCAGTAATAACAGAAATAAATATCCCGGATTATGAAAAGTCATTTTTTATTATCAACGTTTTTTATCTGTTCAAGCAATTCTTTTTTCATTTAACTTTTAATTCGCTTCTTCTTTTTTATCGACAGTTTTTTCCTCCTGTTTTTCTTCTTCAGCGGCTGGGGTTTCTTCTTTGGTCTGTTCCACAAACAGATAGGCATTGTTCAAACTCGAAATGTTTTCTTCGGTCGATGGAATCCACTTGGCAAACTTTACCAGATCGGCAAGTTGCAAAAGCTGGTGTAAAGCTGAAAATGCCGTTTTTTGTTCTTCCTGGATATTTTTTGGCAAATTTTCCAAAATCTCACTGGAAGTCATTTCCATGCTGTTGATCCGGTAACGTTTTTCGATGTATTCCCGAATTACATCTGTCAGCTGTGTATGGTATTCCTTATATTTTCCTTTCATCCAAAGCTTTTCTTCCCTGATTTTGTCCAGTTCATGGAGAGCTGCCTCGTGTGGCGGAATTTCCGGTTCTTCTTTATGAACATGCAGAACAGGCTTTTTCTGTATTTTTTTTCTGATAAAATAATAAGCTGCCCCCACTACTGCAAGTACAAGCAATGTCAACAGTATTTTTTTGAATAATCCAGACCAGTCGAACTTGGGCTGAAAAACGGGTTTAATGTCTGTTATGGAATTAGAAGCCGTATCGATTTGAAAGGGTTGTACTACCTTTAACGACACTGCATTTGACCATGCAGTATCCTTTCCTTCAACAAAGGGATAAGAAGGAATATAATAGAGTGTATCCTTAAAAGCTGTAATAATGTATTTGTGTAGAACGCGAATCAAATTATTTTCCCCGGCAATTGTATCAACTTTTAGCGGTTCAACAATTTCCAAGCCATGAATAATGGTATCCGAAAAAAGCGGAAAGTTCACTTTTTGTCCTTTTGGTTGTGTAACTTCCAATGTAAAACCTGTTTGATCTCCTATCCATAGAACAGTAGAATCGACTTTGGCAGTAACCGAAATTTTCTGTGCCGACACTGAAGTAGCAGTAAAGAAGCTGATGCACAAGCTTATCAGCATTAATATGTAATTATTTCTTTTTCGCATTTCTTAAAAAAAATTCCGTATTAACGTCCTGTTTTACTTCTCATTTGAAACAATCTCATGAGCGCTTGAACATAATCGTCGGAAGTACTCATGGAAACGGCATCTACCTTTGCTTTGGTAAATGCACGTTGCAAGTTCAGTTGTTTTTCTCCCCAGTTGTGTTTGTAGTATGTTCGCAAATGCTTGTCGGCCGTATCAATCCAAATACGTTGTCCTGTTTCTGCATCTTTGAGTTTTACGAGTCCAATGTCCGGCATTTCGGTTTCTCTTTCATCATAAACTTGCAGAGCTACCACATCATGTTTACGGTTGGCAATGGTGAGCTCGTTATCAAAATTGTTGTCCATGAAATCGGAAATAACAAAAGCAGTAGAACGTTTTTTTATGGCATTGGTAAAATACCGCAAAGCTCCTGAAAGATTTGTTCTGTTGCTTTCGGGACGGAAATCGATCAATTCTCTGATAATATACAGAACGTGTTTCCGCCCTTTTTTTGGAGGAATGAATTTTTCTATTTTATCGGAAAAGAAAATAACTCCAATTTTATCATTGTTCTGAATTGTGGAGAAAGCCAATGTTGCCGCAATTTCTGTCATCATGTCCTTTTTCATGCGCGAAACCGTTCCAAATTCCCCGCTGGCTGAAACATCAATCAGCAACACTACAGTGAGTTCACGTTCTTCTTCAAAAATTTTAATGTAGGGGCGTCCAAAACGTGCAGTAACATTCCAATCGATGGTACGAATATCGTCTCCATACTGATATTCACGTACTTCCGAAAAGGTCATTCCCCGACCTTTGAAAGCGGAATGATAAGCGCCCGCAAAAATATCCTGAGACAATCCGCGGGTTTTTATTTCGATTCTTCTAACTTTCTTTAAAATTTCACTTGTTTCCATAAATTAGCATGTAGATGGAACATTTTCCCCACTTTTTTCCGAACAAATCAAGCGGCTTATTTTTCTGTCCCAAGCGGAACTTTTTCAAAATACTCTCAACGTTAAAGCCGTTTTTATGGAACTTCGACCGTATTTAAAATCTCGGTAATCATTTCTTCGGAAGTCATGTTGTTGGCTTCGGCTTCGTAACTTAAACCGATACGATGACGCATCACGTCGTAGCAAACGGCACGCACATCTTCCGGAATAACATATCCGCGTCGTTTGATGAAAGCATAAGCGCGTGCTGCCAAAGCCAAATTGATGGAAGCTCTTGGTGAAGCACCAAACGAAATCATGTTTTTGAGCGATTCCAATCCGTATTCTTCAGGGAATCGGGTCGCAAACACAATGTCCACAATGTAATGTTCTATTTTTTCGTCGATGTAAATCTGCCGGACAATATCGCGTGCTTTTACTATGTCTTCGGGGCTCAATATAGGTTGAACGGAAGGCATGTTTTTTTGAAGATTTTCGCGAATAATCAGTTTTTCTTCGTCTTTTTTCGGATAGTTAATGATTACTTTCAGCATGAAACGATCGACTTGCGCTTCGGGAAGCGGATATGTTCCTTCCTGTTCGATGGGATTTTGTGTAGCCATCACCAAAAAAGGTTCTTCCAGTTTGAACGATCTTTCGCCAATGGTTACCTGACGTTCCTGCATGGCTTCCAACAATGCGCTTTGTACTTTAGCTGGGGCTCTGTTGATTTCATCTGCCAAAACAAGATTGGCAAAAATAGGACCTTTCCGAATGCTGAATTCCTCTTTTTTCTGACTGTAAATCATAGTTCCGACAACGTCGGCAGGAAGCAGGTCGGGAGTAAATTGAATTCGGCTGAAATTCCCCTTAATTAAATCCGACAACGTTTTGATAGCCAACGTCTTGGCAAGTCCAGGAACACCTTCCAGCAAAATATGCCCGTCTGCCAGCAAACCGATAAGTAATGATTCAATTAAGTGCTTTTGTCCTACAATTACTTTGTTCATTCCCATGACGAGAGCATCCACAAAGGAACTTTCCCGTTCTATACGTTCGTTAAGTTCTCTTATATCAACCGTTTGATCCATATTTTTTTTCTTTGTTTGTTTATTGTATTTGTTGAGCAAATATACTGCTATTTGAAACGTTAAAAATCTGATTTAATAACTTTTAACCTGAATTTAGATGATTAAGTAGAGCCTCTTTCAGCACTTTTTTGCAGAAAAAGGTACTTTATCCTTCTCAT
>Ga0208826_1000402_pt1 | contig 46535 bp, 30 predicted proteins | sample AD_UKC115_MetaG_FD_184451 | JGI IMG/M metagenome (GOLD analysis project Ga0208826, IMG submission 184451) | Active sludge microbial communities of municipal wastewater-treating anaerobic digesters from Hong Kong - AD_UKC115_MetaG (SPAdes)... | ecosystem: Engineered > Bioreactor > Anaerobic >... | reverse complement strand
CGAAGCCATCTTCAAGAAGAGATTTCCATTGAGGGTCGTTGAAGACGACGACGTAGATAGGTTACAGGTGTAAGACAGAGATGTATAGCCGAGTAATACTAATAGCCCGAAAGCTTTTTTATGAAAAAGGTTTTGATTTACCGATTTTTTTCTCTTTCTCAGGCTGGTCAATACAATAAAAAAGGAAAAAGAAATATAAAGAGACTAAGGTGGTTATAGAGTCAGGGTTCCACCTCTTCCCATTCCGAACAGAGAAGTTAAGCCTGATATCGTCGATGGTACTGCCCACAAGGTGGGAGAGTAGATAGCCGCCGTTTTTAATAACGAAAGCTCCGCAAAGAAGAACAGCAATGTGATTCTGATCGGAGCTTTTTTTGTTTGCTTCCCCTCAAAAAATGCGCTCTACGCCATTTGCGGGGTTTGAAATCATGGAATAAGCGAAAAAAGTTTACGAGAGTATTTCTTTTGGCAAGAGAGCTGCAGCTTCTTTGTCCATGTAAAAGGAAGTTTTTCCCTCTGCCGAATAGATATGAAAAGCCGGATATTTTTTTGCAGAAGGCTCATTCAGAACGATTTCCTTTAAAATTGTCGCTTTTGAAGCACCTGTAACAAAAAATATTATTTCGTCTGCCTGTTTCAGCACAGGCCCAGTTAGCGTTATTCTTTTTTGTCCTGTGTCGGGATGTTGGGTAACCGCAACAGATAAATGACTGTCGATCAAATTTATGTCTTTTGGAAAAATGGAAGCGGTATGCCCATCATTTCCCATTCCCAACAAAATCAGGTCGAAAACGGGAATTCCGTTTTTTGATGGAAGTTCTTTTGTCAGAAGCGATTGATAACGAATGGCTTCTTCTTCTGGAAAACCTTCTCCCTTCATACGAAAAACGTTTTTTTTAGGAAGAGGAACTTTTTTCAGAAGGGTTTCATTAGTCATTCCAAAGTTGCTTTCCGGATGCGTTGGAGGGACGCAACGTTCGTCAACCCAAAACAGGCGAAGTTGGTGCCACGGAATTTTTTCCGCAAAATCATTAGCCAAAATATTAAAAAGTGTTTGCGGAGTTTTTCCTCCCGAAATAGCCAAATTAAATGGTGATAATGAATTTTGTTTTTCGTTTATCCGATTTGAAATAAGCTGAGCAATTGCTTTTGCTGCCTCTTCCGGCGTATTGAAAACAAGAATATCGTATGGATTCATTTTTTTGAAAATAGGTATTGGCTTTTATTCTTCGTTTGTTTTAAATTTGTTGAATGGAGGCCTCCACTTCAAACGCTTGTCGCCAAAAAGTGCATTGGCTTCATTGGGTCCCCAGGTATTGCATTCGTAAAAATAGAGTGGAATTTCTGGATTATTTTTCCAAGCATTCAAAATAGGATCTACAAACTTCCAGCTTGCTCTCAATGCATCGGCTCGGGCATAAAGTGTGGAATCTCCCATCATGCAGTCCAAAATGAGTCTTTCATAAGCTTCCGGAATTTTCGATTGCGCCAAGTCGGAATAATGAAATGCCATGTTGACATTTTGAACTTTGTAGCCTGCGCCCGGAATTTTCATGCCGAAATCGATGGCAATGCCTGCATCCGGATTGAGACGAAGTATAATCATATTGGTGGACTGAGTAATGCAACGTTGCTTGAACAACTGATGAGGAGCCGGTTTTAAATGAATGACTACTTCGGTAACCTGAACAGGTAATTGTTTACCGGTGCGAATATAAAATGGTACGTCTGCCCAACGCCAGTTGTCGATAAAAAGTTTCATGGCAACATACGTTTCGGTTCTGGAATTGGACGCAACTCCTTTTTCCTGACGATAGCCTTTTTGTAACTGATCGTCTACCATAGTTTCGATATATTGGCCACGCACCACATTTTCGGCAACATGTTCTTCATCAATTGGTCGCAAAGCTTGAAGCACTTTAACCGTTTCGTTTCGGATGGAATCGGAATCAAAGACGGCAGGCGGTTCCATAGCAACAATAGCCATTACCTGCAACAAATGATTTTGCACCATGTCGCGAAGTGCACCCGCAGTATCATAATATCCGCCTCTATCGCCAACGCCAATTTTTTCGGCAGCCGTTATTTCTACTCTGTCCACATATTTGCTGTTCCATATCGGTTCAAAAAAACCGTTGGCAAAACGTGTAACCATAATGTTTTGCACCGTTTCTTTTCCAAGATAATGGTCGATACGGTAAATTTGATCTTCCTGAAAGCCGGCATGAAGTTTTTTTTCCAAGTCCAATGCTGTTTCATAACTGTAGCCGAAAGGCTTTTCAACGATAATCCTTTTCCAACCGTCTTTTTGTCTGTTCAGTCCATATTTTACCAAATTGGATGCAACCACTTCGTATAGAAATGGAGGGATGGAGAAATAGTAAATAATATTACGCGGAATATTTAGTTTTGCCGAAAGGGAATGAAGATATTCTTTCAGTTTTCCGAAATCTTCTTCCACCTGGTTTCTGACCGGCAAATAATAAACTTTTTTCAAAAATTCCCTTACAGTTTGATCATCGTTTACCGAGTCGCTTTTTACATATTTTTTCAAACTTTCTTCCACTTCCTGCAAAAAAACGGATTGTTCCTTTTCCTGACTGCCGGTGCCAATTACGGCAAAACTTTCGGGTAGAAGATGATCAGCATGAAGTTGAAATATTGAAGGCAGCAGCTTGCGCCTGGACAAATCTCCATTTGAACCAAATATTACCAGCATTTGCCCTTCAATATTGTTTTTTGCAGGCATGACTTTCTGTTCATCCATTTATATTCATTTTTATTTAGTTGATAAACAATTCTTTTGGTTTTATGTTTTTAAGAAACTTTTTTCTTGCTTGGTATTTGAATTTAGAATAACATTGCAAAACTTTTTTTCTTTTCTCCTGCAAGTTATTTTACAATTCTAAACAACTCAATCGAACAAAAGTTTATTGAAATGATGTGCTTTTTAAAATGATTTTCAAATGTTGATTCTTCCAAAAGAAATTATTTTCCTATTTCAATAAAATTCAATGTTTTACTTGGAAATATTTACAGCCATTTTTTCCTTTTAAAATACCATAACATTACTCCGGCAATCAGTAACATGACGGCCCACATGGCAAAGTAGCCATATTGCCAGTGGATTTCGGGAAAATAATCAAAATTTGTCCCGTACACGCCAACAATAAAAGTTAGTGGAATAAACAGTACCGAAAAAATGGTCAGTATTTTGATTATATCATTCAAACGGGTGCTTATGCTATTGTGATAAATGCTCAACTGGTCGTATAGAATTTCGCGATAGCTGTCCATCAATTCGTTCACTTCATTGAGATTTCCCTGTAATTCCTTGAAATAGGGATGGTTGTCATCCCGAATAAATTCCGATTCGAGTTTGGCGAGGTTCAAAATCATTTCTTTGGCCGGCATAATGTATTTTCTCAAATAATTCAATTCTCTTTTATACCGATTTATCAGCGAAAGAATATCGTTATCCAATTCTTTGGTCATGAGTTCTTCCACATCTTCAATTTTATCCCCCAACTGTCCGATAAGGTACAAATAATTGTCAATAACCACATCGAGCAATGCACAAGCCAAATAATCGGTGCCGGCAGTACGAATTCGATGATGATGTTTTCGTAAGCGTTCGCGAATGGGATCAAAGGCATCGCCCTGATTTTCCTGAAAGAGTATTAAAGTGTTTTTGGTGAGTATAAAACTCAAATTTTCCACGTCCAATTTGTCAAGCTTTTCGTTATAAGTAAGCATTTTGATGACGATAAAAAGCCCTTTTTCGTAGTCCTGAACTTGAGGGCGCGTCATGGGATCCATGATGTTCGACATTATATTGAAGGGAATATCGAAAGATTCGGCAATTTTTTCCATTAGTTTTACTTCATGGAGTCCTTCAACGTTTAACCAGTGAAATTTATCTTTGCTATGATTGAAATTCAATTCGCGTAAAGATTTAATTTCTGTTTCCACCACGCTGTTTTCATCATAGGTCATCAAATACAGACGTGGTTTTTCCATTTTTTTTTCGCCACGAAAAATCAATTCAAAAGGAGAAACGCCAATATCTTTTTTCCTTTTTTTGATATATTTTGCCATATGACTTATTTTTTTGTTCCATAACAAAGATATAGGATAATTTTGAATTTTTTGGATGAGGTATTTTTATTTTTGATTGGAAGAGCAAAAATGAACAAAAATATCCTCTCAACGAAAGTGGTTTTGTATAAGAAGCTAAATTTTTTTTCTGCTTTTTCTTCTGAAACCGTCTTAGAGATTAAATATTGACACTAAACGTTAACTTCTCGTGGAAGTCAGTTTTTCATTACTGCATTTTTTCTTATTTTTGCATAAAAATTTTGTCATGAATTTTGATGTTTCTCTGATTGGCTATTTGGCCGGTTTTTGTACTGCAGTGGCACAGTTCCCACAAGCATACAAAGTTTATAAGACCAGAGATACACGCAGTATTTCGCTGGGTATGTATGCAATTATGACTTTTGGCGTTTTCCTGTGGCTGATTTACGGAATTTTGATTCAGGACTGGCCAATGATATTGGCAAACGGAATTGGGTTAATTCCCTGTACTTTCAATTTAATCATAACCTTTCAGAACGTTCTTCGTGAACGAAAGAAGATGATATAATTTGGAGTAATTATTAGATTTTCAAGACTGAGAAAAAATTTAACGTTTCATTATCAATACGCTATGAAACATATTCAAATTATCAATGGGCCTAATCTCAATCTTTTGGGAGAAAGAGAGCCATCCATTTATGGAAACAAAAGTTTTAACGGTTTTTTTGAAGAGTTGAAAAAGCAATATCCCGATGTGGAACTGGCGTATTTCCAATCCAACAGTGAAGGTGAAATTATTGACAAGCTGCAAGAAATTGGATTTTCGGCTGACGGAATAATTTTAAATGCAGGAGCTTATACGCATACTTCCATTGCTATTGCCGATGCCATTCGCTCCATTCAATCGCCTGTGATCGAAGTGCACATTTCCAATGTTTTTCAGCGCGAAAGTTACCGACATCATTCTTTTTTGTCCGAAGTTTGTAAAGGTTGCATTATCGGATTCGGACTGAACTCTTATCGGCTGGCTGTGGAAGCTTTGCTGCTTATGTAAAACGGATTAGGCAGCCGGTTGAATTTCAATTATTTATTCATTAATTTTTTATGCCAAAATTTACAAAAATAATAGCTACCATTAGCGATAAAAGATGCGATCCCGATTTTATTCGCGAGTTGTTTGAAGCAGGGATGAATGTGGTTCGGATGAATTCGGCACATCTCAACAGGGAAGGATTTCTGAAAATTATCAATAGTGTTCGTTCGGTGAGCAACGAAATTGCCCTGTTGATCGACACCAAAGGTCCAGAAGTGCGAACGACCATTGCCGAAAACGATAAAATAATTTTACATGCTGGCGACACTATAAAAATTGTTGGTGATCCGGACAAAATTTCAACCAAAGAATGTGTAGCGGTCAGTTATTCATTTTTTGTGCGCGATTTACATGTAGGCGATGATATTCTTTTCGACGATGGAGAAATAGAGTTGAAAGTGGCAGGAAAAGATGAGCAGTATCTTTATTGTAATGTATTGAATGATGGTGAGTTGGGAAGTAGAAAAAGTGTAAATGTTCCCGGTGTACGCATCAATCTGCCATCCTTGTCCGCACGCGACAAGGAAAATATTTTATTTGCCATTGAAAATAATCTTGATTTTATAGCTCATTCATTCGTTCGAAACAAGCAGGATATTCTCGATATTCAGCAAATTCTCGATCAGCATAACAGTCCGATCAAGATTATTTCGAAAATCGAAAATCAGGAAGGCGTGGACAATATAGAAGAAATTCTTGAATACACCTATGGGGTAATGATAGCTCGCGGCGATTTGGGAATAGAAGTGCCTCAGGAAAAAATTCCGGGTATTCAGCGCCTGTTGATCAGGAAATGTGTTATGGCAAAAAAACCGGTTATTGTGGCCACCCAGATGCTTCATTCCATGATTAACAATCCACGTCCCACGCGGGCAGAAGTTACGGATGTGGCCAACGCCATTTATTATCGCACCGATGCCTTGATGTTAAGCGGAGAAACTGCTTATGGCAAGTATCCGGTTGAATCGGTACGAACCATGTCGAAAATTGCCGAAGAAGCCGAAAAAACGAAACTGACAGAAAACGATATTCCGATTCCTACGGCAACAGTCGATATTACTTCTTTTCTGGCAAATGCTGCCGTGGAAGCCAGCAGCAAATTTGGTATTCGGGCCATAATTACCGATTCTTTCACCGGACTCACGGCCAGAAATTTGGCAGCCTATCGTGGAAAAAATCCTGTTTATGCCATTTGTTATCGTGAAAGATTGACGCGCGAATTGGCTTTGTCTTATGGTGTTTTTCCTAAATATCAGGAAGAAAAACGAAATAATCAGGAATATTTGTTGTTGGCTTTAAGGGATTTACTGGATAGAAAACTTTTGACTGAACAGGATTTCTTCTGTTATTTGAGCGGAAGTTTTGGAGAAGGTCATGGAACTACCTTTTTGGAAATCAATCAAATTAACAAAGTGCTCAATGCCACTGATCAATATCAACTTCCAAGTTTTTGATAATGCCTTCATTCTATTTTACCCGAAAAACATTCTTTTGATGTGGGATTTGTCATTCGTAAAATTAATCAAAACAGTTAAAAACATATAATTTATAGGTGCTTGATTGATTGTTTGATGATAATTTTTTTTTTCGATTTTATTTTTAAAATCTCCATCTGTTAACATTTTAAAACTTTTAGTTCATTAAACCTGAAGCAAGTTTCACAGTCTAAAAAATAGTTTTAGATATTTAGCGAACGGTTGGGTTAAATGAAATCCGAAAGTTTGTAGAATTTGTAATATGCCAATATGTTGACATATTGCAAGTTGTATGTTGAATTTAAAAATTTTGCATGATAATGATGAAAAAAATGTTTGTATTTTCCTTGTTCCTTTTTATGACTTTCCAAATTGGCGCTTCGGTACTTGTGAGAGGAAAAGTGATTGATGCAGCTACAGAAGCTCCACTTGAATTTGTAAATGTTACGCTTTATCCTTCCGGTTCTACAGTTCCTGCTCTGGGTTTGACTACCGATTCGAAAGGAAATTTTGAAATTTCATCCATAGCCAACGGAAAATACCAGATAAAAATAAGTATGGTTGGATATAAACCCTTTATTGAAGAAATAAACGTTAGAGGAAATGTCGTAGAATTGGGTGTCATTAAGCTTTCGGAAGATACCAAAATGCTGAAGGAAGTGGACGTGGTAGCTCAAGGTACACAAATGAAATTCGACATCGATAAAAAAGTTTTTAGCGTAGATCAAAACATTGCATCAGCAGGAGGTTCTGCTGCCGATGTGCTTCAGAATATCCCTTCTGTGGAAGTCGATAATCAGGGAAATGTTTCTCTGCGCAACGATGCAAATGTAGAAGTTTGGATCAACGGGAAGCCTTCCGGACTTACAACCGATAATCGGGCGCAAGTTCTTCAGCAAATGCCTGCGGGAAGTATCGAGTCCATTGAATTGATTACCAATCCTTCTGCGAAATACAATCCCGAAGGAACAGCCGGCATTATCAATCTTGTTCTGAAGAAAAACCGTCAAGGAGGTTACTATGGAAGTCTTTCGGCAGGGGTCATGTTCCCTGATGGCGCAAAGATGGGGAAAAATGCCGGAGTAAATTTGAATTACAGCAACAGCAAAGTCGATGCTTATGCCAACGTTGGTTACAGGTCGATGAATAGGAAAGGAGGAGGTTGGAACAATCGATACAATTATCTCGAAAGTGATACAACTTTACTGAAACAAATCAATTCTTCAGAAAGCAATTTTGATGGTTTGTTTATGCGAGCAGGCGCCGATTGGCATTTGAACGATAAAAATACATTCGGTTTTTCTGGTTTTGGAATGACACATAAGGAAGATGGAAGCAACGTCATCGATTATCGTCTGTATCATGCTGAAAATTTGCTGTTGAAAGATTACAGTCGAACCGATTTGGAAAACGGAGATCATCCCAGCATTCATTTGAGCATGGATTATCAGCACGAATTTGACAATAAAGATAACAACTTAATGGCCAGTCTTTCTTATTCCAATCACGATATGAACTCGGAAGATGAGTTTATCCAAATCGATCATACTCAAAATTATACTTCGAGTGATATAACGCAGAATTCAGATAATCGAAATCATCAATGGGAACTTAAAGTAGACTATACAAAGAAATTTACTGAAAACAGTCGATTGGAAGCCGGCTGGCAAACCAATCTACAAGAAAGAAACAATATTACATCCGCTGTTGACATTTTAAACAATAAAGAAGAAATTCCTGCCTATTCCGACAATTTCAATTATGATGAGCAGATTCATGCCGGCTATTTTACTTATGGGAACAGAATTGACCGCATAAGTTTACAGGCCGGTCTTCGTGGCGAATACATGCGAAAAAAAATCAATCAACTCAAACCATTGACCTATATGGAGTGGTTTCCGAGTGTTTACCTTTCCTATTCGATGCCGCGCGAAAATGAACTTCAGCTGAGCTATACCCGAAGGGTGAACCGACCCAGAGGAAGAATGATCAATCCTTTCAGAGATTATACCGATTCAACGAACATAACTTATGGTAATCCTCAACTTTTTCCGGAATTTGCCAGTTCATTGGAACTCAATTATATGAAAACATGGAATCAGCATTCTGTTTCGGCATCGGCTTATTATCGTTTTACCGACAATGTTATTCAAAATGTGCGTTATATGAACGGGCAAACGATGGAAAGTACCTATTTTAACATCACAAAATCAAAAAATGCCGGTCTTGAGTTGGTTGCAAAGAACAATTTGTTTAAGATATTGAGTCTGACTTCTTCTTTAAATTTATATTACAGTCAGTTGGATTCGGCTTCGTTTACCAGTCCATACAATACAATTATTAGCATTCCGGGACAGGATGATTTTTCGTGGAGTGCACGGTTGCTGGCAAATTTAATGCTCAGTAAAAATACTTCTGCACAAATCACCGGCCGTTATTCGTCTCCGCGAATCATTGCACAAGGCAAGCAGAAAGCCAATTATTCAGTTGATATGGGACTTCGTCAAACATTTTTCGATAAAAAATTAAGCTTGAATTTAATGGTTCGCGACTTGTTGAATTCGAGAAAATGGGAATCGACTACGTGGGGAACCAATTTTTATCAGGAATCGGAATCTTATTTTCATGGCAGAATGGTGGGCTTGACTCTATCTTACAATTTCGGCAACATGAAACCCAAGCAAACGGATAAGAAAAAAGCCGAAACGGTAAGTCCCATGAATATGGATATGGAAAGTTCTGCCGATTAAAAAAACGGAATTGCTTCCATCAAATTAAAATTTCAGATAAGTCTGCGCCGAAATTCTGCACAAACCAAAGCTGCGGCTACGCTCACGTTGAGCGATTCGGAAGTGGAATTTCCGGGTGGATAGTTTGGAATAAAAAGACGTTCGGTGACCAATTTTTCTATTGCCGGAGAGATGCCGTTCCCTTCGTTTCCGAGAACAATAATGCCATTTGAAGATAGGGGAGTAGTATAAATATTTTCCCCTTTCAGAAAAGTTCCGTAAATAGGCAGTTTATCTTTCAATGGCAACAGAAAATCTTCCAGATCGACTTCCTGAACCTGTACGCGTGCCAGCGCTCCCATACTGGCTTGTACAACTTTAGGAGCAAAAGCATCTGCCGAAGTTTGAGAAGCAAAAATATGTTTAATACCGAACCAGTCGGCAATTCGAATAATGGTACCCATATTGCCGGGATCCTGAATTTCATCCAGCGCCAACGATAATTCTGAGCCGATTTCTTCCAACGATAAAGCGGTGTCGGTCGCTTTGCCGAAAACGGCCAATATACCTTGAGGATTTTTTTGATTGGAAATTTTCTTGAACTCTTCAAAATTTACTTCCAATAGTTCTTTTGTCCGAATGGGCGTATTGTTTTCGAGCCATTCGGGCGTAACCACTAAAAGTTCGCAATGAAATGTTACCGATAAATCGTTAATCAATTTTGTTCCTTCAGCAACAAACAAATTGGTTTCATCTCTGAATTTTTTTAGGTTCAAAGAATTGATAAACTTGATTTTGTTTTTCGATAACATGGGTTTCAGCATGATATTTTGTCGATTCGTCGCTGATGTCTTCCTCCTTCAAAATCGGTTTCAAAGAACACGTCCACAATTTGTTTGGCTTCATTTTCGTCGATGAATCTTGCCGGCAGCGAAAGCACATTGGCGTTGTTGTGTCTGCGAGCCAGCGATGCGATTTCGGGCATCCAGCAAAGCGCAGCGCGAATTCCTTTGTGTTTGTTTACCGTCATGTTGATGCCGTTTCCCGTACCACACAGGGAAATACCAAAATCAAATTCTCCGTTTTCTACTGCAGAAGCCATAGGATGGGCGAAATCGGGATAATCGGAACTTTCAGCCGTATAGGCACCAAAATCTTTTATTTGCCCAACATTTTTCGATTTCAGATACTCAATCAGTTTGTTTTTAAGTTCAAAACCTGCATGATCGCTACAAATGGCAATTTTAAGTTCGTTGAGTGGTTTCATGTGATTGAATTAATTTTAAAGAAATTGATGAAATTCCATGTATTGATTTATTTGTCCGGAAAAAATTTTTTTCTGACTGTTTGAAAAAATTTGATTGCTGCACCGGCAGTGGATTGTGTACGATTCATGCAAATTTTTCTACATCATCTTTGGTAATCATCGGAGAGCCGAGAATAATCAATCTTTCCACCACATTGCGCAATTCGCGTATGTTTCCAGTCCACGAGCGTTGTTGTAGAGCCTTTATGGCGTCCGGTTCAAATTTTTTGGGATGAATACCTTCCTCAGAACAGATTAATTCCGTGAAATGTTCTACCAGCAAGGGAATATCTTCTTTTCGTTCGTCCAAAGAAGGAACATGAATTGGGATAACGTTAAGCCGATGAAACAAATCTTCTCGGAAATTCCCTTTTTCGATTTCCTTCTTCAAATCCTTGTTGGTTGCGGCAATTACTCTGACGTTGACTTTGATACTTTTGTCGCTCCCCACACGCGAAAGTTCATTTTCCTGCAAAACCCGCAAAACTTTTGTTTGAGCAGAAAGGCTCATGTCTCCAATTTCATCCAGAAAGATGGTCCCGTTGTCGGCCTGTTCAAATTTACCGATTCTTTGTCGGATGGCAGAAGTAAAAGCTCCTTTTTCGTGTCCGAAAAGTTCACTTTCAATCAGTTCAGAAGGAATCGCTGCGCAATTTACTTCAACAAAAGGTGCATTAGCTCGGTTACTTTTCTCGTGTATTAATCGGGCTACCAGTTCTTTTCCTGTCCCATTTTCACCGGTAATCAAAACCCGTGCCTCTGTGGGGGCTACGCGCTCAATCATTTGGCGAACGTTTTCCAGGGCAGGAGATTGCCCAATCATTTCATATTTTTTTGCTGTTTTCTTCTTCAGATTTTTAGTTTCTACAACCAAATCCTTTTTTTCCAAAGCATTGCGAACAGTAATCAAAAGACGATTCAGATCGATTGGTTTTTCGATAAAGTCAAAAGCTCCTTTTTTGATACATTCAACTGCTGTTTCTATGTTCCCATGTCCCGAAATCATTACGATAGGAGCTTCTATTTCTTTTTCCTTTAATTGGGTAAGCAGTTCTATTCCATCCATTTCCGGCATTTTTATATCCGAAAAAATCAAATCAAACATTTCATTCTGTGCTGTTTCAAGGCCTTTTAAACCATTTTCAGCCAATGAAACCTGATGTTTTTCAAATTCCAGAATATCTTTCAAAGTATTTCGAATGCTTCTTTCGTCGTCGATAATTAATATTTTGGCCATTTTTAATGTTGTTATGGTCGGGTTGATTTTCAGAAACAAAGTTAGGAAAAATATCTCTGTTATTTTATCGCAGAAGCCAACGGACAAGAAAATTTTTGTAAAATATTAGTCCGACTTTTGATTTGTTTTGAAAAGAAACGAAACAGCCTACAGTCCAAATTCGGAAAGAGAGGTACCAAGAGAAAACTGATAAACACTGTTTCCAACTTGGTAAGTTGACATGCCAAAACCAACGTGAAATTTATACAATTTTATACCTCCACCAAACGACAATCCTGCCTGAGATTTAAAATCTTCCACTTTCATTTCTTTGGCGCGTCGAAAATTATATCCCAGTGTCAAATAAAAATTATTGGAAGGAATAAATTCTGCATTGAAAATAAAATGGCGCAATGCCATGTCAAAAAAACCAATATTCTTTGTTTCGTCCTGAGATGAAGAAGTGGAAGAAGCGTACGATAAATCCCAATGCTGTAAATTGTGAAAAGTTCCGGTAAATCGAAGCGGAGCGTAAGCCAATTTTTTTGTTACGCCCAGTTGGATGTTGAAAGGAAGCGGTTCGTAATGCTGTCCTTCTTCATCAGAATAATAGCCCTTAATTTGGCTGCCTATGTTGCGCAAAACCAACCCTGCCGAAAAAAAACTGGTCGGGTCGTTATAACTTACACCGGCATCTATAGCGACTCCAAAACTCGAATAACGTTCATAAGCCGAATAAATTGGTTTAAAAGTTCCTCCAACCGAAATTTTTTCGGTAAGCGGATAAGCATACATAACATATAGCGCCATGTCTTTAGCCGTAAATTCACCGATAATTTGATTTTCTTCTGTTGCTTCCTGAAAAGTCCCATAATCTACATACTGCACGCCAAAAGCCATGTAATGCTTGTTTTTGAAGTTTTTTCCAAACACTGCACTCCCGTACTGAATGTCCGATAAGTAATTGGCCATGCTTAATGACAGGAAATTATTTGTTTTGTCGGTAAGTAACGAAGGATTGCAGAAAGAAAAGTTAATATCGTTGTCTTTCAACGAAACATTGGTTCCTCCCATAGCTGCTATCCGTGAAGATACAGGCAAATCCAAAAACTGATAAACACCTTTACCCGCTTGAGAAAATGCTAAATTATGGAATAAACAACAAATGAGAAAACACAGTATAATTTTTTTAGTCATCAATCAGAAAATGGTTTGATAATATGAAATAAAGAAATTTTTTCAGTTGTTTTCTGAAAAAACTTTCAAAGATATATTATTTTTGTATCGTTAAAAAACACGTTCACGATTTTTTCTGTTTACTTTAACGATAAAACTTAAAAAAAGGTACATGGGAGGCGTAAATTTTTCAGAAAAAAGCGAAAATATCTCTTCGAAAGAAGTGAAATTTTTGACATTAAACATAGGAATTTAAAAAAAACAGAACATTGCGTTATTTCAAAAAAAAAATTAAAATTGATTCTCTACCAGAAGCAAAATCCTCAGCGTTCGATTTTGGAAAGAAGAAAACGTTCTTTTTCCAGTTGGGATTGATTATGGTGTTGTCTTTTTTTTACATAGCTTTAGAATGGACGCAAACGTCTGACGACAACTTCTATGAAGATTTTTCGACAGACTTAAAAATTGAAGAAGATCTTGATTTCACTCAGTTTTTGCCTCCTAAAACACCTGTCCCTTCTGTGCCGCTTTTGTTTACTCCACCTGCTCCCGAAATAAAGACCGGACAGGTTCTGAATGTGGTTGAAAATTCAGTTGAAACCAAAACCATCGACATTGAAGCGGAAGACAGTAAAGATAAAACTGTTGAAATTATTTCGGAGGCAGCTACAGGTGCATCTGCCGCAGAAGAAAGCAAAAATGAGCATTTTCTGGTAGTGGATGTAATGCCTCAATTTCCGGGAGGAGAAGCAGCATTGTACAGATTTTTGCAGGGGAGCATAAAGTATCCCGCTGTTGCCGAAGCGGGAAAAATTCAGGGACGTGTTGTTTGTCTGTTTGATGTGAATACTGATGGAACAATTTCAAATATTCAGATTGTGCAAGGCGTGCATCCCAGTCTCGACAGCGAAGCCATTCGTGTTATTCAGTCTATGCCTCGCTGGGTACCAGGAAAAAGGAAAGAAAAACCCGTTAAAGTACGTTTTACATTGCCCATCAATTTCGCTTTGCAATAAAAAAATTTGATAGATTAATTTTTTTGAAAATAAAAATGCAATTCTCATACATAAAATATACAGAAATACAAAAACATTTTACTAATTGGAAACAGATAATTATCAGGAAAAAACTATTTTAGTGGGATTAATTACACCACTTCAGAGTAGAGAGAAGGCAAAAGAATATCTCGATGAATTGGCTTTTTTGGCAAAAACTGCCGGAGCAATTCCCGAAAAAATTTTTTTACAGCAGTTGGATCATCCCAATCCCGAAACATTTGTTGGTCCAGGTAAACTTGAACAAATAAAAAATTATTTGATGGATCATCCGGTTGATATGGCTGTATTTGATGACGAGCTTTCGGCACGTCAAATCAGAAATCTTGAATCGGAACTAAAAATTAAAATTTTGGATCGCACCAATCTGATTCTTGATATTTTTGCCAAGCGCGCCAAAACTGCCAGCGCCAAAACTCAGGTTGAATTAGCTCAGTATCAATATCTTTTACCTCGTTTGACGCGTATGTGGACGCACCTTGAGCGTCAGCAGGGAGGAATTGGCGTCAGAGGCCCCGGCGAGACCCAAATTGAAACCGACCGAAGAATTATTCTTTCAAAAATTTCTCTGCTGAAGCAAAACTTAAAGGAAATTGACCGTCAGATGAGTACGCAGCGAAAAAATCGCGGTAAAATGGTGAGAGTAGCATTGGTTGGCTACACCAACGTTGGAAAATCGACATTAATGAATTTGCTGAGCAAGTCAAACATTTTTGCAGAAGACAAACTTTTCGCCACACTTGATACGACTGTCAGGAAAGTAATTATTGAAAATTTGCCTTTTTTGCTCACCGATACGGTTGGTTTTATCAGAAAACTGCCTCATCATCTCATCGAGTCATTCAAATCAACTCTCGATGAAGTTCGTGAAGCCGATTTGTTGATTCATGTGGTGGATGTGTCGCACCCAAATTTTGAAGAACAGATTCAAATTGTCAATCAAACGCTTAAGGAAATTACCAACGAAGAGAAACCCATGATTCTGGTTTTCAATAAAATTGATGCTTACAGCCACAAAGTCAAAGAACCCGATGACTTGACTCCCAAAAAGCCGGAAAATATTACCTTGGAGGAAATCGAAAAAACGTGGATGGCTAAAATTCACGAAGATTGTGTATTTATCTCAGCCACTAAGAAGCAAAATATCGAAAAGTTGAAACAAATTATGTATCAGAAAATCAAAGCTATTCATGTGCAACGCTATCCGTATAACGATTTTCTTTATCAGGATTTTGAAGATGATGATACCAAAGATTAGTCATAAATTATTAAAAATTAAATTCTTACACTTATGAAAAATTATCGGCTTCTTACAGAAAATGAAATTGAATGGCTCAAGGCGAAGGGTTGTACAGCTGAAAACTGGAAAAATGTGCGTGTTTCTGAAGATTTTAGATCTGATTACATTACTGATGTTCATTTTTCAGGTAATATTCTACTTGGGAACTTTAATAAGACTTTTGAATTGGCAGGTGGGTTGCAGAGGCATGCAGGAATTCATCGGTGTTGCCTTCACAACTGTACGATAGAAAATGATGTTTATATTGATCAGGTAGCCAATTATATAGCCAATTATCATATTGGTGAAGGAGCGTACATTGAAAATGTAAATTTGCTGGTGGTTGAAAAAGATTCCACTTTTGGCAATGGAGTGAAAGTACCTGTAATGAATGAAGGAGGTGGAAGAGAAATACCGATTTTCGATTATCTCTCGGCGCCATTGGCTTACATACTTACTTTGTATCGCCATCGGCCGGTGCTTATCCAGAAAATTCAGAAACTCATTGATGAATATGCCTGTAAGTTAAAATCAAACATTGGAACTATTGGTAAAAATGTAAGGATTGTGAATGCCGGCAGTATCAAAAATGTTCGCATTGGCGATTGTGCCAATATAGAAGGTGCTTCGTGCCTGATTAACGGAAGTATTAACAGTAATTTCTTTGCACCGGTAACCATTGGCGCCGGTGTAAAATGCGACGATTTTATTATCAGTTCTGGAGTTTCAGTTACCGATTCCACATTGGTTTCCCGTTGTTTTATCGGACAGGGATGTATTTTAGGAAAGCATTATTCTGCGCTCGATTCACTTTTCTTTTCCAACTGTCAGGGTATGCACGGAGAAGCAACTGCCATTTTTGCCGGCCCTTATACGGTTTCGCATCACAAATCAACTTTACTTATTGCAGGGATGTTTTCTTTCCTCAATGCAGGCAGCGGTTCCAACCAAAGTAATCACATGTACAAACTTGGCCCTATTCATCAAGGATTGGCCGAACGTGGAGCAAAAACCACCAGTGATTCTTATTTGCTTTGGCCGGCTAAAATTGGTGCTTTCACTTTGGTTATGGGACGACATACCAAACATTCCGATACTTCTGATTTGCCTTTTTCTTATCTGATAGAAAATGCAACCGACAGTTTTTTGGTACCTGCGGTGAATTTGCGAAGTGTGGGAACCATTCGAGATGCTCAGAAATGGCCGAAAAGAGATAACCGAAAAGATCCCAAAAAACTCGATCCAATTAATTTCAATCTTTTGAGCCCGTACACTATTCAGAAAATGATAAAAGGCGTTGAAGTTCTGAAAAATTTACAGAAAATTTCGGGAGAAACGACTGAAATTTATACCTACCAAAATTGTAGCATTAAAATTTCGTCTTTACTCAAAGGTATTGACTTGTATAACATAGGAATTTATAAATTTTTGGGCAATTCGTTAATCAGTAGATTGAAAGACAGAAAATTTAATACCATTGAGGATATTCGAGAAATTTTGAAGCCAGATACGCATGTTGGTAGTGGAGAATGGATTGATTTGTCGGGACTGATATCCCCAAAAACCGAAATTGAACAATTGATGAAGAAAATAGAGTCTCAACCGGTTTCTCTGGAAGAAATTCAACAGTCATTTGAAAAAATGCATGAAGAATATTACAGCTATGAATGGACTTGGGCAAAAGATAAGTTGGAAATTTATTGGGGAAAACCGATTGCTGAAGTTACCCGAGAGGATTTGGTACAAATGGTGGAACTTTGGAAAAATTCTGTCGTTACACTTGATCATCTTATTTACGATGATGCCAAAAAAGAATTTAGTTTGAATGCAAAAACAGGTTTTGGCGTAGATGGAGACGAGCAACAAAAATCTCTTGATTTTGAATCGGTTCGTGGCAGTTTTGAAAATAATCCATTTGTATTGGAAGTTATTAATCACATAAAAATAAAAAGCGAGTTGGGAGATGAACTTTTAAATAGATTAAAAAGAATAACAAATTAAAAAACTGATTATTAAAAACTTATTGATTATGAACAATTTTAATTTTTACAGCCCCACTTATTTTATTTTTGGGAAAGGACGTGAAAATGAAGCGGGAAAATACGTAAAACGTTTTGGCGGAACAAAAGTTCTGCTTCATTTTGGTGGAAGTTCAGCTATTAAAAGCGGATTGTTGGATAGAGTAAAAAATTCGTTAAAAGAAGAAGACATTTCGTTTGTGGAATTAGGCGGTGTGATGCCCAATCCGCGTAGTGGTTTGGTCTATAAAGGAATAGATATTTGTAAAAAAGAAAGTATTGATTTTGTTTTGGCTGTTGGCGGTGGAAGTGTAATTGATTCGGCTAAAGCCATCGCAGCCGGCGCATTGTACGAAGGTGATTTTTGGGATTTTTATACTGGGAAAAAGGTTGAAAAAGCTTTGCCCGTAGGAACGATTCTTACCATTGCAGCAGCTGGAAGCGAAGGATCAAATGGGTCGGTAATTACGCACGAAAATGGTATGTTGAAGCGTTCGGCCGAAGGAAATGCACTGCGTCCTGTTTTTTCCATTCTCAATCCTGAACTTACTTTTACTTTGCCGGCTTACCAAACGGCCTGCGGTATTACCGACATGATGGCTCATGTGTTGGAAAGGTATTTTACCAACACGCAAGAAGTGGAAATTACCGATCGCCTTTGTGAAGGAATTTTGCTGACAATTATAAAAGAAGCTCCTGTTGCCATAGCCGAACCAACTAATTATGGAGCACGTGCCAACATTATGTGGGCAGGCATGGTAGCTCACAATGATATTTGTGGAGTAGGACGGGAGCAGGATTGGGCAACTCATCAGATGGAACACGAGCTGTCCGCACTTTACGACGTAGCTCATGGAGCAGGTTTGGCTGTTATGTTCCCGGCATGGATGAAATTCGTGATGAACCATGATGTTATGCGTTTTGCCCAATTTGCTGTGCGTGTTTGGGGTTGCGAAATGGATTTTCAACATCCCGAGACGACTGCAAAAGAAGGAATAGCTAAATTTGAACAGTTTTTAATTTCCATCGGAATGCCCGTTCGCTTTGCCGAGCTGGGAGCTAAAGTGGAGGATATTCCAACGCTGGTGAAAAATATGAGACTTGGCAACCATACGGTTGGAAGTTTTGTGAAGCTCACCGAAAAAGATGTCACTGAAATTTACAAACTGGCCGTTTAAAATTTTTATATCTACCGTAATTCAGTAATTTTGTAGCAATATTCTTCTTTCCCGCATAAGGAGAATGTTGCTTTTTTGTACCCAATAAAAAATGAAATTTCCTTGCTATGGAACCTAAACATTTATATTTTCCTTCAGCCGATATTCATCTCGATATTTCCCTTCCGGCTTCAAAAAGTATCAGCAATCGTGCGCTAATTATCAATGCCTTGTCGGGTTCTCGGTCAGAAATTCGAAATCTTTCCGATTGCGACGATACGCAGGTTTTGATACGGGCATTAAAGCTGGATCAATCCATCATAGATGTTGGAGCTGCAGGAACAGCCATGCGTTTTTTGACTGCTTATCTGGCCATGACGGAGGGAGAATGGACTCTTACAGGAAGCGAACGAATGAAGCAACGTCCTGTGAAGTTACTGGTTGAGGCGCTGAATAATTTGGGGGCAGAAATTCAATATCTCGATAAAAACGGATTTCCACCGTTATTTATCAATGGAAAAAAATTAAAAGGTGGAACTATCCATCTCGATGGCAGTGTAAGTAGCCAGTATATTTCGGCTTTGATGATGACTGCGCCTTGCATGCAGGAAGGATTGAATATAGTTTTGGAAGGTGAAATTATTTCGCTTCCATATATATTGATGACTATGAATATGATGAAAGAATTTGGTGTTGAGGTCAAGTTCTTGACAAACAGGATTGAAATTGCTCCACAGTTTTACAAACCAGTAGATTTTACCGTTGAGTCGGACTGGTCGGCGGCTTCATATTGGTTTGAAATACTGAGCATTGCCGGAGAAGGAGAAATTTTTCTGAAAGGTTTACATCAAAATAGTTATCAAGGCGACAGCAAAGTAGCAGAACTTTTTGATAACTTAGGCGTTGCCGTTCAATATTTTTCGGACGGAGTTTTATTAATGCCCAACAAGGTAAATATTGATTATTTTAACTATGATTTTATCAATCAGCCTGACTTGGCTCAGACTTTTGTGGTTTGTTGTTGTCTGAAAAAAATTCCGTTTCATTTCAAAGGACTTAATAGTTTGAAAATTAAAGAAACCGATCGAATAGAAGCTTTAAAAACCGAATTGGCAAAATTTGGCTTTCTGCTCACCGAACCGGCAGCAGGAGAATTGGCATGGAGTGGAGAAAAAAAAGAGGCCTGTCATTTTGAAGAGACAGGCGAAATATTTATTGAAACCTATGATGATCATCGCATGGCAATGGCTTTTGCTCCGGCTGCATTAATGTTTCCGGTTGCTATTGAGCATCCTGAAGTTGTCAGCAAATCGTATCCCACATTCTGGGACGACATCGAAAAAATAGACAAAAGGGAATGTAAATCAGTTAATTAATATTTATATTTACTTAATAATTTTTTTCATCTTCGTTTGGATTTTGTGTGAAATTTAGTTTCTTGTATTTATTTCGATAATCTTTTGGACTTAAATTCATCTCTTTAGTAAATGATTTTGAAAAATGAAATGGATCAAAATAACCTAAACGAAAGGCTATTTCTTTAATTTTAAGGTCTGAAAATTGAAGATAAGAAGCTGCTCTTTGTAATTTAAGGTGATGATAATATTCCATAGGAGGGTAGGTGGTTTTTTTTAAAAATAAATTACTAAAATGAGATGGAGAATATCCAACTTTTTGAGCAATATCTTCCAGTGTAATTTTATTTTCCAAATTATTTTTCATAAAAAGGATACTTTTTTGAATAATGTCTTTTTCCTTAACATTCTTTATTTCACGAAATTGGTCGATATATTTAACTGAAGCTAATAAGTGCATAAGACAAAAAGTTGCATATTCTAAATTTTCAGGATCATAACCCATTTCCAAATTTTGTAAAATTTCTTCAAATAAGGTAAAACGATCTTCAAAACGACTTTTATCCGACTCTTCGATTGAGATTATTTTTCCCATCACTGAAGAGAACATAAATGAATTGTCTCCTTTAAAATGTAGCCAATAAATACTCCATGGATTAGCATTGTTAGCTCCGTAGATATGTTGTTCATTTGCTGGTAAAATAAATCCCTGATGTCGTTTAATTTCAAATCTTTCTCCTTTGTATTCAATCCATCCTGAACCTTCTTCGCAAAAAATAAAAATATTTTGATCAGCCCCTTTTTTTCTCTCCCGAAAATGAAATTTGGCATGAGGATAATATCCAATGTGGGTAACATACAGTTGTCTTGTTATTTCATTTTCTGATTCAAATTTTCTAATACTGTATGGTAAAATTATGGCTTTTTCTCCTTTAAATCCATCTGCAATTTTTAATTTTTCTGATGATACTTTAATCCTATTTTCCATTGAAAAAATTTTTGAAATATATAGTTTAAATTAACCAATCTTACGAACGATATTTTTTCCTTATCATGAAATAACTGGCAAATATATGATTTTTTTTACATTTTACCCTTATAAAATTATTAAAATTACTCAAAATCAATTATTTAAATTAATATCAAAATAATTATTTATTACATTTTTTTCCGCTTAATATCTATTTTTTTCAATAAATTCAAAGTATATCTTTGTATAAAACAAAAAAATAAATGTAATGTTGAAAGAAAATCAGTACGTCCTTCTAATTTCATTAGCATCAGCCCTCGGTGGCTTTTTATTTGGCTATGACTGGGTTGTTATTGGAGGCGCTAAACCTTTTTATGAGGTTTATTTAGGTATTCAAAACTCTGTTTCTTTACAAGGAGCAGCAATGAGCAGTGCCATATTAGGTTGTCTGATAGGAGTAATGATTTCCGGTAGTTTTTCAGACAAATATGGCAGAAAGCCATTAATAAAAGTTGCTTCTTTATTGTTTATCATTGCTTCTTTTGGTACAGGAATAGTGAACACTATTTCATGGTTTATAATTTTTCGTATTATTGGAGGAATAGGCATTGGAGTTGCTTCAAATATTTCTCCTATGTATATAGCAGAGGTTGCTCCTACTGAAATTAGAGGAAAATTTGTTTCCATTAATCAATTAACTATCGTTTTAGGAATTCTTACAGCGCAAGTAGTAAATTGGCTAATTGCAAAACCAATTCTTCCAGGAGAAAATATTTTACTTTCATGGAATGGTCAATGGGGTTGGAGGTGGATGTTTTGGGCATGTATGGTCCCTGCAATTTTCTTTTTTATTTTCTCATTTATAATACCGGAAAGTCCTCGATGGTTAGTTGTTAAAGGTAAAGAAGAAAAAGCTGTTAATATATTCAATCGAATAAATAAAAAAGATGATTACGCAAGTAAACAAATAGATGAAATTAAACAAACAATTGTTCAAGAGAAAGAAAAAATTGGTTTTTCCTTTCTTTTTAAAGGCAAAATGTCAAAGATCCTTTTAGTGGGAGTAATTATAGCAATTCTTCAACAGTGGTGTGGCATAAATGTAATATTTAATTATGCTCAGGAAATATTTACAGGAGCTGGTTATAATGTTTCCGATATGCTTTTCAACATAGTTATAACGGGGATTGTGAATGTCCTTTTCACTTTTGTAGGCATGTACACGGTTGATAAATTAGGAAGAAAATCATTGATGCTATTTGGGTTAAGTGGGTTGACCGTCATTTATCTCTTTTTGGGTATTGGTTATTACTTTTCGTTAAAAGGAATAGCTATGCTCATTCTTGTGATTTTTGCAATTGCATGCTATGCTATGACTTTAGCTCCTGTCACGTGGGTAATAATTTCTGAAATTTTTCCAACCAGAGTTCGAGCGTTAGGTGTAGCTATTGCTACGTTTGCTCTTTGGAGTGCTTGTTTTGTTTTAACTTATACTTTCCCTATCCTTAATAAAGGTCTTGGTTCTTATGGAACATTCTGGCTATATGGATTAATATGTTTATTTGGTTTTTTCTTTGTTAAATATAATTTACCAGAAACAAAAGGAAAATCATTGGAACAAATAGAAAAAGAAATTTTAAACGGATAATCATTTAAAATAATCACTTTTAAAATAGTAAAAAATCTGAAATGGAGAAAATAACGGAATATCTTATAAAATCCACTGTTTTTGAAAAAGGATTAGTAAAAGCTTGGGAAGAAGACATTTTACTTCCCACATATGAAATCGAGGAAGAAGAAAAAAATCCCATGTTTTTGGAAAAGAGAGTTTATCAAGGAAGTTCAGGTGTAGTATATCCGTATCCTGTTATTGAAAAAATTGATGACGAAAAAAAGGATAAGAAATACAAAGCTCTTTTTATAGAAAATTACTATTTAAAAGTTATGATTCTTCCGGAATTAGGAGGGCGTGTTCAAATGGCATACGATAAAATCAGAAATCGTCATTTTGTGTACTATAATCAGGTAATAAAACCAGCTTTAGTAGGACTTACTGGTCCATGGATAGCCGGTGGAATTGAATTTAACTGGCCGCAACATCACCGCCCCAGTACTTTTTTGCCAACCGAACATAGGATCGAAGAAAATGAAGATGGCAGCAAAACGCTTTGGTGTAACGAGGTGGAACGTATGTTTCGTACCAAAGGAATGCAGGGATTTACCCTTTATCCCGACAAAGCCTATCTTGAAGTGAAGGTAAAGATTTACAACCGAACACCTTTCCCTCAAACTTTCTTGTGGTGGGCAAATCCGGCTGTTTCTGTCAACGATGCCTATAAGTCTGTTTTCCCTCCTGATGTGCATGCGGTATATGATCACGGGAAACGGGATGTCTCTTCCTTCCCCATTGCTAAGGGTGTTTATTACAAATACGATTACTCTCCGGGAACCGATATTTCTCGATATAAAAATATACCTGTACCCACTTCTTTTATGGCAGTACATTCCAACTATGATTTTTTGGGCGGATATGATGACGATACCGAAAGTGGAATACTACATGTAGCTGATCATCAGATATCCCCGGGTAAAAAACAGTGGACGTGGGGAAACGGCGATTTTGGGAATGCATGGGAACGTAATCTTACTGATGAAGACGGACCTTATATTGAATTGATGACCGGTGTATACACGGAAAATCAACCCGATTTTAGTTGGCTGCAACCTTATGAGGAAAAATCGTGGTCACAGTATTTTATGCCATATGCCGAAGTAGGGTATGTAAAAAATGCGACAAAAGATATCATTGCGAACTTGGATATTCATGACAAAAAGGCAACGATCATCTTATATGCCACTACTGAATTAAAGGGAATCACGGTTTTGTTAAAGGATAATTCGGGTAAAATTCTTTTTAGTGAGAAAATAAATATTTCTCCGGAAAAGGCCTACAAAAAATTTTTCCCATTGGACGATGAAAAATCCGAGGATATTATTCTTGTTGTTTTATCTGAAGATAACAAAGCTCTGTTAACATATCGACCCGAGGAAGAAGGTGACGAATCATTACCCAAACCGGCAATGGCTCCTAAAGAACCCAAAGATATTCCTTTAATCGAACAACTCTACTTGACAGGATTGCATTTGGAACAATACCGCCATGCCACATTTAATCCGCTGGATTATTATGAGGAGGCTCTTTCTCGCGATCCGGGAGATGTAAGATGTAACAATGCCGTAGGACTTCTTTTATTGCGAAGAGGACAGTTTGAAAAAGCGCAACCTTATTTTGAAAAAGCAATTGAAACACTTACGGAAAGAAATCCGAATCCGTATGATGGGGAACCTTATTACCATTTAGGTCGATGCCTGAAACTGCAGTTTCGTATGGATAAAGCTTATGACGCATTTTTTAAATCGACGTGGAATGCTGCATGGAAAGATCCGGGTTATTTCTCGGTGGCACAAATTGATTGTATAAGAGGAAATTGGGATATTGCACTGGAAAATATCGAACAAAGCCTGATTCGTAATTGGCATAATCATAAAGCCCGCCAGTTGAAGGCATCCATTTTGCGGAAAATGGGGCGAAAAGAGGAGGCGTTGAAATGGGTTGAAGAGTCACTTTCTTTAGACAGATTCAATATTGGTTGTCTTTTTGAGAGATATTTACTTACTCACCAGGAGAATGAAATAAATCAAATAAAAAGCATACTGCAAGGCAATTATCATACTTATCTTGAATATACATTGGATTTTGTGGATGCCGGACTATACGAAGAGGCTGCAGAACTATTACAACTTTCTTTAGACGAAAGAGAAGAGTTATATCCTATCGTTTATTATACGCTGGGTTATATCGCGTTCTTGAATAATGACCAACATAAGGCAAAGAACTTTTATGAAAAGGCAGCTTCGATGTCTCCCGACAAATGTTTTCCGAATCGCATTGAGGAAGTAGTTATTCTGAAACATGCATTATTATTAAATCCTACAGATTACAAAGCGCTTTATTATCTCGGAAATTTCTGGTATGCGAACAGGCAATATAAAGAAGCTATTGATTGTTGGGAAAGGTCTGCAAAGATCAATGACACTTTTCCAACTGTTTTGCGGAATTTATCCCTTGCTTACTATAATAAATTGAATAAAAAGCAGGAAGCAAAGAAATTACTGGAGAAAGCTTTTTCGCTGGATATAAGCGATGTCCGTATTTTGATGGAATTGGACCAACTGTATAAAAAATTCAATTATTCTCCGGTTGAGCGGTTGTCTTTTCTTGAAAAATATCTTTCTGTAGTTGAAGAACGCGATGATCTTTATTTGGAGCGTATTACCCTCTATAATCAATTGGGGAACTATGAAAAGGCAAAAGAACTTTTGACTCAACGTCATTTTCATCCGTGGGAAGGAGGTGAAGGCAAGGTGGGAGCTCAATATACTTTCTGTCGAGTTGAATTGGCTAAACAGGCAATGAAGAGAAAGGACTATCGAAAAGCATTAGAGCTGTTAAATGAAACGGATTCCTATCCATATAATTTGGGTGAAGGAAAATTATGTACCGTAAAAGAAAACGATATCGAGTATTTTAAGGGGGTGTGCTATAGAGGAATGGGTGATGAAGAAACGGCTAAACAGTGGTTTTTAAAAGCTACCCAAGGACCGACAGAGCCAAAGCAAGCCTTCTTCTATAACGATGAACGTCCCGACAAGATTTATTATCAGGGATTGGCTTGGAGGGCATTAGGCGAAGAAAAAAAAGCAAAAGAACGTTTTCATAAATTAATCGATCATGGAAAAGAACATGTTAACGACAATTGCAAAATTGATTATTTTGCGGTTTCCTTACCCGATTTAGCAATCTGGGAAGAGGATTTGAACAAACGTAATCGCATTCACTGCTATTACGTGATGGCATTGGGATGGCTTGGCTTGGGAGAAAAAAGAAAAGCCATGGAATTTCTTAGTAAAGTATTGGAATTGGATGTAAATCATCAAGGAGGTCTAATCCATAAAACATTTATAAATTATTAACTCAGGGAAACAATTATGAAAAAATTACTTTTTATTTTATTTTTATTCCCTTCCTTATTATTTGCTCAAAAAATACAAGTAGAAGGGAAAGTAACTTCTTCATCGGACAATTCTCCATTAATGGGTGTAAGTGTTCAGAGTGAAGCAAATCAAGGAATAGGCACCATTACAGACGCTAATGGCAAATATTCTATAAGTGTTGATGCTAATACCAATCTGAAATTTTCTTATGTAGGCTACAAAACAAAAATTATAAATGTAGAAACAAAAAGAATCTTAAATGTTCAACTTGATGAAAATGTACAGGAAATGGGTGAAATAGTAATTGTTGGTACTGCTATGAAGAAATCAGACTTAACTGGTTCTGTTGCAACAGTTGAAGGAGAAAAATTAGTAGAAGTTCCTACTTCATCAGTTGTTCAAGCTTTGCAGGGGAAAGCTACAGGTGTCTATGTGCAAACAAATGCAAAACCAGGAGCAAAATCCTCCATTAAGATTAGAGGTTATAATTCAATTAATTATGGGACGAATCCTATTTTTGTTGTTGATGGATTAGTAATAGATGGAGGTTTTGATTTAATCAATCCCGAAGATATAGAAAATATAAATATCCTAAAGGATGCATCTGCTACAGCTATTTATGGGTCACGAGGTGCAAATGGAGTAGTAATTATTACTACTAAAAAAGGGAAGAAAGGTCAATTTAAAATTTCTTATGATACTTGGTTCAGTACTAAAGAATTTAGTAAAAATATTCCTTTAATGAATGGGGAGCAGATATTTAATTTACGAGTAGATGCTTATGCTAATGCATATATGGATAAAAATCCAAATGCCAACAGACAATCATATATTGATCGTTACCTGGCAAACCTTAATCCTCAAAGGAATATTATATTTTCAAAAGAAGAACTTCAATCTTATCAAGATAGCGTCTCATATAATTGGTTAGACGCTATTGTTCAAAACGGGTTTCAGCAAAATCATAATTTAAGCTTTTCTGGGGGCACTGATATGGGAACCTATTTTTTGAGTTTTGCATATAATGATGAAAAAGGGCAAATAAAAAATTCAAACTATACTCGTTATTCTGGTAAGATAAATTTAGATCAGAATATAAAAAAATGGTTAAGAGTTGGTAGTAATAATACTTTCGCTTATACAGATGAAAATCCTGTAGTACATGACAATACCTTTATCAATGCATTAAGAGCAAATCCCCTTTTACCTATATCGGATGAATATTGGTATTTGCGAGAAGGTAAAATTGATAATCAAAGTGCCAATAATCCTTTGAAGGATATAAAAGTTATAAATGATTATTATTCAAGTAGATTAATGAGTTCTAATTTTGTTAACATTGTTCCTTTATCAGATTTAAATTTCCGAAGCACTTTTTCTTTGGATTTAATGAATGTGGAAAATTATACGTATTATCCAACTACTTCAACAGATTCTTATCGTAATGCTTATAATGGTCAATCAGTTCATGTGAAAAGTAAATATCTCAACTGGCAATGGGATAATTCTCTCACTTACAATAAAATTTTTAATGAAAAACATAACATAAATATTTTGTTGGGCAGCAATATGTCGTTATATACTTATAATTACGATCAACAAAATGCAGTTGGCTATGGTAATGATCTTTTTAGCTATAAATATCCAAGTGGAGCACCCGATAAAGAAAGATTTTATTTGGCTGGAGATTTTACTTCTTATTCCTTAATGTCCTATTTGATGAGATTAAATTATGTATACAACAGTAGATATTATTTAACTCTAACTTATAGAACAGATGGTTCTTCACGTTTTGGTTCAAATAATAAATGGGGATCTTTTCCATCTGTAGCAGTAGCATGGAACTTAGCGCAAGAATCATTTATGGAGAATACTCAGAATTACATTGATAATCTTAAACTAAAAATAGGATATGGAATTGCAGGTAATCAAAATATTCCAAATTATGCTTATATGACTCTTTATACCCCTTCTATTTCTTTAGGAAGCACAATTCTAGGAAATTTAGGACGTTATGGCAACCCTGATTTACATTGGGAAAAGCAAAAACAATGGAATATAGGCATTGAAGGAAATTTCTTGAAAGATAGGTTAAATCTTGGTTTTGATGTGTTTTACATTCAAAATGAAGATTTGTTAATGTTAAAGAGCCTCGCTCCTAGTTCAGGTTTTAGCAATGAAATTTCAAATGTGGGTGCTCTTGAAAATAAAGGATTTGAATTCACATTGAATGCAATTCCCATAAAAACTAGAACAATTAATTGGGATATTAATTTCAATATTTCGGCTGATAAAAACAAAGTAACTAAACTGTACGAAGATATGACAGAAATTTATAATCTTGGAGGATGGACTAATAATGAAATACAACGCGAAGGAAATATCTTCTTAGGCAAAAGTCTTAATACTATTTATGTATATCAATTTGATCGAATAGTACAAGAATCGGATATGGATTATGTACATTCACTTCAATTAGGATCAAGAATTATTAAACCAGGAGATCTACTTCCAAAAGATAGAAATGGTGATCATATCATTAATGATTTAGATCGATATATTGCAGGGAAATCGACTCCTGATTTTTATGGTTTTTTTTCAACAAACTTAAATTATAAAAATTTAGGAATCAATATAAATACAAATTTTTCTGTTGGAGCAAAACGAATAAGTTCTTTATATGAAACATTAATGTCAAGTTATGGAAACGGAGGAGCTCATATTGATCTTTTAAATAGATGGTCTCCTGAACATACAAATACTGATATTCCACGTGCTTATTCTGAAGGGGGTCGTTTCAATTTGTTTGAAACTGATTGGGCTCTTCAAGATGCCTCTTATCTCCGCCTTTCTGAAGTTACTCTTTATTACAACTTACCTGCTGATTGGCTGAGAAAAATATTTATAAGCAGTTTAAGAGTTTATGTTACAGGTGATAATTTAGCTCTATTTTCAAATTATAAAGGGTATGATCCTGATAGTGGTGATTGGTACCCATCTTCAAGAAAATATGTATTTGGTTTAAATATAAGTTTTTAATCTTTTCAATCATGAAAACAAGCAAAATTATTTTTATTACTATTTTACTTCTTGCATTAGGTTTTATACATAGTGGTTGCAATGAAGATTTTTTAAATCAAGATCCTCAAACCTCCTTGTCTGATAATCAGGTGTTTGAATCCTTGGACAATGTTCAGTTCTTCCTTGATGGTTTATATTTTGAATGGAGATTTACTCGAGTTAATCGTAGAGGTTTTTACTTAATGCTGGGTACAGATGAATCTCAACAGGGAGAATATCAAATGAGGACTGAAGCTGAACAAGGAGGGCTTGATAAATACGATGGCTTTTATAGTGAAGAAAATAAACCTATTGCTGAACTATGGAGCATCCGTTGGCCTATAGTAGTAAAAGCAGGAATGGCAATTGATCAGTTGAATAAATTATTAGAAAATGCTTCAAAAGAAGATTCTGCTAGAATTAATTCTTTCAAAGGACAGGCTTCTTTTTATAGAGGAGCAGTACTATTGGAACTCGCCAGTTATTGGGGAGAATTACCAATTCCTGAAACAACAAAAAATAGTATCACATTATCTGCTAAAAGAAGCATAGTGGATACCTATCGAATGATAGAAAATGATTTATTGACGGCTTCTCAACTATTATCGGATAAACTAAATTCAGCAGATTTACGTATTCCTACCAAATGGGCAGCAATGGCACTTCTTGGAAAAATGTATATGTCTGTTCCGCTTTCTTCTGGATTACGAAACTATGGAAACGCAAAACTGCAATTTCTGGAAATTTATAACCATGGTGGTTTTTCACTTGCCACCAATGTAGCTGATTTGTGGGATCCAACAAAACAACCTGGTAATGAACCAATTTTTACTTTCTACTTTACAAATACTTCACCTGATACCAATCAAAACCAATGGTACACAGGTTCAAGAGCATGTGCGGGTAATCCTACCAATTATATTGGAGGATATGATTTAGTATTACCCACTGAATATTGTAGAAATGATATAGAACAAGGTGGTTTATGGGAAAAAGGCGATCTTCGAAAAATGGAAAGCATTCGTTATGATTTTATTAATGGTGATAATCTACCTTCCCCTGTAGCAGGTTTTGGTGAAGACCAATTATTACCACACATAAAAAAATATGAAGATAAAAGGATTGATGGCAAACAAAGTTTTTATGATTCTGGTAAAAATATTTATTATGTTCGCTATGCTGATGTTTTACTTTCTTTAGCTGAATGTATGAATGAAACAAATGAAACATCAGCAGCTGTTCAGTTAATTAATAATACTATTAGAAAAAGAGCATGGGGAGGCACTCTCCCATCCGAATATGCTTGGAACCCAAATATGTCCCAAGAAGATTTCAGAAAAAATATTATGACAGAAAGAATGCGAGAACTTTGTTTTGAAGGATGGAGACGTTTTGATTTGATTAGAACCAATAATTTTGTTAATTACATTAAAGAAAGAAATCGTTGGGCTAAAGAAGCAAGTTTGATATCAGAACAACATATTTATTATCCTATTCCTATCACAGAAATTAAAATGAACCCTAACCTAAGTGAAAATAAATAAACTTGGGCGAAATAAATAAAAAAATTAATAATTAATCTTTAAAAAATGTAGTTATGAAAAAAATTACTTTAATGAGCATCTATGTGATGCTTTGTAGTACAGCAATTATTGGTCAGAATCTTGCCACATGGGAAATTATTCAAAACCCATTGACAGAAGGTGAGCTGCCTCAGTTGGCAGCAGGTCAATCTATCTATGTTGATTATAACAATGATGGTATTCTTGATTATTTTGTAATTGGAGGTCAAAATCTTACTCAAGCAGGAGCTCATTTATATCGGGGCAATTCAAATGGTACCTTTACTGAAATATTAACAGATATTACTCCAATGTGTATGGGCTCTGCTATTTTCTTGGATTATGATAATGATAGAAATCTTGATTTGTTAATTTGTGGTTCTATAGATGGAACAACTACTGCTGCTGCAACTGAATTATATCATAATTCTGGGGCACCTAATTATGAATTAAATTATATAGATAATACTCCTTTTATTGGATTAACGTGCGAAGGAAATGATAACAATACCCGAATATTAGAAACTATAGATTATAATAATGACGGCTGGGTAGATGTCTTTATGTCGGGGAATCTGGGAGCTACGTGGGATATTTCGGGAAGTAATAGAGCTGTAGCATTATACAAAAATAATCATGGAGTTTTTGAATTACAAAGTAAAGCAGTAGGAGGTGTTGAAAATTTCACAAGTATCAATGGAGGAAGCATTCATTGTGGAGATGTAAATAATGACAGCTATGCAGATATGATTGTTTCTGGATATTTGGATAATACTTCAAAAACGATAACTAATCTTTATATTAACAATGGAGATGGAACTTTCAGATTATTTCCAGACTCAAGAACTACATTTGTTGGCCATCAACAAGGAGAAACATTCTTTATGGATATTAACAATGATGGATGGTTGGATATTGTAGAAATAGGAAGGGATGTGAATTCAGGTTGGGCAAATTTTGCCAATATTTATATGAATAACAAAGATTTAACTTTTACAAAATCTACTACTTCAGGTTTAATTGGTGGTCAAGCTGTAGTTTCTACTGGAGATATAGATAATGATGGAAAAACAGATATTGTTGCAACAGGTTGGGGACCAAATACAACTTTTTTCTATAACAAAGGGGATAATACATTTTTGGCTCAACCAATTGTCCCAGACCAGGCTCGTGCAAGAGGTGGATGTGTAAATTTAGCTGACATAAATAATGATGGCAAGTTGGATTGCAATATTTTTGGTTATCGTGATGGTGGTAAAGGCACCGCAGATGACCCAAATTGGCCTCATTACATGTTAAAAAATGTATCCATTAATATTTCTCCAAATCAGGCACCATCAAAGCCTCAACAATTATCTGCTACAGTAAATGGTAATAAAGTTATTTTATCTTGGTCAAAAGCAACTGACGATTCAACTCCTCAAGATGCTTTAAGATATAATATTTATATTAAGGATAAAAAAACTTCTAATGTGTTTACTTATTCCCCTGTTGATATCAATACAGGAAAATTAAAAGTAGCAGGTGGTGTACCTCATTTTGTTTCTGGTACTTCTATAACGCTTAATGCATTTAATACAACCGATTATGAATTTGGTGTTCAAGCTGTTGATAATGGAAATGCTACTAGTGCTTTTCAAAATGTTCTTTCAACAGAGGTTCTAAAAATTGAAATATCTAGTGACTTAAAAATTAGCACTTTAAAAAATAAAATTGTATTAGAAAATGTAGGTACAAAAGTTGTTAAATTTGCTATCTATGACGTCACAGGAAAAAATATCTACATGGGTAAGTGTGAAGCAAATGCTATAGTTGAATCTCCAACGTTAACGAAAGGAATTTACGTAATTCATTTAATGAATAATGAAAATCTTTCGACTCAAAAAGTGATGCTTGAATAAGGCATGAAGTTTTATAATTTTAATTGTTCGTAAAGTCAAGAGAAAATTTTTCTCTTGACTTTACATAATAAAAGAAAAATGAAAAATATTAAGTACTTTTTGGCAATTATTTCTTTCTTTTGCTTTACTCAAATGGGAACAGCAAAAGATATAGTTTTAGAAGCAGAAAATGCCACTTTGTTAAATGGTAGCACTATTGTTAATTCTTCCTTATGTTCTGGTGGAAGAAAAGTTGGGAATATTGGAAGTTCCGATAGAAATGGAGGAATCTTAATAAATTTTTCAGTTGAATCTGCAGGGCAATATAATATAAATATTTATTATCTGGCAGCATATACTACTACACAAGATGTCCGTAATTTATATTTACAAGTAAATAATATGCCTCGCATTTTAGTAAATTGTCCAAGCACAGGAAGTTGGGATATTCCTAATGTGGTTACTATTAGTACTAACCTTCAAGAAGGAGCTAATACTATTCAATTGGATAATCCCTATTATTATGGTGCTGATATTGACATGGTCATTATAGAAAAGCCAACGATTCGTGATCCAATTCTAACTGATTGGGATAATTTTAAACTGAACGATTGGGAGTTAAATGTTAATACCAAAACAGGGATTTCTGATATTTTGTATCAAGGGAAAATATTGATTCCTCAAACTCAAGCAAAATTTTATAGTAAACAAACACCTGTTTACTTTGAGGATCTGAAAAATATTTCAATAGCAGATTCTTTTTTAAATGACACAATTGGTGGGCAGGGTAAAAAAATTGTAATAACAGGAACAACTTTCGATGAAAAAATTCTTGTAACTCAGAGCTATTATCTTTATTCGGATAAAAATTATATTTTGACAGATTTTAACCTATCATCTGCTGACACAATAAGTTCAAATTATCTTTCTCCTATTAATAGCACGAATTTTTCACAATATTTTAATGATAATAATTATAAAGCTTTATGGGTTCCTTATGACAATGACAAATGGATAAGATATAATCTTGTTGATTTTGGCACTTCTTATTCAAGTTATGAAGTCACTGCTTTTTTAAATAATCAAACGAGACAAGGATTGGTAATTGGTTCTGTAGAACATGATGTCTGGAAAACAGGGATTAGAGTTTCTACTTCTCAAAATGGGATTAACAGAATAGAAGCCTTTGGAGGTGCATCTTCTAATGAAACGCGTGATGTCTTAGATCACGGTGCTGTTAAAGGACATATCATTAAATCTCCCAAAATAATGATTGGCATTTTTTCAGATTGGAGAAGGGGAATGGAAACTTACGCTGATGTCAATGAAGCAATTACTCATAAGCTATCATGGAACAAAGGGAAACCTTTCCTTTGGAATAGTTGGGGTGCTCTTCAAACTAATTTATCTTATTCAAATGCTACAGAGGTTGCTCAATATTTTGCAGATGTCCTAATGCCTCGTGGATTTGAAAATGACAATACTGTTTATATTGATTTAGATTCGTACTGGGACAACATTTCATATCAAGATCTAATAAAATTCTGTAAGGAATGTAAAGCACGAGGACAAAATCCAGGTATTTATTGGACTCCTTTTGTAGATTGGGCAAAAAATCCTAACCGTTTGATAGAAGGTACAACTAATACTTATTACAAGGATATTTATCTTTATGCTAATGGTAAACCTCAAGAAATTGCAGGTGCTTATGCAATAGATCCTACTCATCCAGCAACAAAAAAAAGAATAGATTTATACATCCAACGTTTCCTGACACAAGGTTTTACTTTTTTAAAACTTGATTTTATGTCGCATGGTGCACTGGAAGCTGATGCTCACTATGATCCAAATGTTTTTACAGGAATTCAAGCTTATAATCAAGGATTAGAGTATATAAAAAATCTAATAGCTGGAAGAATGTTTTTAAATCTTTCCATCTCTCCACTTTTCCCTGCTCAATATGCTCATAGTCGAAGAATTGCTTGCGATGCTTATTCTTCGATAAATGACACAGAATATACACTTAATTCATTAACTTATGGTTGGTGGCTGGATCATGTTTATTCATATAATGATGCTGACAATGTAGTATTGTATGGTGTTACAAATGGTGAAAATAGAGCTCGAATAACATCTTCTGTTATTACCGGAGTCTATTGTACAGGCGATAATTTCAGTTCATCGGGTTCAAACCTTGCTAAACTTAAAGCAGAAACTTTTCTTGTAAATCCAGAAGTAAATAGAATCGCAAAATTGTCAAAAGCTTTCTACCCAGTTGAAACAGGTAAAGGTTCTCATTCTGCTAATGTATTTACTCAAATAGTGGCTGATACAGTATATCTGGCTGTATTTAATTTTAATAGCTCAACCAGTTCACAAACAATTGATTTAAAAAGATTGAATCTGTCAGATGATTCTATTTATATCGCTCATGAAGTTTGGGGTGATACTAAAGATCAAATTTCTAATTCTATTTCTGTGAGTGTGCCAAGATATGATGTAAAACTTTTTAAAATATATAAACTTTCAACTTCAGAAATAAAAACAATAAAAGAACAGAACAATTTGTTTACTCCAAACCCAGTTTCGGATAAACTTTATTTAAATTTACCGATTGAAAATATATCAAAAATTAGTATTTTCGATATAAAAGGTTCTAAAATTTTTGATTTTCCTTTAAATCAAAATTCATTGAATCTTGAAAATATTGAAAGTGGATTTTATTTTGTTTCTGTTACTTTTTTTGATGGGAATATTCTAAAGCAAAAGATAATAAAAAATTAACTTGTTAAATTATTTAAATTTATTTTATGAGACGATTAATTCTTTCATTGTTTTTATTGGGATTTTTTTGTAGTTATTCTTTTTCCGAAGATATTTTCATTCCTGTTGAAACAAGTACTCATGCAATTGTTTTTCAAGTAACAGAGAATAATCATGTGAAAATAATTTATAATGGTAGAAAATTTAAAGTTGAGGCTGAATATGTTAAAACAAAATTTCAATACAATTTGACATCAGAAAGAGCTTTATCTAATAACAATATTTTTGTTGCTGCTGGGACGGATAATAATTTTATAGAACCTGCCATTGCAGTTGTTCATAGTGATGGCAATAACTCATTGGATTTGGTTTATGAAAAACACACTGTAAATCTTACAACCGATGATGCTTATCTTACAGTAATCACTTTAAAAGATGCTGTTTACCCATTTTATGTAGATCTCTATTATAAAGCTTGGAAAAATGTTGATGTTATCGAACAGTGGAGTGTAATAAGACATAAAGAAAAAGGTATTGTTTTAATGAATAAATATGCTTCTGCAAATCTTTATTTCTTTGATAAAAATTATTATCTGACCAGTTATAATAATAATTGGGCTAAAGAAATGCAACCTGAAATAACTCCTCTTAAAGAAGGAATTCACGATATTCAATCGCGCCTCGGCACTAGAACTAATTTATTTTCTTCTCAAAATTTCATGATTTCTTTTGAAAATCAGGCAACAGAAGATAATGGGACAGTTTTATTAGGACAATTGGCGTGGAATGGTAATTTTTTAATTCAATTTGAAATTGATGAATATAAAAATCTTCATTTGATCGCTGGAATAAATCCTTATCAATCTGCTTCTTATTTAAAACCCAATACAGATTTTGAAACACCAAAATTTGTTTATACGATTTCGTATGAGGGAATAGGAAAAGGCAGTCAAAATCTTCACAATTGGTTATGTAATTACAACTTGAAAAAAGACAATGAAGATCGCATGACTTTATTAAACAATTGGGAGGCAACTTACTTTGACTTTGATGAAAATAAATTGGTTAATCTTATTAAAGGAGCAAAGGAATTGGGTGTTGATATGTTCTTATTAGATGATGGTTGGTTTGGAAATAAATATCCACGAAATAATGATAATGCGGGATTAGGCGATTGGCAAGCCAACAAGGTGAAATTACCCAATGGAATTCCTTTCTTGGTAAAAGCAGCTTCAAATGAAGGTATAAAATTTGGCTTATGGATAGAACCGGAAATGGTGAATCCCAAAAGCGAATTATACGAGCAACATCCTCAATGGGTTTTAAAGGAAGAAAAACGTCCAGAAATATATTTTAGAAATCAGTTAGTCCTCGATTTGACAAATCCTGAAGTACAAGACTTTGTCTTTAATGTGGTTGATCAAATCATGACAGAAAATCCTCAACTCGCTTTTTTTAAATGGGATTGTAATGCCCCCATTTTTAATGGTCATTCATTTTATCTCGAAAAAAATAAAATTCCTCAATCTCATCTTTATGTAGAATATACAAAAGGTCTTTATAAAGTATTAGAAAGAATAGAAAAAAAATATCCTCAGTTATTTATGATGCTTTGTTCTGGAGGTGCAGGTCGAACTGATTATACTCTTTTTAAATATTTTACAGAATTTTGGTTAAGTGATAATACCGATCCACTTGAAAGAGTTTTTATTCAATGGAATTTTTCTTACTATTATCCAGCTATTACAATGTGTAATCACGTAACTAATTGGAGTAATAAATCATTAAAATATCGAATTGATGTTGCTTCAATGGGAAAATTAGGCTTTGACATTCGTGTAGATGAACTTTCACCTGAAAATTTAGCTTTCTGTAAACAAACTATTGAAAATTATAATTCTTTTAAAGAAATTGTTTGGAAAGGAAATATGTTTAGATTGGTTAATCCTTATGAAAATGATCTTGCTTCTCTTATGTATGTGAATGGTGAAAAAACTAAAGCAGTAATGTTTAATTATTTAACAAATTGGAGATTTATTGCTGATGCACAAGAAAGGCCAATTAAAATGAAAGGGCTTAATCCTCAATTAAAATATCGTATCAAAGAAATTAATTTATATGAGAATCAAAAAAGTACATTAAATCTAAATCAGGAATACAGTGGTGATTTTTTAATGAATGTTGGATATAATCCTCAAGTGAGTTTAAGTAGGACAAGCGTTGTTCTCTTAATAGAAGCAATTTAAGAAAATTACTATTGATGCTCGTTGTGAAAATGATAAAAATTGACCAAAGACCCACGCAGCTGGGAAAAAATAATATTTTCCTTTTTAGATTAACAAACACTAATGGCTCATATATAGAGTGTTCAAACTATGGTGCTTCGTTAGTATCAATCGTTGTCCCCGATAAAAAAAATATTTATCGAAATATCATATTAAATTATTCAAACTTTTCTGATTATTTAAGTGACGAATTTTATGTTGGAAGCACGGTGGGAAGAGTAGCAAATCGCATAGCTAAAGCAGAATTTAGTATGGACAATAAAAAATTCTATTTAGATAAAAATGATGGAAATAATTGCAACCACGGTGGTTTTTTAGGCTTTAATAAAAAAATATTTGATGCCAAACAAAGTAAGAATAAAATTATTTTTTCTTCTCTGAGTACTAATGGCGAAGGAGGTTTCCCTGGAAACATTAATATCAAAGTTGCTTATTCTTTTAACAATAAAAATGAAATAATCATTGATTATGAGTTTTCTAGCGATGAAAAAACACCTGTAAATCTAACGAACCATAGTTATTTTAATTTAAGTGATGACCCAACGATATTCAATCATGAATTGAAAATTTATTCTAGTAAATTTCTGGAAATGAATAATTCCTTTTTGCCTACAGGAAAAATATTAAATGTATTTGACCATCCTGCTTATAACTTTCAGAAATTTATGAAAATTGGAGAAGCAGTAAAATTTAAAAATAACGAAATGGTAGGCTATAATACTTATTTTATAGTAGCTAATAATAGTAAATTAAAAAAATGTGCGATTCTAAAAAATATAAATACAGGTTTATGTATGACTTTATATACAACGATGCCAGGTTTTATGCTCTATACTGGAGATTTCCTTGATTTACCTTTTGGCCCCTTTCAAGGTATTTGTATGGAAGCTCAACATTATCCTGATGCTATGAATCATCCTGAATTTCCTTCAATAATTCTCTCTCCCCATAAAACAAAAAAAGAAAGAATTAAATATAAAGTATCACTATTATCCAACTAAAATTTAGTTAACCCATAATTTTGAGTTAACTATTTGATAGTCAATTTTCAATATCTTGTTTCCTTTATTCTGCGGAGAATTTGTAGATGCACCATTCATTGTATTTTTCTCCCGGACGTAATACAGGACTTGGGAAAAAGGGTACATTGGCTGAATTGGGAAATCCTTGCGTTTCGAGGCAAATGGCATGTTGACTTTCATAGACTTTTCTGTTTTTCCCAGTTTGTTTGTCTATCCAGTTACCCGAATAAACCTGCACACCCGGTTGTGTTGTCAGCACTTCCATTTTTCTTCCCGATTCAGGTTCGTACAGAAAACCGGCCTTAGCCATTTCTCCTGTATGATGTTTTCGAATAGCCCAATTGTTGTCCAAACCTCTTCCCGGAACAAAAGCCTCATCATCAATACGTTGCTCAATTACTGTAGGTTGGCGAAAATCGAAAGCCGAATTTTCTACGGGACGAATTTCTCCAGTCGGTGCAAAAGAATCGTCCAGTACGGTGTAAAAATCGGCATTCAACTGTAAAATGTGGTTGCGAATACTTCCGTTGCCGGCTCCTTTAAGATTGAAATAGGAATGATTGGTCAGATTGATCACCGTTGCTTTATCAGTTACGGCTTCGTAATGAATTTTTAACTCGTTGTTGTCCGAAAGAAAATAGGTTACCTTTACCGTAAGATTACCGGGATAACCTTCTTCACCATCAACCGACAGATATTCCATAACGATTTCCTGATTGTTGACCGATTTAACTTCCCAAATTTTTTCATTGAAACCGTGAACACCGCCATGAAGAGAATTTGTCCCGTTGTTAATTGGCAAGTGATATTCTATGCCATCCAGAACAAATTTGCCATCTTTAATTCGGTTGGCAAATCGGCCACAAACGGCTCCGAAGTAAGGTTCACGTTCCATACATTCGGTTAATGTATCAAAGCCCAATACCACATCTTCAAATTTTCCTTCTCTATCGGCAGCAAAAAGTTTGACCACTTTTGCTCCGAAGTTGGTGATGCTGCATGACATTCCGTTTTTATTAATTAAGGTATAAAGTTTTACTGTTTTACCATTAACTGTTATTTGTGAAGATTCCTCGCTTTTCATGTTTAACTTCTGTTTAAATTGCATTTATTGAAATATTTCTTATTTGCATTTCAATCAATAGGTATTTTCTTCTGATTTTTATAAAACTTTTCGGATAAATTTCAACATCTATTGAAATTTATCCGAAATAAATTATGGATGGAGAATTAACTCAATCGGCAAGCACCATCGCCTATTTCGGCAATATAAAATTCTGGTTTAATACCGATTTTTGCTTCATAGGCGCTTCCCACATTTTTAATAAAAGTGTCGATAGCTTCATCTTTTACTAAAGAAACGGTACATCCTCCAAAGCCTCCGCCTGTCATTCGCGAACCAATCACTCCATCAATTTTCCATGCTTCTTCCACCATAGTATCGAGTTCGGGACCGGTAACTTCATAATCGTCGCGAAGAGAAACATGAGAAGCATTCATTAACTTGCCAAACTGGAGAATATCGCCAGCTCTCAAAGCTTTTACTGCATCTTTGGTACGCTGAACTTCACTTACTACGTGGCGGGCACGTTTTTTTGCCGTTTCGTCGGTAATGGTCGATTCTATATTATTAAATTCTTCTTCAGTCAGTTCGGCCAAATATTTTATTGGACGAACCTTATTCAATTGTTCAACTGCTTTTTTACATTCGGCAACACGTTGATTGTAGGCGCCTGAATCAAGTTTATGAGGGCTGTGCGTATTGGAAATCAGAACTTTAATGCCATTCAATTTTACAGGAACCAGGTCAAATTCCAATGTGTCACAATTTAGGAAAATGGCATGATCTTTCTTTCCCTGTGCAGCGGCGAATTGATCCATAATACCGCAATTTACAAGTGCAAATTCATGCTCTGCCTTTTGCGACATCAATGCCAGTTCAGTGCGGTCATATCCGGTTTTCAGTTGATCGTTCAATGCGTAAGCCGTAACAACTTCCAACGAAGCTGAAGAAGACAAACCTGCACCGGCAGGGACATCTCCCCAGATTAAAATATCAAAACCTTCGTCGATCTTAACTCCTTTTTTAATAAATTGTGCAAAAACTCCTATCAGATAATTTGCCCACGAATTGTCGAGTCGTGTGGTTAATTTATCCAGTGGTACTTCCACCGCATCCGGCTGATTCAATGAACGGAAACGTACTGTGTCTCCTCCATTTTTTCGAATGAGCAGGTAAGTGCCAAAACTAAGTGCACAAGGGAAAACGTAACCACCATTATAATCGGTATGTTCGCCAATTAAATTCACCCTTCCCGGAGCAAAATAAAGCCCATTGGCAGGCTGACCATAAATTTTTTCAAAAGCTGATTTTAATTCCTGTTGAGTCATATTACGTTAGTTTTTTATAATTTCTGAATTTACAAAGTTAGGTTAAATTCAAATATTTGTCTGTTTAAAAAATATGTTTTAAAACAGAATTTTTTTATGACACAACGTCGAATTCCATTTTAATGAATTTGGAAAAAATTGTAGGTTACATTTTCTGTTTGTTAATAAATGTATGCAAGTAATTGAATTATAAAGATTTTATTTTTTATTCTGAATTTGAAAATTTAAGTTAATTGAGAATCACAATTATATTTTTAATTTCTAACCGGATTTGGTTGAACTGTCATTTACATTCTATTGTTATAGTTTCACAGAAAATTTTCTACTTAAATTTTACCAGTCAACAATTTTTTTGTAACTTTAAATTATAAATTTCAGATTTGATGAAGAAAAGATATCTTTTGTTGTTTTTATTGGTTTTATTTTATTCTTTAAGTTCCACCGCTCAAAAAGTTGGATTAGTATTGAGTGGTGGCGGAGCCAAAGGCATTACTCATATCGGAGTTATTAAAGCGCTGGAAGAGAATGGTATTCCAATAGATTATGTGGCGGGAACTTCAATGGGCGCTATAGTCGGCAGCATGTATGCAATGGGACTGACACCGGAAGAAATGATGAAAATTATAAAATCCGACGATTTTAAATATTGGCTTACCGGACAGGATGAACCAGAATATGTTGCTTATTTCAGAAATGGTGATCAGAAACCGGAATTTATGGGAGTAAGTTTTCGTTTCAATCCACATGATACCGTGAAGGTTAAGTCCAATATTCTTCCTACGCACATTGTCCCCACTCATCAACTTAATTATGCTTTTTTGGCTTTGTTTTCACAGGCTACAGCCATTTCGGACAAGAATTTCGATCGACTTTTTGTCCCGTTTCGTTGTGTGGCTTCCGATATTTCCGAAAAAGTTCCAGTAGTTTTCAACAAAGGTTCACTAGGCGATGCTGTCAGAGCTTCTATGACTTTTCCATTGGTTTTCAAGCCTATCGTTATCGATGACCGATTGCTTTTTGATGGCGGTATTTACAATAATTTTCCGGTGGATGTGATGCGGAAAGACTTTAGTCCGGATATTATGATTGGAAGTGTCGTTGCAAAAAATCCGGAAAAACCTACGGAAGACAATCTTATTTTACAAATTGAAAACATGGTGATGTCTCAAACCGATTATGTCATTCCTAAAGAAGAAGGTTTTATGTTTCGTTTTGATTTGAGAAACTTCAATATGTTTGATTTTGCAAAAGCCGATCAGCTTTATCAAATGGGTTACGATTCTGCTCTTCAGAAAATTGAACTGATAAAATCGGCTATTTCGAAAAGAGTTTCGGAAGAAGAACTCAACAAAAAACGACAAGACTTCCGGAACGAGTTTCCTGAATTAAAATTTCAAAAGGTATATATAGATGGAATAGATTCTTTGCAGAAACTTTATGTGGAACGCGAATTCCATACTGGGAATGAAGTTTTTGATTTAAATAGTTTCAAGAAAAGTTATTTCAATCTTCTTTCCGACAATCAGATTTCTGAAATCACACCTATTGCAGTGTACAATAAAACTTCAGGTTTCTTTGATTTGCATCTGAAAGTTAAAACTGAAGATCATTTAAAGGTAACAATGGGCGCAAATATTTCGTCAATGGCAAGCAATCAGGCTTATATCGGATTTTCTTATCAAAATTTGAAGGAATACGCTCAGACGGCATATTTGGATGCTCAGTTTGGTAGAATGTACAATGCGCTGGGGCTTGGTGTAAGAATGGATGCAGCAGCAAAAACCGATTTTTATGTGAGGTTTGGCTTTGTTACACATAAGTTTGATTATTTTGAGGGAAGCAGTTTGTTTTATAACGATAATCGCATATCATATTTCAATCAGCAGGAAACGTATGGCAAACTGAGTATCGGATTTCCGTTGACAAAAAAAGGCAGAATAGAATTTGGACTGGGAGGAGGGTATTTAACCGACCATTATTTTCAAAATAAGAGTTTGATTACTTCCGGAGTGAAAAACGACCAAAGCAATTATTTGCTGGGAAGCGTTTTTATCAATGCCGAAAGCAACACTCTAAATCGTCCCAACTATGCAACCAGTGGATCATATTATGCTGCTTCGTTACAGCTTGCAGGTGGAAACCACAATGAGCAACTATATTATCCGACAGAAAGAAAACTCGAAGGGCAGGAGTTGTGGTTGCAGTTTCTTGGAAAATATGACCGATATGTCACTCTTTCAAAAAAAGTTTCATTGGGGACTTATGGAGAGTTGGCAATTTCCAATCGAAAATTGCTACCCAATTATACGGCTACTGTGATTCAAGCGCCTGCTTTCCGCCCAACTTTGCACAGTACCACAATTTTTAACGAAAGTTACAGTGCCAATCAATATGCTGCATTTGGATTAAAACCCATTTACAATTTCAGTGATCAATTGCATTTTAGAACTGAAGCCTATTGTTTTGTTCCTTACAAAACTATCTATCGTCTTTCTGATGAATCAGCAGCATACTCTAAATCTTTTTCCAATATAGAATTTATCTCCGAAGCTGCTGTGGTTTTGAGTTTCAGAAAAGCGACACTGTCAGCATTCCTAAATTATTACAGTGCAGGCGCCAGCCATTGGAATGTGGGATTTAATGTTGGGATTCTTCTCTTCAACAAAAAGTTTTTGCAATAAATAAAAAAAACTGACTTCAAAAAAATAAGAAGTCAGTTTTTTTAAATGCAACCATTAACCAAGAAGTTAACAAATCATACAGCCTTCACATCGGGATAGCTCTCCGCGAAGACGTTTTTCCACCAATAGTTTCATTCGGTCTTTCAAAGCATTGATCCGGATATTGTCCATCACATCGGCAGTGAAGGCAAACATGAGCAGCAAACGTGCTTCGCTTTCCGAAATTCCGCGCGACTGCATGTAAAACTTGGCCGCTTCGTCCAATTGACCGATAGTAGCACCATGAGAACATTTTACATCGTCGGCATATATTTCGAGTTGTGGCTTGGTCCGCATTTTGGCAGTTTTGCTCAGGAGAATATTTTTGTTGGTTTGAAAAGAAGAAGTTTTTTGGGCATTTTTTGCAACTTGTATTTTTCCTGCAAATGCTCCTTTGGAAGTATCATCCAATACATATTTAAACAATTCGCGACTTTGAGAATTTGGTTTTTTGTGGACAATTTCAGTAAAATTATCCACATCCTGATTTTTATCGCCAATCACCATGCCGCAAAGTAAGCTTTCACAATTTTCTCCATCAATCAGCATTTCTATGTTGTTGCGCGTTACTCCGTTATGCAGAGTGATAACGTTTGTCAGCACATTCGACGAATCTTCCTGATGAATCAGCAAATTGGAAACATTGGTATTGAGAACATTGGTATTTTCGAGTTTATAGTGTTCGTAAACTGAATTTTTCCCTGCAAAAACTTCTGTAAGGCGGTTGGCAAAAAAGTGGACATGGTCAATGGTATGGTCGCAAACCAGCAACTGAGCTTTGGCTCCTTCTTCCAGAATAATCAAATTGTGACTGTTGGCCATGAAATCAACATCGGAGCGCATTATGTTTATCAACTGCACTGGCTTAGAAAGTTGCACATTTTTAGGAACATACATAAAAAATCCATCTTGAGCGAAAGTTTCGTTGAAAGCAATCCAACCGTCATCTTTTTCGTTGCTCAATTTTCCCAGATATTTTTCTACCAATTGTGGATAAGTTTCTGCGGCTGTTCGCAGACTCTCTATAATTACGCCTTCAGGCAAATGTTGTTTGGCCGTACTGTTGACAGGATAAAAAGTATCATTCAGCACAAAAAACAGATAGGAATGAATAGCCGGCACATCGCACTTAAAAACATCATAAGGATTGATTTGAAACTGCAATCGGTTGATGTTCAATCCGTATTCAATGGACAAAGGTGCCGACATATCGGTATATTTGTAGTTCTCGAGCTTTGAAGTTGGAAAACCAAGTCGTTCAAATTTCTCAAAGGCGGCATCACGAAAATTATTCATCAAAGCAGCCGAATGTTGCTTAATGAGGGTATGATATTCTTTATAAAAATCGATATATTGCTGTTCCATAATTATTTTAGTTTCGGATAGTGAAGAGGAATTATTACTGCTCTATGGGAGTTTCTACTTCCTTTTTTATCCAATCGTAACCTTTTTCTTCCAGTTCAAGTGCCAGGTTTTTATCGCCTGTTTTTACGATTCGTCCGTCGTAAAATACATGAACAAAATCGGGAATGATATAGTCGAGCAAACGCTGATAATGGGTGATAACGAGCGCAGCATTGTCGGGACGTTTGAGTTTGTTCACTCCGTTGGCAACAATTCGCAGCGCATCAATGTCGAGCCCGGAATCTGTTTCGTCAAGAATCGCCAGTTTTGGTTCCAGCATTGCCATTTGAAAAATTTCGTTTCGTTTCTTTTCACCACCGGAAAAACCTTCGTTCACCGAACGGCTTGTCAATTTGTTGTCCATTTCGACCAGTTCCTTCTTTTCGCGCATCAGACGGAGAAAGTCAGCAGCCGAAAGAGGTTCGAGATTCTTGTATTTCCGTTGCTCATTTACAGCCGTACGCATGAAGTTGACCATGCTGACACCCGGAATTTCGACCGGATATTGAAAACTTAAAAAAATTCCTTCGCGCGAACGATCTTCCGGCGACATTTCGAGCAAATTTTTTCCATTAAAATTAATTTCGCCGTGTGTTACCTCTACTGCCGGATTGCCGGACAATACCCACGCTAAAGTGGATTTCCCTGCCCCGTTAGGGCCCATGATGGCATGTATTTCACCGGCCTGAATCGTTAAGTTTACGCCTTTTAAAATCTCTTTTCCGTTGATGGATGCGTGTAAATTTTTTATTTCCAACATAATGTATTTTCCTAATAATCTGTATTTAATTTTCTCTTCAAAACATCGACGGGTCTTATCCCACCGAACCTTCCAACGTTATCTGTAATAATTTTTGTGCTTCTACGGCAAATTCCATAGGTAATTTATTGATAACTTCCCTTGCGTAACCATTTACAATTAAGCCAACGGCATCTTCGGTGGAAATTCCTCTTTGGTTGCAGTAAAAAATCTGTTCTTCGCTGATTTTGGAAGTTGTGGCTTCGTGTTCCACAATGGCTGTATCGTTGTTGACGTCCATATAAGGAAAAGTATGTGCACCACATTTATCGCCCAGCAGAAGACTATCGCATTGCGAAAAATTTCGAGCATTATCAGCGTTTTTTGAAACTCTCACCAGCCCCCGATAGCTGTTTTGACCGAAACCTGCTGAAATTCCCTTTGAAAGAATATGGCTTCGGGTGTTTTTTCCCAAATGTATCATTTTTGTGCCGGTGTCAGCTTGTTGAAAATGATTGGTAACTGCTACTGAATAAAATTCGGCTGATGAATTATCACCTTGTAGAATGCAGCTGGGATATTTCCATGTAATGGCCGAACCTGTTTCAACCTGAGTCCATGAAATTTTGGAATTTTCTCCTTTGCAAATACCACGTTTGGTAACAAAATTGTAAATTCCGCCTTTTCCTTCCTTATCTCCCGGATACCAGTTTTGAACAGTAGAATATTTTACTTCAGCATTTTTGAG
>Ga0208826_1000401_pt1 | contig 46589 bp, 46 predicted proteins | sample AD_UKC115_MetaG_FD_184451 | JGI IMG/M metagenome (GOLD analysis project Ga0208826, IMG submission 184451) | Active sludge microbial communities of municipal wastewater-treating anaerobic digesters from Hong Kong - AD_UKC115_MetaG (SPAdes)... | ecosystem: Engineered > Bioreactor > Anaerobic >... | reverse complement strand
GGTCAACATGATCGGCTTCGTTCACCCGGAAGACAAGCTCAAGATCTACGGCCTCAAGCCGGAAGAAGGGAACAAACGTTCCCTCTACTCCCCTCCCCTCTTCTCCAAGGTGCTACGGGTCGCCCACAAGAACCTCGCCGAGCTGATCTCCCGGGTCCACCCCGACCTGAGCTACATCGACGGCCTCTACGGCATGGAGGGCAAGGGCCCCCTCAAGGGAAGCCCCGTCTTCCACGGCTTCGCCATAGCCTCTTCGGATTATGTCGCCGTGGACTCGCTGGGCGCTTACGTCATGGGTTTTCAGCCCGACGAGATCGGTTACATCCACTACGCGGCCCGAAAGGGCCTCGGTTCAACAGACTACACGACCGCCGTCGGAGAGAGACTCGACTATGTCAAGTTTCCCTACCGGGCCCACCCCAACCTGGAAAGTCAGAGGAAATGGAGAGAAACACCCCATGGACGATAACAGAATAACCGTATACAAGGGGATGAGAGACTTCCCCCCGGAGACGATGCTCAAGAGGAACTACGTGGTTTCCCTCATCCGGAACGTCTTCGAAAGCTACGGCTTCGAACCCATCGAGACCCCGGCGGTCGAGCACTGGGAAACCCTTTCGGGAAAGTACGGTGAAGACGAGAAGCTCATCTACAACTTCACAGACTGGGGGGAGAGGAGGGTCGGCCTCAGGTACGATCTGACCGTTCCCCTCGCCCGTTTCGTCACCAACCACCTCGCCCAGATTTCCAGACCCTTCAAACGTTATCAGATCCAACCCGTATGGAGGGCCGACAAACCTCAGAAGGGGCGCTATCGTGAGTTTTATCAGTGCGATATCGACACCGTGGGAACCCCCCTGCTGACGGCGGACGCGGAGATACTGAAGGCCCTCTCCGTAGTCCTCGTCCGTCTGGGCTTCCAAGGGTTTCTGATCCAATACAACTCCCGCAAGATCTTCCCGGCTCTGACGACAACCCTCAAGACCGGCGCCGAAGGCGAACGCTCCCTGGCGAGAGCGCTCGACAAGCTTGATAAGATCGGAAGGGAGGGTGTTCGGGAGGAACTTCTCCGCTACGGTTTCTCCCCCGACCAGGCCGACAGGATGGACGAGCTTCTCTCCCTGGAAGGAAAGACCGACGAGAAGCTCTCTCATCTGAAGAAGACTCTCTGCGACGGACCCGAGAAAGAGCTCTTTCTCAAAGAGATCCAGGAGCTGAGGGAAGCCTTCAGCCTCTTCTCCCTTGACGAGGAGCACCTCCACTTTCACCCCTTCCTGGCCAGAGGGCTGGATTACTACACCGGCCCCATCTTCGAAACCACCGTCGTCTCCCCCCGGGTGGGAAGCCTCACTGGAGGCGGAAGATACGACAACCTGATCGGACGCTTTTCGGGGCAGAACATTCCCGCCGTGGGAAGCTCCATCGGCCTGGAACGGATCATCACGGTCATGGACGAGCTGCAGATGTACCCTTTCGTGAAAAAGACCCTCGTGCAAGCCCTCATGGCCTTCCCGGACGACCGTTTCCGTCGGCAAGCCGTCGATTTGGCCGAGAAGCTTCGCTCCCAGAACCTCCGTATCGAGGTTTACCTCGGGAAAAAGGATCTGAGAGGACAGATCTCCTACGCTCTCTCCAAAGGGATCCCCTACATCCTCCTTCTCGGAGAGGACGAAGCGGTGAAGAACCAGGTCGCCCTCAAGGATCTGCAGAGCGCGACCCAAATTTCCCTTCCCCAGGAGGAGGCGGCCGCCTTTCTCCGTGAGAAGGCGAAATGAGCCGGCTCAAGACTGCCTGCAGCACCGAGGAGAACCTGATCCGGGCGACCGAAAGGGCCCTGGGTTCGGTGAACCCGTCCAAGAAGAGCACCCCTTTCTACCTCTTCACCGTCAGCTCCCTCTACCGCGAACCTTGGCTCTCCCGGGACCTCCTCCTGAAGGAGGCCGGCGAAGAGACCATGTTGTTCGGACTCCTCTCCTCGGGCCCCCTCTTCTCCCAGGACGGCTTTTACGAGAAGGGGCTCATCCTCGGACGGATCGACTCTCCAGAGCTTCACCTCGAATCGGTCATCCTGGAGGGGAACGGTCAGAAGCTGGAAGAGAAGATCCAGGACGCCTTTTTCTTCCTGACTCAGAGACGCAACGGAAGCCAGATGCTCCTCCTCGCCTTCGCCGACAAGGGGTTCGGCTCTCACGACTCCGTCGTCGAGAGCCTCGCCCTCTGTTGCCGGAACCACTCCATCGAAGGGGTTGGCGGCTTCATCGACTCCTCCTCCCTGGGAGCCCACTCGGGAATCTTCTACAACAGCCCCACCGTAGGAAAGGCGCTCCTCCTGATCGGCCTCTACCACAGGGGAGGAGTCTCCCTCGGGGTCACCCAGGACGAACCCTTCAAGACGGAAGCCAGCCCTGAGGGGTCCCTCATCCTCGCCTCCCCCTCCTCTCTCCCCCCCTCCTGCCAGTGCTCCCTCTTCCCGGTTCACCCCTACTTCTCCGTCGCCACGGCCGGACAGTTCCATCTCCCCAAGGAGGGAGCCCCCCGCCAAGGCCTCGACCTGGTGGTACGAGTTGATTTCTAAACGGGCCCTCCCCTTCCCTCTGGGCCCGGGAACCAGGGTCTACCTGATCGGCCTCTGCGGAACGGGCATGAGCTCTCTGGCAGGACTCTTCAGGGAGCGGGGCTGTACCGTGGCGGGATCGGATTCGGCTTGTTTCTCGCCCGTGAAGGAGATGGTCGAAGACCTTCATGTCACCCTCTTTCCCGAGTATCGGGAAGAGAACATCGACAGCTTCCGCCCGGACTTCGTGGTTGTCGGAAACGTTGTCGGTAGAGGGCACGTTGAGGGAGAGAGGGTTCTCAACAGTGCAATCCCCTACTTTTCCATGGCCGAGGCCCTTCGGATCTTCTTCCTCGAAGGGAGAGAACGAATCGTCGTCGCCGGCACCCACGGGAAGACAACAACCACCGCCCTCTTCGCCCATGCCCTGGAAGGGGCGGGTTTTCACCCCGGCTGGTTCATCGGCGGACAACCCGCGGACCTCTCCCCCCACTTCCGGGTCGGCCAGGGGAGGGATTTCGTTCTCGAAGGGGATGAGTACGAGAGCGCCTTCTTCGATAAGAAGAGCAAATTCTTCCACTACTATCCGACCACACTGGTCTTGAAGCGACTCGAGTACGACCATACGGACATCTTTTCCAGCGAAGCGGAGTACCTCACCGCCTTCCGCCACCTTCTCCGCCAGCTCCCCTCAAAAGGCACCCTCTTCCTCCCCTCCTGCTCCCCTCAAGCCCTCTCCCTCCTCCCCCATTCCTACTCCCGGACCCTCCTCTACGGCCAGCAGCAGGGGGATGACCTCCGGGCTTCCCCCCTGAGTTCTCTCTTCCCCCTGGAGTTTGAGCTCTTCCGAAGGGGGGAAAGAAGCGGCCCTTACCGCTTGAACCTCCTGGGGGAGTACAACGTGGAAAACGCCCTCCCCGTGGTGGCGACTCTTCTGGAGAGGGGGGTGGAGAGCGATCGGATCGCCGAAATCCTCGCCTCTTTCCGGGGCGTCAAGAGGAGGCAGGAGATTCTCTGCCCGGGTCCGAACCACCTCCTGGTGGACGACTTCGGCCACCACCCGACGGCCCTCAAGGAGACCCTCAGGAGCGTACGGCTCGCCTTCCCCCACCACAGAATCGGCGTCATCTTCGAGCCCTCCTCCTGGTCCCTCCGCCGACGCTCCTTCCAGGAGCCGCTCATCGACTCCCTCCGCGACGCCGACGAACTCTTCATCCTCGACATCCGCGCCAAGGAGAAGGTCCCCGAAGGGGAGCGTCTCGACCTTCAGGCGGTCGCTAAAGCCCTCGAATCTTCCGGCAAAAGGGTTCATCTCTTCCTAAACGGGGAGAACCGGGCCGAACGGGTGGAAGAGGAGATGGAGCTCTTCTGGAAGGGCCACCCTCAAAGCGTGACGACGATCTTCTCCAACGGGCCCCGCCTAGGCTTGGAGAGAACTCTCCCGCCCAGAATCCGCCCCTTCAACGGTTAAGACCCTTCTCCTCTTTGTTTTCCAGAAGATCGAACAGAAGCCCTTCCCTGTTGAGGGCGACGAAGTCGAGTTTCCCCGTGTCCATCCTGATGGCGTCCTCGGGGCAGACCTCGACGCAGAAGCCGCAGAAGCAACAGAGGCTGAGGTCCACCTGAAAACGGACGGCATAGCGGTCCCCCTCCACATCCTCCGCCTCTACGAAGAGGCAATCGGAGGGACAGATTGTCGGGCAGAGCATACAGGCCACGCATCGGGGCTTTCCGTCTTCCCGGAACATCATCCGGTGCCTGGAACGGTGCCGTTGGGAGAGGGAGGGCCTCTCCTCCGGGTAGAGGAGGGTGACCGAACCCTTCCGTACCCACTTCAACCGAAAGAGGTAGTGGAGAGTGTGCCTGAAGAGGTTCACCACAAGGTGCCGTCCGGTGATGAGCAGGCCCTTCACGACTTCGAAGAAGAGGAGCAGACCCTTCATCCCATCACCTCACCACCCTGAGAAGGATCAGGGTCGCCGTCAAGTTGATGAGGCCCAGGGGGAGAAGGCTCTTCCACCCCAGGTCCATAACTTGGTCGAAACGGTAGCGGGGAAAAGTCCACCTCACCAGGAGGAGGAAGATGAAGACCAGAACCGTCTTGGCCTGAAAGACCAAAATCTGAAGAATCTGCACTGTCAGAGGGGAGAGGATCACCTTTCCGCCCCAGGGGAAGAGAACCCCGGAGAAGCCGGAGGCCGAGATCAAGCCGGGAAGGTGCCACCCCCCGAGGAAGAGAACCGTTGTCAGCAGGGAGACGACGATGGTCTCCACGAAGTCGGTGAGCATGAAGAGGCCGAAGCGGAGGCCGCTGTACTCGAGGAAGAACCCGACGATCTCCGACTCCCCTTCCGGCATATCGAAGGGAACCCTCTTGGTCATAGCCACGGCGGCGATCAGGAAGAGGAGGAAACCCAAGGGCTGAAGGAAGATTCCCCAACGGGGAAGAAAACCCCAGAGAAGCCCCTGTTGCCTCGCGACGATCACCCTCAGGTCCATGGAGGAGTAGAGGGCGACCAGGCCCAGGAGGGCCAGGATCATGGCCACTTCGTAGGAGAGAATCTGGGCCGCGCTCCTCATTCCCCCGATGGCGGCGTACTTGTTCCGTGAAGAGAGCCCTCCCAAGAGGAAGCCGTAGACCCCCATGGAGAGGAGCGCGAAGATCAAGGGAAGAGTGAAGTCTCCGGAGACGATTCCGAGAGGGAAGGAGCGACCCCGAAGGGTCAGATCGGGCCCGAAGGGGATAGCGACGATCACCACAGCCGAGAAGAAGAAGGAGAGGGAGGGGGCCAGAAGGAAGAGAGGCTTGTTGACGAAGGGAGGAATGTAGTCTTCCTTGAAGAGCATTTTGATCGCGTCGGCGAAGGGCTGGAAGATCCCGAAGGAGCTGATCCCCAAGACCTTGGCCCTGTTGGCTCCGTGGCGGTCCTGGATGACGGCGCTCTCCTTCCGCTCCGCCCAGGTGGCGTAGAGACTGAAGAGCATCAACCAACCGAAGAGGATGATCAGCTTGAAGAGTGTCGCCAGGAAGAGGTTCACGGCTGTTCCCCCTCCCCGTCCAGAAAGGAGAGGATCTCCCCCTCTCGGAGGGTTCCCTCGACGGGTTCGAAGACCTTGGAGGCCCTCCATTGCTTCTCTTGAAAATCCATGTAGCTCCCCTCCTTCTCCAGGAAGGAGCAGACCGGAACCACCAGGTCGAAGATCTCTCCCTTCAGGGAGGGCCGGTAGGGGGTGATGAGGGCCTTGAAGCCCCCGGATCGGACGATTCCCTCCGCAAAGAGGGGGTAGTCCGGGAAGAAGTCGCCGAAGAGGAGAGTGTTCCCAGGGTCGGAGAGCTCCCCGTCGACGAGGGGCTTCACGCTCCTCTGCCTGAGGTAGGTCCCGTTGGGGTTCCGCTCCTTTCTGACCAGAAGCGTATCGCCGTCACCGTCGCCCCTTCCCCAAGAGAAGATCCGGAGCTGGAGACGGTCCCTGAAGAGAAGAAGAGCCCTGTCGATCTCCTCCAGGGAGAGCCAAGAGGAGAGAACTACCGTCTCTAGGGCGGCGAGCTTCTCCTTCAAGACCTCCTTCATCCTCGCCTCGTCGATCTCCCCCCCTCTCTGGAGAATCTTGGAAAGCCTGTTCTCCTCAAGGCTCTTGAGGGAGTAACGCCCGATGTCGCAGATGAACCCGCTCCTCTCCTCCCCGCGGGAGTCGGCCTGAACCCTTACCAGCCTGGGGTAGTGGGCCAGGTAGGGGTACTCTTTGGGGGTATCCACGAGGAGGGCGCACCCTCTGGAACAAAGGGGGCACCCTGTGGGTCGGCTCTGGACGAGCCAATTTCTCACCCTGGCCTTCATGTCCTTCTCAAGAATGGCCCCGACCGGACAGATCTGGGCAAGGTTCCCGTTGTAAAGAGTCTCAAGCCGCCGCTCCCCGGCGGTGGCGATACAGGAACGGCTCCCCCTCTCGGTCACCGCAAGAAGGTGATGACCCAAGACCTCGTCGCAGAAGCGGAGGCATCTGAGGCAGAGGATACACCTCTCCCTGTCCAAGAGAAGGTTTTCGCCGAGGGGAACGAGTTTCTCCTTCCTGTCTCTCTGAAAGTAGAACCTCCGCCGGGTGAACCCAAAACGGTAGAGCCACTCCTGAAGGAGGCAGGCGCCCGCCTGATCGCACTCGGGGCAGTCCAAGGGGTGCTGGGCGAAGTGAAACTCCAGAATCTCTCTCCGTGCCTGCTTAACACTCTCGGTCTCGGTGAGAACCTCCATTCCCTCCTTGACGGTGGTTGTACAAGCGGTTTGAAGCTTTGGGAAACCGCGGATCTCCACCAGGCACATCCGGCAGAGGCCGGCGGGCTTAAGGAGAGGATGGTTGCAGAAGTAGGGAATCGGAACACCCACCCTCTGGGCCGCCGCCAGGACGGTACTCCCCTCTTCGACACTGTAAGGATGGCCGTTGAAGGTAATCTCAACCATGGTTCCCCCCGAGGAAGCCCAGAATCTCCTCTTCGTACTTGATCGCCATGGCCTCCACGGCCATGGAAACGGCATCCCCGAAGGGGCAGATCGTCCTCCCCCGGATTCCTCTGGCCACGGAAACAAGGGCCCGGTAGTCCTCTTCCCTCCCCGCTTCAGAGAGGATTCTCTCCATCAACTTCTTCAGGATGTTGGTCCCGTCCCGGCAAGGGGTACACTGGCCGCAGCTCTCATGGAAGTAAAACTCTACCGTGGAGGAGAGGATCCGGAGGATCGAGTCCTCTTCGTCGAAGACCATGACGGCGCCTGAGCCCAACATCGATCCGGCCCGGGCCAGAGAGTCAAAATCCAAGGGTATGTCGCACTCCTCCGCGGTGAGGATAGGCGCCGAAAGCCCTCCGGGGATGACCCCCTTGAGCCTCCGGTTCTTGGGTATCCCCCCCCCGTGGGTGAAGATCAGCTCCTTGAGGTTGGTCCCCAGGGGAAGTTCGTAGAGTCCTGGCTTAAGGACTCTCCCGGAGAGGGCGAAGAGACGGGTCCCCCCGTTTTTCTGGCTCCCCAGGGAGGCGAACCAGAACCCCCCCTCCAGGACGATGGAAGGGATGCAAGCCAGAGTCTCCACGTTGTTGATCAGGGTCGGACGCCCGTAGAGGCCGGAAGAGGCCGGAAAGGGCGGCTTCAGGCGAGGGTGTCCCCTCTTCCCCTCCAGGGACTCGAGCAGGGCCGTCTCCTCGCCGCAGATGTAGGCTCCCGCTCCGGAATGAAGGGCCACATCGAAGGAAAAAGCCGATTCCAGAATGTTCTTCCCGAGAAACCCGGCGTCTGCCGCCTCAGCTATGGCCCTCTCCACCATCTCCCTTCCCTGGGTGTACTCCCCGCGGAGGAAGATATACCCCTTGGTCAGCCCCAGGGCGTAGGCCGTGATGATCATCCCTTCCAGGAGCAGGTGGGGAACACGGGTCAAAATGTAGCGATCCTTGAAGGTCCCCGGCTCCCCCTCGTCGGCGTTGGCCACCAGGTAGCGGGCCTTGCCGTCGGGAGGAGGCAGGAAGGTCCACTTCTGGCCCGTAGGGAAACCGGCGCCCCCGCGCCCGCGGAGATTCGAGTTCTTCACCTCTTCCACGATGTCCCCAGGGGACATCTCCAAGGCCTTGCGCAGGGAGGCGTACCCACCCTGACGAACGTACCCTTCCAGGGTCTCTCCCTTTTCCGCGTTCAAGAGGGGTTCGAAGATCCGATCGTTCAAGGTCTCCTCACTTGAACCCCTCCAGGAGAGAGAAGAGGTTCCCCTCCTCAATGGGCCCGTAAACCCTGTCGTCCACCATGATGGCCGGAGCCTTCTCACAATGGCCGAGACATTCGCACAGGAAGAGGGAAAACCTCCCGTCCGGAGAGGTCCCCCCGGGCAGAAGGGAGTACTCCTCCTGAAGAACCTTGAGAATCTTCTCGGCCCCTCCCGAGCAGACTAGGGAGCGGCAGAGCAGAATCCGGTGCCTTCCACCGGGGCTCCTTTGAAGGAGGGAGTAGAAGGAGAGAACCTCTTCCACCCTCTCCGGGGTAATCTCGAAGAGGGCCGAGACCTCTTCCGCGGCTTCGGAATCGACGCAACCGTACTCCGCCTGAACGGCCATCAGCGCCGGAATCAGCGCCGACTCCTCCCTCTCGTAACTTCCCATGAGGGTGCGGATCTTCTCCTCCAGGACCGGTCCCAGCCTCATCGGTCCACCTCCCCGCCGATCATGTTGATCGAACCGAAGGTGGGGATGACGTCGGCCAAGTACCCCCCTTCGATCATCCGGGAGAGGCCACTCATGAGGTGGAAGGCCGGAGCCCTGAGGTGGAGGCGGTAGGGTCGATCGCTGCCGTCGGAGACAAGGTAGAATCCGAGCTCTCCGTTGCCCCCCTCCACGGCCCTGTAGACCTCTCCCAGAGGGGGCTTGATACCGTAGCCCTCCATGACGGAGACGAACTGGTGGACGAGTCCCTCGATGGAGTTGAAGACCTGGGCCTTAGAGGGGGCGATCATCGGGTGGTCCGCGGCCAGAATTCCATCGTGGCGTTCCTCTTCCATCCCTTTCAACCCGGGGGGCAGGGAGATCCTCTCGGGTTCGATCGAATCGCCCCTCTTGGTCATCTCCAGTGCCTCACGAGCGGTGACGGTCTCTTCACCGATCTCGGCGGGAGGAGCCCCTTCCAGGAGTGTCAACCCCTGCTCGATGATTCTCGCGCTCTGCTCCATCTCCTCCATTCGGACACGGTAACGGTCATAAACGTCCCCGTTCTCGCCCAGGGGAATCTCGAACTCCACCCGGGGGTAGAGGGAGTAGGGGGAGAAGCGGCGGACATCGTAGAGAATCCCGTTGGCCCTCAAGAGGGGGCCGGTAAAGCCGTAGGAGAGAGCCTCCTGGGCCGTGAGGGCCCCGATCCCCTTGGTCCTCTTCAGAAAGATCGGGTTGTTATCAAGGAGACGGGAGACCTCCTTGAGAACCTCCCGGGTTCGCAGAAGAGCCCTCTCCATGAGAGGGCGGAACCCTCGGGGCGCGTCGGCCTTCACCCCGCCGATCCGGATGTAGGAGGTGGTCATCCGAGCTCCCGAAAGGAGTTCAAAGATCTTCCAGAGCTCCTCGCGGGCCTGCATCATGTAGAGCATCACCGTCAAGGCTCCGGATTCGGAGGCCAAGGCTCCGATGTTGATGAGGTGATCGGTGATTCGGGACATTTCGTCGGTGATCATCCGCAGAATCTCAGCCCTCTCGGGGACCTCCACCTTGAGAAGGTCCTCCACCGCCAAGGCGAAGCCGTGGTTGTTGATCAGGGGGGAGCAGTAGTTGAGCCTGTCGGTGTAGGGAATCACCTTGGGATAACTCTTGTTCTCCGCGGTCTTCTCGAAGCCCCTGTGGAGGTACCCCATCTCCACATCCGAGGCCAAGACCTTCTCCCCTTCGACTTCCACGGCGATTCGAATGGTCCCATGCATGGCGGGATGGGAGGGGCCGATGTTGATGAGCTGGCTCTCTTCGGAGACCCTATCGATTCGGATCATCTTTGATCTCCTCGTAGAGAGGCTGTTCCCTCTTCCATGGGTAGTCCTTGAGAAGGGGATGACCCTGAAACTCATCGTAGAGGAGGATTCTCCTCAGGTCCGGATGGTCGTGAAAGGGGATGCCGAACATGTCGTAGACCTCCCGTTCCAACCAGGAGGCGTTCCCGTAGAGGGAGGTCAGGGAAGGCGCCTCTTCGCCTTGGTTCAGGGGGACCTTGATTCTCACCCGCTTGTTGTAGTCCAGGGAGAAGAGGTGACAGACCAGTTCGAAGCGTTGGGGCTGGGGCTCGGGCCACCGGAGATAATCCACCGCCGTGATGTCCAGGAGGACCTGAAAGGACTTCTCCTCCAAGAGGGCTTTGACAAGAAGGGGGTAACATCCCTTGGTCACAACGAAGACGGGCATCTCCCTCTCTTGGTAGAGAAGAATCCCTTCGGCAAAGCGGCTCTTCAAGTTCTCGACGAACTCTTCCATCTCCAATCCCGAGGCTCCTGAGCGATCTTCTTCTGCAGGAGCATCACCCCTTCCAAAACGGTCTCCGGCCGAGGGGGACAGCCGGGGATGTAGACGTCCACGGGAATCACGTGATCGATGCCCTGCACCGAAGAGTAGTTGTGGTAGATCCCTCCGCTCACGGCGCAGGTGCCAAAGGCGACGACCCACTTGGGTTCCGCCATGGAGAGGTAAACCCTTTTCAGAACCGGCGCCAGCTTATGGGAGACCGTGCCCACCACCATCAGAAGATCGGATTGACGGGGAGAGAAGCGGGTCAGACCCACGCCGAAACGGTCGATGTCGAAATGGGAGCAGGCGGAGGCGATGAACTCCATGCCGCAGCAGGCGGTGACGAATGGGTAGACGAAGAGGGAGTAGCCCCGCGCCCAGCCGAGAAGGTCGTCGATCTTCGTGGTCAGGAAGGGTGAGCTCACTCCCATTGGGAGCCCCCTCTCTTCCAGAAGTACCAGAGAGAGAAAGAGACGACGCCGAGGAAGAACAAGCCGGCGGAAAAGATGAGCACCTCCCCGGGAGTCTCACCCTCTCTGGGAAAGGACAAGACGAAGGGAAAGAGAAATACCGCCGCCACGTCGAAGACCAGGAAGGCCATGGCAACGAAGAAGAAGCGGGGGTGCTGAGCCTCGCGGTACTCCTCCAGAGGGGGCTGGCCGGTCTCGAAGGGTTCCCCTTTGACACCGTTATCCCGCTGTTTTGGACCCAGAAGGCGGGAGACGTTGGCCGAAGCCAAGGCGGCGAAGAGGAAGAAGAGGAAAGCCGTGACGGTTTCCATCATGCCTTTCACTATACCAACTTTTCACGTGGCTTTCAACTTCCCCTGGCGGTCAAAAGAGTCCCTCCAGAAGCGCGTCCAAGAGAAACAGAGACTCCCTGCGAACCCTCAGACGTCCGGAGGTCACGCTGAAGAATCTCTCACCGTCGGGTCCGTTCAGGCGGGGAAGAAGCCGCGTCGGATCGACACCGAACCGCTCGGCGAAGCGGACCCGGTCGATCCCCTCCACCCTTCTCAGCCCCATCATCAGGGCCTCTCTGGCCCTCTCTTCCCGGGAGAGGGTCCTCCTCTCCCCCCAGGGAAGGGCTCCCCTGAGCACGGCCTCCCGCCAAAGGGTCAGGGAGGAGTGGTTCTTCCCCCGGGCCTCCGGGAGAAGGGAGGAAGCGGAGGGTCCCAGGCCGAGGAAGGGGGAGTAGTCCCAGTAGAGAAGGTTGTGAACGCCCTCCCCGCCGGGACGCGCGAAATTGGAGATCTCGTACCGGTGATAGGAGCGTCTCTCCAGCTCCTCTTCGATTCTGAGAAAACTTTCGACCTGGGCCTCCCCGTCCAGGGGAACCGGCCCCCTTCCCTTCCCCTCCATACCTTCCAGAAGGTAGAGGGAGAGACTCTCGGGAGGGACCCGATCGATGAACTCCAGGAGGGAGCGGCCGGTCGCTTCGTCTTCCCCCTGAACGCCGACGATGAAGTCGTAGTTCAGCCTGGGGATTCCGGCCTTCCTCGCCAACCGTGCCGCCTCCAGAGAGTCTTCGACGCTGTGTTCACGCCCCAAGATCCCGAGCATCCTCGGATCCGCGGCCTGGACCCCCAGGCTGACCCTGTGGACACCGACTTCGGCAAGATCCTCGAAGAGCTCCTCCGATGCGTCCTCGGGGTTGATCTCAACGCTGATCTCCCGCCACTGGCTCCCGGAGTAGACCCTCAGAAGGCTCTTCAAAACCCTTTTCAAACCTTCTCCCAGGAGGGAGGGGGTCCCTCCGCCGACGTAGAGGGTTTCGAAAGAGAGGTTCAGGGAGAGGGCCACTTCGGCCTCCCGAACCACACTCTCCAGGTACACCTCGACCCTCTCGGGATCGGGAAGGGTCTTGAGAAAGTGACAGTAGGGGCAGAGGCGTCGGCAGAAAGGAACGTGCAGGTAGAGACCGGCCAACCCGCGCTCCGGTCAGAGGCTCGCTTCCCGACTCCGACGAAAACGTTTGTGGAAGCTGAGGAAGATGGCCCCGAAACAGTAGGCGTCGCAGAGGAAGAGGAGAGCCCCTCCCACATGGAAAGGAAGGTTGCGTACAACCGTCAGAGGGATAAGCCCCAGCAGGAGAATCACCACCGGCGAGAGGATCCTCCCTTTCAAGGCCCTCTTTCTGACCACTTCCCCCAGCCACCAGGAGAAAGAGGCCCTCCCGACGACCTTCAGGAAGAAGATCCCCAAGGCCGAAACTACGAGGAAGGGGATGCCGATCAGGAAGAGGCTGAGAAAGGCGGAGAAGATCAAGATCGAGATGGCGGTCAGGTAGAGCAGAAGCCCCCAGAGCGTGTTCCTCAGAGGATTTTTCCCCAGAAGATCGGCGATTCCCTCGACCTTGGCGGGGATCAGTGTAAAGGTCACCACCGAAAGAACGAGCCAGAAGAGAAGGGAAAGGAGCAGCCCCAACACCTTGCCCGAGGTCACTCCCGTGGTCCCTCCGCCCAGGGATTGGCGCAGGATCGTCATGGTCTCCCTCAGGTTGTTGAACTCGATGGCCCTTCCCCGGATTCTGGCCCCTTCCCGGGCTTTGATTCTGCCCCCCAGGACAACTACGTCCCCAGCGATGACCGAACCCGGCTTCAGCGTGCAATCGGCGCCGATGAGGACCACATCCCTACGGGCTTGCCCGGAGAGGATCAACTCACCTCCAAGGAGAACGATGTCTTTGTTGGCCTCCCCTTGAACCACGATCCTCTGCTTCAGGCCGATGATCTCCTCGTTGTAAACCGTCTGGGCGGGAACGATGAACTCCTTCGCTACCGAGAGAACCGAGAGGCCCAAGAGGAAAAAGAGGAAGAGAAGCTTATTTTTTCTCATTCTTCTGATAACCCGTGATCAACCTCTTGTTGAAGAAGATCAACCCGGCCAGCACGGCGAGAAGAAGGAGAAGAGTCCCGCTGAAGCCCAACAACGACCCCGGCGTCCCAGGCCCCTCGATGGAAAACTTCTGCATGAGCTTCTCCCCCAGCAGTGTCAGACGGTTGAGATTCCGGACACCGTTCTTCAACATGAAGGAGATGTTGAGGTGGTGGAAGAGGAAGTGGGTCAGATAGGTCCCCCCGTAACGGGAAACCATGTAGGCGAGTATGGAAAAAATGCTGACGAAACCCAGAGAAAGGCTCAAGAAAAGCTCTTCCAGCGTGATCCGCCTTTTAACAGCTTTGTTGAGAATCTGCTGGTAAAGGGAAGCGGGGGGAGTCTCCAGAACGGGTTCGATCAAGGCTCTCTCCAGGGCTCTGAGCCGCTCGACCTTGATGCGGCACCGATCGCACCCTTCCAGGTGGTGCTCCAAGGAGATGATCTCCTCCCAAGGGAGTCCCCCTTCCACATACTCCATCAACAACGGATCGTCCACGTGGACATCTTTAGGTTTTATCATGTTCACCAACCGTTTCCACCAATTTTTGCTTGGCCCGGAAGATCTTGTTCTTCAGCGTCCCCATGGGAATACCGAGAATCTGGGCGATCTCTTCGTACTTGAGCTCGTTGACATAGCGCATGATGAGGAGCTCCCGGTAAGTTTCCGGGAGGCTCTCCACGGCGTTCCAGACCTTCTCCGAGGTCTCCTCCTGGATCAGCGTGTCTTCCCGGGTCACCGTGTTGAGCTCGGGGAAGTCAGGAGAGGAGTCCTCCTTGTTCGAGAAGGAGGTAAAGGTCAGGTTCTTCTTCTTACGGAAGAAGTCGACGAGGAGGTTGTGGGCTAAGCTGTAGACCCAAGTGCTGAACTTGAAGTGGAAGTCATAGGTCTTGAGTTTCGTAAAAACCTTGAGAAAGACCTCCTGGGTAAGTTCGGCGGAGAGCTCCCGATCGGATAGGTTCTTCAGGAAGTAGTTGAAGAGCCCTTTCTGGTAGTTGACAACCAGGAGTTCCATAGCCTCTCTATCTCCTTGTAAGCACTTTTGAACCAAAGTCTCTTCGTTATGGTCCATGGAGTTATACGAGGCCCCGGTTCCTATGTTTCCTGGGGAATTTGAAAGAGGCTCTTGCTGAGGGGGAGATCGACCGTAAGCTTGTCGATCCGGAGCTTGATGCGGTCGCCGTTCTTAAGAGCGATGGAGAGTTCTCTGAGTTCACCGCCTTGAAAGCGAAGCTCCCCTCTCTCAAACTCATCGTTCTTCTCTCCGTCAACCTCTAGGATGTTCCCTTTGACGCGGAACCGCCGACTGTTGAGAAACTCCCTGGGACGGGAGATCATATCGAGAATCGTTCTGTTGAAGGACTCTTCGGAGAGCTCCAACTCTTCGACCTCGTCGCCTTCGATCTGGTAAGCCTTGCCTTCCGTGAGAAGGTAGCTTCTCGTTTCCAGGCCCTTGTAGTCCCACCGCCAAGAGCCTTGCCGGTAGTAAGCGCGGCCGCTCTCTTCCACACTCTCCTTCTCGATTCCCGATCGGTAGGATTGGAAGAAACGGAGCTCCAGGGTACTTGCCCTCTCTACCCGCTCCAGATACTTCGCCCACGAAGGGGGAAGGGTCTCCGAGAGAAGATCATAAGGAAGGAAGAAGATTAAAAGGGCTAAAAAAAAAAGCCCCCTTGGGGGGTTCATCCTTTCAAGACTCCTTCGATCTTCTCCTTGAGAACTTCCGGGGTGAAAGGTTTGATGATGTAGTCACTGATCCCCGCCTTAAAGGCCTCGAGAACATCCTCTTTGGCGGCGTTTGTCGTGATCATCAGGATAGGGATCTGGGCATCCTGCTGGCGAAGTTTTGTCACAAAGGTCATCCCGTCCATCTCGGGCATGTTCCAGTCGGTCAGAACGATGTTGATTCCTCCCTTCCCGATCTCCTCCAAGGCCTCAAGGCCGTTGGAGGCTTCGGAAACATCGGCAAACCCCAGTTTCTGAAGACTGTTCTTTATGATTCTCCTCATCGTTAAGGAATCGTCGACAACCAAAAATTTCATCGTTCCTCCCAATCGGCCTTAGAAAGATTTTTCTATGGCTTTCTTCTCTTCAAAATTCAGAATCTTGTCGGCGTCCAGGATGATGAGCAGCCGGTCTTCCAGCTTGCCGACACCCTTGAGGTACTCGGAACCGATGCGGCTGATGAGCGGCGGTGGGGGCTCGACCATGGAAGAGGGTAGCCGAAGAACCTCCGTGACCAGATCGACCACGAACCCCACCAGTTTGTTCTCTATCTCCAAAACGATGATCCGTGTTTGGGAATCTTTCTCTTTTTCGTTGAAACCGAAACGTTTCCGAAGAGAGATGACGGGGATCACCTTCCCCCTGAGGTTGATCACCCCTTCAACGAAGAGAGGAGCGTTGGGAACCGGAGTGATCTCTACGAGACGGATAATCTCTTGAACTTTGAGAATATCCAGAACAAACTCCTCTCCGCCCAACTTAAACCCGACAACCTGGTAAATGACGTTTTCGTGTTGTGCTTGTTCCATCATGGCGGCTCCTTATTCTCCGAAATTTTCTTCGATGAACCGAACGATACCTTCCCGGTCTCTCTCGTCGATGTTGAGAAACTTCAAACCGATTTCGTAGTTTCCCTCCCCCAGCTCTTCCACCCTGGCGACTTGGCCTATCACGGTGATCGGCTCGGATCGGGAGGTCTGGTCGAACTTCAGAAACCCGGGGTAGTACTTCTGCCAACCCTGAAGATCGAAGGTCACCTTGAAGAGAGTTCCCAGCGAGTAGGGCTCAGCGGTCTCCAAAAGGAGTCCGCCGCCGCCGACATCCTTGTAGCGGGCCTCTTTGAGCTCCTTTTCCTGAGAAGAATACTCCACAATCTTATAAACAACGCGGGACTCTTTCGGTAACCTCTTGTAGTTTCTCCGCTCCTGGGTAAGGGTCATAGAGTGCTCTCCTCAGAGGGATATCCGTTTTTATCTATCATGATCCCCCCTCCTTGTCAATCTCGGTAAGAAGGTCCAATTTCTTCATCTTCTCCAGAAGAGTGGTCCTCTTGATCTGGAGAAGATCGGCGGCTCTCTTCTTGTTCCCTCCGGTCTTTTCCAGGCTTCGTAGGATCAGCTGTTTCTCGACGCTGTGAACGACCGTCGCCAGGGGAATTCCGTCTGCCCACTCCCCTCCCGTCAGAGGATGGCCGGGCTTGAGGGCTTCCCCGGTTGTTGCATACTCGGCGGGCAGGTCCGAAGGGAGAAGGGTCTGTCGGGGACCGGAGAGGACGACCATCCTTTGGACAAGGTTCTCAAGCTCCCGGACGTTTCCAGGAAAGGGAAGAGTCTGAAGCTGCTGAAGCAGGGAGAGGGAGTAGGTCTTCTGGGGAAGGCCCTGCTCACGGCAGAACTTGTTCAGGACCGCCGCGGCGATCAGGGGGATATCCTCTCTCCGCTCCCTCAGAGGCGGGATCTGGACCGGAAAGACGTTGAGCCTGTAGAAGAGGTCCTCCCGGAACTCTCCCCGGTCGATCATCTCCTTAAGGCTCCTGTTCGTCGCCGCCACGACCCGTACATCTACCTTGGTGAGCCGGTTGCTTCCGATCCTTTCGACCTCTCTCTCCTGGAGAACCCTCAGAAGCTTGATCTGGAGCAGAGGGCTCATGGTGCTGATCTCGTCGAGGAAGATCGTTCCCCCTTGGGCGGCCTCGAACTTCCCGGCCTTTTCGTAGAGGGCGTTGGTGAAAGAACCCTTCACATGACCGAAGAGTTCATCTTCCAGAAGGTTTTCCGGAATCGCGCCGCAGTGGATCGGGACGAAGGGGCTCCCGGAACGGCCGGAGAAAGCGTGGATGGCCCGGGCGAAGAGCTCCTTTCCCGTTCCGCTCTCCCCGGAGAGAAGAACCGTGACGTTCAGGGGGGCGACCTTGTCGATGAGCCCGTAGACCTCGAACATGCTCCGTCCCTTCCCGGCTATCCCCATCTGAAGGAACCGTCGGGAGAGGGCGATCAGATAGGCCGATCCGTCCCCTTTCCTGAGGGAATCAACCCAACCGGTGATCTCTTTGGCCGCTTCTTGAGGATCCTTCCCGGAGACGACGCCGTCGGCCCCCTCCCTCTCCTCGCCTCCCCGGCGGAGAAGGGTGGTGTTCGGAGTCGCCCAGAGGGAGAGCAGCTCGTCAAGGCGCTCCTCCTCTTCCTCGAAGAGGGGGCTGAGAACGATGAGGTCGAAAGGCTCTGATACGGCCTTCCTTTCACCCTCTCCGACGGAACGGAAGTGGTGGATGGCCAAATCGTCGCCCAGGAGCTTAACAACCTCCTCGACGAAGCCCTCATCCCTGTCTAGAAAGAGCACCCTCATGTTTTGATTATAGGGGAAATCTCCAGAGCTGTCCACCAGAACAGAGATGTATCTTCAACGATACATGTGTATCTTATCGTATACTCCCGTAATACCTGTCCATGGCCTAAGTCTGCCTCCCGGGCGCCCCCTCTCTTTGGCATTGATATTGCTTAAAGGTTTTAGACCCTTTGCAGGAGGTGCACGATGAAACGCATACCGATCTGGTCACTCATACTCTTTCTTCTCCCCCTCTCCCTCTTGACGGCTACGGAAAGGCTTCCTTACAGAATCTCTTACATTCAAGGGGAGGCCATGGTTCAGAGAGGTTACGATGAGGGCTTCGAAGAGGCCTCCATCAACACGCCTCTGGTGGAAGGCGACCGCCTCACCGTCGAAAACGGCCGTCTCGAAGTCGACTTGGGCAACCGAAGCTACCTCCGTATGGACAAGGGCTCCGATGTTGTCATCGGCGGTGTCGACCGCAAGGAAGGACGGTTGCAGATTGACCTGCGCAGGGGAGTCGTGATTCTCGCCCTGGACAACCTGGACAACGAAGGGGACCTTGTGGTGGAGCTGTCGGATGTGGAAATCGTCCCTCTCGAGAGAGGACTCTACCGAATCGAGGCCACCGGAAACGGTGAAGGCGAGGTCATCGTCTCCAAGGGAATCGCCGAAGTCCTCTCGCAATCCTCTTCCCGCTACGTCCGTTCCTCTCAGAGCGTCACCGTGAGAGACGGCGGAAGTATCTCCCGTCCCCTCTACGCCTACGAGGGCGACAGGGGTGACAGCTTCGACAGGTGGAGCGAGACCCGCTCCGCCCAGATGAGGGAGCGCTACGGCCGGTCCAGGGGCTACCTCTCCGACGAACTCTACGACTACGAAAACGACTTGGACCAGAACGGCTCTTGGGTCAACGTCCCCGAGTACGGACGTTGCTGGCGTCCCCGGGTCGGCTACACCGACTGGCGTCCCTACTACAACGGCCGCTGGACATGGATCTTCCCCTACGGATGGACCTGGGTTCCCTACGACACATGGGGATGGGTCACCTACCACTACGGTAGGTGGGATTGGGAGGTCTCCCTGGGTTGGTACTGGATCCCCGGAAGAAACTGGGGTCCCGCCTGGGTCGATTGGTACTCCTGGGACGACTACATCGGATGGGCTCCCCTGGATTGGCACGGCCGTCCGGTCATCATCAACGGAGGAAGGCGACACCACGATTACGACAGAATCCCCGCCACCGCCAGGTCTGTTGTCGTCCTGCGCAAGAACTCCCTGATGTCCCGAAACATCTCCTCCGTTGCCCTCAGCCATGACTCCGTCCTCAGCTCCTCTTCCCTCTCCAGGGGAAGCTTCAAGTCTCTCGGTTCCCAACCCTTGGCGCGGAGGAACCTCGAGAGCTCCTCACTGGGCAACAGCGGAAGAAAGGTCATGAAACGCGCCTACGTCCCCGTCTCAGTCGGCGATCAGGGGGCTCCCTACGGAGGCAACGTGGTCCCCAAGGGAACGGGGGGGACCATCGTCGGCGCTGACGACCGCTTCCGGAACCCCTCCGCGATTCGGGAGAAATTTTCCGAAAAGGGATCTTCCACGGACCGCTCCTCAGGCCGAGAGAGGATCTTCGACAAGAACGGCTCCAACGATGACTCCTCCTTGCAGGAGCGCAAATCCCCCTTCATGAAGAAGAAGAACACCGACGAGGATAAGGGGGATTCCAACAACGAACCCCTCTCTTCCAAGAGGTTCCGCACCAAAGATTCCAAGGAAGACGACAGCGGCTCCACATCCTCTTCGAGCACAACCTCTTCAAGCCCTTCCCGAAAAATCAAGAAGAAAGACGCCCCCTCCTACGATTTTTCTGAGCCTTCCGTCTCCTCTTCATCGTCCCCTGAGGGAGAGGGTGGCAACAACACTTCCAGACGCTCCTTTTACCGTTTCTTTCAAAAGACCACTCCCTCTACCGATCAGGGTGAGAGGGAGGGACTCTCTAGGCGGCAGATCATCGGCACCCCAGAGAGGTTGAATAAATCGGGCGAGAGCCGTTCGCCCTATAGATTCTTTACAGGTTCCTCCGGTGGCTCCGACGACTCTTCGCGTGAGAGCCTTTCCCTGCGCCGAAGGAGCGAGGGATTTCCCAACAGAGACTCTCTCGACAGCGGAAGATCAACAAATTCTGAAAGATCGTTCTGGAGCAGAACGAAAGAGAGAGTGGTCTTTCCCGCGGGAAACTCCGGAGAGTCTCCCACCTTCCGAAGGCAGGAATCCCGAAGCTTCAACCCCTTCTCCTCTTCCAGCGGCAACAGCGTCTCCTCCCGTTCCTCGGAACGCTCACAGTCTCCCTCCCGCTCCATAAAGAAGAAAGATTGATCTTAAGGTCAACACCCAACGGGGGAGAGGAACCCCTCTCCCCCGTTCTCACCCTCCTTGACACATTCGCGGCATAAGGGCTATACTTTCCTCCATGGCCGAATTCTCCCCGGAAAACCTTGTAGAATTAGCCCTTCGGAAGGGAGCGACCCGGGCTGACGCCCTGGTGAAAGAGGAAGAGATTCGACTCTTTCGACTCTCCTCAAAGGGGCCCCTTCCCCTCCGGCTAGTGAGGACCCTCCGTGGGATTCTGAGGGTTCAAAGGGAAGGAAGGCTCCTCTCCCTCTCCATGACCCCCTCCAAAGACCTAAAAAATCGCGTGGAAGAGCTCTGCCGAAGGCTCCTCTCCTCCCCGGCCCTTAAAGACCCTCCTCTTCCACCCCTTTCCCAGTTGGCCCTTCCGGCAACAGAGCTCTCCCTCTTCGACGAAACCGTTCCCCGTCTCTGGAGCGGCGAAATGGAGAGCTTTTTTTCCGAAGCCAAAGAGGGGGCGTACAGTTTGGACGGAAGGATCGTCTCCCTCTCGGGAGAGGGGGAGGCGAGGGTCGCCCAGACCAGCTTCGCCACATCCCTTGGCCATAGGGCCTCCTACGGGTCCACTTTAACCAGGGTGGATCTCTTTGCCAAGGCCATAAGCGGAGATCGTGAAGGGGTGGGGACCTTTCACTCCCACCACCGTTTCTGGAGGGGGAACGAGAGGGGAGAAACCTTGGGCGCCTTAACGGGACAGAGGGCCGTCGATTCTCTCCAATCCCTTCCCGCGCCTAAAGGAGAGCACCCCCTCCTCCTCTCCCCTCCCGCCGCATCCTCTCTCTTCGGCTTCTGGATGAAGAGTCTGCTTGCGGATGCGTCCCTCCCCCTTGGCTCCGTGGTCGCCTCTCCCCTGATCTCGGTCACCGACTCTCCCCTCTTTCCCGGCGGAGTCAGGTCCAGACCCTTCGACGATGAGGGCCTCTATTGTAGAAAAACAACCCTTGTGGAGAAGGGGATTCTGAAGAACAGGCTCACGGATTCGGCCTGCGCCGGGAGAGACGCCCTCCCCTTTACCGCTTCGGCCTGGGAAGAGGAGGGTCGTATGATCGTCTCCCCTTCGAACCTCTCCCTCCAACCGGGGAGGGAGGAGGAGGCGGAGCTCCTCAAGGGAGTGGGAAGAGGGTTTTGGATTACCGGACTCTCCACAGAGCCTCTCTTGGGAAGCCTCTCATCCTCGTCCCTTTGGTGGGCCCACGGGTTCTGGGTGGAACCGGGGGCTCCGGCTCTTCCGGTGGAACCCTTCCTTCTCAGGCTCGTCCCCTCCCCCCTCTTACACGGGTTGGTCGCCCTGGGGAAAGAGATCGACCGCAACCGCTCCTTCACCCCCGCTCCGGCTCTTCTCATGGAGAGGGGAACAAACCTTGGAGGTCTAAGATGAGACTCAGAACCGCCATACTCTTCCTCTGCTTTCTTTCCCTCCTCCTTCCGGCCCAGGATCTTCTGCAGAAGGCCGACTCCCTCTTCGACCAGAGGGAGACTCCCGAGAGGCTCTCAGAAGCGATAACGCTTCTTGAGCAGGAACAGCAGAGTCGACCCGGCCAGTACCCGGTTCTCTGGAGGCTCTGTAAATACCTCTACCACCAGGGTCTTCACCTCTCTTCGGGCCCTATCGCCGAAACCTTCAACAGGGCCGTAAACTATGGAGAAAAGGCGGTCAAGGCCGACCCGAAGGGAGTGGAGGGCCACTACTGGCTCGCCGTGGCCTACGGCAAGTACGGAGAGGCCAAAGGCGTGATGAAGAGTCTCTCCCTGGTCTCTCCCATCAAGAGAGAGATTTACACGGCCCTCAGAACCCAGAGGGAGTACGAAGGAGCCGGCGCCTACAGGGTCTTGGGGCGCCTCTTCTTCAAGCTCCCCGGCCTTTTCGGAGGGGACAAGGATAAGGCCCTCAACTACCTTCAGAAGGGGAAGGAGCTCTACCCCTCCAATCCCCTCACCAGGCTCTACCTCGCGGAGGTTCTCTTCGAAAAGAAGAAGAGCGCCGAGGCTTGGGCCGAACTGGATTACCTTCTCTCCCTGACCGCCACCGAGGCCCGGTGGAATCCCGAGCTTCCCTTGGTTCTGAAGGAGACCAGGGAGTTGGCCTCCAAACACCCGAGGAAGGGGAAGTAGGATGTTCAAGAGAGCCCTTCTTCTCTGCATCCTCTCCCTTCTCCCCCTCTTCGCAGAGTCCCAAAGCCGGCGGCTCTTTCCCCTCCCCTCCCAGGAGGGACCTCTGGTGCTGGAAGTCGAGGGGATGAGCATCTTCCTCTGCGGCTCCCGTGGTGTTCTTGAGACCCAACTACCCCGTCTCCTTGGTGAGGGTTCCTCCCTGGAGTTTTCCTCCCGTAACGGCGTGCTCAACCTCCGGGAGACCCTGGAAGAGGAAGAATCCCTCTGGAGCCTCGACCTCCCCTCCCGCTCCTGGAGGCTCCTCTCCTCCCTCTCCAAGGATCCATCCCGGGAGACCTCCCCCTCCCGCCTCCTTTCGAGGCCTACCCCTCTCAGAATCGGAGAGAATTCTCTTCAATGGGGAGCCCAGAGGATCTTCTTCCCTGAAGGGTTCGACCTCTTCTGGTGCTCTCCCGACGCGACCAGGTTTCTCACAGTGAAGGTGCTCCCCCAGGGGTTCATCGCTACTGAGTACGACGGAACTCTCTCCCCACTCCCCCCCTTGGACTTGAAGGCCTCCCTGGAGAAGAACAACTCCCTCTATACCGAAGAGACTCTTGTGGAAATCACCTGGAAGAATAACCCTCGGAACGGGAAGCTCCTCCACTACTCCCTCTACAGACGCGAAGGCGGGAAAGACTCCCCCTGGGCTCTTCTCGCCCGGGTTTCGCCCGCCACCTTCACCTATTGGGACCGCGACCTGGATCCGGCCAAGGCCTCCCTCTACGACTACGGTGTAACGGTGACCGATATAACCTTACAGGAGAGCCCCCTCCTTGTCGGAGACGGTACGACCCTGGTTTATCCCCACCAGGTGGGGACTCCCGCCCTTCTCAAGAGAGAGACCCAGGAAGAGCGTTAAGGGGAGTGGGGAACCCTCGCCTTTCGTTCTGAGAAGTGGGGATGTCCCCTCACGAACCTCGGTGAAGAGGGTGGGAGCGAGGAGTTCTCCCCCTCTTCGTTCTTTCAGGAAAGCGGCTTTCGCCGGTAAGGACTCTCCCTTAGAAGATCCCGACGCTTTTACCGGCTTGGCGGAAGGCTTCGAGAACCTGGGTCAACTCCTCGTCGGTATGGGTAGCGGTGTAGGAGGTGCGGATCATCGAGTTCTCGGGGTTCACGGCGGGGGGAATGACGGGCGTGCAGAAGACTCCCATCTCCCGAAGGGCGAGCCAAAGCTCGAAGGTCTTTTCCTCGTCCTTGATCACCAGAGGAACGATCGGTGTCTCGCTCCTGGCTGTGTCATAGCCCATCTTCGTACACTCACTCTTCATCCGATGGGCGATCTCCATCAGCCTCTGACGTCTCTCAGGTTCGCTCTTGATAATTTCCAGAGCCTTCATGGCCGCCGCCGCGGCGGCGGGGGTGATGGAAGCCGAGAAGATGACGGGGCGTCCGAAGTGTTTGATGTAATCGACCACCTTCCTGTCTCCGGCGACGAAGCCTCCGAGGGAGGCGAAGGATTTGGAGAAGGTGCACATGACCAGATCCACTCCTTCGTTCACGCCGAAGTGTTCAACGGTTCCTCTCCCGTGCTCTCCCAGAACGCCGATCCCATGGGCGTCATCGACAAACAATCGGGCTCCGTACTTCTCCTTGAGGCGGACCATAACGGGAAGGTCGGCCAGATCGCCGTCCATGGAGTAGACGCCATCGACGACAATCAGCTTTCCGGTTTCCTCAGGAAGGGACTGGAGGAGCCTTTCAAGATCCTCCATGTCGTTGTGCTTGAACTTGAAGACCTTGCCGAAGGAGAGGCGGGTGGCATCGATCAGGGAGGCGTGATCAACCCTGTCCATCAAGATCACATCGTTCTTCCCGACCAGGGCGCTGATGATCCCCAGGTTTGTCTGGTAACCCGTAGAGAAGACGAGGGCGGACTCTTTCTGCATGAACTCGGCCAGCTGGGCCTCGAGGTCGAGGTACATCTGGAGGGTTCCGTTGAGAAAGCGGGAGCCACAGGTGCCGGAACCGTAGATATCGATGGCTTCTTTCATGGCCTCATGGATACGGGGATCCCCGGCGAGTCCAAGGTAGTTGTTGGACCCCACCATGATCATCTCCCTGCCGTTGACGATCACCTTGTTCCCTTTCACCTCTGAGATCGGCCGAAAGTAAGGGTATATCCCCTTCTCGATCACCTCTTCGGCCCGTGTGAACTCGTAACATTTCCTGAAGATGTCCATCTTATCCTCCGGCTTAGAATATGCTAGAATCTGTAATGAAGGCCTTTATCACAGGTTCTACCGGTTTTGTCGGTACGCATTTGGTGAGTTTACTACAAAGGGAACCCTCCGTCAAGAAAGTGATTTGCCTTGTCAGGAGTCCCTCTAAGGCCAGGGAGAGACTCGGCTCCTTTGGTAAGGTAGAGCTCCTTCCGGGCGACCTCGAGCACCTCCCGGAGCTCCCGGAGGATACGGACCTCCTCTTTCACCTAGCCGGTGTGACCAAGGCCCTCGCCCGGGACGATTACGAAAGGTTCAACTCCCTTTCTCTGATCCCCTTACTGGAACGGGCGTCAACGCTGAGAAACCTGAAGCGTTTCGTCCTGGTCAGCTCCCTCGCCGCGGCGGGCCCCTCCCAGCCCGGTCGACCCCTCGACGAAGAGGCCTTCCCCAACCCGGTCTCCCTCTACGGCAGGAGCAAGAGGTCCGGCGAACTCCGGGCCCTCTCCTACGCCGAACATCTGCCCCTGACGATCCTCCGCCCTCCCTCGGTCTACGGGGAGTGGGACACCGATTTCCCCGTGACTTTCAGGATGTTGAAGAGGGGTCTGGCGCTCAACCTCGTCTACGGCTCGTCGGAGAGGAGGGTCTCCCTCATCTCCGCCGACGACCTCTCCAGGGCGATCCTTCATTTCGCCTTCCTCCCACTCCGGTCCGGGGAGATCTTCCACCTCGGCGAGCCCCGGGAGTACCTCTGGAACGAGGTTGAAGAGGCGGTGTTCCGTTTCTTCCATGTCAACCGTCCCTTCCGGTTGACACTTCCCAAGCCTCTGGGCTATGGGGCCGCCCTCTTCGCCTCCCTGGCAGAGAGGCTCTCCGGCCAGGCGAAGATCTTCAGCCTCCACAAGCTCCCCGAGCTTCTTCAGCCCTGCTGGACAAGCTCTTGGCAGAAAGCCGCCAAAACAGGGTTTCTCACCAGAGACTCCTTCCCCGAAAGGGTTCAAACCCTCCTGACATGGTATGTCCAGAGGGGATGGCTCTGACCCCTTCATGAAGCGTCGCGTCCTCTTCCGCCTCTTCCCCTTCAACCTCTTCACCTTCCCCCTCCTTCTCAACCTCTGGGAGAGGGAGGGTATCGACGAGCTCTTCCGGATCGAGATCATCACGAAAGAGGAGGAGCTCAGCGGAGTCGGACCGGAGGACACCCTCCTCTACTCCTTCATGACCCCCCACCTGCCCCTTATTTTCCCCGAGATCGAGAGAGTCCGATCCACCGGAGCCCTCCTCGTCGCGGGAGGGCCCCACGTCACCGGGGACATCGACTTCGGCTTCCGGCTCGGTTTCCACACCCTCTTTACCGGGCCCGGGGAGGAGAGTTTTCCCCTCTTCGGCAGGGAGCTCGCCGAAGCTCCTTCCCTGAAGGTGTTCCACGGAAAGGTCTACAGGGGCGACCCCTCATCGACGCTCTGGACGGAGAGGTGGCCCTTCTCGAAGCGCTTCAAGCAGATCCCCCCCCTGGAGATCATGAGAGGTTGCCACTGGAAGTGCCTCTATTGCCAATCCGGCCAGGAGAAGAGCTCCTTCCGCCCCCCGGAAGGAATCGTTCCCTACCTGGAGGAGACTCTGAAGAGGGGGTACAACCGCCTCTCCTTCCTCTCCCCCTCCGCACTGGAGTACGGATCTCTTCGGCCTGGAGTTCCGGACCTGGAGACTCTGGAAGCCTTCCTGGCCCTAGCCTCTTCCAAGAAGAAGATCCTCTACCGTGAGTACGGAATCTTTCCCTCCGAGATCCGCCCAGAGACGCTACGCCCTGAGACGGCCCGTCTCCTTCGGCGATACGCCACCAACCGAAAGCTCACGGTCGGAGTCCAGAGCGGCTCTTCGACGCTGCTCTCGGCCATCCACAGGGGCCACGGCCTCTCGGTTGCCCAGGAGGCCGCCGAGTCGGCCAACAACGAAGGCTTCCGCCTCAACCTCGACTTCATCGTCGGCCTTCCCGACGAGGGCACCGAGGAGAGAGAGGAGACCTTCGCGTTTTTCCAGATCCTTCATAAGAAGCACAGGGTCTGGATCCAACCCCACTTCTTCTTCCCCCTCTCCGGAAGCCCCTATGAGAAGCGCTTTCCCTCTTTCTTTTCCCCCGCGGAGAGGGAGCGGCTCCTCTCCCTCCGGAAGGAGGGATACGTCGCTGACTGGTGGATCGAGGATGAACGGAAGGTCCTCTCCTTCTTCGGATGGCTGAAGCGAACCTTTCCTGACCGCTTTTCCCTCTACCGTGGGGCTCCCCCTCCGATTCGGTGACTCCCTTACCTTAAAAAGAAAAAGGCTCTCCCAGGGCGTTACCTCCTGGGAGAGCCTCCGTTTCTCTCTTTTCCGGATCAGAAGAAGACCAGTGTCACCAGGATGAAGACCGGGATCAGAAAGATCAGAGAGTATTTGAAGATATAACCGAAGAAAGAGGGCATCTCCACGCCCGCCTCTTCGGCGATAGACTTGACCATGAAGTTCGGGGCGTTGCCGATGTAGGTATTAGCCCCCATGAAGACGGAGCCGGCCGAGATGGCCAAGAGAATCTTGTGGTTCTCCGCAATCAGATGCTTCACGGAGACAGGGTCCGGCAGAGTCCCGTAGAGGGGGACAACGAACGCCCCCACAGCAGAGTTGAAGAAGGTCAGGTAGGTTGGTGCGTTGTCCAGGAAGCTGGAGAGCGCGCCGGAGGCCCAGAAATAGTGGGCCGGCTGAGTGACGGCGGCCATGAGGAAGCCCAAGGAGCCCTTGTCGCCGGCCTTCAGGATGGCTATGGCGGGGATGATGGTCACGAAGATCCCCGCAAAGAGTTTCGCAACCTCTAGGATGGGGCCCCAGGAGAAGTCGTTCTCCTGACGGATCTTCTTCGTGGTCACCTTCCAGGAGATGAAGCCGAGGATCAGGAAGAGGACATTGCGCAGGATGTTCTCGATCTCGATGTTGATGCCCAGGAAAGAGACGGAACCGGGGTGCCAGAAACCGCTCATGACCGTGGAACCCACGACTCCCAAGAGGATGAGGAAGTTGATTCCCCCCTCGATACGGAGAGGCTCTTTCTCCCCACTCTCAGCCAAGGCCTTTCCACCCTCTTTTTTGAAGTAGAAGGTGTCCAGGAGGAAGTAGATCACCAGAAGAACCGCAGAGGTGAAGGCCAAGATAGGGGCCATACCCATGGTCCAGAAGAAGGGGACTCCGTGGAGGAAACCGAGAAAGAGGGGGGGATCCCCGAGGGGGGTCAGACACCCCCCGATGTTGGCGACCAAGAAGATGAAGAAGGCGATGGTGTGAACCTTATACTTTCTTTCCTTGTTGGCCCGAAGGATGGGTCGGATCATCAACATGGCCGACCCGGTCGTCCCGACCCAGGAGGAGAGGAAGGTTCCCACAAGGAGGATGAGAGTGTTCACGGCGGGAGTCCCCTTGAGGGAACCCTTCAGAAGAATCCCTCCAGAGATCGTGAAGAGGGCCCAAAGGAGGAGGAGGAAGGGGATGTAGTCGACAAAGATGATGGAGACCAGCTCGTGCTTGGCCTCTCCGGGGAAGGCTATCAAGAAGGGGACAAAGAAGAGGAGCGACCAGAAGAGGGAGACCTTCCCGAAGTGGTGGTGCCAAAACTTGGGGGCCAAGAGGGGAAAGAGGGCGATGGAGAGGAGAATGCCCACGAAGGGGATAGCTGACCAAAGCGGTAAAAGCTCTCCCAGGCTCTTATGCCCCTCCTCCACGGTGGAGGCGGATAGCGGAGAAGCCAAAGAGACGACAAAAGCGATCATGAGAAAGAGAAAAAAGAGTCGACGACGGTCTCTCATTGAGGAATCCTCCTTGAAAAAGTGTTAAGTATGGAATTATCCGCCACCTTTGTCAAGGCCCGCTTCTTAAGCCCCCGTCTTGATAAAGGAGTCGTTTTGGCTTATAATCCAGACTCTTTGGCCATGGGGGCCGAAGATCTCCCGGGAGAAAAAGATGAAAGAGAGAATCCTCGTTGTTGTCAACCCCAAATCGGGGAAACTGAACAAGGGGGATCTTTGCGCCTATCTTCGAAGCGAACTCTCCGAGGTTTACTCTCCCGAGATCATCACCACCTCCTATAAGGGAGAGGGAAACGAGATCATCCAACGCTACTACGACGATTTCGACCTCTTCGCCATCTTCGGAGGAGACGGTTCCATCAACGAAACCGCCAGGGCTCTCCTTTATAAGGATAAGCCCCTGGGAATCATCCCCGGAGGTTCAGGCAACGGCTTGGCCCGGGGGTTGAAGATTCCCCCCCACATCCCCACGGCCGTGGAGATTCTCAAGAAGAAAAGGGTGAAAGTCATCGACGCGGGCCAGATCAACGATGATTACTTCTTCAACATCGCCGGCATCGGCCTCGACGCCTGGATCGCCAAGGATTTCAACGAGAAGCCTCTGGGCAGAGGGATTCCCCCGTATGTTCTCTACGCCTTCACGAACTACATCAAGATGCCGCCCTTTCTGGCGGAGGTCTTCCTGGACGGGCAGAAGAGACAGATCGTCCCCGGAGCCCTCCTGATAACCTTTTCCAATTTCAAGGAGTGGGGCGGGAACACCTACATCGCTCCTCACGCCCAACCCGACGATGGTCTCCTCGACTTCTGCCTGATAGAGAGTCTCTCTTTTCCCTCCATCGTACTCAACCTTCCTAAGCTCTTTACGAAGAGAATCGACAAGGTCAAGTACTACACGACCCACCAGATCGGTGAGGTGGTCGTCCAGACGCCGGAGCCTCAGATTTATCACTACGACGGTGAAAAAGGGAAATGGGCCTCAACCATCAAGGTCAAGGCCCATCCCCTCTCACTCAGGGTGATTGTCCCTGAGAGCTTCTGATCTCAGTCGGAAGATTTGGTCTTCTTGTCGGTAATGATCCCCACCATCTCGATTCCGGAATCCCGGATAATCTTGATGACGTTCACGACCTTACCGTACTCGCCTTCTTGGTCGGCTTTGAAGAAAACCTTGGTCTGGTTCTTCTCTTCCACGTACTCCAGAAGTTTATCGTTCAGTTTGCTGATATCGATAGGGGAAGCGTTGTAATACACCGTTCCGTCTTTCCTCACCGACACCGTGTCGATCCCTTCCGGGGGCTCCGTGATGACGTTCCCCGCTTCCGGCAACTTCACGTCTACCCCTTTCTTCAACATGGGGGTGATGACCATGAAGATAATCAGGAGGACCAGGAGAATGTCGGTCAGAGGGACGACGTTCGGTTCCGCATTATATCCGCTGGACATTCTTTGTCTCCCTTAATTGAATTTTTCTTCCGGTCCGCTTATTTGCCGTGTTTCTTGATGAAGAAATCGATCAACTCGGAAGCGGCGTTGCCCATCTCGTTGGTGAAGATCTCGATACGGGCGGTAAAGAGGTTGAAGAACCAAACGGCGGGAATAGCCACGCCGATACCGGTACCGGTCGTCACCAAAGCCTCGGCGATACCGGCGGCCACGGCACCGATACCACCGGATCCGGTGGCGGCCATGCCCTGGAAGGCGTTGATGATCCCGAAGACGGTTCCGAAGAGACCGACGAAGGGAGCAGTGGCACCGACGGTGGCCAGGATGGTCATACCCCTCTTCAACTTCTCGATCCGCATGACCCGAGCTCTCTCGATAGCCCGTTTGGCGGATTCGATCTTCTCTTCGTAGCTGGCACCCATGGCTTCCTGGGATGTAAGCTCCTGGAGACCGGCATAGAGAACCTGAGCGACGTGGGAGTCTTTGAACTTCTTGTTCTTGGCCAACTCAATGGCCTCTTCCATCTTACCCTCGGAGAGGTACTTCTCAACCATCTTCAGAAAGAGGGAAGATTGCTTTTGGGTCCTTTTGTAGAAAAAGTAACGCTCGATTCCTACGGCGAGAGACCAGACGGAGAAGATGATGAGGGTGATGAAGACTGTCTTCGCCAACACCCCCATGCTGTGCCACATTCCAATAAATGTAAACTCTCCCATGAGATAACCTCCTGCAGTTTTTGTTTTCTTATTACTGGAATCTAAAGGTAACTGTGAGTGTAAACTTCACCGGCTTGGGAACCCCGTCGATGACCATGGGTTCGAAGAGCCACTTCTTAACGGCGTCGATGGCCGACTGGTTCAGCAAGGGATGACCGCGGAGGATGGTGATATCCTTCACGTTTCCCCGAATATCGGTCTGGCACTCAAGGATAACGACGCCTGTGATACGCGCCTGACGGGCCGCTTCAGGATAGGTGGGGTCCACCTTCCGAATAATGGCGGGGGGTTTGATGATACGGACAGATGGGGCTCTTTCTACTTCATCCGCACTGTTGCCGCTTGTTAAGACGCCGCCCAAGACGCCACCCAAGACGCCTCCAACGACACCACCTTCGATACCGCCCTCGACGCCGCCTTCTACGCCGAAATCGCTGAAGCTCTCTTCTGCGATCTCTTCAGGCACTTCGAGAGGGACTGCAAAGGCTCCCGCTTTGATCTCCTTGGTCTGAACCTCTTCTGCCTTTTTCTGCTCGGCCTCTTTGTTCACTTTCTTCTTGGCCGGGGGTGGGGGCGGAGGGGGGGGAGGCGGGGTTGCGGCCAAAAAGGCCGTCGTGATAGTGATGGTCGGAAGGGTCTGCGCGGTCATCAAAGGAACGACGATGATTGCTCCGAAAGCCACCGCATGAAAGATGAAGGCACCAATGAGAGTATACTTAAACTTGGTCCCGTCCTTCTTTTTGTTGTAGGTGGAATCAATCATCCAATCTGAAAACATATCGTCCTCCAACCTAAACGTTCTTATTCGGCATTATATCCCAAGTGAAAAGGTGAAGCAAGAAGGAACGGTTCCCTTTTCTTGGGACATAGCTCTCTCTTACACACCAACGGTTTTCCCCTTCTTTGGAAGCCGTTCTTCCTAAACGCCGACCCTCTCCCTGGGGGAGAGAGTCAGGCATCCCTTCCGATGAAGAATCCCCTTTGGTCTTTTTCCCCCCTTCGGCGGAACTCTCCCAGGAGAGAGACCCTGCGGAGAGAAGAGACCCATAGCCCTGGGGAAGGTAGGTTTTAACGGCCCAGGGCCCTTGGGCGAAGAGGCCTTCAACGGGTGGGGTGAGGTGAAAAAGGAGGACCTTGGAGAGGGTCACCATCGACTCGCCCCCCCTCCTCTCTGCCGCGACAAGAACGCTCTTCCCTGGAGCGGGCATTGGGGCCTCCTTATTAAAGTGAGCTTCACACATAATATATGCTGAAAACGTGAAAATGAGAGAAATTTCTTCCCCGTTACGGCGACTTCCTCTCTCCGGGCTCACTCCTCACCGGAGGGAATCCTCTCGATGAGCAGGATTCTTCGGCTCCCGTCGGTTAACCGCCTCTTTTCACAGACCGGGATTCCCGGAACCCACAGAATCTCCCCTTCCCCATCTTCGAAGAGGGGCAAACAGCCTCTGGAAAATCTGTCGACCCCCCTCTCCCTCAAGACCTCTTTAAGCCGCCTCCTCTTCCCCCCCATACCCCAGGGTCTGATCCGGTCCCCCTCCCTTCGGTTGCGAACGGTGACGGGCCCTCTTACGCTCTCGTAGTCGAGGAGGGCTCGGCGGGAGTCGTCGAAGCAGGGGCGGGGTTCCCCCTCTCCCAGGAGGCGCAGAAGGTACCTCTCTCCTGTAGGAAGGGTGACCTCTCCGAGCCCCTCCGCCAAGACGATGAGGAAGGGAACGCTCTGAGCTCTCATGGGGGAAAGTCTTCCAGCGGATCTCTCCAGGACCAGATCGGGCAGGGAAACCCGATCGCCGTTTCTCATCCTGAGAACCGCTTCGCAGTGGACCCTCTCGATCCTTCTCAGATTCCCCCTCAGCCGGAGCAGGTAGGCCCTGACGACCCTCCTTGCCAAGGCACGGGGGAGATCCTCGAAGCCTTCCAGTTCCAGAGAGTCGCCCTCCCTCAGGCGGTTTTTCAACCAAGCCTCGGCCTGCCCCTCCAGGTAGAGGCTCTCCTCCCGAAGAATGTCCGCCTCCCTGGCCAGAATCGGCTCCACCTCTTCGGTGAAATGCTCCTTGAGAAAGGGGATCAGACGATGGCGGACACGGTTTCTCAGGAAGCGTTCATCACAGTTCGAGGGATCTTCCAGGAAGGGAAGCCCCAGCCTCTGGAGGTAGAGAAGGAGTTCGGCCTTGGGAATGTCCAGGAGGGGGCGGATGATCCACCCCTCCCTCTTCCTGGGTATCGAGGCGAGGCCTTCGCTACCGCTTCCCCGAAGGAGCCGCATGAGGAAGGTTTCTGTCTGATCGTCCCGGGTATGGGCCGTGGCGACGCTGTCCCACCCTCCCCTCTCCCTCTCCTGGCGGAAGGCTTCGTACCGGAACTCCCGGGCCCTCTCTTCCAGGTTTCCCCCTGCCGTGGGATTCCAGTGGACAACCTTGAGAGGGAGATCGACCTGTTCGGCGAAACGCCGCAGATGCTCCTCCTCTCCATCGCTCTCCGGCCGCAACCGGTGGTTGATGTGGAGGATTCCCAAGGTAAAGGGGATCTTTGTTCTCAGCTTCATGAGGAGAAGAACCAAAGCCGTGGAATCGGCTCCCCCGGAACAGGCCGCGAGAACGCGGTCCCCCGGAGAAATGAGGCCGTCCTTTTGAACGCTCTCCCTGACTCTTCTGTAGAGGGCAAACATGGATGGAAGAAAGTGGCGAAGGAGGGATTTGAACCCCCGACACAGCGGATATGAGCCGCTTGCTCTACCCCTGAGCTACTCCGCCAACTTGTTGGTAGTATACACGAAAGGAAGGGGGCGTTTCAACCCCCCTCCTTCCCTGTTTAAAAGACCCGACGTCCCGCCACGAAGGTCATGACAGGCCAGCCTTTAGCCTTCCAGCCCTGGAAAGGCGTGTTTCTCGCGAGGCTCTGGAACCGTTCGCAATCCACGACGACACTCTTCTCGGGGTCGAAGAGCGTGACGTCCCCATCGCTTCCGACGGCGAGGGTCCCTTTCCCGGAGAGGCCGAGGATCTTGGCCGGGTTCAGGGAGAGCACCTCGACAAAACGTTCAAGAGAGATGAGCTTCGTGGAGACCAAACGGTCGTAGATCAACCCGGCCGCCGTCTCGAGGCCGATGACCCCGAAGGGAGCGAAATCGAACTCCAACTCCTTCTCGTCCTGGCTGTGGGGGGCATGGTCGGTCGCGATCACGTCGATGATCCCCTTGGCCAAGGCGTCGACCAGGGAGAGCCTATCCTTCTCCTCCCGCAGGGGGGGCTTGGTCTTGTAGAGGGGAGAGTAGGTGGAGAGGAGGTCCTCGTTCAAGAGAAGGTGGTGGGGAGTGACTTCGGCGGTCACCTGAAGACCGTCCCTCTTGGCCCTCTCCACGAGTTCCACGCTGAACCGGGAAGAGAGGTGCGCGAAGTGGATCTTCCCTCCGAACTCCCTGAGAATCTCGATGTCTCTGGCGATGGCGGCCGTCTCGGAGCTGAAGGGGATCCCCTTCAAACCCAACTTATAGGTAAAGGCGCTGGCGTGGGCTACCCCTTCGCCGGAGAGAACGAGGTCCTCGGCGTGTTCGATGATGATCTTGCCCAGGGTCTTCTGAAACTCCAGGGCCCTGCGGAGGATGAGGGGGGAACGGATCGGAAAGCCGTCTTCCGAGAAGGCGACCGCTCCGGCCTCGACAATAGAGCCCATCTCGACAAGCTCCTTGCCCTCCTGCTCCCGGCTCACCGCCGAGATGGGAAAGACTCGGACCGGAGACTCCGCGGCGGCCTTGTCGACGATGAAGGAGGTGATCCCTTCGTTATCGTTCATGGGCAAGGTGTTGGGCATGGCCGCGATGGAGGTGAAACCTCCCGCGGCGGCGGCACGGCCTCCGCTGGCGATGGTCTCCTTGTATTCGAAACCCGGTTCCCTCAGGTGAACGTGCATATCGATGAGTCCGGGGAAGACCAGAAGCCCTTTGGCGTCCACGGTTTCCGCACCGGGAACGGAGAGGTTCTTCCCGATCTTGACGACCTTCCCCCCGTCGATGAGGAGATCGGTCTCTTCGTTCAGCTTCTGGGCGGGGTCGACAACCCGACCCTTCTTAATGATCAAGCTCATTGGTTCCTCCTGAGATCAGATAGAGCACCGCCATCCTCACGGCAACCCCGTTGGTCACCTGGTCAAGAATCACCGACTGCTCCCCGTCGGCCACCTCTTTCATCAGCTCGACTCCCCGGTTGATCGGACCGGGGTGGAGCAGGAGGGCGTTCTTGTCGGCCCTCTTCATTCTCTCCGGGGTCATCTGGTAGTACTTCCTGTACTCCCTCAGGCTGGGGAAGAAGATCCCGCTCAGACGCTCCCTCTGGATCCGGAGCATCATGACGATGTCGGACCCCTCTAAGGCCTTGTCCAGGTCGTACTCGACCTCCACGCCCAGCTCCTTGAACTCTTCAGGAACCAGGGGAACCGGCCCGGAGAGGGTGATACGGGTGTTGTAGTTCCTGAGCAGGAAGATGTTGGACCTGGCCACGCGGCTGTGGAGGACATCTCCGACAATGGTGACCTTCAGACCGTCCAGAGAGCCCTTCTTCTGACGGATCGTCAGGGCATCCAGGAGGGCTTGAGTGGGGTGCTCATGGGCTCCGTCTCCGGCGTTCACCACGGAATACTTGGTAAAAGAGGAGAGGTACTGGGCAGAGCCCGAGGCGGCGTGACGGATCACGAAGATGTCCGGATGCATCGCCTCGATGTTCTGAACCGTATCCCGGAAGGTCTCCCCTTTGGAGAGGCTCGAGGAGCTTCCTGAGAAGTTAAGCAGGTCCGCGGAAAGCCTCTTTGCCGCCAGCTCGAAGGAGATGCGGGTCCTCGTGCTGTTTTCGAAGAAGAGGTTGACCACCGTCTTTCCCCTCAGGGCGGGGACCTTCTTCACGTTCCTGGTGGAAACCTCCAGCATACTGTCCGCCGTGTCGAGGATGTGGTCTATCTCCTCTCTCTTGAGGTCTTCGATGCCGATCAAGTGTCGCCGTTTGAACATCACTCCTCCTCGACGATTCGGACCTCGTCCGCGCCGTCGGTCTCTTTCAGTTTCAATTCCACGTTTTCCCTTCGGGAGGTAGGAAGGATCTTCCCCACGTAGTCGGCCTGGATGGGGAGCTCCCGGTGGCCGCGGTCGATCAGGACGAGAAGCTGGATCGAGTTGGGACGCCCGAAATCGACGATCGAGTCCAGGGCCGCCCGAACCGTTCTCCCCGAGAAGAGGACATCGTCCACAAGGATGATGTCTTTGCCGGAGACATCGAAGGGAATCTCCGTCCCCTTCACCAGGGGATGGGGACCCACCGTTGAGAGGTCATCCCTGTAGAGGGTGATGTCGAGTATGCCCAGGGGGAGAGTCACGCCCTCGCTCTTCTCGATCATCTTCTGGATTCTCTCCCCGAGAAAAACGCCTCGGGTACGGATTCCGACGATGGCCGTGTTCTTCAGGTCGTGGTTCCGCTCCACCACTTCCATGGCCAACCGCTTGAGAGCGGCTGCGATCTTCCGGGAGTCCATAATCTTTGCCTTTATCTTCATTTCCACCTCCCTTTCGAGGGGGTATTTTAACAGAAAGGGAAGGGTCAGGCAACGTGAAAGATGGGGCCGAACCGGAGGGGGACTCCTAAGAAACCAGCAGGAGGCGCCGAGCCTGGAAAAAAAAGCTCTTGTACTCCTCCTGCCGGAAATCCGGATAGGTCCACTCCAACTCCTTGGGACCGGATCGGGTAAAGGTATACTCCAAGTGCGCGTAGATTCCGTTACGCAGCGGAATCCGGTGGGCGAAGTTTTTGGCCGTGGCCATGATGAGGGAGGAGAGCGAGAGGATCCCGGGGTCTAGGTTGACGACTCTCCCGGGGCTTCCCTCCTCCAGACGGAGCCTCTCCTCCAACCTGTTGGTGAAGAGTTTCACCTCTGGGAGCCTCTCCGGGGGGAACCCTCCCTGGAAGAGAAAGAATCGCCGCAGCAAGGGCTCCCCCATCTCTTTCCCGTAGTAGTCGCTCGCCGTGAAGGGGAAGGGTTTCGAGGCGATCTCCACCTCCCCCTTCCATCGGCGGGAGAAGAGCCTCAAGGCCTCCTGCCAGGGGGCCTCTTCCCGGGAGAGGATCCCCAACAGGAGCTTCGCCGGAGGAAAGGGCTGTTCTTTCACACCACTACCGGAGCGGCGTCGTCACCACCGCGCCGTCCTCTCCGACAAAGGCCATGCGGGCACCGGTGGGAGAGAGCTCCCTGACCTTGGTCTTCGGAAAGAGGGAGGCCCACTCCTCTCTCCCTTCCCGGCTCCTGGTTAACCAGAGCCCACCGTTGACAAGCAACACCGAACCGTCCTCCAGGGAGAGAATCTGGGTAAACTTGTCCAGTTTGGAGAGGCGCCGGGGTTCCCCGCTCTCCCTATCGATCCTGTAGGCCCGCAGGTCCTTGCCACAGGAGTAGAAGACATCCCCCCCGGAGGCGACCGTGGTGAAGAGGTCGGGGACCCTGTTCCGGACACGGTTCTTTCTGAAATCGATCTGGACGAGTTCCCCCTCTCCCTTCACGACCAGATACCCCCCGGGAAGGCTCAAACCGAGGAAGTCAACCAGCTCGAACCCCGTCTTCTTCAGAAGAGAGGAGTAGCTTCCCTGAAAGGTCTCCCCTCCCGAGGTGAAGAGGGTGTACTTCCAGGATTCCTTGGGCGTAACCTCCCAAAGCAGGATGTAGTCGGGTCCGGTCTCGATTCCGGACTTCTCACCGGAGAGGAGGGTGAAAGAGCCGCTTCGCTCGATCGCCTCCCGGAAGATCTTGGAGGAGGCGTAGAGGTCGATCATCCTCTTGTACTCTTTATAGAAGGGGAGAGAGAGATCGATGTTCCCCTTGCCGGTCTTCGCGGGTAGTCCGGGTCTCTCCAGGGAGACCACATACCCGTTGGCGAGAAGGTTGGGAAAGTAGGGGAAGAGCTTTCCCATCTCCCCTTCGAAGCGGAAGGGCGAGCGGAAGAGGCCCTTGTAGAAGGTCTCTTCCAACAGGTAGGCCCTCTTCTCCCCAGGGGAGAGGAGGGCTGTCCACCCCTTGGCGGGAAGCCCCCGAGGGGTAAGGAGCCGAAGCTCTTTCCGGGAGGGCGTGAAGAGGAAGAGGTTCGCCTCATCCTTCCTCTTCGACAGGGTCGAGATCAGGGCGCCTCCCCTCTCCTTCAGGAGAAGAACGCTCTGAACCCTTTCGTCCAGGGGGTGACTCTGGAGAATCTTGCCGTTCAAGGCATCCACAAGGTAGAGGCTGCTCGTGGGAGTCGCCTTCCCCTTCCCCCAGACGAGAAGCTGGGTATCGTCCCACCACCGCGCCCCTTCCACCTGAAAGAAGGGAATCCTGCGGCTTCCCTTCAGCTTGCCCGTCCACTCCTCCCCCCGAGGGGTGGACGCCAGAGAGCTCTCCCCCTTTGGATCGCCGAGAAGGACAGCCCGAAAGAACCAACGTCCGGCCTCGGCGGCGTTGCTCTTCATGAGAGCCTCACCGTAGCGGAGGGAGAACTCCCTGTCCTCCTCACCCATCGCCTCGGCCTGCCGGAAAAACTTCAAGGCTTCGACCCGGTCTCTCTTCTCCAAAAGGGCCAAGGCCTTCTCCTTGAGGAAGGGAAACTCCTGGAGGGAGGGGCCGGTGACCCGACCCAGTTCCTCCAAGGCCCCCCGGTAGTCTCCGCCGCGACGCAGGACGCCTGCCAGAAGGACTCTGTACAGAGGGCGGGAAGAGAACCTCTCGCCCTGCTCCCGGACCAGGGCGACGGCCTGTTGGTTCTTCCCCTCCCTCTCGAAGAGCTCCGCGGCCCTCTGGAGCGCCGAGAAGGAGAGTGCCCCCTCCTTGAGGGCCCCCACAAGCTCCTCCCTCTCCTTCGCCTCCTGGTTGAGGTACCTGTAGGCTAAGGCCAAGAAGAGCCTGTACTCAGGAACCCTCTCCAGCTTCAGGGCCTTCTGGACGAAGAGAATCCCCTTGGCGGGATCCCCCTGTTGGACGAGGAAGGCCCCCTGGCAGAGCTGGGCGGCGCCGGATTTGGGGAAGAGCTCACCGGCGAAGCGGAAATAGTACTCCCTGTAGTAGAGGGAGTACTCCCCCATAGCCTGCCCATACCCGATCAGGGCCTCCATGCCCTTGATCCTCTGCCGGACCGCCCGTTCGAAGAGGGAGGCGGCGTCCATCTCCCTTCCCTCGGCCAGGGCCTGATAGGCGGGAATGAGCCCCCTGAGGTTCGCCCCCTTCAGCCCCTGCTCCAGGAAGGGCTTGGCCTGTTCCCTCTCCCCCAGAAGGAGAAGGGCCACTCCCCGAGAGTAGGAAGAGACCCCGGCGGAGTTCAGAAGGGGCGCGAAGAGGAGCGCCGTCAGAAGGATCAACGGAACCGAAAGAAGACGTTTCATGGCAGTATCCCCCTTTCTCGAAGGTAGTCTCTGGCGAAGAGAAGGGCGCTTTCTCGATCGGTGAAACGCCCCTCCATCTGATGCTCGTAAAGGGCCTTGAGAATCTTTCCCATGTTGGGACCGGGCAAGAGATCCCAGGCCAGAAGATCCCTCCCCATCACCAAGGGCTTGACGCTCTCCCGGTTCAGGTTGTCCCTTCGGATCCTTTCCAGAAGCCACTGTCCAGACTCTGAGAGGCTTTCAGGAGGGACCCCTCCTCCCCGGGCGCTCTGATCGGCCGTATCCAGGAGGGCCAGGAGGAGGAGATCCTCCCCCATCTCCAGGTAGAGCTTCGCCAGAGTCTTTCGGGTAAGGGTATCCCGGGAGCGCCAGTAGCTGAAGGTCCTGTGGTGGAGTCCGATCAACTGAAGAACCCTGTCCCGGAGCGGATACCCATCGTAGGCGAAGATGCGGCATCGGTCCATGAGCCCCTTGCCCAGCTTCACCCCCTGGGTATCGTGGTTGTTGGAGGTGATGGTCATCCGACCCCTCTTAAACTCCCAACGGGTGGTCTCCCCCTTCCCCAAATCGTGGAGAAGGGCCCCCAAGAGCAAGGCCAGCTTTCGAGACTTCTCCAGACCATGCTCCTCTCTCACGGCCAGGGCCCTGGCGTTGTCGACGGTTTCGAGAAGATGGGCCCAGACCGTATGGTTTCCCCGGGCATCCCTCTCGGGATGGAACTCCTGGTCCTGCAGTGTCAGCGTCAGCCTGTCAATCTCCGGAAAGAGTTGCCGGATCACGCCGAGGTGGAAGTATGCCTCCAGGCCCACCGAAGGCCTCGGCGCCGTGAGCAGAAGCTTGTAAAGCTCTTCGGAGACACGCTCGGCGCTCAACGCCGTCAGATCGGTCTTGGCGGCCTTCAGGTAGACCCTCTTCTCCAGTTTGAACCCCAGGTAGGCCGCAAACCGCGCCCCCCGGAGAATCCTCAAGGGATCGTCGAAGAAGCTTCTCTCATCGGTCATCCTGAGAAGCCTCTTCCCGATATCCTCGCGCCCTCCGAAGGGGTCGACCAAGAGACCCTCCTTCAGGTTCAGAGCCATGGAGTTGCAGACGAAGTCCCTCCGCCGAAGATCCTCTTCCAGGGGAAGCCAGGGGTCGGCGTGGACCAGGAAGTTCTTGTGGTCCGCTTTCGCCTCCGGATCGGTCACATCGACCCTGGGGAGGGCGATCTCGAACTCCCGTCCCCCGTACTTGAAGCGGATGACCCCGAAGGCCTTCCCGACGACATCCACCTTGCCGTGGCGCTTCAGCTTGGCGATCACCCCGTCGATCTCCTCCCGGACGACCAGGAGGTCCACGTCCCCTCTCTCCCTCTCCAGGAAGAGGTCTCTCACCGCCCCGCCGACGGCGTAGACTCTATCGTCGAAGAGGGTGACAAAAAAATTCTGCTCCGGAAAAAGGTCTCTCATTCTCATTCCCGCATCTTTACCGGATTCCCGGAAAATGTTCAAGCCGGTGTTTCCCGGCGAAGAAGCCTTTCCAACCTCTTGAGGGAGAGGCCGGTCTCCCGGAGGAGAATCTCCACAAGCTCCTCCCGGCTCTCCGGCCTGGGGGGCCTCTTCTCCCCACGGCCTACCACGAGTGTGATCTCTCCCTTGATCTCCCGCCCCGTCAGAGCGGCGAGAAGCTCTTCGGCACTCCCGGAGAGGTGCTCCTCGAAGAGCTTCGTCATCTCCCTGGCCAGGAAGAGGGGACGGCGGGGGGCGAGCTCCCTCAACGCCTCGAGGGTCTTCTCGATCCGAAGGGGGGATTCGTAGAGAACCAGCGTGAAGGGGAGGGAGAGGTACCCCTCCAGGTAGTGTCTCAACTCACCGGGCTTGCGGGGCGAAAACCCGAGGAAGAGGAAGGGCTCCGCGGGAAGGCCGGCTACGGAGAGGGCGGCGACCGCGGCGCAGGGACCGGGCAGGGGAATCACCGGGACCCCCTCCCGCCGACACCTCTCCACGAGGAGGTATCCGGGGTCCGAGATCACCGGAGTCCCTGCCTCGGAGATGAGGACTGCCTCGCCGACGCCCCGGATCTTCTCGATCAGATCGTCGGTTCTCACCTCTTCCTTCCCCTTGAAGAGGCTTTCGACGCGCTTTCCCTCGATTCCGTAGATGGCGAAAAGGGAGCGGGCCCGTCTGGTATCTTCGGCGATCACCAGGGGAACCCTCCGGAGAGTCTCCAGGACCCTGAGGGTAACGTCCTCACGGTTTCCCAGAGGGGTGGCGGCGACGTAGAGGCGGGGGCCCCCCTCCCGGTCGTCCTCCCCAGTGCCTCTCGGGGCTGTGAGCGGGGGGCGCCTCATAAAACGATCTCTTCCCCGGGAGAGAGGACCGTCACCGGAGAGATTCCCTCCGCCAGCCTCTTAAACTCCCATGGGTCCGCGGCCACCGACGGCCAGGTGTTGTAGTGGAAGGGGATCGCCAGAGAGGGTTTGATCAGCTCCACCGCCCTTACGGCGTCGATGACATCCATGTTGTACCTCCCGTCGATAGGGAGGAGAAGGACCGTGGGCCGATAGCGCTCCCCGATCAGGGACATTTCGCTGAAGAGGGCCGTGTCTCCGGCGTGGTAGACCCTGATCCCGTCCATCTCCACGATAAAGCCGGCGGGGACTCCCAGGGAGGAGGAGTGAACCGCTTGAACCATGGTGAAGGAGACCCCGTTCAGGCCCACTCTCCCGCCGATGTTCATCCCTATCCCCTCGACTCCCCTCTTCTGAAGGGAAACCGCCAGATCGTCGACGGCGACGACCGGACACGTGTTCGCCTTGGCCAGGACCTCGGCGTCCCCAAGGTGGTCACGGTGATCGTGGGTCACGGCGATGTAGTCCAACCCCTCTCTCTCTTCGGGTTCCACCTTGACCACAGGGTTCCCCGTCAGAAACGGGTCGATCATGACCCGTTTGGTCCCGGTCAGGAGCACCGCGGAATGACCAAGCCACTTCAGCCTCATTCGGAACCCTCCGCTCGATTTTCTTCAAGCATATCCGTCGACCCTCTCTCTGTCAAGGGAAGGGCTCCTTCCCTTTTCCTTCGGCTTGTGGTAGAGTTTTTTTTGGTGAGGCCCCCTTGTCCTTTTCCCGTTTCGTCGCCATCCGTTACCTGATCTCTCCGAAGAAGCAACGGTTCGTCTCCTTCATCACCTTCGTCTCTATCGGAGGGATTTGCATCGGCGTAACCGCTCTCGTGGTGGCCCTCTCCCTGATCAACGGCTTTCAGACCGACATCCGGGACCGTCTCTTCCAGACCTCCTACCACCTCATGGTCATGAAGAACTTCTCCCCCCGTTTCGGCGGCGGTGAGGAGCTCGCCGGAAGGATCGCCTCTGTAGAGGGGGTCGTCTCGGCCACTCCGGTTCTCTTCCAGAGCGTCTTGATCCGTTCGGCTACGGCTTCCACGGGAGGCGTCGTCAAGGGCATGCCCCCGAAGGCCTTGGCCAAGGAGTGGAAGCCTTTCCTCGTGAGAGGGTCCTTCACGGCTCCCACGGAGTTGCCCCCTCTCTTCCTGGGGAAGGGGGTCGCCGAGACCCTGGGGGTCATCCCGGGTGACAAGGTCAAACTCCTCTTCCCGGAGCTCCGCCTCTCCCCCTTCGGCGCCCTTCCCAAACAGAAGAGCTTCGAAGTGGGCGGAATCATCGAATCCGGACTCTACGAGTTCGACTCCCTCTCCCTCCTGACCGACCTCTCCCTTCTCCAGAAGAGTCTCTCCCAAACCGGCCAGTCCAGCTTCGTCGGGGTCAAGGTGAAGGAGATTTTCAACGTGGAGAGCGTCCAGGAGCGGCTGGAGAGAGAGCTAGGAGACTCCTATATGATCGTCTCCTGGAAAGAGCTCAACCGCCCCCTCTTCTCGGCCCTGAAACTGGAGAAGACCGTGCTCTTCTTCACCATCGCCCTGATCGTTTTCGTGGCCGCCCTGAACATCATCGCCACCCTGATTCTCCTGGTTGTCGAGAAGGTCAAGGAGATCGGGATCCTCTCCTCCCTGGGAGCCACGCCGACCCACATCCGCAGGATCTTCTTCTTTCAGGGGGCCTTCCTGGGCCTCGCGGGAACCTTGGCGGGGATCGCCCTCGGGCTCCTCACGGTCTTCATAGCCAACACCTTTCAGCTCATCAAGGTGCCCTATGAGATCTACCATATCCGTTACCTCAGGCTCCTTCCGGATCCGACGGACATCCTGATCATCACCCTCTGCTCCTTGGCCATCACCTTTCTCACCACCCTCTACCCCTCCCACAAGGCGGCGGGGGTGGACCCGGCGGAGGCGCTCAGAGAAGAATGATCCGGCTTGAGGCGGTCACCAAGGTTTACCCCTCCCCTCAAGGGGAGGTACGGGTCTTCGAAGACCTCTCCCTCTCTCTGGAGCGGGGAAGCCAGACCGTCATCATGGGGGCCTCCGGGACCGGGAAGACCACTCTCCTGCACATCCTGGCGGGAATCGACCGTCCCACCTCGGGGCGGGTCTTGGTCTTCGACGAGGAGATCTACGGGTGGAGCGTCGAGAGAAGGGCGGAGTTCAGAAACCGGAAGGTCGGAATGATCTTCCAGTTCTTCCACCTCCTGAAGGAGTTCACCGCCCAGGAGAATGTCGCCCTCCCCCTCCTGATCGGAGGGGCGAACAAGCGACAAGCCTTGGCCAGGGCCGAAGAGCTCCTAGTCCGATGCGGGTTGAAGGACCGGCTCTCCCACCGTCCCTCCCAGCTTTCTGGGGGAGAACAACAACGGGTAGCCATCGCCAGAGCCCTCTCCGCCTCTCCGGAGCTCCTCCTCCTGGACGAGCCCACAGGGAACCTGGACTGGAAGACGGCCAGACAGACCGTCGAGTTCATCAAGGAGACCATCGCCGACCTGGCCCTGACCATCCTCTTGGTCACCCACAGCCAGGAGGTGGCCTCTCTCTTCCCGAGAACGCTCTTGCTGAGAAACGGCGCCCTGGAAGCCTTACCCGGAGGAGGGCAAGAAGGCCAGGGTTAGGGTCTTCCCCTGGAAGGACCATTCCGTGTTCCCCTCCTGGGAGAGCTTCAGCTGGAGGTTCAGAGAGGCCTTCTTGATTTCCACTTCGTCGGGGACGGAGGGGAAGGTGGTCTCAAGAACAACCCTGTTCTCGTTCTCCCTCTGACGGAAGGAGAAACGCCACCCCTGGGCTCCCGCCTTACCGCTGATGGAGAGCCACTCCGTAAAAGCCTCCGCGAGCCGCTCCCTGTGTCCGAAAGCGTAGAAAGAGGAAGCGGAAGAGTCTACGGTAACCCCCTTGATGTGCCCGAAGGTGTTCCTCACCCAGAGGGCCATCTCGTAGAGCTCCCCCTCCTCCTCATCGGCGTGGAGCTCCGAGAGCCGGCTCAGAGACTCTTTCATGGCAAAGAGCTTTTCGTAGAGTTTCTCCCCCTCGGCCAGGGCCTTGCCGGGCAACTTCTTTCCGGCGATCAGGAGCTCCAGGTAGCCAAGGATCGTTGTCAGAGGGTTGTTGATCTCGTGGGCCAGACCCGAGACCATGATGTAGAGGGAGAGGTTCCTCTCGCTCTCGAGGAAATCGCGCTTTAATGTGGAGAGCTCTTTGGTCTTCTCTTCCAGCTGGCCGATCACGGCCTTCAAGTCGGCGGTGTTCTTGTTCACCGTCTCTTCCAGGCTGTTGGTCTTGTCCAGAAGGTCCTTCTCGATGATCTTCAGGCGGAAGACGAGCCTCTTGATGGCTCCGGCCAGGAGGGAAAACTCGTCTTGGGTCGAGAGGCCCAGGGAGCTGTCCAGCCTTTTCTTCTCGACCATCTCCCTTACCGCCCCTTTGATCTTCTCCAGGGGCCGGAAGAGGTGCCCCAGGAAGAGGGCGTAGAGGAGAAGGAGACCTATGCTGAAGGCGAAGAGGAGCTGGTTGGTTCTCCTGCCGGCCAGGGAGAGAAAGCGGATTCTCGTCTGGGACTCCCGGGCCAGGACGAGGTTCCCCCACCGGTGGGTGGAGTAACTGGTCAGGAGAGGTTTGGTAAAAACCAGGAGGGAGTGCCCCGGGCGGGACTCGAGAATCGACTCGCCCGCGGAGAGTTTGGCCCCCTCCCTCTTCAGCGGCCCCTCCGCCGGGGCGGCGCCGAAGTAGTAGCGTCTCTCCGGGAGGGCGAGAAAGACGCTCTCCCTCGGGTTGGCCCGGGAAAACTCCTCCAGGGAGCTCTTGATGGTCTCCTCGTCACCGACCAGGACGGAGTTGAGAACGATGGAGGAGAGAATCTCCGCCTTGGACTTGAGCAGACCCACGGTCCTCTTCTGCCCTTGCCGTTGGAGAAACTTCTCGTTGACCACGAAGAGGGTCCCCAGAGAGGCGACATAGAAGAAGAGGCACAGGAGGATGATCTTGTTCCGCAGGGTCATCCAGATGATTATAGGGCTCCCCGAAGAGGGTGTCAAACCCGAAAAAGTTTCCCCGCCCCCGGAACCCCCTTGAGAAAGGGGGACCTCCGTGGAGAATCCCGGGAAGTTGCCTCCCCTCTTCCTCTTCTGTTATAATTCTTCGATGTCAACCAGGAGGGACCATGACTATCCACCCACATATTTTCCGCAGCTACGACATCCGAGGAATCGTTGACGAAGACCTGACTCCGGAGAGCGTCGAGACCATAGGAAAAGCCTTCGGTTCTCTGCTCAGAGAGCGCGGCAAGACAAGCGCCTTCGTGGGAAGAGACGCCCGCCTCTCCTCCCCCTCCTTCAGGGACGCCCTCATCGCCGGCCTTCTCTCCACAGGTTTGAAGGTCGTCGACCTCGGCATGGTCCCCACTCCGGTCTTCTACTACGCTGTCTACACCCAAAAGGCCGGCGGAGGGGTCATGATCACAGGATCCCACAACCCCTCCAACTACAACGGCTTCAAGCTCATGGTCGGCGAAGAGACCCTCTTCGGGGAGCAGATCCAAGAGGTTTACAAGATCATCCAGAAGGGCCGTTTCCACCGACAAGAGGGTGGTGAGCTGGCCTCTCTGAACATCGTCCCCTCCTACTGGGAGTACATGAAGAGGGACATCCGCTTCACCGGTAAGCCGAAGATCGTCATCGACGCGGGCAACGGAGTGGGCGGAGTGGTCGCCGCCCCCCTCTTCCGTAGCCTGGGAGCCGAAGTCGTCGAACTCTTCACCGAACCGGACGGTCGCTTCCCCAACCACCACCCGGACCCCACGGTGCCCGAGAACATGGAGGCCCTGGCGAAGGCGGTCCTGGAGAACAGGGCGGACTTCGGAATCGGCTACGACGGGGACGCCGACCGAATCGGCGTCGTCGACGACAAGGGGCGGTTGCTCTTCGGCGACCAGATCCTCTACATCCTCATTCAGCAGGTGCTGGCGGACGTTCCCGGCGGTGAGATCATCGCCGACGTCAAGGCCTCCAACGTCCTCTTCTCGGAGGTGGCGAGGCTGAAGGGCAAGCCTCTGATGTGGATGACCGGCCACTCCCTGATCAAGAACAAGATGAAGGAAGACGGGGCCATCCTGGCCGGTGAGATGAGCGGTCACATCTTCTTCAAACACCGCTACTTCGGCTTCGACGACGCCATCTACTCCTCCCTCCGCTTCACGGAGACGGTGACGGCCCAGGGTCGCCCTGTCTCGGCCTGGTTGGACTCCATGCCCAAGGTCTTCAACACCCCGGAGATCCGCAGAGAGAGCACGGAAGAGAAGAAGTTCGCCATCGTCGACGCCCTCAGAAAAAGGTGGGAGGGCCTCTATCCCA
>Ga0208826_1000399_pt1 | contig 46710 bp, 41 predicted proteins | sample AD_UKC115_MetaG_FD_184451 | JGI IMG/M metagenome (GOLD analysis project Ga0208826, IMG submission 184451) | Active sludge microbial communities of municipal wastewater-treating anaerobic digesters from Hong Kong - AD_UKC115_MetaG (SPAdes)... | ecosystem: Engineered > Bioreactor > Anaerobic >... | reverse complement strand
TGCTGCTCTCCTTCGAGGACTGGCGTAACTGGCACCGCATTGCCGAAAAGGCCGTGCTGGTCTGCGCGCCGAGAACCTGGGAAGAGGAGAGCGCCCTGACCGCCAAGGCCGGCGAGCTGATGAGCGAGGGCGCCGAAGTGAGGATCCTGCCGATCGACGTCTATGAAATCTCATCCACGCAGATCCGGGAAAAGGTGCGCGAGGGAGAGGATATCTCCTACGCGGTGCCGGAGAACGTGGCGGAATATATCTGGGAACACGGCCTATACTGCCTATAACCGCGTTTCCCGACAGGAGGAATGCAAATGCTCAAGAAACTGATCACCGTGCTCATTGCCGTTGCCGTGCTCGCGGCGCTGTTTGTCGGATGCTCCGGAAAATTTGCCGAGCTCCGGGACGGCTACACGGGCCTGCTCGATAAATTTGTCGGCAAGGTGGAGCCCATAGAGGCGGAGCCGGACGATTCCGGCACCGAGGACGCGCTCCGCACCGTGCTGAAAGGATACGCCGAGGGCAGCATCCTCTGGTTTGAATGCCGCGACTTCGACGGGGACGGCACCTACGAGGCCTTCGGCTTCACGGCGGAATCCGGAACTACGGACGCAAACGGCGGCTTCGACGGAAGCGCGTGGTTTGTGACGAAGGACTACGCCGTTGAGATGCTCGGCATGGGCAGTTATACTTACCCGAAGCTGGCCGAGCTCCCCGGCGGCGCGCTCGTGCTGATCAACCAAAGCGGAGACATGGGGCTCACCTACATCTTCGGCGTGGAAAACAGCAAGGTCTATCAGCCCGCCCTCTCCGGAAAGGTGAGAAACTTCTCTCAGGACGAAAACGGTGACTTCATCGCCTGGGATCTCTCCTACGACCGCTACGTCGATGAGGAGGAATCCGCCGCCGAGGAACCGACACTGAAACCATACTGGTTTTATTATAAGGACGGCGAGTTCCGCGAATACGGCGCCCGTGACGACCTGCACCGCTCCGACCTCAAGGCCTACCCTGCCGGCGCGGATTTCGTCGACGACATCTATTACAACGGCCTGACCGAAACCCTGCTGGAGAAATATTACCCCAACGCGAGCGAGGAAAAGCTCGACGAGATCGCCGAGAACGCCGGCTACTTCGACTCGATCCTCCTGCGTGAAAACGGCATCCTGCAGGTCGATTTTAAGGGCGCCTACGACGACTGGTTCTACGTCACTTTCCGGATCGAAAACGGCGACCTCACGCTGGTCGACGAGGGCCGCGGCTACTATAAAAAGGCCCTGATCGAATCTGTCGCGACCTACCCGGAGGAGAGCGCTTCCGAAACGGAGGAGGCCTCCGCCGAGTCGGGTTCCTGAATCCGCACCGGGCGGTCATACCCTGTCAGAAAAGAGAAAAATCGTGGATAATTTGACAAATCGTATAAATTGCGCCGAATATTGCAGGCTGGACACGGAAAAGGTCATGGATCTGCTCCGGAAGCGGCTGTCGGAGAAGCGGCTGCGCCATTCCCTGCTCGTCGCCGAGCGTGCCCTTCTGCTCGCGCCGAAATACGGCGCAGATCCCGGAAAGGCCGGTTTTGCGGGGCTCGTGCACGACATCTGCAAGTGCAGCTCTCCGGAGGAGCAGTTGCAAACGGCTTTGACGGGTGGTATAATTTTCGACAAGAATCTGGAGGCCTCCCCCGCGCTCTGGCACTCCGCGGCCGGTTTCGTCTACATACGGGACGAGCTCGGCGTGACCGACGGGGATATCCTCAACGCCGTGCGCTACCACACTTCCGGCAGGGGCGGCATGTCCCCGCTCGAAAAGACGGTCTACATGGCGGACCTCACGAGCGCCGACCGGGAGTATCCGGGGAGCGTCTGGCTCCGGAGGCTGACCGAAGAGGAGCCCGAAAAGGCGCTCGCCTACTCGGTTCAGTGGATCACCGGGGATCTTCGTGAAAAAGGCCTTCCGGTCACAAAGGAGACCGGGGACCTGCTGGAAGAATATAAAGACGTCGTCGTCACCTGCCCGATTGAAGAAAGGGAGTAAATTATGGAATCTTATGATCTCGCGAAAAAGATCGCGACCATCCTCGACAGCAAAAAGGCCACGGACATCCGCGTGCTCAAAATAAAGGAGATCAGCTCGCTGGGCGACTATTTCGTGCTGGCCTCGGCGAACAACGCAAGCCTTGTGCAGGCGCTCTCCGACGAGATCGATTTCCGAATCGGCCACGAGGACGGCATCGCCCCGAGAAGGGTAGAGGGCTATTCCTCCGCGAAGTGGATCCTGATGGATTATGCGGACGTCATCGTCCACATCTTCTACGAAGAGACGCGGCAGTTCTATTCGCTGGAGCGCCTCTGGAGCGACGCGAAAGTGGAAGAGGTCGGCTTCGAGCATGAAGAGCCGAAGGACCCCGCCGGAAAATAATAACCGGACGACCTGCCCCGGGAGGCGCGGCGGATTTCCGGATTTTTGCCCCTGCCGACACGGGCTTGTGTTCCCGCACCCGGCGGGGCAAACTTTGATAAGAGAACCGGCAGCCCATACTGCCGAGACCTGTTTTTTGGAGGCATCAGAATGAAAGGGTACGATTTTGCGGAGATCGAAAAGAAATGGCAGAAGATCTGGGATGAGCAGAAACCGTTCGCCGCGGTGAACGACTATTCGAAACCGAAGTATTATGCGCTGGTCGAGTTCCCCTATCCGTCCGGGCAGGGGCTGCACGTCGGCCATCCGCGCTCCTACACGGCGCTCGACCTCGTCGCCAGAAAGAAACGGATGCAGGGCTACAACGTCCTCTACCCGATGGGATGGGACGCCTTCGGCCTGCCGACCGAGAACTTCGCCATCAAAAATCACATCCATCCCAAAATCGTCACGCAGCAGAACATCGCCCATTTTAAGGACCAGCTCAAATCTTTGGGCTTCTCGTTCGACTGGGACCGCGAGATCAACACCACCGACCCCAATTATTATAAATGGACACAGTGGATTTTTCTTCAGCTTTATAAGCGCGGCCTTGCCTATAAAAAGGAGATGTCCGTCAACTGGTGCACCGGCTGCAAGTGCGTGCTGGCCAACGAGGAGGTCGTCGAGGGCGTCTGCGAGCGCTGCGGAAGCCCGGTCGTCCACAAGGTCAAAAGCCAGTGGATGCTCAAGATCACCGAGTACGCCGACCGCCTGATTAACGATCTTTCCACCGTCGACTACATCGAGCGCGTCAAGACGAGCCAGATCAACTGGATCGGCAGAAGCACCGGCGCGGAGGTCGATTTCGCCACCACCGCCGGCGATATCCTGACCGTCTACACCACCCGGCCGGACACTCTCTTCGGCGCCACCTACATGGTCATCTCGCCGGAACATCCCTACATTGAAAAATGGGCGCCGGAGATCGCCAACATGGACGAGATCCGCGCCTACCAGGAACAGGCCGCCGCAAAGAGCGACTTTGAGCGCACCGAACTTGTAAAAGATAAGACCGGTGTCGAGATCCGGGGCATCCGGGGCGTCAACCCGGCGAGCGGCCGTGAGATCCCGATCTTCGTCTCCGACTATGTGCTGATGAGCTACGGCACCGGCGCCATTATGGCGGTGCCGGCGCACGACACCCGCGACTGGGATTTCGCCAAAAAGTTCGGCCTGCCGATCGTCGAGGTCGTCAAGGGCGGCGACGTCGAAAAAGAGGCGTTCACCGACTGCGCCTCCGGCATCCTTATCAACTCCGGCTTCCTCGACGGCATGAGCGTCGCCGAGGCGAAAAAAGCCGTCACGGAATTCCTCGAAAAAGAGGGCAAGGCCCGCCCGAAGACCAACTACAAGCTCCGCGACTGGGTCTTCAGCCGCCAGAGATACTGGGGCGAGCCGATCCCGATGGTCTACTGCGAAACATGCGGCTGGCAGCCGATCCCGGAATCGGAGCTGCCGCTCCTGCTGCCGGACGTACAGTCCTACGAGCCGACCGACACCGGAGAGAGTCCGCTCTCCAAAATGGACGACTGGGTCGCCACCACCTGCCCCTGCTGCGGCGGACCCGCGAAGCGCGAGACCGACACGATGCCGCAGTGGGCCGGCTCCAGCTGGTATTTCATGCGCTATTGCGACCCGCACTGCGCGGATGCCGTCGGCGCGAAGGAGGCCCTCGACTACTGGCTTCCGGTCGACTGGTACAACGGCGGCATGGAGCACACCACCCTGCACCTGCTCTACTCCCGCTTCTGGCATAAATTTCTCTACGACATCGGCGTCGTCTCCTGCCCGGAACCTTACGGCAAACGCACGAGCCACGGCATGATCCTCGGCGAGAACGGCGAGAAGATGTCCAAATCGCGGGGCAACGTGGTCAACCCGGACGACGTGATCCGTGACTACGGCGCCGACACGCTGCGCCTCTACGAGATGTTCATCGGCGACTTCGAGAAGGCCGCCCCGTGGAGCACCAGCTCGATCAAGGGCTGCAAACGCTTCCTCGACCGCATCTGGGCGCTGCAGGATATCATGACCTCCGGCGGCATCCGCCCGCAGTTTGAGGGCGAATTCCACCGCACGATCCGGAAGGTCGGCGAGGATATCGACAGCCTCAAGGCCAACACCGCGATCGCCGCGATGATGACGCTGCTCAACGACCTCAGCGACTCCGGCTCCGTCACCGAAGAAGAATATAAACTCCTGCTCGCGCTGCTCAATCCGTTCGCCCCGCACGTCACCGAGGAGCTCTGGCAGATCCTCGGCGGCAAAGGGCTGCTCTGCAAACAGCCGTGGCCGCAGTACGACGAAAAGAAGTGCGTCGAGCAGACCGTCGAGATCGTGGTCCAGATCTGCGGAAAGATCAAGGCGCATATCGATATCGACGCGGATGCCGGCGAGGAAGCGACGCTTGCGGCCGCCAAAGCCGCCGTCGCCGATCAGCTTGACGGAAAAACCGTTCTCAAGGAGATCTGCGTCCCCGGCAAACTGGTCAACCTTGTGGTAAAATAAACCGCCGCAACTGTCGAATCTGCGAATTTTCGAAAAAGGAAAAAATCTTTTCGGCGGGTTTTCCACTTGACACGCAAGAATGCAAGTAATATAATAATCCCGTTACATTTATGTACGGAGGGCAAAAATGCCCTTTAACTCCGGCCTTTGAGGCGAAGGAGGGAAATCAGGTAATGGCAGAAGTTCACGTCAAAGAAAATGAATCTTTGGACAGCGCTCTCAGACGCTTTAAACGTCAGTGCGCTCGCTCTGGCGTCCTCGCGGAAGTCAGAAAGAGAGAAGCATACGAGAAGCCTTCGGTAAAACGCAAAAAGAAATCCGAGGCCGCCCGGAAGCGCAAATATTAATAGCTTACGCGGAAGGCGGATGGCGTTTGCCGTCCGCTTTCTTATTTCCATCCGGAAAGGAACCTTTTATAAAAAAGGAGGGAGAAGATGGCAATTTACCGGCCGAAACACCGTTTTCGCAGGGTCACCGGCATCACGCCGGAGGACGTGCGCGCCGTCGGCGGAAAGGCTTTGATCCTTGACGTCGACAACACTCTCTCCACCCACGGCTCCCAGAAGCCGCTCAAGGGCGTGCCGGAATGGATCGCAAAAATGCAGGCGGCGGGGTTCCCGATGGTCATCGTCTCCAACAACAGCGCCGAGCGGATCGCTCCTTTCGCAAAAAAACTGGGCCTGCCCTATGTGGAAAACGGAAGGAAGCCGCTCCCCTACGGATTTCGCAGGGCGTGCCTGCTGCTGGGCGTTCCGCCGAAAGACGCCGTCGTCGTCGGGGACCAGCTTTTCACGGACCTCATCGGCGGCAAGTATTTCGGCGCCAAAGTTTTTCTGACCAAACCCATCCGCCCGGAGGAGACGATCTTTTTCCGCCTCAAACGTCGGCTGGAACGCTTCATTATCGAATAAACGCATCATACGGAGGCATCTTATGGACAGAATCAAGCGCCTTGCCGGGGAACTCCCGGAGGATCTGGACGCCGCATTTATCAACTCGGCCGTCAACCGCAGATATTACACCGGTTTTAATTCCAGCGCAGGCGTGCTGCTCGTCACAAGGGACGACGCGACCATCTTCCTGGATTCCCGTTATATTGAGGTCGGCACCCGCACAATCACCGACGCGCACGTCGTGCTGATGGGCGACCTGACTGCGCAGCTCAACGCGTACTTCGAGGAGCACCACGTAAAAACCGTCGGCATCGAATCCGGCTACATGACGGTTGAGAAGCTCTTCAGCCTGCAGATGGTGCTGAACGTCGAGATGAAGGACGACCCGCGCCTCAACAGCATCGTCCTCCGTCAGCGCCGGGTCAAGACCCCCGACGAGATGGAGCAGATCCGCGCGGCGCAGGCGATCACCGACCAAACATTTCTTTATATGCTGGATCAGATCAAACCCGGCCTCTCCGAAAAGGATCTGCAGCTTGAATTGGATTTCCACATGCTGCGCAACGGCGCGACGGGCCTCGCCTTTGAGACCATCCTTGCCGCCGGCGCCAACGGCTCGATGCCGCACGCCGTACCGGGGATGAACGTCATCAAAGAGGGCGACTTCGTCACGATGGATTTCGGCGCCGCCGTCAACGGCTACTGCTCCGATATGACGAGAACGGTCGCCGTCGGCAAAATCACGGAGGAGCAGGAAGCGGTCTATCAACTCGTCCTTCGGGCGCAGACCACCGCCGAAGCCGCGGTGCGCGCCGGCATCCCCTGCGACGAGATCGACGCCGTCGCCCGCAGGATGATCTACAGGGCCGGCTACGAGGGCAAATTCGGCCACGGGCTGGGGCATTCTCTTGGCCTTGAGATCCACGAGGATCCGCGCTTCTCGCCGACCTGCCATGACGTGACCGTTCCGGGCCTCGTCATGAGCGTGGAGCCGGGCATCTATCTTGAAGGCCGGTTCGGCGTCCGGATTGAGGATATCGTGCAGGTCACCGAGGACGGCTGCGACATCATCACCGGGAGCGAAAAAAAATTAATCCGGCTGTGAGGGCTTTTCCGCGGGGCGTTTTGCCCGGTTTTGAAGAAAAATCAAGCCGTCATGGCGTTCCCTGCCATATTTTCACGCGCAAAGTATTGCAAAACAGGCAAAAATCGGATAGAATTTAACTGTTGGATTCCGCGTATTTATAATTAGGAGGTAAAATTATGATTTCTGCCGGCGATTTCAGAAACGGCGCTACTTTCGAGATGGAGGGAAACGTATACTCGATCATCGAATTCCAGCACGTCAAGCCGGGCAAGGGTGCCGCTTTCGTCCGCACGAAGATCAGAAACGTGATCTCCGGCGCCGTGGTCGAGCACACATTTAACCCGTCCGACAAATTCCCGACCGCTTATATCGAAAGAAAAGATATGCAGTATCTCTACAACGACGGCGATCTCTACTATTTTATGGACCCGGAGAGCTTCGAGACCATCCCGATCTCCCAGAACACGCTCGGCGACAACTTCAAATTCGTTCTTGAGAACATGGACTGCAAGGTCATGTCCTACAAGGGCAACATTTTCGGCGTCGAGCCGCCGACCTTCGTCGAGCTCGAGGTCACCCATACCGAACCCGGCGTCCGCGGCGACACCGCCACCAACGTCACGAAACCCGCCGTCGTCGAAACCGGCGCCGAGCTCAAGGTTCCGCTTTTCATCAACGAGGGCGACCACATCCGCGTCGATACCCGCACCGGCGAATATATGGAAAGAGCCTGATTTCCGGGCATACTATCTCCGAAAGACAACGCGTTTTTTCCACCTTTTAAAAAAGAAGTATGGAGGTTTCCGTTTATGAACATCACTGAAAAAGTTGCCCACCTGAAAGGCCTCATCGAGGGCATGGAACTGGAAGATAATAAAGAGACGAAGCTCATCAAGGCCATCTCCGAGATCCTGGAGGACGTCGCGTATGCCATCTCCGACGCCGAGGACGAACTGGGCGAACTGGGCGAAGAGGTTGAAGCGATCGACGAGGACCTCGGCCGTCTCGAAGACGATTATTACGGCGAAGAGGACGAAGACGAAGACGAGGACGAGGATGAGGGCGGCTGCTCCTGCTGCTGCGGCGAGGACGGCATGTACGAAGTCAAGTGCCCCGCCTGCGGCGAATCCATCTGCGTGGACGAGGACACCATCAACGGCGGAGAGATGAAATGCCCGAACTGCGGTGAGCTGCTCGAGTTTGATCTCGAAGACGAAGACGAGGGCGAAGACAACAAGGAGTAATCCTCCTTTTTTCCCAGAAAAAAAATCTGTTTCGGGGCAGGGTGTAATTCCCTACCGGCGGTAATGTCCGGCCGCTTTGGTCGGATTAGTCCGAGACTTGCGTTCCTCCCGGCACGGCCGGAAACCTGCGGAAAAAGCCGCGGTTTTCCGCTTTCGGGCAGGATGCGATTGAACCGGTGTGATTCCGGTACCGACGGTAAAGTCCGGATGGCGAAACGAACCATAGCGCAAAGGCCCCGATGGCATTTCATTCATCGGGGCTTTCTTTTTTAGGATCGGGCGCGGAGCCTCGTTCGTCTTCCCTTCGTGGTTTGACGGCGCGCCGCGCGGCCATACTATAAGAAAACGCCCCTCATTCTCCGGCGGAAAGATGCCGCCGGAATTTTCCCCGCACGGCGGCATTCTTCTGCCCCGTACGGAATTTAATGATTGGCCGGCCGCACGGTCCGGCGAGGGGAGAATCTTATGAAAACAATTTCAACCAAAAAAATGGTGACGCTCGGCGCTCTGGCCGCCTGCTCCATCGTGCTGATGCTGCTCGTGCGGATCCCGTTTCCGCCGGCGCCCTTCCTCGAATACGACCCGGCGGACATCCCGATTCTGATCGGTACCTTTCTCTTCGGGCCGTGGTGGGGCTTCCTGCTGACCGTGGTGGTCTCGGTGATCCAGGGCTTCACCGTCAGCTCCGGCAGCGGCATCATCGGCATCGTCATGCACATCGCCGCGACCGGCTGCTTCGCTCTGGCTGCGGGCGCCATCTACCGCCGACACAGAAGCCGCAGGGCCGCCTATTTTGCCCTCGCCCTCGGTGTTCTTCTGCAGACGACGGTCATGGCCGGGATGAACCTCTGGCTGACGCCGATCTTTATGCAGACGCCGCGGGAGGTGGTGCTCCAGATGACGCTGCCGGTGATCCTGCCTTTTAATATTATAAAGGCCGGCGCAAACGCGGCCGTGACGGCGCTTGTCTACAAACGCATCAGCCGCCTGATACATAAAGAACTGGATTGGTGAACGGAGGGCGAAGCTTGCAGATTTTATCGGACTGGGGTGCAAAGACGTCGGCGGAGGCCGTGGAGCTGGAAAAAGCGGGCCTCGCCAACGTCCCGAAAAGAAAACAGAGCCGCTCCGTCGGGCAGATCATCCGGGCCAACCTGTTCACCTGGTACAACTTTATCCATCTGCTGCTGGCGGCCCTCGTCATCTCGGCCGAATCGTGGAAAAACCTGCTCTTCCTCGGCATTGTGGCCGGCAACTTCCTGATCAGCACGATTCAGGAGATCCGGGCGAAAAAAGTGCTGGACGGCCTCACCCTGCTGCAGAGCGGCGACGCCTCCGCCGTCCGCGACGGAGAGGAGATCTCCCTGCCCGCGGAGAAGCTCGTCCTCGGCGACGTGGTGCTCATCCGGGCGGGCGATCAGGTCTTTGCCGATCTCGCCGTGCTCGGCGGACGGGCGGAGCTCAACGAATCCATGCTCACCGGGGAGAGTATCCCGGTCATGAAGCGTGAGGGCGACGCCGTTTTCTCCGGAAGCTGCTGCGTCTCCGGCTTCTGCGCCGCGAAGGTGACCGCCGTCGGGGACGGGCGGAGAGCCGAAAAGATCGCCGCGGCGGCAAGATCCGCCGACAAGACCGAGCCGGTGCTCAAAGCGACGCTCCGGAAGCTGATCCGCGGGCTCTCGGCCTTTGTGCTGCCGATCGGCACCGTGCTCTTTCTGTATGACTATTTTTATTCCGGCCTCCCTTACGCGGAGACCGCCGTCCGTTCCGCGGCCGCGATGCTGGGTATGATCCCGGATGGGCTCTGGCTGCTGACCAGCGTCAGTTTTACCGAGGGCGTGATCCGCCTCGCGCGGCACGGCGCCCTGCCGCGGGATATCTATTCCTATGAAAATCTCGCCCGGACGGACGTGCTGTGCCTCGACAAGACCGGCACGCTGACGACCGGCGTCGACGTGCTAAAAGGCATCGTCCCGCTGGACCCGGACTTCAACTATAATAATATTCTCTCAGGCATCCTGACGGCGCTCCCCGAGCGCGACGGCACCACCTCCGCTCTGGAAAAGGCCGTCCCCGCGGAGACAAGCTGGAACGCCGCGGACGCTTTGCCCTTTTCCTCCGAGCGCCGGTACTGTGCGGCCGATTTCGGCCCGCACGGCGTCTTTCTTCTCGGCGCGCCGGAGGCCCTCACCGCCGACCCCGAGGTCCTTTCGGATTTTGAAAGCTATGCCGCCGCCGGGAACCGCGTCCTGCTGCTCTGCGCGGGAAGCCGCTCCGACGGCCTCTATCGGCCGGACAAGCCCTTGTGTTTTCTCCTGCTGGGCGAAGAGATCCGCCCCGGCGCCGGCGAAATTCTCCGCCGTTTTCTCAAAAACGGCGTCTCGCTCCGGATCCTCAGCGGGGATAATCCGCACTCCGCCGCATTTGTCGCGGAAAAGGCAGGAATCCCCGGCGCGGAGCGCTGCGCCGACGCCTCCGCGCTCTCCGACGCGGAACTCGCGGAAGCTATTAAGAATACCGTCGTCTTCGGCCGCGTCTCGCCGGAGCAGAAGCAGCGGATCATCCGCCTGCTGAAGGCGGAGGGACATATGGTCGCGATGTTCGGCGACGGCGTCAATGATGTACCTGCCCTGCGGGAAGCGGATTTCTCCGCCGCGATCAAGGCGGGCTCCCCCGCCGCAAGGCATGCCGCCGACATGGTGCTGCCCGGCTTCGACGCGCTGCCGGCGGCCGTCTCTGAGGGACGGCGGGTCGTGCACCACATCCGCAGGACCGCGGTGCTCTTTCTCTCCAAAACTTTCTACTCCTTCGCGTTGGCGGCGGTGCTGCTGATCCTTCCGTTTTCCTATCCGTTCGTGCCGATCCAGATGACGCTCGTCGGCGCGCTCGCGACCGGCATCCCGGGGCTCGCCCTCTCTCTGGAGCCGGAGGAAATGCCGATCCCGAAAGATTTTATGAGATCGGTGCTCCGATGGGCGGCCCTCGCGGGCGCAACGGTGTTTGCCGGTGTGCTCACGCTGCTGACGTTGGGCGCCTATTTCGGCATTCCAACCGCCGAAATTTCCACCGCCTGCGTCTACTACACGGCCTTCTCCGGTCTGATGGCGCTGCTGACGGCCTGCATGCCGCTCAATCTCAAGCGGGCCGTTCTCGTGTGCGCCATGTTCCTTCTGCTGGTCATCGCCGCCGCGCTGTTCCCGGAGTTTTTCCTCTTTACGGCGCTCGGCGGAAAAACAATTCTGATTTTGTGCTGCCTGCTGCCGCTGACGCTCGCGCAGGCGGTGATAAGGTGGTGCTCTTTACGGGAAATGAAGTGATGCGTTTCGCCGCGCCGGACGACGCGGCACAGATGCTGGCGGTCTACGCACCCTATGTGCGCAAAACGGTGATCTCCTTTGAATACGAGGTGCCTTCTCTGGAGGAATTCCGTGGGCGAGTGGAGAAATATACGAAACGGTACCCGTGGCTCGTCTGCGAGCGGGATGGGGAAATCCTCGGATATGCCTATGCTTCTTCGCTTTACACCCGTGCGGCCTACAACTGGATAGCGGAAACCTCGATCTACCTTCGGGAGGACTGCCGCGGAACCGGCATCGGCCAAAAGCTCTATGCCGCGCTGCTCGACTGCTTGGTGGCGATGAACTTCTATGTGGATTACGCGCGGATCTGCGCCTCCAATGAAGCGAGTATCCGCTTCCACGCAAAATTTGGGTTCCGGGAGGCGGGCCGCTGCAAAAATATCGGCTACAAGTTCGGCACATGGCAGGATATCGTCACGCTGGAGAAAGTGCTCCGCGAGCCGGAGATCCCGCCCCGGCCGATCCTGCCGATCGAAAGGCTCGGTTTCGACGGCGCACACCCCTACATAATCGAAAAAAACGATTGACCCGGATTGTTCCCTTCTGTTTCCGCCCCGCGCCCCTGCAGGCCCGGAAAGAACGCGGGGGGATCGTCTTTTGTTTGTCCATTCCGGCGCCCGCGCTCTTTTCGTACCCGGGAAAAACGCGGCAGGAAGGTTGTGGGCTTCCGGCGCGCGGCGGCCCGGACTCCGCTGCGTCTCCCTCAGGAAAAGATCACCGGACGTACATCGGAGAAACAAAAAATCTTTTTTGGGGGCGGCGTGCCTGCAGAGGAAGCCCTTTTCCGGACGTCGAGATACTCTTTTTGCGCGGCGCCCGCGCGGAGAAAACCGTGCGGAAGAACGCCGCGGCATCGGTTTGCTCCATAAAAAAACAGGCTTCTGATCGAAGTCTGTTTTTTTATGCCAATTTTTTTGGAAACCTGCAAAAAAAGCGTCTGATTTTTCCACTTTATTTAAGGTGCCCGGTGCGGGTCTCCCCAAGATATCCGTCGGGTGCCGAAAGAGCAAGTACCCTCTCAGGCGTGCGTGCAAAAGAAAACGCCCTCGCAGCCGTGAGGGCGTTTCGCACGCAGGCCCGGGACCCACGCGGTGACGTATGCATGTATTCCCTGTTGATGCGGATTTCCGGCTCAGGCCAGGCAGATGGCGTCCGGATTCCGTCCGACGGCGGCGCGGGCAGAAACAAAACGGCTCCCCACCATGTGAGGAGCCCGAATTGCACGCAGGCTGAGCCTGCTGGTGCCGCTGACCAGACTCGAACTGGTATGCCTTCAACGGGCAGCGGATTTTAAGTCCGCGGTGTCTGCCATTCCACCACAGCGGCGCGCGGGTATATTATAGCAAATCGGCTTTTCCTTGACAAGTATTTTTCTCGCCGTATGCGGGAAGAAATTCGCCCAAATCCCTCCGGAAACGCCCTCCTGCCCTCTTTATTTTAAAAAGAATTAATAATTTGCTGTAGTGACTTTACCTGTCTCGTGTGCTATAATCCATACTGTAGTAATATATTCCAAATTTAGGAGGTATGTAGTGTGAAACTCTTTAAAAATTTGGCTGCGCTGTGCCTCGCGGCGCTGATGGTCCTTGGCGCGGGCGGCTCGCTTCTGCCCGACCTCGGCACCGCTGTGACCGCAGAGGCCGCCACCAAGAGCAACTATGATTTTAGTATTTGGTTTGAGAGCGACAGCGATGAATTCGACGGCCCGGACATCGATACCGAAATCAAGTACTATGATGAAGACGACGACCTGCCGCTCGATGTACCGGACGTGGACGACATCTTCGACGACGACGACTACGACGGCTGGACCTTCCGGTACTGGTGGTGCGAAGAGACCGAAGAGAAAATTTATGCCGGCAACACCATCACCGACGTCGACGACGACAAGTACCACTTCTACGCCGTCTGGAGAGACGAAGATGAGGGCGACGGCGACTTTGAGATCACTTACAAGATCGGCGAAGCCGGCGACGCAGACAACGTCGTGAAATATTCCGACGGCGATTTCGTCGCGCCAAAAGTCAGCAAGATCTTTGACGAGGACGAATACGACGGCTGGGATTTCGACTGCTGGGAGATCACCAGAGGCGACAGCGATTATAAAGGCGAGACCTATGATGCCGGCGACACGATTCCCGAAGAGGCCTTCAACGATGACGACGAGATCACGCTGACCGCCCAGTGGGAAGAAAACGACGACGCCTGCACGGTCAAGTACTCCTCCGGCAACAGCAAGGCCACCGGAACGAACCCCACCACCCAGACCGTGGATTACGGTGATTCCGTCACCCTGCCGAGCAACCCCTACACCCTCAGCGGCTACACCTTTGCCGGCTGGGATGTGAACGGCACGGTCAAGAAGGCCGGCGATAAAATCACCGTCAAGGACGACCTGACGATCAAGGCCACCTGGACCGCCGTCGCCAACGTGACCCTTACTTACAGCCCCGGCAAAGGCACCGGCACGGCCTACACCAAGACCTACTCGGCCGGCACCACGATCAAACTGGAGGCCAACAGCTTCACCCGCGAGGGCTACACCTTCATCGGGTGGTGGATCGCCTCCGTCAGCAAGACGCTGGCCGCGGGCACTTCCGTGACCATCAACGGCAACGACTCCGCCACCGCGCAGTGGACCGCCATTGCCGCCCCCGAGCCGACCACGAGCGCGCCAGCCGCTTCCGAGCCCGCCACGAGCGCACCGGAACCCATTTCCGAGCCGGAATCCAGCGAGCCCGAAACGAGCTCCGAGCCGGAATCCAGCGAGCCTGAAGAAGAAAACGACGGCACTCTTTCCTATACGATTTCCGGCGAGACTCCGGTCTCCGGCATCTCCGCGGTGCTTGATGACGACATCGGCAACGCTCAGCTCTGGGTGACCGCCATCAACGGCAGCAATGCCGCCGACAACACCACCTCCGCGCTGATCGGAAACGGCGACGCCGTCGCCGCGTTCGACCTCTCTCTGCTGGTGGACGGCAGCACCTACAGCGAGCCCGTCTCCGGAACCATCTCCTTCGCCATGCAGGGCAGCATGGAGGTTCCTTCCTCCGCATACGGCGAGGCTTCCCTTGCGGTGTTTCACGTCACCACGATCGACAAATTCACCGGGGAGGGCTATTACCTCCCGGACGGCAAGAAAGCGCTCTATTTTGACAGCGAATCCGGCGAGGAGAGCGAAGCAAGCTTCTTCGGCTTTGAGACGGAAAACGGCGTCAGCCGCATCATCATCAAGGACAGCGCCGAAGCGCCGACCTCCTTCGCTTATCTCTCCGAGGCGGGCACCGTCGTAGAGGTCCGGCTGGTTCCCAATGCCAATGCCGAAACCCTCGACATCGACTTTACAAGCCTCTCTCCGTTCCTGATCGCCTGGCTCGAGATCAATGAATCGGCCGGCGGCGGGCTTCCGCTCTGGGTCTGGATCGTCATCGGCGGCGTTCTGGTCTTTGCCATCCTCATCGTGGCCCTGCTCGTAATCCGCGGCAAAAACGCCAAAGAGGAACAGAAAGCGGCCGAGCGCCTCACCCGCAGGGAACCCTATCCGGAAAAGGCCATGGCCAAGGAAGCTCCGGCCCCCGCTCCGCATTTCTACAACGACAACTTTGAACCGGCCTCCGATTTTGAGGCAAAGAAGGGATTCGACGTTGCCACCGCAGGGGACGACGACGAGAACTACACCAGCTGGAACAACTTTCTGAAAAAGGAATAATCTCTTCTCTGTAAAAAAACAAGCCTCCGGAACGATCCGGGGGCTTCGTTTTATCTCTTCGGATCGTGATGCGGTCCGTTGGCTTTATGGGAAATTACAAAATCGGAGGGATGTTTTTGTGAAAATCGTGCGCCGGTTTTTGGCCGTTCTGCTTGCGGCCATGCTGCTCTTCTCCACCGCGGCGACCGTTTTTGCCGACAACTGCACCGTCTACTATGAGGCGGGAAGCGCCGACCGGAACGAAAGCGTAACCAAAGTCTGCAAAAATGTTGACGAAGGCGACTACTATACCATTCTCCGCCCCGGCGCCGTCTTCGACGACTACGACGAATACGTCGACGACGGGTATGAATTCGACCACTGGGAGGATCAGAACGGCAAGGAATACCAGTCCGGCGATACCGTCCAGTACCGCCGTTTTGAGGACGGCACCCTTGAGCTGACCGCCGTCTGGGAAGACGACGAGGACGACGAGGACGACACCGTCACCTACGGCGTCACGTACAGCGCCGGCACCGCGGGTAAGAATTCCGATAAAAAAACCTATTCGGGCGATTTTGAAGCCGAGGAGCCGGATGCCGTCCTTGCGGACTTTGCAGAATACAAGGAAGACGACTACCGCTTCGTCTGTTGGATGGACAAAGTCGGGAATACCTTCGAGGAAGGCGATACGATCGACGTCAGCGAGGCGCCTTTCAATACGAGTTACAACATGACGCTGACCGCCGTCTGGATCCACGACGGCGACTATCAGGTGTACTTCCGCTCCGGCACGACGGAGGCGAAGGGAACCGACCCGGACAGCTTCTACGCAAAATACGACAAAACCTATACCCTGCCGGAGAACCCTTACACCTTCACGGGATTCGCCTTTGCGGGATGGAATGTCGACGGCACGGTCATGCAGCCCGGCGATAAGTATTCCGTCCGGGACGGCCTCGTCGTCAAAGCAACCTGGAAGGACGCCGGCGTCGAGCTGACCTATCTGCCCGGTGAAGGCCAGGGCGCCTCCTATAAAGAAACCTATCAGTCCGGCGAGACCATCACGCTCGCCGAAAACACCTTTACCAAGGCCGGCTTCACCTTCGCCGGATGGCTGATCGGCTCCGTAAATACCGTAATCCCGGAGGGCACTTCCGTGGTGATCGCAGGCAACGATACCGCCACCGCCCAGTGGGTAACGGAGACCGCCCCGGCGGAGACCTCCGCTCCGACGGAGGAATCCTCCTCCGAAGCCGTTTCGGAACCGGAATCCGAATCCGTCCCTGAGGAGATGGAGCCTGTCGCGGAACCGGAAGAGCCGAAGACGCTCTCCTACTCCATCTCCGGCAACACGCCGATTTCCGGCATCACCGTGGAGCTTGAGGGCGGCACCGAGGACATGGAGCTGCTGGTCAACCCGATCACGGAGGCCTCCTCCACCGACTCCACCACCGCATCCCTGCTGGAGAGCGGCGATGCGGCGGCCATCTTCGACCTCGCGCTCCAGACTTCCGGCTCCGGCTACACCGGAAAAACTTCCGGAACCGTTTCCTTCGAGATCAACGCCGACTTCGGAATCCCCGAGGCGCCGTACAAATCCGCCCGGATCGCCATCGCGCATGTGATGCAGCAGGACGCGTTTGAAGGAAGCGGATACTACAAGGTCGACGGTGGAAAAACGGTCTGGTACGACCTCGCCGACGGCAGCGCGCAGGAATCCGATGCGATCACCCTCGTAGAGACGCAGGGCATTTACCGCGCCGTGGTCGCCGACGCCTCCTCGGCTCCGGCGAGCTTTGCCTATCTCTCCGACGACTCCACGGTTGTGGAGGTTGCGTTCGCCTCCGGACCGAATGCCGATTCCTTTGCGATCGGCTTCACCAGCCTCTCCCCCTTCCTGATTCTCTGGGTCGAGCAGAACGGAAGCACCGGCTCCCTTTCCCCGCTCGTCTGGGTCGCCGTCGGCATCGGAATCACGGTGGCCGTCCTTGCGCTGGGCTTCCTGCTCTATCAGGCCGTAAAGAAAAGGGCCGTCCCCTCCGGAGCGGCGGCAGTCACGGGCTGCGGCTGCGAAGATACCGCCTCCGGGCCGGACTCCGGTGAAAAATCCGATCCTGCGCCTGCGGCCGATGCATCCGCGGAGCATCCCGATTGGGGCGAGTTCCGGCAGGAATAACCGCACGGGATCTCTCCCATAGGTGGGCATCCGTGTTGTTTTTCTCATGCTCATCGAATAAAACCAATAAAAAGGCGTGGTGCGGAAATTTCCGCATCACGCCTTTTTTCATCCGGCGACAAACCGGGTACAGGAACATGGGAACACGAAGACGCCGCATACAAAAGGACGGCCCTTCTCAAAAAGCGAAAAGCCGTCTCCGGTTTATGGCATCCGTTCTGATTAGAGTTTGGTCATCCAGAGGCCGTGGAGGTTGCAGTACTCGTAGACGGCGACCGGCTTGTCCTCCGCAAGAGCGAAGACGGCCTTGGGTTCGTCGCCGGGCTGCAGATATTTCTGCTGGAAGCCTTTTTCGGTTTCAAAGCAGATCCACTGAATGTAATGTTCCGGGATCATCGGGTGAGCGACCTCACCGACAGATACGGTATAGCGCCCGCATTTGGAGGTGACAACGGGCAGATGCTTTTCGACGACGGCGTCAATGGTGCCCGGTTTCAGCTCCTGCATGGGCTCACCGCAACAGATGGTGGGGACGGGAGTTTCGTGCAGCATGACGATAATCTTTCCGCAATGCGCACAGCGATAGAATTTCATAGCAGCATCTCCTTTATGTGTCAAAATCGGGTTTCTTTCTTCCCCGGATTGGGAAAAACAGTTATTCCGCGAAAACGCGGTTATTCTGCGCAGGCGCGGTATTTCGCGCAGACGCGGTTATTCCGCGCAGGCGACGTCGCCGATCGGTCCGATGATCGGCAGCGGGTCGATGCCGCGGCGGGTGTAGTAATCGGAAAGCGCGGCCTTGACGGCCTGCTCCGCAAGGACGGAGCAGTGAATCTTAACCGCGGGAAGCCCATCCAGCGCCTCGATGACCGCCTCATTGGTCAGTTTCAGGGCATCCTCGACCGGCTTGCCCTTGATCATCTCCGTTGCAATGGAGCTTGTCGCGATCGCGGCACCGCAGCCAAACGTCTTGAATTTTACGTCCTTGATGATGTCGTCCTCAATCTTGAGGTACATCTTCATAATATCGCCGCAGCGCGCGTTGCCGACTTCGCCGACGCCGTCGGCATCCGGAATCTCGCCGACATTGCGCGGATTGGTGAAATGATCGAATACTTTTTCGGAATATAACATGACTGAACTCCTCCGTGCTGCCGCAGCCGCGGCACTCTATCATAATTTTGAAATCTTTTACTTCATCATCCTGACCGCGGAAGTATCCCCGGACTGGATTTTTTCCCACAGCGGGCTCATGCCCCGCAGGCGCTCGACGATGCCCGGCAAAACCGCAAGGATCGCGTCGACGTCCTCCTCGGTGTTTTGGTCACCCAGCGTGATGCGCAGCGACCCGTGGGCGACCTCATGGGGAAGGCCAAGGGCCAGCAGCACATGGCTCGGATCAAGCGAACCGCTCGTGCAGGCGGAGCCGGAGGACGCGCAGATGCCGTAATGGTCGAGCCAGAGCAGCAGGCCCTCGCCCTCGATGCCCTCGATGGAGATGTTGACGTTGCCCGGAAGGCGCTTCTCCCGGTCGCCGTTGAGGCGCGTGCGGTCGATCTTCAGGATGTTGTCGATCAGCCGGTCGCGCAGGATCTTCGTCCTTGCGGCGCGCTCTTCGATATCCATCGTTGCAAGCTCCAGCGCCTTCGCAAGGCCCACGATGCCGGCGATATTTTCGGTGCCGGCGCGCTTGTTTTTCTCCTGGGCGCCGCCGTCGATCAGATTCGGCAGCGAGACGCCCTTGCGGATATACAAAAGGCCGATGCCCTTCATCGCGTGGATCTTGTGGCCGGAGAGGGAGAGCAGGTCGATGTTCTGCTCTTTGACGTCGATCGGGACATGCCCGACGGCCTGTACCGCATCGGTGTGGAACCAGATCTTCCGCTCGCGGCACAGGGCCCCGATCTCCGAAATCGGCTGGATGGTGCCGATCTCGTTGTTGGCGTACATGATGGAGACGATCCCCGTATCCGGACGGATCGCCGCCGCCACATCCTCCACACGGACGATGCCGTTCTCATACACCGGCAGATAGGTGACCTCAAAACCCTGTTTTTCCAACGCCATGCAGCTGTGCAGTACGGCGTGGTGCTCAAAGGCCGAGGTGATGATATGCTTTTTGCCCCGTTTGGCCATCGCCTGAGCCGCTCCCTTGAGCGCCCAGTTATCCGACTCGGAGCCGCCGGAGGTAAAATAGATCTCGTCCTCCCCGGCGCCCAGACACGCGGCACAGGTCTCCCGGGCGTGCTTTAAAGCCCAGCCCGCTTCCCTGCCTTTTTCATAAATCGTGGAGGCGTTGCCGTAGCCCTCCGTCAGCCAGGGAAGCATGGCGTCCAGCACTTCTTTGGTGATCGGGGTCGTCGCGGCGTTATCCACATATACCAATCTTTTTTCCGATTCCTTCATTCCTGATGTTCCTCGTTTTCTTAAAAAACTTCCAGGATTTTATACTATACTAATTTAGTAGGAATTGCAATACTTATCCATGAATTTTTTAAAAAAACTTTAAAAATACGGAAGAACTCCGAAAATCTTCTCCTGTGCGGCGGAAAACGAGCGGAATCTTTCGGCTAAACGGCGGCCTTTTTGGATTCCGCGACCGCAATCGCGTCGCAGCGCTCGTTCTCCGGGTGACCGGCGTGGCCTTTCACCCATTCGAAGCGGACCTCGTGGATGCCGATGAGCTCCAGCAGATGCGCCCAGAGATCCGGGTTGAGCGCCGGTTTGCCGTCGGATTTTTTCCAGCCCTTTGCCCGCCAGCCGGCCGCCCAGCCCTTGCCGATCCCGTTCGCAAGGTACTGGGAATCCGTAACCAGCAGCACGCGGCACGGCTCCTTCAACGCCTCCAGCGCGGCGATCGCGCCGGAGAGCTCCATCCGGTTGTTGGTGGTGAGCGCCTCGCCGCCGGAAAGAATTTTTTCTTGGCCTTTATAGACAAGAATCGCGCACCATCCGCCCGGCCCCGGGTTTCCGGAGCAGGCGCCGTCCGTATAAACCGTAACCTCTTTCATTCTGACAACCACCCGCCACAGAAAAATTGGCAAATTCTGATTCTATACTAATAGAAGAATCAGGAAATTGCAAGAAAATTTTATAGGAAAATTTCCCCGTTTATTTTTTGATTTTTCGTCCATACTGATTTTATCTGATTTAATACGGAGCGAATAATTTTTTTGCGTTCATAAAATAATATTGACAGATAAATTAAATTCATATATGATTAATTTAATGATTTTTGGACCGGAATTAATCGAAAAAGCTGATTTTTGCCCTTCGGAATCCCGAAAGGCCTGTTTTTGATGCCGAAAACAACAAAAAATTACATATTTTTTGATTTTATTTTTATTTTTCGAAAAAATCACGGAAAATGCCGAATGATACAAAAAAGGAACCTTTTATCGAAAAAGGAGGCAATTATTTGGACAATAAACAAAATCCGGGCGATCCGAACGCAAGAAACGCCGCCCGGGCAAAAATGCAGAAGTCAAACTTAGAAAAACTGGACCACGTGCTGGCAAACCTGCCGGAGAGCCAATACGAACATGAACACGAACCCGAAGCCGAGACCCCTCAGCGGCAAAAACAGAAACGCCGCGGCCGTCCCCCCAAAAATCAGAAACCGGTCTCTCCGGTAAAGGACGGCGCCCAGAAGGAAACCCCGGCGCCACAAAAACCTGATGCTCAAAACACAAATTCCGATATGCAGGGCGGAAGCTCTCATGCTCAAAAAGGAAATCCCGGTGCCCAGAAAGGAAATCCCCGCGCCCAGAACGGAAATTCCGGTGCCCAGAATGCAAATTCCGGCGCCCAGAATGGAAATTCCGGCACCCAGAACGGAAATCCCCATACCCAAAACAAAAACCGCCGTCCTCAGAACGGAGGCCATGGTGCACAGGGCGGGAATCCCGGCGCGCATGCAAAAAATGTGTCCCATGAGATCCCCGTCAACCGCGCTCCCATGGAATGGAAAAACAATTCTCCCGCAGGCTGGAATCAGAAAAAGCGCGGGCGTCCTTCCAAAAATACCAAACTTCCGCCGCTTAAGATCATTCCGCTCGGCGGACTCGGCGAGATCGGTAAAAACCTCACGGTTTTTGAATATGAAGAGGACATCGTGATCGTGGACTGCGGGCTTGCCTTCCCCGGCGACGAGATGCTGGGTGTCGACCTGGTCATCCCGGATTTCACCTATCTTGAAGAAAACCGTGACCGGATCCGCGGCCTCGTCATCACGCACGGCCATGAGGACCATATCGGGGGCATCCCCTATCTGCTCCAGAAACTGAACGTCCCGATCTACGCGACGCGCTTCACCATTGCGCTTATCGAAGGCAAGCTGGCGGAAAAGGGCCTGCTTAATAAAGCGGTCCTCAACGTTGTAAAGCCGCGCGATACCGTCACTCTGGGCTGCATGAACGTCGAGTTTATCCATGTCAACCACTCCATCCCGGATTCCTGCGCGCTGGCCCTGCACACGCCCGCCGGCATCGTCATCGAGACCGGAGACTTTAAAGTGGATTATACGCCCACCAACGACGAGATTATCGACCTTGCCCGCTTCGGCGAGCTCGGCAGCAAGGGCGTGCTGGCCCTGCTCTCCGATTCCACCAACGCGGAACGCCCCGGCTACACGCCGAGCGAGCGTACCGTCGGGGAATCCTTCGACCTGCTCTTCAAAAACGCCGGCGACCGCAGAATTTTGGTCGCCACGTTTTCTTCCAACGTCCACCGGGTGCAGCTCGCGATCGACTCCGCCGTCCGCTTCGGCAGAAAAGTAGCCGTCGTCGGCCGCAGCATGGAGCAGGTCACCGCCAAGGCGCTTGAGATGGGCTATCTGGACGCTCCGGAGGGGACCGTCGTCTCGCTGGATACGGTCTGCCGCCTGCCGGAAAACGAGGCGGTCATCATTACGACCGGAAGCCAGGGCGAGACGATGGCCGCCCTGACCAGAATGGCGATGGGCGACCACCGCAAGATCAACATCACCTCCCGTGACCTCGTCATTATCTCCGCCTACCCCATCCCCGGCAACGAAAAGGACGTCGGGCGGGTCGTCAACGAGCTGATGCGCCTCGGCGCGGAGGTCGTCTACGAGCGCTACAGCCAGATCCACGTCTCCGGGCACGCCTGCCAGGACGAGGAGAAGCTGATGCTGGCGCTGACCAAACCGCACTTTTTCATCCCCGTCCACGGCGAATATAAGCATCTGAAAAAGCATGCCGAACTCGCCCTCAGCATGGGCATGCTGCCGGAAAACGTCGTGATCCCGGAGATCGGGCGCGTGATTGAACTCAACGAGGCCGGCATCACCGCTGCCTCCACCGTATCCTCCGGGGCGATCCTGGTAGACGGGCTCGGAGTCGGCGACGTCGGCAGCGTCGTGCTGCGCGACAGAAAGCGTCTCGGCGAGGACGGCCTGATCATCGTCACCCTCACGCTCGACCACGACGGCGGCGATATTCTCGCCGGGCCGGACATTGTCTCCCGCGGTTTTGTGTATGTGCGGGAGGCGGAGGATATGCTCGAGGCAACGAAACAGATCGTGCGCAAGACCGTCGAGGCCAGCATCTCCGACAACAAGCGCGACTGGCAGAACCTTAAAACCAAAATCAAGGACGCGGTCGGAAGCTATCTTTTTGGGCTTACGAAGCGCTCCCCGATGGTGCTGCCGATCATCGAGGAGATCTCAAAGTCCGCGGTATAAAAAACAGCTACAAAAATTCGGGAAGCGGATCCGCGCTTCCCGTTTTTTTATTTGGCGAAATTTCATTTTTCGCAGCCGGCCGCGCGGGCGGCATCACAGAAAGCGCGGCCCGGTCCCCTGCGGCGTCTTCTGCGCGGGCATGCGCCCGGAGCCGATTGCAGGGATCTCGGAGACGGCGGAAGAATCTTTCCGCCGTTCGCCGCATGCCGGCCGCGGGATTCCGGACAGGCAAAACGCATTCGCGCTTTTGATGGAAAAAGCTTCGGCCGACGGCGGCACCCGCGGAGGGGAACGCTTCTGCCTTTTTTGGTACCGGATCCTCCTCCTGTTGGGGAAAATGCCCGCATTTATCGTGCCCCGAATGGGGCCGCGGCTATTGTAATCATTTTTTTCTTCTGATATAATAATTAAATACACAGACAAAATTCTTCGAAAAGGGGGCGGCATTGTGAAAAAGAAGCTTGGCTTCATGGGCCCCGCGCTGCTGACGCTGTTCATTCTGGCGTGCAGTTCCACCATAGTGACGGCGTTTTATAATCTGACGGTCTTTGTGGTGGAAGCAACCCTCACGATCGTTGCCGGTACCTTTGTTGCGCTCCGGGTCTTCCGCTCGAGGGCCGAGGCACGTCTCTTTCTGGAATCGGTCGCGGCAAAACTCTCCGCACCCGAGCGGAATGCGCTGGAGGCGTTTCCGCTGCCGGTGCTGGTGACGGACCATAAAGGCGCGATCCTCTGGTTCAACCAGAATTTTCAGAAAAACATGCCCTGCGAAAAGGAACTTTTCGGCACGAATATCGGTATCCTCTCCCCGGTGCTGACCGAGGACTCCCCGTTCCTCGACAGCCGCATGGCCGCGGTCGGCGAACGGAACTACGAGGTCTTCCGCAGCGAGGACGAAAGTGCCGGGCTCATCTTCCACTATTTCATCGACCGTACCGAAGAGAAGCGCGTTGGGAAACTTTATAAAGATACGCACCCGGCGGTGCTCACGATCCTGATGGATAACCTTGAGGACCTCTTTGCCAACTGCAAGGAGAGCGAGCGCAGCCGGATCATGGGCGAAGTGGAGAGCATGTTTGAGGAGTTTGCCTCGGGCACGGTCTCGATGCTCAAAAAGACCGACGGCAACCGCTTCATCGCCGTGATGGAGGAACAGCACCTCGCCGGCCTGATCGCGGAGCGCTTCACCATTCTGGATAAGGCGCGGGCGATCACCACCTCCGACGGCCTGCCCGTGACGCTCTCGATCGGCGTCGGGCGCGGATATTCGACGCTGCCGGAACTGCAGGCTGCCTCGTCGCAGGCGCTGGAGATGTCCCTCGGAAGAGGCGGCGACCAGGCCACCGTGCGCGACCCCTCCGGCTACGAATTCTACGGCGGCTATGCAAAGGGCGTGGAGAAGCGCGCAAAGGTCAAGACCAGAATCGTCGCGGCCGCCATGGCCGATCTGATCAACTCGAGCGATAACGTCCTCGTCATGGGGCACCGCTTCGGCGACCTCGACTGCATAGGCGCGGCGATCGGCATGGCGGGTACCGTCAGCCTGATGGGCAAGCCGGTCCGCATCGTGCTCAACCGCAAGACCTGCCTCGCGATGCCGCTCGTGCACCGCTACGAAAAGAACGGCGACCTCACCCTCTTTATTTCTCCTGAAGAGGCGCTCGACAAGATCGGCCCCGACACGCTGCTGATCATCGTGGATACCCACGTCCGGCACATTCTTGAGTCTCCGGAGGTCTATTCCGCCTGCCGGAATGTCGTCGTCATCGACCACCACCGCCGCATGCTCGGGCACATCGACAACGCGGTGATCTTCTATCACGAACCCCACGCCTCCTCCGCCTGCGAAATGGTGACGGAGTTGCTGCAATATTTCCCGGATTCCTGCAGGCCCACCAAACCGGAGGCGGAGGCCCTGCTCGCCGGCATCATGCTCGATACCAAGAGCTTCACGATGCGGGCCGGTGCGAGATCTTTTGAGGCGGCCGCCTATCTCCGCCGCCAGGGCGCCGATACCGTGGCGGTCAAGCTGCTGTTCTCCGGCACGCTGGAGGAGTACCGGGAGCGCTCCGAGGTGGTCGCCGGCGCGGAGCTCTACCGTAACTGCGCCATTGCGATCGCAAAGCCCTACCCGGATGTTTCCCTCGTCGCCCCGCAGGCCGCCGACGAGCTGCTGACGATCGAAGGCGCCAACGCCTCGTTCGTTCTGTTCCCGGTGGACGGAGGAACTTCGATCTCCGGGCGCTCCCTCGGCGCGATGAACGTACAGGTGATTCTGGAGGCGCTGGGCGGCGGCGGGCATCTGACCATGGCCGGCGCGCAGATGAAGGATATTCTGCCGGAGGAGGCGCTCTCCGCGCTGTACCAGTCCATCGACGAGTACTATGACAACGCCGCCGGCCACACGGATGCCGTGAGCGCCGAAGCCGCGGCTGCACCCGACGGAGCGCCGCAAAAGGAATGATCATTTGGGCGCCGATTAAACCCGTTTCCGTTTCGGCCGTCCGATAGCGGAAAGGCCCGCCGCGCCGCTTCCCGACGGGAGGCGGACCCTGCGGCGGCAAAAAGGATTTTCTCTGAAAGGAGCGAGTATCCATGAAAGTGATCTTTATCGAGGACGTCAAGGGCTCCGGCAAAAAGGGGGAGCTGCTCAACGTATCCGACGGGTACGCCCGCAACTATCTGATCCCCAAGAAGCTGGTCATCGAGGCGACGCCGCAGGCCACGGCGGAACTTAAGGCCAAGGAGGACGCCGCCGCCCGGAAGATCGAGCTGGAAAAGCAGAAGGCACGGGAGATGGCCGCACAAATTAACGAGAAGACGGTCCGCAGGGTGGAGCGCGCCGGAGCCGGCGGAAAGCTCTTCGGCTCCGTCACCGCCGCGGAAGTCGCCGCCGCGCTCAAGGAGCAGTACGGCGTCGAGGTCGACCGCAGAAAAATCGTATTGGAAAGCGAGATCAAGGCGTTTGGCACCTATACGGCCGAGGTGAAGCTCGGTTACGGCATCAGCGCCAGCGTCTATGTTTTGGTCGTGGAAAGCTGAAACTCCCATCTGAATGAGATTGAGGTGAGCTGCTATGGAGAAGGATTCTTCCTACCTCCTCGGGATGGAAATGCCGTACAGCCTTGAGGCGGAGCAAAGCGTCCTCGGGGCCGTACTGGTGGAACCGAGCTGCCTGCCGGAGCTGATCGACAAGCTGAAGCCGGAGAGTTTTTACCGGCCGCAGCACCGGGCGATCTTCACCATCATGATCCGGATGTTTACCTCCGGGGAACCGGTCGACTTCATCACGCTGCTCGAGGCGGCCAAGGAGGATGAGGTCTTTCAGAACGAGCAGGACGCAAAGGTCTATTTTTCTCACCTGACCGACATCGTGCCCTCCGTGCGGAACCTCGGTGCCTACATCGATATCCTGCTCGACAAACAGCTCCTGCGCAGCCTGATCGCTACAGCCGGAGGAATCCTTGAAGAGGCAAAGGAGAGCGGCTGCGAGGGCAAAGTTCTTTTGGATTCCGCCGAGCAGAACATCTACGACATCCGGCAGGGGCGCGAGGCCAAGGGCCTTGTGCTGATACGGGACGCCATTTATGAGACCTATGACCGCTTACAGAAGCTCTCCGGCCCCGACCGGGACAAATACGCCGGCCTCCGGACCGGGTACGCCGCCCTTGACGCCATCATCAACGGCTTCAACCGCACGGATCTGATCCTTCTGGCGGCGCGCCCCGGCATGGGCAAGACGAGCTTCGCGCTCAACATCGCCGCCAACGTCGCGCTCAAGCAAAAAAAGAAGGTCGCCGTCTTCTCCCTTGAAATGTCGAAGGAGCAGATCACTTCGCGGATGCTCTCCTCCGAGGCGAGGGTCGAGAGCCGGCTGCTCCGCACCGGGGAACTCGGCCAGAGCGACTGGATGCGCCTCGCGGAATCGGCACAGATTCTCTCCGCGGCGCCGATCCTCATCGACGACACGGCCGGCGTCACGGTGCCGGAGATCAAGGCAAGGCTCCGGCGGGTGCGCGATCTCGACCTCGTCATCGTCGACTACCTGCAGCTGATGTCCTCCGGCAGAAGGACGGACAACCGCGTGCAGGAGGTCTCCGAGATGACGAGGAACCTCAAGCTGATGGCCAAGGAACTGAACGTGCCCGTGATGGTGCTCTCCCAGCTCTCGCGCGCGACGGAATCGCGCTCCGAGCACCGGCCGATGCTCTCCGACCTCCGAGAATCCGGCTCGATCGAGCAGGACGCGGACCTCGTCATGTTCCTTTACCGGGAATCCTACTACGCCACACAGGAGGGCAAGCCCGCGCCGGAGGAGGATATCTCGGAATGCATGGTGGAGAAAAACCGCCACGGCGAGACCGGCACCGTCAAGCTCCGCTGGGACGGACAGTTTACGAGATTTTACTCGCTGGAGCTGTTTAAATCCGAAAACGGCTGAGTGCCGCCGGAAACCATCCGGGCACTCCCCTTTCTCCGTCGGCCCCGGAGTACGGCGGCCGTGGGAGAGAAATATTTTTGAAAATGCGGCTCCGGATTTTTGTGCCCCGCGGGTGCGGAGTTTTTCCGGGGATTCCGGAAGCGCCGGCTTGGGGAAAGACGGGGGTTCCGGAAATTCCGGGATTTGCGGCACGGCGGACAGACGCGGCGGCCCTTTCGGAAGAGCGAGACGATCATTTTTGATAAGAAAGGACGGTATGGCATGGAGCCTGAAACCGGCACCCGGTTCCCGAAACTGACCCTTGACAGGATGAAAGAAACCATCTCCAAATACGGGATGCTGCAGCCCGGCGAAAAGGTGCTGGTCGGCATCTCCGGTGGCTGCGACTCCTCCGTGCTGCTACATCTGATGAGCTTTTTGGCGACGCAGTGGGGCCTCACGCTCGAAGCCGCCCATGTCAACCACAACCTCCGTGGCCCCGAGAGCCTGCGGGACGAGCGCTTCGTGCGGTCGATGTGCCGGGAATACGGCGTAAAGCTGCATGTTCTGAACGCAAACGTCCACGCCTACGCCGAGGAACACCGCCTCGGCGAGGAGGAGGCCGGCCGGGAGCTGCGCTATCAATATTTTGAGCACTGCGCCAAACGCATGGGAAAGGGCACAAAAATTGCCACCGCGCACACCCTTTCGGACTGCGTCGAGACGTTCCTTTTCAACATGGCGCGGGGTACCGGGCTTACGGGCCTGTGCGGAATCCCGCCGGTCCGGGGCGACATCATCCGGCCGCTGATCGAGACGGCGCGGAACCAGATCGAAGAGTTCTGCGCGGATCAGGGCATCCCATATATCACCGACAGCACCAATCTGACGGACGAATATTCCCGCAACCGCATCCGCCACAGCGCCGTCCCCACCCTGCTGGAGATCAATCCCTCTTTTGAGCGGGCCTTCCTGCGCATGACGGAGCAGCTTCGGCAGGACCGGGATTTTCTCGACGACCTCTCCGACGAACTGCTCGATACCGCCGAGATCCCGACCGGCTTCGACGGCGAGACGCTGGCTCTTGCGGAGCCGGCGCTCAAAACCCGCGCGGCCGCCAAAATGCTCCGGCGCTTCGGCTTCCCCTGCGACTACGAGCGTATCGTCTGGATCGCGGATCGCTTCGGGAAAGAGGACTTCAAACTGGAGCTCGCAAAGGACGCCTACTTCGTCCAGAAAGGCGGGCTCGTCTGCCGGGAGGACAAACGCCCCGCCGAGGCGATCGCGGAATCGCCGTTTTCGGAGGGGATCGTCGAGCTTCTTCCGGGAAAATTTGCCGAATGCCACATTTTGGGCGCTTTCCACTTTAAAAATTCACACGAATTTCATCAATATGTTTTGAAAAATGCATTTGATTATGATAAAATTCATGGCGTCGCAGTCATCCGCTCGCGGAAAGAGGGCGACCAGATCAACCTCACCGGCTGCACCAAGACACTGAAAAAGCTCTTCAATGAGGCGAAAGTTCCGGTTCATCTGCGCAAAACCGTCGCCGTAATTGCGGACGACGACGGCGTTCTCTGGATCGAAGGCTTCGGCACCGACCGGCGCGCCAAAGTCACGGAGGAAACCGAAACGGTCGCGGTCATAAAAACCTCGCGCTGCTGACGCGGATATGTGTCACCGCGCGGAAAAAACGAAAACAATTGGGGGATGTTGTGGAAATGAAAGAATGCATGAAAGACGATATCGAGGAGATCCTTCTTCCCGAGCAGGAGCTGGCCAAGGCGGTCAAGAAACTCGGCCGTCAGATCAGCTCGGACTATGAGGGCAAAAACCTGATTATGGTAGGCGTGCTCAAGGGCTCCGTCATTTTTATGGCGGATCTGCTGCGTGCCATCACGATCCCGGTTTCGATCGACTTCATGTCCGTCTCCAGCTACGGCTCGGGTGTCAAAACCAGCGGCGTCGTCAAAATTATCAAGGACCTCGATCATGATCTCTCGGGGTACGACGTCCTGATCGTGGAGGATATCCTCGACAGCGGGCTCACGCTTTCCTATCTGACCAACGTCATCCGGCAGCGCAACGTCAAAAGCATCCGGGTCGCCACCCTGCTCGACAAACCGGACCGCCGCCAGGTAAACATCAAGCCGGATTACAGCTGCTTCGTCGTACCGGACAAATACGTGGTCGGCTACGGCATGGACTACAACCAGAGATATCGCAACCTGCCCTACGTCGGTGTTCTGAGACCGGAAGTCTACATGAAAAAAGAAAAATAATTTATCGGAGTTGATTCCTTGAGCAACAAGTGGAAAGGCATTATTTCCTACGCGTCCATCGGGCTTGCCGTCATTTTGGCGACCGTGCTGTTTTCCAACATGAAAACGCCCGAGGTCACACCCTTAAAGTATTACGAAATACTTAACTACTTCGACAGCGGAAACGTCGCAAGCTACACGCTCGACCTCGGCACCGGCGAGATGACCATGAAGCCGGCGGACTCCAAAGACGAAATCACGTACACCGTGCCGAACGTCAGCGTCTTTCTCGACGACATCCGGAGCATCGAGGAGAGGCACCCGGAGTGGTCCGCCACAAAGATGCAGCAGGATTACCTGCCGGTGGACGAGACGCCGTGGTGGTTCTCGATCCTGCCCACGATGCTGCTCGTCGGAGCCATGGCCGTGTTCTGGATCTACATGATGCGGCAGGCAGGCGGCGGCAAGGTCATGAATTTTGCCAAGGCCAAATACAAGGTCACCGACGAATCCCGCAGGACCACATTCGCCGACGTCGCCGGCTGCGACGAGGAGAAGGAGGAGCTCCAGGAGATCGTCGAATTTCTGAAGAACCCTGAGCAATTCAACACTCTCGGCGCCCGGATTCCTAAGGGCGTGCTGCTGGTCGGCCAGCCCGGCACCGGCAAGACGCTGATGGCGAGAGCCGTCGCGGGAGAGGCCGGCGTGCCTTTCTTCTCGATCTCCGGCTCGGATTTCGTCGAGATGTTTGTGGGCGTCGGCGCCTCGCGTGTCCGCGACCTGTTCGATCAGGCCAAGAAGAACGCCCCCTCCATCGTCTTTATCGATGAAATCGACGCCGTGGGCCGGCACAGAGGCGCGGGCCTCGGCGGCGGCCACGACGAGCGCGAGCAGACGCTCAACCAGCTGCTCGTCGAGATGGACGGCTTCGGCTCCAACACCGGCATCATCGTGATCGCGGCGACCAACCGCGCGGACATCCTTGATCCCGCGCTGCTGCGTCCGGGCCGTTTTGACCGCCAGGTCACCGTCGGTTTGCCGGACGTCATCGGCCGGGAAGCCATCCTAAAAATTCATACCCGCAACAAGCCGATCGGTCCCGACGTGGATCTTGCCGTCATCGCAAAATCCACGGTGGGCTTCACCGGCGCCGACCTTGAGAACCTCGCCAACGAGGCCGCCCTCCTCGCCGCCCGCCGCGGAAAGAAAGCCATCACCATGGCGGAGATCGGGGACGCCACCATCAAAGTGGTCGCCGGTCCGGAAAAGCGCTCCCACAAGGTCAGCGAAAAGGATAAGCGCCTCACCGCCTACCACGAGGCAGGCCATGCGGTCGTCACCTATTTCTGCGCGACGCAGGATGCCGTGCATGAGATCTCCATCGTGCCGCGCGGCTACGCGGGCGGCTATACCATGAGCCTGCCCTCCGAGGACCGCAACTATATCACCCGCCGCTTTATGGAGGAGGAGCTCTGCACCCTGCTCGGCGGCCGCGTCGCGGAACAGATCGTCTTCGGCGATATCTCCACCGGCGCCTCCAACGACATCGAGCGTGCCACCACCCTCGCACGGAATATGGTCATGCGCTACGGCTTCAGCGAAAAGCTCGGTCCGATGGTCTACGGCTCCGACGAGAATGAGATCTTCCTCGGCCGCGACCTCTCGCAGGGCCGCCACTACTCCGACGAGGTCGCCTCCGATATTGACGCGGAGATCCGCAGCTTCATCGACAATGCCTACGATCAGGCAAAAGCCATCCTCGAGAAGCACCGGGACAAGCTTGAGAATACCGCAAACCTGCTGATGGAAAGAGAAAAGATCAGCGGCGACGTGTTCAAGGCCATCATGGACGGCCAGCCGCTTCCGGAGGAACCGAAACCGGATGCCGCGCCCGACGCTGAAGGGACTCCTTCCATCTCCGAACCGGAAGAGGAAGCTCCGAAGACGACGGATTCCGGAGAAGATGCCCCGGCCGGTACGGACGTTCCTGCGGAGGAGCCGCCGGCCCCGGAGACAAAGCCTGAAAACTGAATCACAGATACGAAGAACCGGACAGGCAAACCCGCCTGCCCGGTTCTTTTTTTGCCCAAAAATTAAAAACAGATCCTCCGCGGAAGTCGGATTTCCGAAACGGAACAAAACCCGGAGCCGAACCCTCGAACAGTGATGATCCGTCAACGAAACCGGACCGGCAAACCCGCCTGCCCGGTTCTTTTCTGGCCGGAGGGGCCAAAACAGATCTTATGCGGGAGTTGAAATCCCAAAATGGCAGGAGACTCGGAGCCAAGCGCCGACCGCAGTGCGCCCGCACGGGGTTATGGAATCCTCATCAGAAACAAGCGTTTCGGAGGCGTAGGATCATGGGCGAAAGGAACGGATGATCCTACCTTTCTCTGGGCAAAACCGCCGGTTTCAGACGTCGATCGAGCGGCAGGGCGTTTTCGCCTTTGAAGCGGCGACGATCCGCAGCTCCTCAAGCGGCACGCCGGCGCAGTACTGCTCAAACTCCGGTGCAAGATCCCGCAGACGGAGCTGCGCCGTGGACGGACTGACGGAAAATTCCTTCGCAATCAGGCGGAAGGCACGTCCCTCATCCGCAAGCAAAATAGAACGTATGTTCTTTACAAAAGGAAGAAAGCTGCGGTACGGCATCAGGAGCTCCGCCGCGCCCTGATTCGCCTGCCACTCCAAGGCGCCGGTGTCTCCTTCCGAAAGGCCGGTATTTCCGCAGAAAAACTGCCTCCCGCCGTGCAGAAGGTAGTGGATCAGCTCGTGCGCGACCGTAAACCGGCGGCTCTCCGGGCTGCCGGCGGCGTTGAGCACGATCTCGGAGTGATAGTCGCCCCGCATCAGAAAGCCGGAGAGGCGCCGGGATTCGAACGCATAGCAGGAGACTGTGATGCCCAGACGCCGCGCCAGCTGATAGGGGTCCGCCGGGCCGCCGACAGAAAGGGCCGCCCGCCGCTCATCTACAAGGCGGTATAGCTCCGCTTTCTCCATAAAACTCAACGGACATCCTCCTTTTTAAAGCGGCTCGCGATATCGAGCAGAAGCTCCATGTCGCTCTCGGTCAGATTCAGCTCCTTCGCGCCCTTTAAAAAATGGAAATAGATATCCGGAAGTTCCTCGCCGGCCATCACCCGGCACTTGCTGTTGCCGAGCAGATAGTCCGCCGAGACTCCAAAATACTGCGCCGCCCGGAGAAGCTTCTCTCCCGACGGAATGCTCTTATCCCATTTCATCACGGAATTTTTCGAAAATCCGCATTCCCGTTCCATTTTTGCAAGAGAAACGCCCTTTTCTGCCGCAAGAATTTTAATCCTTTCCAGTAACTCCATTTTGATTTGTCCGCCCTCCGGTGAAAATATTCGTTGTGACAATTTTGGTATATCAGGAATATTTTCTTATTTTTCTGTTGACTGAAGAATTTTTTCTTGATATTCTATACTTGCTAACCGGAAATTTGAAGTATTTGGTTGTTCTATGCCTCTATTTTAGAATTTTTTCTTCACATAGTCAAGAGCTGGGAGGTAAAAATTTTGGAAAAAATAATCCGAATAATTTTAGCACAAGGCGACGGACCCCTGATCCCGGAAGAAAAGCGGGACCCTGTTGTACGCGATTTTCCAGCGGAAGAAGAAGGAATTCCTGCAGAATCGGCAATAGAACATATGTTCTATTGCCGCAATTATGGGGGCGAAAGACGTGAGCAAACGCGGACCGACGGCATCCGTCGTTCTGGAGAACACCCATCCTCACAAGGTGAACGACATGGGTAAACGCAGACCGACGGAAAAGACGATTTTGGCGGAGATCGCGAAGATGGCATTTTCCCCGCCGGAAGCGGAGGGCGGCCTCAAGGCATCCGAAAAGATGAAGGCGCTGGAGCTGCTCTGCAAGTGCCTCGGGATCGGCGATAAGGAGGATGAGGCCGGAGACGACGGTTTCCGGCTTGAGGTTCGGATCCGGGAGGGCGACCATGAAAAGCCTTGAACTCTCGCTGACCGAAAAGCAGATGCGGTTTTTGAAGGCGGAGGCGGACGAGGTGCTCTTCGGCGGGGCGGCCGGCGGCGGAAAGAGCTGGGGTCAGCTCGCGGATGCGCTGGTCTACGCCCTGCAGCACCCAAAAAGCAAGCAGCTGGTCCTGCGCCGGACCTATCCCGAGCTCGAAAAGTCACTGATCCGGGTTTCGCTGGAGCTCTATCCTCAGGAGGTTTACCGGTACAACGCCGCGAAACACGTCGGCAGATTCCGAAACGGCTCGCTTGTGGATTTCGGCTACTGCGACAACGAAAACGACGTCTACCGCTACCAGTCCTCCGAATACGACGTGATCCGCTTCGACGAGCTGACGCATTTCACAGAAGGGATGTACCTCTACCTGATCTCGCGGCTCCGGGGCGCCAACGACTTCCCGAAATCGGTCCGTTCCAGTGCGAATCCGGGCGGCATCGGACACCACTGGGTCAAGGCGCGCTTTCTCGACATCGGCGAGCCGGACGTCGTTCACGACTGCGGCGCCGGGACACGGCTCTTTATCCCGGCCGGGGCGAAGGACAACGGCTTTTTGATGGAGAAGGACCCCGGCTACCTCAGGCGGCTCAGGAACCTGCCGGAGAAGGAGCAGCGCGCCCTTCTCTATGGGGACTGGGATGTCTACGAGGGGCAGTATTTCACCGAATGGCGGCGGGATCTGCACGTCTGCCGACCCTTCCCGATTCCGGCGGAGTGGCGGCGCTACTTCACGATGGACTATGGCCTCGACATGCTGGCCGGCTACTGGATTGCGATGGCGCCGGAGGGGCGCGCCTACGTCTACCGCGAGGTCTACCAGAGCGGCCTCATCATCAGCCGGGCCGCGGAGCTGATCCTGCAAAACACCAAAGAGCCGGTCTACTGCTCGACGGCGCCGCCCGATATGTGGAACCGCCGGCAGGAGACCGGCAAGAGTGTGGCGGAGCTCTTCGCCGAGCGCGGCATCCTGCTGACCAGAGCCGAGAACGGCCGCGCCGCCGGATGGCTCGCGCTGCGGGAATGGTTGCGGCCGGTGCCGGACGAACGCGGAGAACTCGCCCCGTCGCTGCAGGTCTTTCCCTGCTGCCGGAACCTGATCCGCGCGATGCCGGGGCTGCTGATCGACCCGAACGACCCGAACGACGTCGCGCCGGAGCCGCATGAGCTCACCCACGCACCCGACGCCATCCGCTACTTCATCGCCGGCAGGCCCTCCCCGGATCTGAAGCCGGCCTGGGACGATTATGAGGAGCAGGCCGACCTGCTTCTCCGTTATGGCAGCATGGAGTGAGCGCCGGGAATGAGGGAAACCGCGTACCGGAACCATCGGGACCGAAGCGTATGGCGTCTCTTGTGCAAAAGATGTGCCGAGGGCGGAGCTTCTTTTCTGCGAAGCAGCCTGCCGCCAAAAAACAACCGCACGCCAAAGCCGTGCGGATAAAAAGAAACAGACAGAAGAGGGACGGAAGATGAATTATCTTTATCAAACAGACGGCTGTCCCGGCCGGGATCCGGCCTATCTGCGCCGGAGACTCAAAAAGGCGCCCCTGCCGCGCGACCTCAAGCAGCTGACGCTTGCCGTGATCCGCGGTTACGAGACGAGAAAGCAGCGTTACCTGAGCACGGGGCTCTCCTTTGATGAGCACCTGATCCGCGCGGTGGAGCAGGCCATGCTCACGGTGGGCACCGACATCGCGGACGACCGGATCCGCGGCGAGCTTCGCCGGAAAGTGATCGACTCCCTGACGGAGGAGATTCCCTACTGCTACATGGGCGAGTGCTGGTGCGGCGAAAACAAATTCTATCAGTACCGGCGTGATTTCTGCCGGGAAGTGGCCTACAACCTCGGCGCGCTCAAACGCCCGGAGAAAAAATGATGCCGCCGGCAGGGCGGCAGCCAAACCCATTTCTCCGCGGCGGCTCGGCTTCTGCCGGGAAGTGGCCTGCAACCTTGGCGCGCGGAAACGCCTGAAGAATAGCGACGGTTGAAAGTTGTTGCGGCCGACAAGCCCGTGGAAAATACCCGGTTTTTGCTGCCCCGGCGTGATTTCTGCCGGGAGGTGGCCTGCAACCTTGACGTGCGGAAACGCCCGAAGAAGAATCGTCTTCCTTAAGGCTTTTGTGTGCGAAAAAAGTCCATCAGAACGCCCTGTTTCCGGGCGTTACCCTGATGCTGCCGGCGGGAGAGCTCCCCGGGGCGGTCCCAACCATCTGATTTTTTCGGCCGGCAGGGACGGCTCTCCCCGGAAAAGAAAGGAGGCGGTACACGACGGAAGCACTCTGTTTTGCGCTCGGTATGCTCTGCGGCATTCTGCTTTCGCGGCCGAAGGAAAAACCCGGACGGGAAGCTCCCGCGGAGGGCGGGACGCTCTCCCCGGAACTGCGCAGGCAGTACGAGGCACTCTTCGGCTACGACGGCTGCCCGAAACCGGAGGACTGAGTCCTCCCCTTCCGGGCGAAACACAACGAAGGAGATGGTGATTTGAACAACAGGATTGCGCCCGGTACGATCTGGGAGGAATACCTCCGTGCGGACGGCTACAACCGGGCGATCGGTCTCTACGACGATGTCCGGAAGAACGAGGACTTCTACATCGGGGACCAGTGGAAGGGCGTACATGCGCCGGACCTTGAAAAACCGGTGCTGAATTTTCTCAAGCGGGTGGTGGCGTACTTTATCTCCACCATCGTGTCCGACGATGTGGCCGTGTCCCTCACCCCGGCACGCCGCACCGACGACGGCGCGTTCACCGCGGATGTCCTGACCGGAGAGATCGACCGTGTGATCGAACACACGAAGGCCAAGACCCTCGCCCGCGACATGCTGCGCAACTGCGCGGTCGACGGCGACGGCTGCTTCTATTTTCACTTTCTGCCGAAAGGCGGCGCCGACGGCGAGATCCGACTGGAGAACCTCGACAACACGAAGGTGCTCTTCGGCAACCCCTACGACAAGGAGGTGCAGGATCAGCCCTACCTGCTGCTCGTCTGCCGCAGGAGCGCCGCGGAGGTCCGCGCCGAGGCAAGGGCCAACCGTTCCCCGGATTGGGAACAGATCGGCCCGGATACCCGCTCCCAGTACATGAACGAGGACGGCGACGCGGAAAACGACCTCTGCACGGAGCTCATCCGGCTCTGGAAGGAGAACGGCGCCGTGCATTTCTGCCGGACCACGCGGGACTGTTTCGTGCACGCACCCGCGGCGACCGGGCTGCGGCTCTACCCGGTGGCGTGGATGAACTGGGAGCCGGTGAAAAACAGCTACCACGGCAGGGCATCGCTGACCGGGCTTATCCCAAACCAAATCTTCGTCAACAAGCTCTGGGCGATGGCCATGGAACATCAGAAGCGCCTCGCCTTCCCAAAGCTCTTCTACGATATGACGAAGATCCGCGAGTGGACCAACAAGGTCGGGCAAGCCATCGGCGTGGCGGGCGACCCGAATACGGCGGTCGCCTCCTCCTTCCGCGCGGCGGATATGAGCAATCAGGTGCTGGAGCTCGTGGAACGGACCATCTCCTACTCGCGGGATTTCCTTGGCGCAAGCGATGCGGCGCTCGGGAACGTGCGGCCGGAGAATACCTCCGCCATCATCGCCGTTCAGGAGGCCGCCTCCGCCCCGCTGGAGCTGCAGCGGCTCTCCTACTACCAGTTCTGGGAGGACAGCGTGCGGATCCTGCTTGACCTGATGCGCTGCCGCTACGGCGAGCGGGAGATCATCTTTGACGCCGGAAACGGCCCGGCCGCGGTCTTCATGGATTTTGGAGCGGTCGATTACGACGGCCTCGGCCTCAAAGTCGACGTGGGCAAGGCGAGCTACTGGAGCGAGCTGCTTCAGGTGCAGACCGCGGACAACCTCTTCCGCAGCGGCGTGCTGACCGACGCGGTCTCCTACCTTGAAAGCGTGCCCGACAAATATATCCGCAACAAAAACAAGCTGATCGCCGAAATCCGGGAACGGCAGGCAGCCCGCGAAAGCGCGGAGTCTGCACCGGCCGCCCCGGAACCGGCCGTCTGACAGAAAAGGAGAATCCCCATGCTCTGCTCCGTCTGTAAAACCGCCATGCGGATCCGGCGCGTCCGCCCCGGCACCGACGCCGAAGGAGCCCCTTGCTCCACGGCGGAATACTGCTGCGTCAATCCGAAATGCCCCGCCGCGGGCAAATCCGTCGCCGTGGACCGGCCGCTTGAAAACGCCGACGGGAAAGGAGAAAAAAGCCATGCCTGAACAGGAAACCAAAATGACCGACGAGGAGATTTTCCCGGAGGAGGGCTTCCCCGTCGGTGGAAAGGAGCCTGAGCCCCCGAAGCCGGAGCAGAATCTCTCCGACGACGGGGATCTGCCGTGGCTCCGCTTCCTTGAGCGCTTTCCGAAATTCAAAAACGAGCCGCTGCCCGAGGGGCTGCAGGAGGCCGTCGAAAAAGGCGAAACCCCGACGGAGGCCTATCTCCGGCTCGAAAACGACCGCCTTGAGAAGAACCTCCGGCTGCTGCGCGTGGAGAAGATGCTCCGCGAGACCTCCATCGGCCCGGCGAAGAGCAGCTGCGCCGAGAGCCCGGTCGACGAATTCGCCGAGGGGCTGCTCTACGAGTGACGGCGGCACCCGGTTCCGCCCGGCCTATCCGAAAGATCTCATTCATATCGACAGGAGGATAAACTATGGCAGTAAATCTTGCGACCAAGTATGCGAAGGAGATCGCGAGCGCGTTCACGGTCAAATCCGTGGTCGACGGCACCACCAGCAAAGACTATGATTTCTCCGGCGTCAAGACGCTCAACGTCTATACCCCGGTCACCCAGGCCCTCAACAACTACCAGCGCACCGGCACCAACCGATACGGCGCGCCGACCGAACTGCAGGACACCTACCAGGAGCTGATGCTCAAAAAGGACCGCAGCTTTTCCATCACGATCGACAAGGGCAACAACACCGAGCAGGTCGGCAGCAAGGAGGCCTCCAAGATGCTGGCCATCGAGATGAACGAGCAGGCCGTGCCTGAAATGGACCAGTACGCCCTTGGCCGCTTCATCGACTACGCCGGAACGATCCAGGTCCTCTCCGCAGCGCCCGATTCCGACGACATTGCCGAAAAGATCTCCGCCGGCATGGTCGCGATGAGCAACAAAAACGTGCCCTCCGAAAACCGCTATATCTTCATCGGCTGGACCTGCTTCGGCGCACTGCGCCTCTCGAGCCAGTTCCTCGGTGTCGAGTCGCTCGGCAGACAGATCCTCGCAAAGGGTGCGCTCGGCACCTTTATGGGCGCCGAGGTCGTCGTCGTCCCCGACACCTACCTCAAAAAGGACAGCACCCAGTGCTACTTCCTGATCACCCAGAAAAACGCCGTCATCCAGCCGAAAAAGGTGCAGGACTACTTCGTCAAGGAGAATCCGGCCGGTATCAACGGCGCACTGCTCGAAGGTAGATTCATCTACGACGCCTTCGTGCTCGGCGCGCGGTGCGACGGTGTTTACGCGGCGGTCGCCTCCGGCGCGAAGCAGGCCGATCCGACGCTCAGCTACGACGCCACCGACAAGGAAGTGGATATCGCCTCCAGCGGCGCCGATTTCCTGTTCTACACGACCGACGGCTCCGACCCGAGATACTCTCCGAGCGCCGTTCAGGTGACCGGAGGCTCCGTCTCCGTACCCGTTTCCGCCTTTGCCGGCTCCACCGTCACGGTGAAGGCCGCCGCCTTCGACAACGCGCTCTTCACCTCCGGCGTCAAATCCATCACGCAAACGGTCGCGGCCTGACGCACGCAGTACGTCAAGGCGCGGCAGACCTCCGAAAAGAAGCCGGAAGCACAAAAAACGAAAAGGGGCGGCGGGATTTCCGCCGCCCCTCTCGGAAAGGAGAAAAATATGGCCATCAAAGTGGTCAATAACCCGGTCTCCTATGTGGATTCCACGGGTGGGACACATACCACCAACCCCACGACCGGCAAAGAAACCGTCGTGCACAGTTACTCCTACAACTCCAGAGACGAGCCGGCGAAGGCGACCTACGCTTACCAGCTTAAAAAATTCAACGAATGGCACCCGGAGACGGCGGCCGGGGACGGCACCGCGCTCGGTGCAAAAAAAACCTATCTGGAAAAGCAGGCCGCAAAGGAGGCCTCCGGAAAAAACTCCGGCGGCGCGGCGGAAACCTCTTCCCTTACGGTGGTCCGCTCCGGTGAAGAGGCCGACGATGCGGATTACCAGGAATACCTCGACCAGAAAACGCTTCTGGACGAGACTCTCGCCGCTTCTGAGAAGCGCCGCCGGGAGACCTACGAGCGGGAGAGCGGAGAGTCTTCCGAAGACGCCGCCGCGGATCTGCGCAGCGCCTACATCGCAAACCGGACTTCCCAGCGGCAGCTTCCGCAGGTCATGGCGGCAAAAGGATTTTCCGGCGGGGCGGTAAAAAGTGCTTTCCGCAGCACGGCGGCCGAATACTCCGCCGCCCGGCAGGCCGCCGCCGAGGAACGCGACCGGGAGCTTGCCTCTCTCCGGGAGGCGCTCACGCAGGGCCTTGAAAAGGACGCCGAGAGCTACACGAGCAGGCTTGCCACGCTCAAACGCCGCTACGCGGACGTGCTCTGAGCAAATGGGTGGGAGCACGACCGGGAGCGCCTCCCCACGGGAGTACCTCTCTCCGGGAGGCGCTCACACAGGGCCTTGAAAAGGACGCCGAGAGCTACACGAGCAGGCTTGCCACGCTCAAACGCCGCTACGCGGACGTGCTCTGAGCAAACGGGTGGGAGCACGACCGGGAGCGCCTCCCCACGGGAGTACCTCTCTCCGGGAGGCGCTCACGCAGGGCCTTGAAAAGGATGCCGAGAGCTACACGAGCAGGCTTGCGGCGCTCAAACGCCGCTACGCGGACGTGCTCTGAGCAAACGGGTGGGAGCACGACCGGGAGTGCCTCCCCACGGGAGTACCTCTCTCCGGGAGGCGCTCACGCAGGGCCTTGAAAAGGATGCCGAGAGCTACACGAGCAGGCTTGCCGCGCTCAAATGCCGCTACGCGGACGTGCTCTGAGACGAAAAACAAAAAAAGACGGGCGGGAAACCCATGCTCCATGTGGAACACGGTCCCCGCCCGCTTTTTTTGTTCAAAAACAGTGAAAAACGATCCCTGCGGCCGCAGGGCAAGAGGCGCGGCAAAAACAGATGCCCGCCGATACGCCCCGCGCATGGTTTTGCTCTCGGCTCTTCAGAGCCGGCAGGCGCCCGCGGCGAAAAGCACACCTTTCCAAAGACGTTTTTTCACTGCTCAGAGCTGATACAGCTCCTCCGGCTGAAGGATGCGGATGCCTGCCTCCTGGAGCGCGGCGGCGCCGGCCTCGTTGTTGTCGAGGCGGAGAATGACCTTGGCGCCGTCCTCCGTGCCGCCGATGAACGCATACATATATTCCACGCTGATCTGCTTCTCGGCGAGTACGGCGAGCGCCCGCACCATGCCGCCCGGCCGGTCGTCGACGCCGACCGCGAGCACATCCGTCAGGGAGACGGTGAGCCCCTTTTCCCGCAGCACGCGCCAGGCGGTATCCGGCTCCGCAACGATCAGGCGGAGGATGCCGTAATTCGTGGTATCCGCAAGGGAGAGCGCGCGGATATCGATACCCGCATCCGCCAGTGCGGAGGCAATTTCAACGAGATGACCCGGTTTGTTTTCCACAAAGACCGAAACCTGTTTGATCATGATTCTGCCGCCCCTTTCTTATCAGATGACCCGTTTGTCGATGACCCGTTTGGCTTTGCCGGTGCTGCGCTCGATGGATTTCGGCGGAACCAGCACCACTTTGGTGGAGACGCCGAGCGTGGATTCGATCGCGGCCCGGAGTTCCTTTTCTTTCTTCTGAATATCCTTGACCATATCGACGATCATATCCGGCAGGAATTCCACATGTACCTCAAGCGTGTCGAGGTTGTTGATCCGGTCGACATAGATCTCGTAGTTCGGGCTGACGCCGCTGCTTTCGAGCAGCACACTCTCGATCTGGCTCGGGAAGACGTTGACGCCGCGGATGATCAGCATATCGTCCGTGCGGCCCATCGGCTTCGCCATCCGGGCAAAGGTCCTGCCGCAGGCGCAGACGCCGCGCGAGAGGGAGGTGATATCCTTGGTGCGGTAGCGGATCAGCGGCAGCGCCTCCTTGGTGATGCAGGTGAAGACGAGTTCACCCTGCTCCCCGTCCGGAAGCACCTCTCCGGTATCGGGATCGATGACCTCGGCGATGAAGTGGTCCTCATTGACGTGCAGGCCGTCGTGCTCGGCGCACTCGAAGGAGACGCCGGGCCCCATGACCTCGGAGAGGCCGTAGATATCGAACGCCTCAAGCCCGAGCAGCTGCTCGATGCTCTTGCGCATGTTCTCCGACCACGGCTCCGCGCCGAAGATGCCGGATTTGAGATGGATCTCCTCCGGCGCGATGCCCATTTCGCGCATCGTCTCGCCCATATAGAGAGCGTAGGAAGGCGTGCAGCACAGGATCGTGGAGCCGAAATCCCGGATGATCTGGATCTGGCGGTTTGTGTTGCCGCTCGAGACCGGGATGACCGTCGCGCCGAGCTCCTTGGCGCCGTAATGCAGGCCGAGGCCGCCGGTGAAGAGGCCGTACCCGTAGGCGACATGGACGAAATCCTCTTTTGTCCCGCCGGCCGCGGCAAGCGCTCTCGCGGTGAGGGTACCCCACATTTTCAAATCCTTCTCGGAATAGCCGACGACCGTCTGCTTGCCGGTGGTGCCGCTCGAGGCATGGATCTCGCGGAGTTCCTCCGTAGGCACGGCGAAGAGGCCGTAGGGGTAGTTGTCTCGCAGATCCTGCTTATAGGTGAACGGCAGCTTCCGAACATCCTCCGCAGTATGGATATCTTCGGGAGTGATGCCCATTTCGTCCAGTTTGCGGCGGTAGAACGGCACGTTTTCGTAGACGCGCTTTACGGTATTATGGAGACGCTCGCCCTGAATGGCGGCGAGTTCGTCCCGGGATGCGGTTTCAACTTGACATAATATATGTTTCATCGGTTTTCACCTTTTCACTTTCTCTTCCAAGGCGGAAGGCTTTCAGATTGAGTTCCCGGAATTTTTCCGGGACGACAGCTTCGATGGAGGCTTCCCATTCCTCCGCCGTAAATCGAAACTGCCTCGAAAGCGCTCCGATCAGCACCACATTTGCAGCCTTGGCAGAGCCGGCCTTCTCGGCCAGCCTGACGGAATCCACGATTATCAGCTCGACGCCGAGGGAGCGGATCGTCTCAAAGATCCGCTCCGGGTAGGAAGCTGCCCCGGTGATCACCGGCATCGGATCGATGCGCTGATCCGCCGCAATCAGGGTGCCGCCCTTTTTGAGATACGGCAGCCACCTGGCGGCTTCGCACCGCTCGAACGCAAGAATATAATCGGCACAGCCCTCCTCGATGGTGGGAGAGGCGACCGCGTCGCCGAATTTGACGTAGGTGACGACGGAGCCGCCGCGCTGGCTCATGCCGTGCACTTCGGAAATTTTGACATCGCAGCCCTGTTTCATCAACAGGTCGCCGAGAATACGGCTCGCAAGCAGCGTTCCCTGCCCGCCGACGCCCACGATCATGATATTCGTATCCGCCATGTCAAATTTCCTCCTTCCCGGTCGTTTCCATCGCGCCGAAGGGGCACATCTGCGCGCAGAGCCCGCAGCCGACACAGAGCGTATCGTCGACGGCCGCCTTGCCGTTTTCGAGATGGATAGCCGGGCAGCCGATCTGGAAGCAGCGTTTGCAGCTCCGGCAGACATCGGCCTTCACCCGGAAGGGCAGGCCCTTTTTGACGCCCTTGAGCAGCGCGCAGGGTCTGCGGCTGACGACGACGGAGGGCTCCTCCGCCGCGATCTCCTCCCGGACGGCCTCCTCGGTCGCGGCGAGATCATACGGGTCGACGACGCGGATCCTTTTGACGCCGCAGGCTTCGCAGAGCGCCTCGATCGAGACCTCCGGGGTCGGCTCCATCTTGAGCGTGTAGCCGGTGGTCGGGTTCTGCTGGTGGCCGGTCATGCCGGTGATGCGGTTGTCGAGCACAATCAGCGTCGACGTGCCCTTATTGTAGCACAGGTCGATCAGGCCCGTGATGCCGGAATGGATGAACGTCGAGTCGCCGATCACGGCGACGGATTTCGCGGCGTTCTCCGGGCGTACTTTATTGAAGCCGTGCATCGCGGAGACCGAGGCGCCCATGCAGATCGTCGTATCCATCGCGGAGAGCGGCGCGGAGGCTCCGAGCGTGTAGCAGCCGATATCGCCGAAAACGGTCAAATTCAGTTTATGGAGAACATAAAACAGCCCTCTGTGCGGGCAGCCCGGGCACATGACCGGCGGGCGGGGCGGGATCTTCTCCGGGTAGTCGAGATGCTCCGGCTTTTCGCCGAGAAGCTTCTCCCGGATCATTTCCGCCGTGTATTCGCCGCGGAGGGTAAAGAGCTCCTTGCCCTCGCACACGATGCTCATCGCGCGCACCTGCGTCTCGATGACCGGGTCGAGTTCCTCCACAACGACGAGGCGCCTGACCTTTGCCGCAAAGTCGCGGATCATCTGCTCCGGCAGCGGATTCACAAGCCCGAGTTTGAGCACGGAAGCGCGGTCCCCCAGCGCCTCTTTGACGAATTCATAGGCGATCCCTGCGGTAATAATCCCCAGTTCCTCTCCGTTCCATTCGATCCGGTTGAAGGGGCACGCCTCCGCATAGGCGGCGAGCTTCCTCATCCGTTCCTCGACGACGGCGTGGCGGGCCCTCGCGGGGCCGGGCATCATGACGTATTTCGTCATGTCTTTTTTATAAGGCCGGAGCTCCCGTTCCTCACGGTCAAAGAGCTCGACGGCGCTCTGGGAATGGGAGACGCGGGTGGAAAGCCGGAGCAGCACCGGCGTATCGTATTCCTCGGAGAGATCATATGCGGCCTTCGCAAAATCCCGGCACTCGCCGGAATCGGAGGGCTCGAGCATCGGCAATTTCGCGGCGACCGCGTAGTGGCGGGAATCCTGCTCATTCTGAGAGGAGTGCATGCCCTGGTCGTCCGCGACGGCGATCAGCAGGCCGCCGTTGACGCCGGTATAGGAGCTGGTAAACAGCGGATCCGCGGCGACGTTGAGCCCGACATGCTTCATGGCGGCGAAGCTCCTTGCGCCCGCGATCGAAGCGCCGAGCGCCGCCTCCACGGCCACCTTTTCATTCGGCGCCCATTCGGCGTACATCTCGTCATACGCGGCGGCATACTCGGTGATCTCGGTGCTGGGTGTGCCGGGATAACTGGAGATAAACTTTACGCCGGCTTCAAAGAGTCCACGGGCCACCGCCTCGTTGCCAAGCATCATTTTTCTCAAATTATCACGGCCTTTCCAGTCAATAATGAAGATTAAAGGTTATCGTACCACTTTGCCGCGCCGAGGTAAAGGGCATGGATAAAAATTCTGTGTTTTCTCCGAAAAACTCGCTTCCCGCGGACGGAAAGCCCTGCTTCCCGACGAAAATTGCCCCGCTTTCTTCCCGAGTGGGGAATTTTTTCTCATCTCCTGCTTTTTCTGTGGAACCTGTTCGGACAGTATTTACACTTTCTTCATTTATTTCGGAAAATGATGGTGTAAAATAGCAAAAGGACACATCGGAAAGGGGCTGGGCGGCGTTGTTCGGATACCTCAAGCCCTGCCGCCCGGAGCTCAAAATCCGGGAGGCGGAGACCTATAAGGCGGTCTACTGCGGCCTGTGCCATGAGCTGGGCCGGAGGTTCGGCCCGTTTGCGCGGCTGACGCTGAGCTACGACTTTGCGTTTCTGTCGCTGGTGGGCATGTCCGTTCAGGCGGAAGGCGAAGCCTGCTTCGGAAAATGCCGCTGCATAGCCCATCCGATACGAAAACAGGCCTGCTGCCTGCCGGGGGAGGTTCAGACCTTCTCCGCCGCCGCGGCCATGGTGCTTTTTTATTACAAGATCCACGACGACCTCGCAGACCGCGGCTTGCGGAAACGGCTTCTCGCCTTCCTGCTGCTGCCTTATGCGAAGTTTGTCCGGAAGCGCGCGCTTGCCGTCTGCGAACAGGCATCGGAAGTGGACGCAGCCGCCGCGAAGATGGTGGAGGCTCAGCAGAAGCTCGAGGCGGAGGGCTGCTCCTCCGTCGACCGCGCCGCGGAGCCGACCGCGGGATTTCTCTCCGCGGTGCTCGGTACGTTCCTCCCCGGGGATGGGACGCAGGCCGTCGTGCTCCGGCGCTTCGGCTACCTGCTCGGGCGGTACATCTACCTCTGCGACGCGCTGGACGACCTTGAGGACGACCGCAGGACCGGGAACTACAATCCCTTCCTCTGCGCCGAAGACAGCGAAGACGCCGCCGAGCACGCGAAGGGGTCGCTTTACCTGACCGTTGCCGAGGCCGGCGCGGCCTACGATCTGCTCGAAACCGGGCAGTTTGACGGCATTCTCGAAAATATCGTCTTTCTCGGCCTCAAAAACGAGGTTGAACGAATTTTGAAAAAGAAAGGAGAGGGCGGCAATGGGTGATCCTTATAAAATTCTGGGCGTATCCCCCACGGCGACGGACGACGAAGTCAAGCAAGCCTACCGCACGCTGGTCAAGAAATACCACCCGGATAAATACGCCGGCAGCCCCCTCCAGGACGTTGCGTCGGAGAAAATGAAGGAGATCAACGCCGCCTACGACGAGATCACCTCCATGCGGAAAAACGGCGGGAGCTCCGCCGGCGCCTCCGGTTCTTATTATGGGGAGTATGGAGGCTACAGCTCCGGCGGATACGCTTCCTCCGGAAGTTACGCCTCAGGAAACAGCCAGTTTGCCGATATCCGCCGGCTCATCATGCAGAACCGCCTCGCCGAGGCGGAGGAACTGCTGGACGGCGTGGCCCTGCCGCAGCGGGATGCCGAATG
>Ga0208826_1000397_pt1 | contig 46943 bp, 42 predicted proteins | sample AD_UKC115_MetaG_FD_184451 | JGI IMG/M metagenome (GOLD analysis project Ga0208826, IMG submission 184451) | Active sludge microbial communities of municipal wastewater-treating anaerobic digesters from Hong Kong - AD_UKC115_MetaG (SPAdes)... | ecosystem: Engineered > Bioreactor > Anaerobic >... | reverse complement strand
ACCGGGGCGCGCTGGCCGACCATGCGCAAGAGGTGGACGCGCTTCCGCACTACCTCCAGCGCCTGCAGGTGCTGGAGGAAGAAGCCCTGCCGCACAAGCGCCAGCGGTTTCAGGAATACCTCAACAACACCTCGCAGCAGGGCGTGGACACGCTGCTCAATGGCATCGCCGCGCAGGTGGCGGACATTGAAGAGCGCATTGCGCAACTCAACCAGACGCTGCAGCGCGTGGACTTTCAGCCCGGACGCTATTTGCAGCTGGAGCCGCGCGCCGTGGTCCACCAAAGCCTGCAAGAGCTGAACCGTGCCCAGGCCCAGCTGCGCACCGAAAGCCTGCGCGACGATGGCGGGCAAAGCCACTACCGCGCGCTGCGCGCCATCGTGGAGATTTTGCAAACCCACGCCAGCAACCGCCGCAGCAAGGCCGCGCAGGCCCTGCTGGACGCCCGCTACCGCCTGCAGTTTGCCGTGCTGGTGCTGGACCGGGCCAGTGGCCAGATGCTGGAGCGGCGCACCGGCTCGCAAGGCGGCAGCGGGGGCGAGAAGGAGATCATCGCCAGCTACGTGCTCACCGCCTCGCTGAGCTACGCGCTGTGCCCCGATGGCGCCAGCCGCCCGGTGTTCGGCACCATCGTGCTGGACGAGGCTTTCTCCAAAAGCTCGCAGGCCGTGGCCGCGCGCATCATCCAGGCGCTGCGCGAGTTTGGCTTGCACGCGTTGTTCGTCACGCCCAACAAGGAAGTGCGCCTGCTGCGCAACCACACCCGCAGCGCGGTGGTGGTGCACCGGCGCGGCGCGCAGGCCACGCTGGCGTCGCTGCGCTGGGAGGAGATTGATGCATTTCGCCGCAGCGCTCCAAGCACCCCCAGCACCCTAAGCGCCTCTACCGGCATCGAGGCATGAAGTCACCCCAGGATCTGGCCGCACGGCTGGCCCAACACTGGAACAGCGCCGATTGGCGCGAGCGGCAGCTGCTGGGCACGGCCACAGCATGGCCGCTGACCCTGCCCATCGGCCAGCCTGACACTGCCGTTTTTCTGAACGACGCCGCCGCGCTGCGCAGCCATTTGCAGCAATGGCGCGCCGTAGAACGGCAGGGCCTGGGCAGTGTGCAGTGGCACGAGCGGCGTTACCGGGGCAGCAGCGATGCCATCACCGTGCCCACGCACTGGCAACTGGCCAAACCCTCGCAGTGCGTGGCGGCCATCAATCACTTCAAGGTGCCGGGGCATGCGCAGGTGAAAAGCGACTACACCCGGCTCGGCGCCCTCATCGCGGCGGTAGAGCGCCCCGGCTTTCAGCGCCTGCTGGTGCGCCGCCTGGTGCAGTGGCGCGACACACCGGCCGAAGCCGTCATTGCCGCCGCACGCATGGCGCTGCAACTAGAGCCCGGTTGCGCCCAGGGCCGCCCGTTGCGCGCGCTGGCCTTGCAGGGCAATGACAGCAAGTTCTTCGAGCGCCACGCCAACCTGCTCACGGCCCTGCTGGACGACCGCTTCGACGGCGAGGCCAGCCGCCAGGGGCTGGTCGGCTTTCTGGGCGCGCTGCCGGAGGACGACCACTGGCTGCTCATCGCCCCGCTGGCCCCGGGCCTGCTGCCCTTTGCACGCCAGCGTGTGCGGGCCAGCGAGCTGCAAACGACACCGCTGCCCGCCCACCGCATCCTGCTGGTGGAGAACGAACGCTGCCTGCACCAGCTGCCGCTGCCCGTGGCGGACACCATCGCCGTGCTGGGCGCCGGGTTGAACCTGGGCTGGCTGGCGGCGCCCTGGCTACGCGGGCGTGCCGTCGCTTACTGGGGAGACCTGGACACCTGGGGCCTGCACATGCTGGCCAGCGCACGCAGCCACCTGCCACATTTGCAGGCGCTGCTGATGGATCGCACCACATTCGACACCCACCAGCACTTGGCCGTCACCGAGCCAGTGCATGCCAGTGCACCCGCCTGCCTGGCGCTGCAACCCGATGAGGCCTTACTCGATAGCTACTTGCGCACCCTGAAAAAAGGGCGGCTGGAGCAGGAATTTTTGCCTTCGGACATGGTGCAGCACGCCGTGTGTGCCTGGGTCGCAGCAGGTTCTTTGGCCGGTGCCGTTGCGGGAGAGGCGCAGGCCAACGACGCTCCACCGATCAGCCCAGCACCCACGCCGCCACCTGCGTGTAGCCACTGATGCCAAGCAGGATGTTGAGCGGGAACGTCAGCCCGAGCGACAGGCCCACGTAGAGCGACGGATTAGCCTCGGGGATGGCATAGCGCACTACGGCGGGCACGGCGATGTAGGAGGCGCTGGCGGCCAGCACCATGAGCAGCACGGTGTCGCCCAGCGGCAGGCCAGCCGCCTGCGCCAGCAGCAGCGCCAGGCCGGCATGCACGGGCGGCGCCAGCAGGCCGTAGGCGATGAGCAGGGGCGGCTGGCTGCGCAGGCCGGGCAGGTTGCGCGCGGCGCTCAGGCCCATGTCGAGCAGGAAGAAGGCCAGCATGCCCTTGAACAGATCGCCGGCAAACGGCTTCATGGCCTGCTGGCCCGCCTCGCCCGTGAGCAGGCCCACGGCCATGGCGCCGAGCAGCAGCAACTGGGCGCCGTCGGTGAAGGATTCGTGCAGCACTTTGGAGAGAGAAAAGCCCGCCCCTCCCTGCCCGCCGCCCAGTGCCAGGGTGCCGCCACCGCCGACCTGCACGGCTACGGGCGCGGCGGCCTGGCTGCGGCGCAGGGCGTTGGCCATGAGCACGGCCAGGATGATGGCGGGCGACTCCATCAGTGCCATGGCGGCGGCCATGTGGCCGCCGTAGGCGATGCCCTGGGCGTCGAGGTGGGCCGTGGCCGTGATGAAGGTGACAGCGCTGACCGAACCGTAGGTGGCAGCCACGGCCGCGGCATCAAAGCGCGGAATGAAACGGCTCAGCAGCAGGTAGCTGGCCACCGGCACGACCACGGCCAGCGCCACCGCCAGTCCCAGGCCCGTGGCCACCTGCGCCGTGAGGCCCGACTGCGCCAGCGCGAAGCCGCCCTTGAGCCCTAGCGCCATCAGCAGGTACAGCGACAGGAAACGCGAGATGGGCGCCGGAATTTCGAGGTTGGATTTGATGAGTCCGGCAAAGACGCCGAAGACGAAGAACAGGATGGCAGGGTCGATCAGGGTATGCATGGCGGGGCTTTCACAGGCTCGGCGTGACTGTAGGGGCCCCGATGGATAAAGTAAAATCGATATTCAAATAGCTATCCATAGCTTTTTATCTATGAATATCACCTTCCGCCAGATGCGCCTTTTCCTGGCGCTGGCCGATACGGGCAGCGTCAGCGGCGCGGCGCGGGCCCTGCATGTGACGCAGCCCACCGCGTCCATGCAGCTGCGCGAGGTGACCGAGGCCGTGGGCCTGCCGCTGTACGAGGTGATCGGGCGGCGCGTGCACCTCACCGACGCCGGGCGCGACCTGGCCGCCACGGCACGCGCCATCGTCGATGCATGGGAGAACTTCGGCCAGCGGGTCAACGCCATGCACGGCCTCACGCGCGGGCGCCTGCGCGTGGCCGTGGTCAGCACGGCCAAGTACTTCGTACCGCGCCTGCTGGGCGGCTTTTGCACGCAGTACCCGGACATCGAGATCGCGCTGGAGGTGCTCAACCGCGACGGCGTGGTGCAGCGCCTGCGCGAGAACCTGGACGATCTCTACGTCATGTCCATGCCCCCGGCGGATCTGGACCTGGAAGACCATGTCTTTCTCTCCAACCCGCTGGTGCTCGTGGCCTGGCAGGGCCATCGGCTGGCCAAGCGCCGCCGCATCGCCCTGGCGGACCTGGGTGACGAGCGCTTCGTGCTGCGCGAACGCGGCTCCGGTACCCGGCTGGCCACGGACCGTTTCTTCGCGGCCCAGGGCTTCGAGGCGCCCACGCGGCTGGAACTGGGCAGCAACGAGGCCATCAAGGAAGCCGTGGCGGGCCGCCTCGGGCTGGCCGTGCTGTCCCGGCATGCCCTGCGCGACAGCGAGCTGGAAACCGATCTGTGCGTGCTGCCGGTGCAGGGCATGCCCATTCCCTCGCAGTGGCATGTGGTGCACCCGCGCGCCAAGCAGCTCTCGCCGATTGCGCAGGTCTTCCGCACCCACCTGCTGGGCGCCGCAGGCCAGGCACCCGCCCAGACCGGGCGAGGCTCAATGCCGCTACAGTCGGCGCCATGACCGACACCACGCCTCCCGAAGACCGCATGCAGGCCCTGGCCCGCGCACTGCAGCAGTTCGCCGACGCGCGCGACTGGGGCCCCTTCCATTCGCCCAAGAACCTGGCCTCGGCGCTGATCGTCGAGGCCGGCGAGCTGCTGGAGCATTTCCAGTGGCTCACCGAGGACCAGAGCCGCCAGCTCGCGCCCGACACGCGGCAGGCCGTGGCGCACGAGATGGCCGACGTGCTGCTCTACCTGGTGCAGCTCTCCACGGTGCTGGACATCGACCTGATAGACGCGGCGCGCGCCAAGATGGCCCTGAACGCGCAGAAGTACCCCGCAGAGCAGTCACGCGGCCACAGCCGCAAATACGACACGCTGTGAGGGCGGCGCAGCGCCTCATGTACACTGGCCGCTTCATGCCGTACCTCCCGTTCATCACCGCATCCGCTGTTGCCCCCATGGGCGGCATGATGCCGCGCGCCTGCGCGCGGGCGATGGGGGCACGAATGATTACCACCATTACCACCGCGGCCACCTGAGCACGCGCAGGTGGCCGTACCGGCGGCCACCTGGTGTCTTCTCTCTTCTTCCCCGAACGAACGAAACCCAGCCCTGGCAGCCGGGTTTGCTTTTGTTTGTTCGGAGAAGTCCATGTACCGCGATCCTGATCCCCGTTTCGAATCCCTTGGCGGCCACCCCGTGGCCCTGCGCCCGCTGCGCGTGGGCATGATCGGCATTGGCACCGTGGGCGCAGGCACCTTCCGCGTGCTGGCGCGCAACCGGGCCGAAATCGCGGCGCGCGCCGGGCGCGGCATCGAGGTGGTGGCCGTGGCCGCGCGCAACCTGGCACGCGCCGCCGCCATCGTGGGCAAGGGCGTCGCGCTGACGGACGACCCGCTGCAGGTCGCCACGCGGCCCGATGTGGACGTGCTGGTGGAGGTGGCCGGCGGCACCGGCCCGGCGCGCGACTGGGTGCTGGCCGCCATCGCGCACGGCAAGCACGTGGTCACGGCCAACAAGGCGCTGCTGGCCGAGCACGGCGAGGCGATCTTCGGCGCCGCGCGCGCACGCGGCGTGGCCGTGGCCTACGAGGGCGCGGTGGCGGTGAGCATCCCCATCATCAAGGCGCTGCGAGAGGGGCTCACGGCCAACCGCATCGAGTGGGTGGCGGGTATCGTCAACGGCACCACCAACTTCATCCTGAGCAAGATGCGCGACGAGGGCATCAGCCTGGCAGACGCCATGGCACAGGCCGGCGCGCTGGGCTACCTGGAGGCCGACCCTTCGCTCGACATCGACGGTTGGGACGCAGCGCACAAGCTCGCGCTGCTGGCGGCCAACGCCTTCGGCATGCGCGTGGACTTCGCCGACGTGCAGGTCGAAGGCATCACCGCGCTGCAGCGCCTGGACGTGGCCTGCGCCGAACAGCTGGGCTACCGCATCAAGCTGCTGGCCGTGGCGCGGCGCCGCGACGACGGCGTAGAGCTGCGCGTGCAGCCCGCGCTGCTGCCCGCCACGCACCTGCTGGCCCACGTGAACGGTTCCATGAATGGCATCATGGTCAAGGGCGACGCCGCAGGCGTGACCCTTTACTACGGCGCGGGCGCGGGCTCGGAGCCAACGGCCTCGGCCGTGATCGCCGACCTCGTGGACGTGGCCCGGCTGGAGGGCACGCAGGCCGCGCAGCGCGTGCCACACCTGGGCTTCCATGCCCATGCGCTACAGGCACTGCCAGTGCTGCCGCGCGCGGCCGTGTGCACGCGCCACTACCTGCGCGTGCCGGTGCATGGCGCCGCCGACCTGGAGGCCGTGGTCGAGCTGCTGCAACGCCAGGGCGTACCCGTGCAGCGCGTCGAATGGATGGTGGGAAATACCGACACCGCCCGCCAGGTGCTGGTGCTGACCGACGAAGCCCCCCAGGGCGCGCTGGACCTGGCCGTGCACGCGCTGCAGGCCCTGCCGGAGGTGGCAGGCCCCTGCGTGCAGTGGCGCGTGGAGCTGCTGGCGGGGTAGGCGTTCAGCCTGGCGCAGGCCCCTCACTGGCCAGCCAATCGCGCACCGAGCAACCCACGCGCTGGCGGAACAGGCGCGAGAGCGCCGACGGGTTGGCATAGCCCAGCTCCGGCGCCAGCTGCTTGACCGGCCGGCCCGCGCGCAGGGCGGCCTGCGCGAGCGCCAGGCGCCAGTCGGCCAGGTAGTCGGCAGGCGTCTGGCCCACCGCCGTGCGGAAAGCCGCCGCGAAGGCGCTGCGCGACATGCCGGCCTGTGCCGCCATGCGTTCCAGGGTCCAGTCCTGGCCCGGCTGCTCATGCAGCGCCACGAGCGCGCGCGCCAGCCGCGGGTCGCCCAGCCCGGTGATCAGGCCCGGTGGCAGACCGCATGCGGCGGCGTGGTCCAGCAGCCAGCGCAGCAGCTGGATCAGCAACACCTCGAACAGCCGGTCGGCCAGCAGGCGGTGGCCGCAGCGCAGTTGCTCGGTCTCGGCGAACAGCAGCGCCAGCGTGTGCTCCAGCCCCGGCGCCTCGCGCAGCGGCAGCGCCACCAGCGGGGGCAGGGCGCGGGCCAGCGGGTGGCTGGCGCCCCCCTCGAAGGCCAGTGTGGCGCAGACGAAATCAGAGCCCTCGGCCGGCGGGTTGTGGAAGGTGTGCGCCAGCGGGCGCGGGTAGAACAGCAGCGTGGGCTCGTCCACCTGCAAGCGGCGCGGCGCGCCGCTGCGCGCGGGGTGGGCCAACGTCACCGTGCCCCGGCGCAACACATGCACGAAGCCGCGCCCCTGCGCCGCATCGAAATGCGTCACACCGCACAGCGGCCCGGCGTGCAGCCAATGGGCGCGCACGCGGAAGCGCTCCAGCAGGGCGGACAGCCGGTCCAGCGAGGGCTCGGGGGCCGATACGGAGGTGGCGTCAGCTTGCATCTGGACGAATGGGTACGAATGTTAGACAGAAAGAACCCCATGGTACCTCGCCACGTCGCACCATGGCGGTGTTCTTTCACCCCTGCACCAGGAGCATTGCCATGACCACCCCAGTTTTCTTCCCCCGTCCTTCCACCCTGGCGCTCGCCGCCGCGCTGCTGGTCGGCGCAGTCGCGCCCGCCCTGGCCCACGGCCCGAAGCCGCACGCAGAGGGCGGCATCGCCAGCACGCCCAGCAAGGCCGTGAAGGCGCCGTTCGACATCGTGCACACGCGCATCACCACCGAGGGGCGCACGGCCGTGTTCCACATCGGCGTCTCGGGCAAGGCGGGCGCGCTCAAGCCCACACGCACCGGCAAGCTCGCGGGCAGCCAGGTGTTCTCCTACGTCTGGCCGACCACGCTGGACCCGGCCATGGTGGGCTTCGAGCCCGGCAGCGGCACGCTGGCCTTCGCGGTCACGGCGCACCCGGACTTCGACGACACACCGCTGTTCGACGAGAACGGCGATGGCAACCCCGGCAACGACGGCAACCTCTGGCATTCGCACTGGGTGGTGCTGCAGCCAGACGAGGCCTGCGGACCCGGCGCGCTCAAGGTGGCCGACATTCCCGTGGGACAGCAGCCGCGCCTGCCCAAGACCTGGCCGGGGCTGCCGCTGCTCATCGACAGCCCCGGCTGGAGCCCGCGCCTCAAGGGCGACACGCTGGAGGTGCGCGTGCCCTTCGACGACATCGCCCCCGTGCAGGCCGCGCGGTTTGACGGTGTGGCCGCCGCGCTGCGTGTGAACGCCAGCGTGCACAGCCCGCTGCTGTGCGTGGCCGATGTGTTCAAGGTGGCCTCGGGCCAGCTCTCGCTGCCAGGCCAGGTGGAAACGGGCGCCCCCCAGCACTGAGAAACCGGGTCAGCCCGCGCGCGCGGCAAACAGCTTGCCGCGCGCAGTCGCCGTGATGGCCGCCACAGCCGGGTGCGTGATGCGGCGCTCGACCGAGATGGCATAGAACTCCTCCATCAGGTCGTCCGGCGTTCCCAGCCACTGCACCTGGTACTGCTGCGCGATCTCATCCGCCAGCACGGCGGGCGCGGCGAACACGCCCCTGCCCTCGCGTCCAAAGGCCTTGAGCAGGGCACTGTCGTCGAACTCCGCAGCCACCACCGGCGCCAGCCCGTGCTCGCCCAACCACGCGTCGATGCGGGGCCGCAGCGCGGTGGGCGCGCTGGGCAGCAACATGGGCAGGGCGACCAGGCAGGCAGGAAATGTCTTGCGCGCGCGTTGCGCCGTCAGCCCCGCCTCCTTGAGCAGCCGGGGCGCGGCAAAGAACGCTACGCCGGAACGCCCCAGCAAGTGGGTGTACACGCGCACGCTCAGGCTGACGGGCGCAGGCACATCGGACACGATCAGGTCCAGCCGGTGCACCGCCAGCTCGGCCAGCAGACCGGTGAGCCCACCCTCGTGGCAGGCCAGGCGGGGCGGCTCGGGCAGCGCCATGGCCGGCTCCAGCACATGGAAGGCCACGGCCTTGGGCACCGAGTCGGCAATGCCCACGCGCAGCACCGTGGTGCGCCGCGCGTCGCGCCCACTGGCCAGCGCCTCCTGCAGCGAGGATCCCAGGGCAAAGATCTCATCGGCGTAACGCATCACCAGCCGCCCTGCATCGGTGGGCTCGACCCCCCGACCCACCTTGCGCAACAGGGGCTGGCCCACCCGCTCTTCCAGCAGCTTGATCTGGCCGCTGAGGGTTTGCGGCGTGAGGTGCAGTTGCTCGCTCGCGCGCACGATGCCGCCGGCGCGCAGCACGGTCCAGAAGTAGTGCAGGTGCTTGTAGTTCATGGCGTCAACATTGCGGTTTTATCGAAGTATTGCGCGCATTTTCTGATTTTTTTCTGATCTATGCCTGCCTACAGTGCACCCATGTCCACTGCTCTGAAGGAGTTCCCATGAAATGTCCCAGCTGCTCGACATCCTCGCTGGTCATCACCGAACGCAGCGATATCGAGATTGATTACTGCCCCCAATGCCGCGGCGTCTGGCTGGACCGGGGCGAGCTGGACAAGCTGATCGAACGGTCCCAACTGGAGTACGCGCCCGCCCAGGGCAACACGGGCTTCGAGCGCATCGCTCCGCACCGGCGACGCAAGTCCTCATGGCTGAGCGAACTGTTTGATTGACCCGTCCCCTTGCACCCCCACACCCAACCCCAGGAGATACCCCATGCGCAGCTACCCCCGCAACAGCCCCGAAGCCGCCGCCCGCATCGTGGCGCTCATCATGGTGGCCGATGGCCACGTCAGCCGCAGCGAGACGGCTGCGCTGGACAGGCTGCATGCCAGCACCCTGCTGGACATTGCGCCCGCCGACATGGCACGGGTGCTGCGTGAACTCTCCGAGGACCTCATGTGCACGGCCTATGCCCCTTGGGGCAGTGCGTGCCGGATCGGTGACGAATTGCTGCGCGCGCTGCTGTCCGAGGTGGACGACCCCGAACTGCGTGCCACCACCCTGGCGCTGTGCCAGGAGGTGGCACAGGCCGATGCCCACCTCTCCGAAGCGGAAGAAAGCCTGCTGGCGCAAACGGCCCACCTGTGGGGCCTGGGTCTGGGTCAGCGCACCCGGCCGCAGCGCCAATCGGCCCTGAGCCTGTGACCAGCTCCCACCCGAACAACCCAACCTTCTTGCACCATGACTGAAATTCTGCAGACCGCCTTCCTGGGCCACGCCGTCTGGCTGTGGCTGGTGTTCGTGACGGTGGTGGTGGCCTTGCTCGCCTTCGACCTGGGCGTCTTGCACCGCGACGACCACGAAATCGGCATCCGCGAAAGCCTCTGGCTCTCGGCCGGCTACATCGGCGCGGCCACGCTCTTCGGTGCGTGGCTGTGGTGGCAGCTAGGCAGCCAGAGCGGCATCGACTACTTCACTGGCTTTGTGGTCGAAAAATCGCTGTCCATGGACAACGTGTTCGTGATTGCGATGATCTTCTCGTTCTTCGCCATTCCGCGCCAGTACCAGCACCGCGTGCTGTTCTGGGGCATTCTGGGCGTCATCGTGCTGCGCGCGATCATGATCGGCCTGGGCGCCGCACTGGTCACCCAGTTCTCGTGGGTGCTGTACCTGTTTGGCGCCTTCCTGGTGGCTACCGGCATCAAGATGCTGTGGATGGCCGACCACACGCCCAACCTGGATAAGAACCCGCTGCTGCGCTGGCTGCGCACCCACCTGCGCGTGACGCCGCAGTTGCACGGCAACGCGTTCTTCGTGAGCGCACCACACCCTACCAGCGGAAAGGCCGTGACCTGGGTAACGCCCCTGTTCCTGGCACTGTGCATGGTGGAGTTTGCCGACCTGATCTTCGCCGTGGATTCGGTGCCCGCCATCTTCGCCATCACCACCGACCCGTTCATCGTGTACACGAGCAACATCTTCGCCATCCTGGGCCTGCGCGCGCTGTATTTCGCGCTGGCGGCCATGATCCACCGCTTCGCCTACCTCAAGTACGCGCTGGCCCTGGTGCTGGTGTTCATCGGCAGCAAGATCTTCCTGGTCAACATCGTAGGCAAGATCCCCTCGCTGGTCAGCCTGGGCATCACAGTGGGGCTGATTGCAGGGGGGGTGCTGGTGTCGCTGTGGAAGACACGCGGCCAGGCCGCCGGGGCCGTGGCGCGGGCCCCTGAAGAGGCACTGGCCGCACCCAAGGACGGAGGCACCGTGCAAGCCCAGTGACGGGCAACTCAAGCCCAAACCCTGTGCAATGGTGGGAGCAGACCGGTCCGGCCCCGCATGAGGCCAGATCTGAGAGCCCCACCATTCGCTATTATTTTGATAGCTATTGGCGCAATATCCATAAGCGCTGAAGCCATATTTCTTACCAATACCGAGCGAATTGCCGGCTGTGCCACACTCCCACCCCTATGTCTTCCACAGAATGGGCCCAGGCGGGCCTGCAGGCGTTTGATGCGGTGGTGCAGGGCACCGAGGGGTTTCGTGGCCGCGCGGGCCAGCGCGCCATGGCCGAGCAGGTGGCGCGCACCTTCAGCCAGGCGCAATTGGGCAAGGTGGACGAGGAGGGGGGCGAGCCTCGGCGCGCCATCGCCGTGATCCAGGCCGGCACGGGCGTGGGCAAGTCGCTGGCCTACTGCGCGCCGGCCATCGCCATCGCGCTGGCGCGCGGCACGCGCGTGCTGATCTCCACCGCCACCGTGGCGCTGCAGGAGCAGCTGGTGCACAAGGACCTGCCCGCGCTCGCTGCGCAGATGGAGCAGCCCTTCAAATTCGCGCTGGCCAAGGGGCGCGGGCGCTATGTCTGCAAGCTCAAGCTCGAACGTCTGGCCGGCACGGGCGAGGCGCACGGCGACGACGATGACGACCTGTTCCCCGAGGAGGCCGCGCAGGCGCGCGGCAAGCCCAGCCGGCAGGAGACCGAGGCACGCATGCAGTTCTACGCCAGCATGGCGCTGGCGCTGGCCCAGGGCGGCTGGGACGGCGACCGCGACAGCCTGGACACCCCGCCCGAGGCCGAGGCCTGGAGCCCCGTGGCGGCCGAGGGCAGCTCGTGCACCGGGCGGCACTGCCCGGCCTTCAGCCAGTGCGTGTACTACGACCAGCGCAAGGCCCTGGTGGGCGCGCAGGTGATCGTGGCCAACCACGACTTGCTGCTGTCGTCCTTGGGCGCGCGCGTGCTGCCCGAGCTGGACAACTGCCTGCTCGTGCTGGACGAGGCGCACCACCTGCCCGCCACCGCGCTCGACCAGTTCGCCTGCAGCGCCGACCTGAGCCGCCTCACCTGGATCGACCGGCTCTCCAGCCGCGCGCTGCGCATCGGCACGCTGGTGGAGGTGACCGAGGTGGCCGACATCCCGCGCCACGCCAGCCAGTTGCGCCAGCACCTGCAAGACCTGGCGCGCCTGGTGATGGACCTGTACGGCGAGGCCCTCAAGGCGCAGAACAGCGCCTGGGGCCCGGCGCGCGTGCGCGTGCCGCGCGGCGTGCTGCCCGGGGCGCTGCACGAGCCGCTGGGCCAGCTCGCGCACCACGCGGCGGGCTTTCTGGAATGCCTGCGCGCCATCTCCAAGGCGCTGCGCGCCGAGATGCGCGACAAGCCCGACGAGGCGCGGCGTCTGTCGCAGCTCTATGCGCAGATCGGCACGCTCGCGCCCCGGCTCGAAGCCGTGCACGCCACGGCGCAACTGCTGCTGCAGGAGCCGCCCGAGGGCGAAACGCAGGGTTTCGTGCCCAACGCCAAATGGTTCACGCTGGAGACCGACGGCGACTTCATCGTGGTCAAGGCGCACGCCAGCCCCATCCTGCCGGGCAGCACGCTGCGCGGCCACCTGTGGGGCAGCGTGCGCGGCGCGGTGCTGACCTCGGCCACGCTCACGAGCTGCGGGCAGTTCGACTTCTTTCTGCGCGAGTCGGGCCTGCACGGTGACGAGGCCGCCACCACGCTCGAAGTGCCCAGCCCGTTCAACTACGCCGCCCAGGGCACCTTGATCGCCGCCGAGACCCACGCCGACCCGAAGAACGCCGTGCAGTTCACCACCGAGATGGTCGAGGCCCTGCTCACCGACCTGGCGCGCGTGGAATACGGCGCCCTGGTGCTATTCACCTCGCGCGAGCAGATGCGCCAGGCGGTGGACGCACTGGCCACCTCCATGCGCAGCGTGGTGCTGGTGCAAAACCAGCTGCCGCGCACGCAGCTGCTGGCGCGCCACCGCGAGCGCGTGGCGGCGGGCGAGCCCTCCATCATCTTCGGCATGCAATCGTTCGGCGAGGGGCTGGACCTGCCCGGGCGGCTGTGCGAATCGGTGTTCATCACCAAGCTGCCCTTCGCGCCACCCGACGACCCCGTGGGCGAGACCCGCGCCGAATGGCTGCGCGCCGTGGGCCGCGACCCGTTCAGCGAGCTGGTGGTGCCGGCCACCGCCATCCGCCTGGCGCAATGGGCGGGCCGCGCCATCCGCACCGAGGAGGACCAGGCGCATGTGTACTGCTACGACAAGCGCCTGACGCGCACCAGCTACGGCCAGCGCCTGCTCAAGGGCCTGCCGCCGTTCACGCTGGAGCGGCGCGGCGCGCGCGGACAATAGCGCCCTCACACCACAACAACACCGCGGAGGAAAAACCCATGCCCCACACCGTGCCCGCCTGCCCGCAATGCGGCCAGGAGAACACCTACCCCGATGGCGACAACTACATCTGCCCCGACTGCGCGCACGAATGGCCGCAGGCGGCCGCCGCCAGCACGGAGGATGAAGCCACCGGCGACGGCGTGGTGCGCGACGCCAACGGCAACCCGCTGCAAGACGGCGATGCCGTGATCCTGGTGAAGGACCTCAAGGTCAAGGGCTCCTCGTCCACGCTGAAGAAGGGCACCAAGATCAAGGGCATCCGCCTGGTCGATGGCGCCGACGGCCACAACGTGGACTGCAAGACCGACATGGGCAGCATGTTGCTCAAGTCGGAGTTCCTGAAAAAGGCCTGAAACCCCGATGCCCGCGCCCATCGCCATCATCGACTTCGAGACCACCGGCAGCACACCCGCCCAGGGCGCGCGCGCCACCGAGGTGGCCATCGTGCTCGTGGAGGGTGGCCGGGTGGTGGACCAGTTCCAGAGTCTGATGAACGCGGGGATACGCATTCCGCCGTTCATCACGCAGCTCACCGGCATCACCAACGCCATGGTGGCCGATGCACCGCCGGCGGCCGAGGTCATGGCGCAGGCGCGCCGTTTTGTGGGCGACACACCGCTGGTGGCGCACAACGCGCCGTTCGACCGGGGCTTCTGGCAGGCCGAACTGGCCCTAGCCGGCTGTGATGCGCCGCAACCCTTTGCCTGCACGGTGCGGCTGTCGCGCCGCCTGTACCCCGAGGCGCCCAACCACCAGCTCGGCACGCTGGCGCGCTTTCACCAGTTGCCCAGCGCGGGCCGCGCGCACCGGGCGCTGGCCGACGCGCAGGTGACGGCGGCGCTGCTGCTGCGCATGCAGCAGGACCTGCGCGAGCGCTGGGGCGTGGCCGCACCGGACTTTGGTTTTTTGCTGGCGCTGCAGGCCTGCCCCAAGGCGCGGCTGGCGCGGTTTCTGCAGTCAAACACCCTGGGCATGGCGGGTTGAGGCGATCGGGGCTGCACGCTGTCACGGTCTGCCGATACAGTGGAGCCCTTGTTCAGTCACAACAACAGGGGTTTCCATGGTGATTCTGGTTCTGGGTCTGGTGCTCTTTTTGGGAGTGCATTCGGTGCGCATCGTGGCCGATGGCTGGCGCACGCAGATGCGTGCGCGCCTGGGCGAGGGTGCCTGGAAGGGGCTGTACTCGGTGGTGTCGATCGTGGGCCTGGGGCTGGTGGTCTGGGGCTATGGGCTGGCACGGCAGGAGCCGGTCGTGCTGTGGAACCCGCCCGTGGCCATGCGGCACATGGCATCGCTGTTCACACTGGTGGCGTTTGTGCTGCTGCTGGCGGCCTATGTGCCGCGCAATGTGTTCAAGGCACGGCTGCACCACCCCATGGTGCTGGCGGTCAAGACCTGGGCGCTGGGGCACCTGATCTCCAACGGCAACCTGGCCGATGTGGCGCTGTTTGGCGGCTTTTTGCTGTGGGCGGTGCTGGACTTCCGCGCCGCACGCCAGCGCGACCGCACCCTGGGCACCAGCTACCCCAGCGGCACACTGGCAGGCACGGGCATCACCGTGGTGCTGGGGGGCGTGGCCTGGGCGGCGTTTGCCTTCTGGGGCCATGCACTGCTGATTGGCATCTCGCCGCTGGGGCGCTAAGCTGACCCCCTCAAGGAGGTACCCATGAAAGGCAATTTTGCAGCTGTGGTTCTGGTGGTGGTGGGCAGCTTCATGCTGCTGACCAACCTGGGCATCATCGACGTGAGCTTGCGCGAGCTGCTGCACACCTGGTGGCCGGTGGTGTTGATTGGCGTGGGTATCGCCCTGTTCGTGACGCCCGAGCGCATCAAGAAGAAATGAAGGCTGGGCGGCCTGGCGCTGGTTTGCTATTGTATTTATAGCTGCCAGCGCTTATATTCATTGCCTTCATGCCCATTTTCACCCTAAATTCCACCGTCACCCGCGTGCCCGCCATGCTCGCATTGGCGGCGGCCTTGCTGCTGGGCGCCTGCGGCAGCGCACCCACGGCGCGGGTGGAGCCGTCGGCCTGGCCGGGTACGCCCTCGCTATCGGACGAGCAGGCGCACGACATCGCCATCCACGCGCTGGGCTTGGTGGGCACGCCCTACCGCTACGGGGGCAACACGCCCGACACAGGTTTTGATTGCAGCGGCCTGATCGGCTACGTGTACCGCCAGCGCGTGGGCACACCGCCACCGCGCACCGTGGCCCAGCTGAACCAGTGGGGCCAGCCGATTGACGCCAACGAGCTGCGCACCGGCGACCTGGTGGTGTTTGGCCGGGGCCGCAGTCCCTCGCACGCCGGCATTTATGTGGGGGAAGGGCGGTTTGTGCATGCGCCCAGCAGCGGCGGCACGGTGCGCCTGGACCATCTGCAGTCGCGCCACTGGTCCAACCAGAACCCCGCCTTCCGCAGGCCCTGAGCGCCTGCTCTGAGCACGCGACAGCGGCCTGAAAGCCGTCCGCGCGACAATCGGGGGATCATGAACCACGTCCACCGCCCCGCCAGCGTGCCCTGCACGCACGACACCACCCGCATCGACGACACGCGCATCAAGGCCGTGCGCCCCTTGATCACCCCTGCACTGCTGCAGGAGTGGCTGCCCACGCCGGACGCCGCCCTGGCGCTGGTGGAAGGCAGCCGCGCCGCCATTTCGCGCGTGCTGCACGGGCAGGACGACCGGCTCGTGGTGGTGGTGGGGCCTTGCTCCATCCACGACCACAACCAGGCCATGGACTACGCTCGCCAGCTCAAGGCGCAGGCCGAGGCGCTGCAGGACGACCTGCTCGTGGTGATGCGCGTGTACTTCGAGAAGCCGCGCACCACCGTGGGCTGGAAGGGCTACATCAACGACCCGCACCTGGACGGCAGCTTTGCCATCAACGAAGGGCTGGAGATGGCACGCACGCTGCTGCTGGACGTTCTGGCGCTGGGCCTGCCGGTAGGCACCGAGTTCCTGGACCTGCTGTCGCCACAGTTCATCAGCGACCTGGTGAGCTGGGCCGCCATTGGCGCACGCACCACCGAGAGCCAGAGCCACCGCCAGCTCGCCAGTGGCCTGAGCTGCCCGGTGGGCTTCAAGAACGGCACCGACGGCGGCGTGAAAGTGGCCACCGACGCCATCCAGGCCGCGCAGTCCACCCACGCCTTCATGGGCATGACCAAGATGGGCCAGGCCGCTATTTTTGAAACGCGCGGCAACCAGGACTGCCACGTCATCCTGCGCGGTGGCAAGCAACCCAACTATCAAAAGGCCGATGTGGATGCCGCCTGCGCACTGCTGCAGGCAGCAGGCCTGCGTGAGCAGGTGATGATCGACGTATCGCACGCCAACAGCAGCAAGCAGCACCAGCGCCAGATCGTGGTGGCCCACGATGTGGCGGCCCAGATTGCCGCAGGCGATGCACGCATCACCGGCGTGATGATCGAAAGCCACCTGAACGAGGGCCGCCAGGACATCGTGCCCGGCCAGGCGCTGCGCCAGGGCGTGTCGGTGACCGACGCCTGCATCAGCATGGAACAGACCGTGCCCGTGTTGCAGGCCTTGGCCCAGGCGGTACGCACGCGCCGTGCAGGCCGCTGAGAGGCGGATTGCCTTTGGCCCACGGATGGCGGAACCGGAGCGAAATGGGTAGCATGACGTAAGCATTTGTGACAACACAGAATATGAAACTGCGATGAAGCCTCTGAGCCCACCTTTCACGCTGGGCCTTCCCGTCTGTGGCACCGCGCCGATGGGCGCGTGAGTAACCCATGACCGACGCTCTGGATCAGCCACCACCACCCGCCTCGCCGGAGGCACAGGATCCGGCCGAGGCCTTGCGCATTTCCGAAGAGCGCCTGACCCTGGTGGCACGCGCCACCACTGACACGGTGTGGGACTGGAATGTGCGCACCAACGCCCTGTGGTGGGGTGGGCGTTTTCGCGAAGTGCTGGGCCTTGCACACTACTCCAAGGTGCCTCACACGGACGCGTTCATTGCACGCCTGCACCCCGAGGACCGCGAGCGCGTGGTGTCCTCGCTGCAGGCCACCGTGCAAGGCAGCGGCGACACCTGAGAGTGCGAATACCGCATCCTCCATGAAGACGGCCACTACCTCTGGATGCTGGACCGGGGCTTTGTGATCCGCGATACCCAAGGCCAGGCCCTGCGCATGGTGGGCGGCATGGCCGACATCAGCGAGCGCAAGCTGGTGGCCCAGGAAGAAGCCCAGGAAGCCCAGGTGCACGCCGACCTGGTGCGCGTGCAGCAACGCATTTCTTCCCTGGAACTGGGCCTGCCCGAGGTGCTGCAGCATGTGGCACAGACGGCCCTGGACATCTGCCAGGCCGAAGGGGCCTTGCTGGAACTGCTCGAAGGCGACCGACTGGTGGCCCAGGCCGCGGTGGGGCAGCTGGTGCGCACACCCGGCAGTGCCTTGCCTCTGAGCAACAGCCTGTTGTGGCCCAAGCTGCAGCAAGGCAGCCCGGTGCTATGCAACGACACAGCCGCCCAGGGCTGGAATCTAGGGGATGACCCCCTGCGCCAGCAGGTGCGGTCGGTGTTGGCGGCCCCGCTGGTGTGCGACGACACCGTGGTGGGCACGCTCAAGGCCACCTCCAGCCGCACAGACAGCTTCAGCCCCCGGCACCTGGCGCATTTGCAGATCCTGGCCCAAAGCCTGGGGGCCATGTTGCGCCTGCGCCAGGTGGCGGCGCAGTTGCGCGAATCCGAGCAGCAGTACAAGCTGCTGTTCGACATGCACCCCCAGCCCATGTGGGTGCGCGCCGACGACCCCAGCCTGCGCTTTCTGGCCGTCAATCAGGCCATGCAGGCGCAGTACGGTTACAGCGCGCAGGAACTGCTGCGCATGGGCATGGGCATGGCCGACCTGTGGCTGCCCGAGGAGTGCGCGCAGCGCAGCGCCGAAGTAAGAAACTACCCCCACGACCAAGCGCATAACGGCCTGCTGCACCGGCACCGCCGCAAGGACGGCTCGGTGTGCGAGATGAAGATCTCGTCGCGCGGCATCATCTTCAACGGCCAACCGGCGCGCCAGGTCATGGCCACCGACGTGACCGAACGCCAGCAGACCCAGCGCGAGCTCAGCCGCCTGGCACGCGCCCAAAGCATGCTCAGCAGCTGCAACGAGGCGCTGGTGCGCGCCACCTCCGAGGCCACGTTGCTGCAGGACGTATGCCGCATGGTGGTGGAGAGGGGTGGCTACCGGCTGGGTTGGGTGGGTTTTGCACAGAACGATGCACAGCGCTCCCCAGATCGTTGCCCACGCGGGCGAGGGCAGCGACTACCTGGAGCAACTGGACCCGTCCTGGTCGGAGCACCATCCGCGCGGCCAGGGTCCGGCCGGCATGACCGTGCGCAGCGGCCACAGCGTCATCGTGCGCGACGTGGCCAGCACCACGCTGCAGGCCGACTGGGCCGATCGCATGGTGGGTCAGGGCTTCCACGGGGTGATGGCACTGCCCCTGCGCGCGGCGGGGCACACGTTTGGCCTGCTGTACCTGTACGCCCCTGAAGTGCTGCTCATCGGCACCGAAGAAGAGGCCTTGATGCAGCAACTGGCCGACGACCTGGCCTTTGGCATCATGAGCCTGCGCGCACGCAGGGAACAGCAGCAGTTGCAGGCCTCGGTGCTCAAGATGGCCGCGGCCGTTTCGGCCACCACCGGGGCTGAGTTCTTTGTGCAACTGGCGCGCAACATGGGCGAGGCCCTGGGCGCCCAGGTGGCGTGCGTGGCCCGCCTGCTCCCAGGCAGGCAGGCAGGCGATGCGCCCCGGGTACTGGCCTTGGCGCTGGTGGTGGATGGCACGCTGTCCGACAGCGTGGAATACGCGCTCGAAGCCACGCCCAGCATGGAGTTGCTGGCACAAAAACAGTTTGTCGTGCAAAGCGGACTGCTGCAGCGCTACCCCCAGGCACCCATCGTGCAAAAGGTGCAGGCCCAGGGCTACGCCGGGCAGCAGTTGGTGGACGCCTCGGGCAAACCCACAGGCATGATTTTTGTGCTGTTTCGCCAGCCGCTGGCCAACGCCGATTTCGTGGCCACCACGCTGCAGATTTTTGCCACCCGCGCAGGCGCCGAAATCGAACGCCAGGCCACCGATGTGCGGGTGCGGCACCAGGCCTCGCTGCTGGACAAGGCGCAGGATGCCATCGTCGAGCGTGACCTGCAACACCGCATCATCTACTGGAACCAGGGAGCCGAGCGCCTGTACGGCTGGAGCGCCGCACAGGCCCAGGGGCGGCAGGCCGATACGTTGATGTACGGTGACAACGCCACCTTCGAGCACGCCACCACGAAGGTACTGACCCGAGGCGAGTGGTCGGGCGAAATCAGCGTGCGCCACCAGGAGGGCCACACCATCGAGGCCCAAGGGCGCTGGACCCTGGTACTGGACGACAAAGGCCGACCCGAATCCATCCTGGAGATCAACACCGACATCCGCCAGCGCAAGGCCAAGGACCGTGAAATCCAGCGCCTGGCGTTCTACGACACCCTCACCGGCCTGCCCAACCGCATGCTGCTGCTGGACCGCATGCAGCATGCCCTGGACAATGCCATACGCCAGCACCAGGGCGGGGCGCTGCTGTTCATTGACCTGGACAACTTCAAGACCCTCAACGACACCCTGGGGCACGACAAGGGCGACCTGCTGCTGCAACAGGTGGCGCAGCGCCTGAACACCTGCGTGCGCAGCGTGGATACCGTGGCGCGCCTGGGCGGCGACGAGTTCGTGGTCATGCTCGAAGGCCTGAGCGCGGACGCGCAGGCGCTGGTGATGGAGGCCCGTGGCGTGGGCGAGAAGATCCTGACCCAGCTCGGCCAGCCCTACGCCCTGGCAGGCTACCACTACCGCAGCACGCCCAGCATCGGCATCGTGCCCTTCCTGGGGCCGCAGACCAGCGTGCTGGAACTGCTCAAGCAGGCCGATCTGGCCATGTACCAGGCCAAATCGGCCGGGCGCAACACGCTGCGCTTCTTCGACCCGGAAATGCAGGCGGCGGTGAGCGCCCGTGCCACCCTGGAAGACGACCTGCGCCATGCGCTGGCGTTCGAGCAGTTCTTGCTGCATTTCCAGCCCCAGGTGGACCAGAACGGCCGCTTTGTGGGGGTGGAAGCACTGGTGCGCTGGCACCACCCGGAACGCGGCCTGGTGTCCCCCACAAAGTTCATCCCGGTGGCCGAGGAAACCGGCCTCATTCTGGCGCTGGGGCGCTGGGTGCTGCACTCGGCCTGCAAGCTGCTGGCCCGCTGGAAGGACGACCCGCAACTGAGCCACTTGACGATGGCGGTCAACGTGAGCTCGCAACAGTTCCACAACGAGAGCTTTGTGGACGACGTAGCGCGGGCCCTGGCGGTCAACGAGGTGCCAGCCGACCGGCTCAAGCTGGAACTGACCGAAAGCCTGATGGTGGAAGACGAGGACATCACCGTTGCCACCATGACCACGCTGCGCAATCTGGGGGTGCGCTTCTCGCTGGACGACTTTGGCACCGGCTATTCCAGCCTGAGCTACCTCAAGCGCATGCCGCTGGACCAGATCAAGATCGACCAGAGCTTTGTGCGCGACCTGTTCTCGGACCCGAACGACGAGGCCATCATCAAAACCATCATCGCCCTGGGCCAGACCCTGGGGCTGGAAGTGATTGCCGAGGGCGTGGAAACCACCGAGCAGCACCTGTTGCTGGTCAAGGCCGGATGCCCGGCCTTCCAGGGCTATCTGTTCAGCAAGCCCATTCCAGTTGGCACGCTGGAACGCCTGCTGCGCTTGCCCGTTAATTCCTGAAAAACCGCACATCCGTGCCTTGGTCCTGCTGCTGCGGGATGCGTTGCTGTGGGCGGCTTTGGCGCGGCGCAGAGGTTTTCTGTAGTTGTTCTATAAAGCTATTGATTTAAATAGCAATAGTAGTAGAGCAAATCCTTTTGTGTGGATAAGCTGCTTTTGTTCAATCCCAACAATGGCTTGCGTACGGCAAGAGTCTGTGGGTGCCACAGGGTTTGCATCCCTGCCCACCATGAACAACCTGGCAAAGCCCATCGGTTCTGTGGACAACTGCCCTCTTGTGCCAGAAACGTCACCAGCTTTGTCCACAGGCAGGCATCAAAGCAAAACGCCACGCCTTGGTGGGGGCGTGGCGTTGTAGCGCGAGGGATTGCGGTGGCTTGTGCCACCGCCCGGTCAGAAATGCCGGGCGTAGCGCAGTTGCAGGAAGTTCTGGCCCGGATTGGGCTTTTTCAGGCTGGCGTTGGAACTGTGCTGGATGCGCAACTGCCATTCGTGCTCCTGCTGCGCACCATGCAGGTAGCCCACGGCCAGGTGTGAGGCAAAGTTCAGGCGCGTGCCCATTTCCTTGGTCGCGGTGATGAAGCGGGGCTTGGCATAGTTCATGCCAGTGCCCACCTCAACGAACCAAGGGCTTTGGCCCTGTGCAGGCCGCCATTGCAGGGCGGCACCGGCACCCAGCAAGGCACTGTGCGTACGGCCAGGCGTTCCCTTGGCCGACCATTGGCCCAGGTGCAGGTCCCAATGGCCCCGCACGGTGCCGCCCGCCCAGGCCGTGTTCCAGTGCTTCCAGGGCAGGGTGGTGCCCACAATCCAGGCCCGGGCATCTTCCCGTGCCATACCGGCCTGAACGTACAGCGTGGGTGTGGCTGCCACAGGGGCTTGCTGCTGCGCGGCGGCAGACCCCAGCCCACCCAGTACCAGGCCACAGGCCAGCGTGCAATGGAGTGGGAACACATGGTGGCGCCGAAGGCGCAGGGTTGGGACGAAGGGCATGGCTGGCGGTGTCTTTTGGCGCCGGGAGCGGACGCGGAGCCAAAAAGTGTAACTCCTGGTTCGCGATCAAGGCCCGATCGTCACCACCCACCATGGCGGGCTGTGGGCTGGCTGCGACAGCCCACTCCGGTACCTCAGTACATCATGCCGCCGCCGTGGTGACCGTGTCTGCCGTGGCCACCTTCCCGTCCTCGGCGCTCGCCTTTGCCATCGCGGTGCATGCGCAGGCTGACGGCGTCAAAGCGCTGTTGCTGTTCCGGGCTCAGGGCCGCGTAGAAGGTCTTGACGGCCTCGGCACGGCGGTCGGCCTGGGCATTGCGTTCGTTGCGCAGCGTGCGCATGCGGTCGATGCGCTCAGGCGTCTTCAGGCGGGCCCATTCCTCGCGGTCCAGCGCCTGCTGGGGGGGCTGGGGCGGTTGCATGGACTGGGTGAAGGCCTGCCAGGCGCCTTCCTGCGCGGGGGTGATCTGGAGCTTTTCCTTCAACTCGGCCATGCGCTGGGCATGGTGCTTTTGCATGCGTTCCTGGCGCCATTGCTTGCGCTGGCCGGCTTCGGCGGGGCGCTGGGCGGACAGGGTGGGTGCTTCTCCACTGGGGGGCATGGGAGCGTTCTGTGCCAGTGCAGGCAAGGTCAGCAGACCTGCCAGGGCGGTTGCAAGGGCGATGCGGCGGTGCTTGGGCAACATGGTGGATTCCTTTCTCAGTGGTGGGCAATGGCATCCATGTGTCACTGCTTGAAAGGCAGTGTGCGCCGCGCCTGTATCGCCGCTGTGCCGTTTTGGTGAGGCTGTGTAAAGTTGTGCGATTCTTCGGTGCCCGGTGGATGCTCAATTTTTGGTAAAAATTGGCTCAAAAGCACAATGGATAAGCGCCAATAGCTATTATTTTCATAGCATTTTGGTCGAACAGCTGGATATTGAAAGGTTTGCGTGTTCAAGAACATGATCGTGTACCGCATCGCGCCGCAGTGGCAGGTGGGGTTGGAGACGTTGGAAGACGCCTTGCAGAAGGCGATATTTGCTGCGTGCGGTGCCACGCAGGAGCGCGCCGTGGGCTTTGTGCCGCCGCGCGGTGAGGCCCATGGCCCGCTGGCCGAAAGCGTGGGCGGGCAATGGATTCTGCGCTTCATGGTGGAGGCCAAGGTGCTGCCCGGCAGCGTGCTGGCGCGCAAGGTGCAGGACAAGGTGGACCAGATCGAGCGCGAGACCGGCCGCAAACCCGGCAAGAAGGAAAAGCGCGACCTCAAGGACGAGGCCAAGCTGGACCTCCTGCCCATGGCCTTTACCAAAATGGGATCGATGTGGGTGTGGATCGACCCCCAGGCCCGCACCCTGGTGCTCGACACCGGCAGCCAGGCGCGCGCCGACGAGGTGGTGAGCCAATTGGTGGAACTGCTGCCCGCAGGCTTTGCGGTGGCGCTGCTGCACACGCAGACCTCGCCACAGACGGCCATGGCGCACTGGCTCAAGGAGCAGGACCCACCCGCAGGCTTCACGGTGGACCGTGAATGCGAACTCAAGAGCCCCGACGAAACCAAGGCCGTGGTGCGCTACGCCCGCCACCCGCTGGACATCGAGGAAGTGCAGCAGCACATCCAGGCTGGCAAGCTGCCCACGCGCCTGGCGCTGACCTGGGACGACCGCGTCTCCTTTGTGCTGACCGAAGGCCTGCAACTCAAGAAGATCGCCTTTCTCGACACGGTGTTCGAGGGCCAGGCGCAGGACGAAGGGGGCTTTGACACCGACGTGGCCATCGCCACGGGCGAACTGTCCAAACTGCTGCCCGACCTGATCGAAGCCCTGGACGGTGAGGCCGAAGGCGCGGTGGAAGCCGCCGCGAATGCCGTTGCCGGAAAGCGCAGCACCGGCACGGTGACCGGGCCCGCCCAGGCCCCCACCGACACCGACCCCGCCAACGCGCCGTTCTAGCCCCTTTGAGTTGTCCAGGCCATGGTGCTGAACTGGGTGTGGATCGCGTTCTTCGTCACCGCCTGCACCACGGCCGTGGTGCGTTGGTGGTTGGGGGAAGCAGAGATCTTCACCGCCTTGCTCAAGGCCTTGTTCGACGGCGCCCGCTCGGGCTTTGAAATCTCGCTGGGCCTGGCCGGTGTCATGGCGCTGTGGCTGGGCCTGATGCGCGTGGGCGAGCGCGCCGGCATGGTGACCCTGCTGGCGCGGCTGGCTGGGCCGCTGCTGCGCAGGCTGTTCCCTGGCGTGCCGCAGGCCCATCCGGCCCAGGGGGCCATGACCATGAACATCTCGGCCAACCTGCTGGGGCTGGACAACGCCGCCACCCCGCTGGGCCTGAACGCCATGCGCGAGCTGCAAACGCTCAACCGCGAACCCGAGGGCACGGCCAGCGATGCGCAAATCATGTTCGTGGTGATGAACACGGCCGGGCTGACCCTGATTCCCACCTCCGTCATCGCCATCCGCCAGAGCGTGGCCTTGCAGCAGGGGTTGGGTGCGGGCTTCAATGCCGCAGACATCTTTCTGCCCACGCTGCTGGTGACCTTTGCCTCACTGCTGGCAGGCGTGCTCGCCGTGGCCGTGGCCCAGCGCCTGCCGCTGTGGCGCGCCCGGCTGCTGTTCCCCTTGCTGGCGGTGGGTGGGCTGCTGGCCGGTGCCGTCACGCTGCTGGCCCGGCTGCCTGCGGACCAGGCCGCACGCATTGCGGGCACCACGGGCGCCGCGGCCATCCTGGGCGTGGTGCTGCTGTTCATCGTGGCCGGGGCCTGGCGCCGTGTGAACGTGTACGAGGCCTTTGTCGATGGCGCCAAGGAAGGTTTTGGCGTGGCCATTCAGATCGTGCCCTACCTCATCGCCATTTTGGTGGCTGTGGGCGTGTTCCGGGCCGCCGGCTGCATGGATGCCCTGCTGGGCGCCATTGGCACCGCCGTGGCCTGGATGGGCCTGGATACGGCCTTTCTGCCCGCCCTGCCCGTGGGGCTGATGAAGGTGCTGTCGGGCGCAGGCGCACGCGGCCTGATGATCGACGTGCTGCAGACGCACGGCGTGGACTCCTTTGCCGGCCGCCTGGCCGCCATCATCCAGGGCTCGACCGAAACCACCTTCTACGTGCTGGCCGTGTACTTTGGCAGCGTGGGCGTCAGGAACACCCGCCATGCCCTGGCTTGCGCCCTGTGGGCCGACGCAGTGGGCCTGGTGGCCGCCATTGGTGTGGGCTACGCCATGCTGCGCTAGCCTACACACAACCCCCCACCACTCCGGCGCCCATGAGGCGCTTTTTTCATGCCCGGCGTGCGCGTGGCATGGGGTGGTTTGTTGTTCTTGATTCTTTCTATATCTCAATAGTAGTAATAATAGGCACCGCCCTGGGCTGTGGACAAGCCCGGTTTTCCTTGTCCCATCAAACAGTTGCGTGCGCCACAAGCCTGGGGGCTGTGCCGCGCGCGTGGTGTACCGGCAATGGGGACAAAGCCCGGTCAGATGCCCGGGCTGTGGATAAATGCGTACTTGTGCGGGGACTTTGCCCAGGCTTGTCCACAGGGCTTGCAGTTCAACCCGGAAAAGGGTTGGTTAGCGCCCCAGCAGCGAGCGCGCCACCAGTTCCTTCATGATTTCCGACGTGCCGCCGTAGATGCGCAGCACGCGTGCATCGGTCCAGAAGCGCGAGATGGGGTACTCGGCCATGTAGCCGTAGCCGCCAAAGAGCTGCAGGCAGGCGTCGGCCACGCGGCTGAAGACCTCGGTGGTGTGCAGCTTGAGCGCGCTCACGGCGTCGGGCGTGAGTTCACCGCGCTCGTAGGCGGCCACGCTGGCATTCAAAAACGCCTCTGCGGCGGCGATGTCACTGGCGCACTGGGCCAGCGTGAAGCGCGTGTTCTGGAACTGGCCGATGGCCTGGCCAAAAGCCTGGCGTTCCTGCACGTACTTCACCGTGGCATCCAGCGCCCCCTTGGCGCCGTACACCGCCTGCACGCCGATGATGAGGCGCTCGCGCGGCAGCTCGCGCATCATTTGCACGAAGCCCTGGCCTTCCACGCCGCCCAGAAGGGCGTCAGCGGGCACGCGCAGGTCGTTGAAGAACAGCTCTGACGTATCGCCCGCGTGCTGGCCGATCTTTTCCAGGTTCTGGCCGCGCGTGAAGCCGGGGCTTGTTGTGTCGACCAGGAACAGGCTCACGCCCTTGGCGCCCGCGGCCGGGTCGGTCTTGGCGGCAAGTACCAGCAGGTCGCAGTGCTGGCCGTTGCTGATGAAGATCTTGCTGCCGTTGATGACGTAGCCGTCACCATCCTTTTTGGCCGTGGTGCGGATGGCCTTCAGGTCGCTGCCCGCGCCGGGCTCGGTCATGCCAATCGCCGCCACGGCCTCGCCGCTGACCATGCGCGGCAGCCAGTAGGCGCGCTGCGCTTCGGTGCCGCAGTGCAGCAGGTAGGGCGGAATGATGTCGTTGTGCACCTGCAGCCCGCCGACAAAGCCGCCGTAGCCCCGGCGCGAGAGCACCTCCACCACGGCGAACGAGAAGTGCACGCTGGCCCCCGGCCCGCCGTACTGTTCGGGCACGTCGGCGCAGAGGTAGCCGTTCTCGCCCATCTTGCGGAACAGTTCGCGGCTGACGAGGCCGGCCTTTTCCCAGTCGCGGTAGTGCGGCTCGATCTCGGTGTCGCAAAAGCGCTCCAGCGATTCGGTGAAGAGCTGCAGTTCGGCCTTCTGCTCGGCCGTGAGGAGGGTGTTGGGCAGCATGTTTGCTATGAATGTAGGAGCTTCCAGCGCTTGATGGATAAGCGCTGGAGGCCAAAAAGACTCAAACTCGTTCGAAGATGGCCGCAATGCCTTGGCCGCCACCAATGCACATGGTCACCAGCGCATAGCGCCCGCCCGTGCGGTGCAGCTCGGCAATCGCCTTGGTGGTGATGATGGCGCCCGTGGCGCCCACGGGGTGGCCCAGCGAGATGCCCGAGCCGTTGGGGTTGACCTTGGCCGGGTCGAAGCCCAGCTCCTGGGCCACGGCGCAGGCCTGGGCGGCAAAGGCCTCATTGGCTTCGATCACGTCCATGTCCTGCACCTTGAGGCCGGTGCGCGCCAGCACCTTTTGTGTGGCGGGCACCGGGCCAATGCCCATGTAGGCCGGGTCCACACCTGCGTGGGCGTAGCCGACGAGGCGCGCCAGGGGCTTGAGGCCCAAGGCCGCCACGCGGTCGCCCGCAGCCAGCACCACGGCAGCCGCGCCGTCGTTGATGCCCGAGGCGTTGCCAGCGGTCACCGTGCCACCTTCCTTCTTGAAGGCGGGCTTCATGCCAGCCAGCACTTGCAGGGTGGTCTCGGCGCGCACATGCTCGTCGGTATCAAACAGCACCGTGCCCTTGCGCGTGGCGATCTCCACGGGAACGATCTGCTCCTTGAAGTAGCCCGCGGCGATGGCGGCGGCGGCGCGCTGCTGGCTTTGCAGGGCGAGCTGGTCCTGCATCTCACGGCTGATCTTGTAGCGCTCGGCCACGTTCTCGGCGGTGATGCCCATGTGCATCTTCTGCCAGGGATCGTGCAGGATGCCCAGCATGTAGTCGATGCTCTTGGCGTCGCCCATGCGTGCGCCCCAGCGGGAGGCCTGGTCGAAGTAGGGGCCGCGGCTCATGCTCTCGGAGCCGCCGCCAATGGCCACGTCGCAGTCGCCCAGGCGGATGGCCTGCGCTGCCGACACGATGGCCTGCAGGCCCGAGCCGCACAGGCGGTTGACGTTGAAGGCGGGTGTTTCGATGGGGCAGCCTGCGTCGATGGCGGCCACGCGGCTGAGGTACGCGTCCTTGGTGTCGGTGGGAATCACATTGCCCATGACCACATGGCCCACCGCGTCGGCGGCAATGCCGGCGCGCGCAATGGCGGCCTTGACAGCGGTGGTTGCGAGCTGGGTGTTGGGCACGTCCTTCAGGCTGCCGCCGAAGGTGCCGATGGCGGTGCGGGCGGTACTGACGACAAAGACATCACGTGAGGTCATGGGGGGCTCCAAAAAGGGATAAAAGAGGGCAAACCAGCGGAAAACCAGGGTTCAGCAAGCATTATCACGAGGCTTGCGAACCCAGGCTCCCGCAGATCAGCGGTACAGCGCTTCGATTTCGGCGGCGTAGGTCTTGTAGATGCTGGAGCGCCGCACCTTCATGGTGGCGGTGACCTCGCCGTCGTCGTGGTCCAGCTCCTTGGTGAGCAGGTGGAATTTGCGGATCTGGGCCACCTGCGCCAGCTTGGCGTTGCCGGTGGCGATCTCGGTGTCGATGAGCTGGCGCACCTCGGGGGTTTCGACCAGCGAGCGGAAGTGCGTGAACGGGATGCGCTGGGCCTCGGCCCACTTGCCCACCGTTTCGTAGTCGAGCATGACCAGCGCGCCGACGAACTTGCGCCCCTCGGCGACGATGATGCATTCCTTGATGTAGGGGCTGGCCTTCATCGTGTTCTCGATCTCGGACGGCGTGAGGTTCTTGCCGCCGGCCGTGATCATGATGTCCTTGAGGCGGTCCACGATCTTGATCTGGCCGTCCACCAGGCGCACCACGTCGCCCGTGTGCAGCCAGCCATCCACGATGCTTTGCGCCGTGGCCTCGGGGTTCTTGTAGTAGCCCGCGAACACCATGTCGCCCTTGATCTGGAACTCGCCGCCCAGGTCGTCGTCGCTGCCCTTGGCGATGCGCCACTCCACGCCACTGGTGGGCACGCCCACGGTGCCAACCTGCACAGCGTCAAGCTTGTGGCCGGTGACCATGCCGGTCGATTCGGTCAGGCCATAGACCTCGACCAGCGGCACGCCGAGCACGCGGAAGAACCGCACCACGTCGGGCGGAATCGGCGCGGCGCCGGTGAGTGCCACCTTGGCCTCGCGCAGGCCGATGAAGTTCTGCAGCGCGCGGAACACCAGCCAGTAGGCGGCGGTGAAGGTGAACATCTCGCCGATGCTCCAGCGTGCGCGCGGTTTCTCGGCCAGCGGCTGGCAGGCGGCATAGGCCTTGCGGAACAGCGCGCGGCGCAGGCCGCCGGTTTCCTGCAGCTTGATGCTGATGGCGGCGTGCATCTTCTCCCAGATGCGCGGAACGCCGAGGAACATGGTGGGTGCCACTTCGCGTAAATCCTCCTGCACGGTGCGGATGGATTCACCGAAGTTGACCTGCGAGCCGACGTACACCGGCAGGAAGGTGGTGAGCATCTGCTCGGCCACGTGGCACAGCGGCAGGTAGGACAGGTGGGTGGTGTCTTGCGAGAGCTGGAGCCGGTCCACGATGCCGGGCACCACGCCGCGGATGTTGCGGTAGGAAATCATCGCGCCCTTGGGCTTGCCGGTGGAGCCCGAGGTGTAGATCATGAGCCCGATGTCGTCGAGCTTCTGGCGCGCCAGCGCGGCCTCGATGGTCGCGAGCTGGCCGCTTTGCGCGCCGAGCCGTTCCACCTCGCCGAAGGGGATGATGAGGTCGCGTACCGCGGGCGCGAAGCTGCGCAGGCCCTTGGTTTCCATGACCACGATCTTTTTCAGGCGCGGCAGATCGTCCAGGGCTTCGAGCACCTTGTCGGTCTGTTCCTGGTCCTCGCAGACGACGATCTCGATGTCGGCATGGCCCACCACGTAGGCCACCTCGGGCGAGGGGCTGGTGGGGTACACGCCCACGGTGACGGCGCCCACCAGGCCCGCGCCCATCTGGGTGAGCACCCATTCGATGCGGTTCTCGGAAATCACGCCCACATGGCCGCCATCGCTCAAGCCCAGGGCGCGCAGGCCCAGGCCGAAGTGGCAGGCCCGCTCGAAGTACTGCGCCCAGGTGAAGGGCTTCCAGATGCCGAAGTCCTTTTGCCGGATGGCGACGCGCGCGGCATCCTGGCGCGCGCGTTCGCGCAGCATCTGGGGCAAGGTGAGTTCGCGGAGATTCAACATATCAGTGATCCATTGCGCGTCGTGTCCACGCGCAGCCGTAAAACCGGCACGGCCCAGGCCAGCGGCCACCGCGCAAGGGCCGCCCCGCCGCGCTGGTGGCGTCCCCCTTCCCGCATCGCGCAGCGAGGCGAGAGAAGGGGGAAGGCGCGAAGCGCCACAGGGGGTTGTGCGCGCTCATGACAACCAGCGCTTTCTACGCTTGTAGTGCTTGATGTCTTTGAAGCTTTTCGCTTCGCCGCCGCCGCCCATGCCGAGGTAGAACTCGCGCACGTCGGGGTCGTTGGCCAGGCGTTCGGCCGTTCCGTCGATGACGATCTTGCCGTTCTCCATGATGTAGCCGCTGTGCGCCACGGCCAGGGCCACAGTGGCGTTCTGCTCCACCAGCAGCATGCTGGTGCCGCGTTCGGCGTTGATGCGCGCGATGATGGTGAAGATGTCTTCGACCAGCTTCGGACTCAGGCCCAGCGAGGGCTCGTCGAGCAGGATGAGCTGGGGCTGGGCGATGAGCGCGCGGCCGATGGCCAGCATCTGCTGCTCGCCGCCCGAGAGGTAGCCTGCCAGGCCCCTGCGGCGCTCGTGCAGGCGGGGGAAATACTGGTAGACGAGGTCGAAGTCGGGTTTGGCCGCGCCCTCGCGGCCCGTGAGGGCGTAGGTGGCGGAGACCAGGTTTTCCTCGACCGTGAGGTCCTCGAACACGCGGCGCCCCTCCATCACATGCGAGAGCCCGCTGCGCACGAGCTGCTGCGGCGCCAGCGCGGCGGTGCTCTTGCCGTTGAAGAGGATGCTGCCGCTTTCGAGTTCACCGTCCTCCAGCGCGAGCAGGCCCGATACCGCCTTGAGCGTGGTGGACTTGCCCGCACCGTTGCTGCCCAGCAGCGCCACGATCTGGCCGCGTGGCACGGCCAGCGACAGGCCGCGCAGGGCCTGCACGACCTTGTTGTAGATGACCTCGATGTTGTTGACTTCGAGGACGTTGTCCGTGGCTTTCTCGGTCATGTCAGTGGTCAGGGTGCTGTGGACGGGGTGCGAGCGGTGAAACTGGCGCGGTTCAGGCCAGGGCCGCCGTGCAAGGGCCGCCCCGCCGCACTGGCGGCGTCCCCCTTCCCACGCGCAGCGTGAGAGAAGGGGGAAGCGGCGCAGCCGCTCAGGGGGTTGTTCACAGTTTGATCCAGTCGGAGGCGGCGACCATCTTCTGGGCCTTCATGTCGGCACGGTAGACGCGGCCGACGGGAATGGAGTTGCCCTTGATGGTGATCGGCACGCCGATCAGGCCGCCGGTGTCGTAGTCCTTGATGCTGTTGAGCGCGGCCTTGAGGTTGGCGCCCGTCAGTGGCTTGTTCGCGTCCAGGGTGCGCTTGGCCGACTCGAGGAACAGCATGGCGGCGAGGAAGCCCTGGATGTAGGCCGTGCTCTGGTATTCCGGGCGCATGGCGCGGATCTTCTCCAGCATGGGGGCTTTTTCGGTGTCGTAGTAGTAGCGGTAGGGCATCACGCCCATGAAGCCTTCGCCGACCTCGCCCATCTTCATGACGGTGGAGCTGTCCATGGTCCAGAAGGTGCCCATCCACTTCGACTGCATGCCCTGCTGCTTGCCCTGGGTGATGAACTCGGGGATGGGCGCGAGGATGTAGCCGTGGAAGATGGTGTAGTCGGGCGCGGCGCGGCGCAGCTTGATGACCTCGCCCGAGACGTCCACGCTGCCCGGGGGCGTCATGATCTTCACGACCACGTTCAGGCCCAGCTTCTTGGCCTCGGCTTCGCTTTCGTCGATGGGGTCGCGGCCGAACTCGGAGTCGGAATAGACGAAAGCCACCTTGGCACCCGGCTTTTCCTTGGCGATGTGCTTGAGCAGGATGCCGAACATCTCGGTGTAGTCGGGACCCACCATGAACTGGTTGGGGTATTTCTGCGGGTTGTTCAGCTCGGTGGCGAACGAGGCGCCCGCCATCAGGATGTTGCCGTTGCGGTCCAGCTCGGGGTTGATGGTCTTGGCGAAGCCCGTGGAGTCGCCGTAGTAGACGTTGACCTTGTTCTGGCTGGTGATCTTCTTGAACGCGGCGACGGACACATCGACCTTGTAGCCCGTGTCCTCGGGCACGTACTTGACCTTGCGGCCCTTGATGCCGCCCGCGTCGTTGACGATCTTCACGTAGTCCTGGATACCGGCGTTGATGCCCACGCCCGCAAAGGCGAAGACGCCCGTCATGGGGATGGAGCCGCCGATGACGATCTCCTCGGCGCCCTGCGCGAGCACCGACAGCGGGTGCGTGAGCGCGGCGGCGCCCGCGGCGGCGGCGCCCAGCATCAGGTTGCGGCGCCGGGTGGAAATGCGTTGCTGGTCCATGCGTGTCTCCTTCGGTTGGTTGTGTGGTGGCATGAAAACGATGGCGTGGCTCAATTGCGGAAGGGCCACAGGTGGAAGAAGCGGCGGATGCGCCGCCACACCTCGGCCAGGCCGTGCGGCTCGAACACCAGGAAGCCGATGATCAAGAGGCCGAAGATGATGGTGCGCACGGGCGAGAGGAACACCGTGTATTGCGTGCTGTTGGGCAGCAGGTCGAACACCAGCTTGAGCAGCTCGGGCACCATGGTCATGAACACCGCGCCGAGGATGCCGCCGAGGATGCTGCCCATGCCGCCGACGATGATGGCCGCGAGGAAGAAGATCGACATCAGGAGCGGAAAGCTCTCGGGCGTGACCACGCGGAAGAAGTAGGCCCACAGGCCGCCGGCCACGCCGGCGTAGAACGAGGACAGGCCGAACGACAGCAGCTTGTAGCGCAGCAGCGGAATGCCCAGCACCTCGGCCGAGATGTCGCGGTCGCGGATGGCGATGAAGGCGCGGCCGATGCGCGTGCGGAACAGGTTGGCCGCGCCCAGCAGCATCAGCACCGTGACCGGCACGATGAGCCAATACAGGCGGAACGAGGTGTCGAGCAGCACGCCGAACAGGCTGGCCGGCGGCACGCTCAGGCCGCCGGTGCCACCCGTGAACTGCAGGTTGGCGAACAGGAAGTGCGCGATGAACGAGGCCGCTATGGTTGCAATGGCCAGGTACAGGCCCTTCACGCGCAGCGAGGGCACGCCCACGATGATGCCGCCGACCATGGCCACCACGCCGCCCGCCAGGATGTTGAGCAGGAAGGGCGAGCCCACCTTGGCCTGCAGGATGGCCACGGTGTAGGCGCCCAGCCCCATGAAAGCCGCCTGGCCCAGGCTCACCAGCCCGGTGTAGCCGGTGAGGATGTTGAGCCCCGTGGCACTGGCCACATTGATGCTGACGAGGCAGGCCAGGTAGAGCCAGTAGTCGCTGGCGACAAAGGGGAACAGCACCAGCAGCGCGGCGGCCACGGCCAGCCACGTCTTCTGCGTGCGCGAGTCGAACAGCGCCGCGTCGGCGACGTAGGTTTCCTTGAGGGTTCCGATGCGCATCAGGCCTCCCGCCGGGCCGCCCCAAGGCAGGCCTGGGCCCCCTTGGGGGGCAGTGAATACACGCAGTGATGAACGTGGGGGTGCATGGTTCTAGAGTCTTTCGATTTCGTGCGTGCCGAACAGGCCGTAGGGGCGCAGCATGAGGATGCCGACCAGCACGATGAAGGTGGCCAGCAGTTTGTATTCACCGCCCAGGTAGGCGCCGGCCAGGGCCTCGACCAGGCCGATGCACAGGCCGCCGATGAGCGCGCCCAGCACGCTGTCCAGGCCGCCGACGATCACCACCACCAGCACCGACAGACCGAACACGCCCATGCTGGACGAGATGCCGCCGATCGAGCCGACGATGATCCCGGAGATGGCCGCCAGCATGGCGGACGCCACCCAGGCCAGCGAGAACACGCGTGGCACGTTGATGCCCACCGAGTAGGCGGCGGCCTGGTCGCTGGCGGTGGCGCGCAGCGCCACGCCGCCGCGCCAGAAGCGGAACACCAGCAGCACGGCGGCGATGAACACCACCGCGATCACGGCGCCCCAGAACACCTTGGGCGCGAGGAAGGCATCGCCCACCATGATGGGTTGCGTGGGCATGAATTCGGGCAGGCGGCGCTGGTCGGCGCTCCAGATCATTTCCACCAGGCCCACGAGCACCGAGGCCAGGCCCACGGTGACCATGAAGACGGAGATGGGCGGCTCGCCCAGCAGTGGCCGGATCATGGTGCGCTCGATCACCGCGCCCAGCAGGCCGGTGCCGAGCACGGCGGCCGGAATGGCCAGCCACAGCGGCAGCGCCATCATGGAGGCAAAGGTGAAGAACAGGTAGGCGCCGACCATGAGCAGCTCGCCGATGGCGATGTTGACCACGCGGGTGGCCTTGTAGACCATCACGAAGGCTAGCGCCGCCAGGGCGTAGAGGCCGCCGCTGGCGATGCCGGTGAGGCTGATTTCAAACAGATAGGCCCAGTCGAAGTTCAGCATCATGCGGCTCCCTGTGCGCTGGTGGCGCCCGCCTGCAGCTTGCGGCGCAGGTCACCCACGTCGCCCGAGCCGAGGTAGGCGCGGTTGACTTCGGGGTCTGCCTGTACCACGGCAGGCGTGCCCTGCGCGATGACCTGGCCGAAGTTGAGCACCACCACATGGTCGGACAGGTCCATCACCATGCCCATGTCGTGCTCCACCATCAGCACCGTCACGCCCCATTCGGCGCGCACGTCGAGGATGAAGCGCGCCATGTCTTCGGTCTCTTCGCGGTTCATGCCGGCGACGGGCTCGTCGAGCATCAGGATCTCGGGCTGCATGGCCAGGGCGCGCGCCATTTCCACGCGCTTTTGCAGGCCGTAGGACAGGGCCGAGACGGGCGCGTGGCGGATGTGGTCGATTTCGAGGAAGTCGATGATGCGTTCCTCGATGTCGCGGCGCAGTTCGGCCTCTTCGCGGCGGGCGCGGCCCAGGTAGAACAGCGCATCGAACACATTGGCCTTGAGGTGGGCGTGGCGGCCGAGCTTGATGTTGTCGAGCACCGTCATGCCGCGGAACAGCGCGATGTTCTGGAAACTCCGCCCCAGGCCCATGCGGGCGCGCTGTGGCGCGGGAATGCGCGTGATGTCCTGGCCCTTGAACCGGATGCTGCCGCCCGTGGGCCGGTAAAAGCCCGAGATGGTGTTGAACAGCGAGGTCTTGCCCGCGCCGTTGGGTCCGATCACGGCGGTGATGGAACCCGGCTGCACATCAAAGCTGACGCCAGTCAGTGCCTTCACGCCGCCGAAGGCCAGCGTTACGCCGTCAACCTGCAGCAGGGGGGCGGCGGCCGGGGGGCCGCCAGGGGTTTGTGTCGCCATCGGCTTGTATGCGGGTTTGTGCGAACCAAAAGAACATCTACTTTTACGTAGACTGCCTACTCACAAGTAGATTTTGGGTGCCACCCCCTATCCTGGCATTGGTGTTTTCCCGGTAAATGACTTTGAACAGGCTCTAATAACGCCCCATGACCAAAACCACCGCCGCTAGAAAGACCCGAACCCCGTCTGTCGCAGCGTCGCCGTGGGCAAGTGCGCCCGACCGCGAGCAGCAGCGCGAGGCCAAGCGCCAGGCCGTGCTGCAGGCGGCGGCGGAGTTGTTCAACGAACGGGGCTTCCACGCCACCTCGCTCGACGACATCGCCGCGCGCCTGAACGTGAGCAAGCCCACGCTGTACTACTACGTGAAGAACAAGGACGAGATCCTGTTGCAGTGCGTCAGCCAGGGGCTGGAGATGACGCTCGAAGGCATCGAGGCCTCGCGCCAGGCCGGGGGCAACGCGGTGGACCAGTTGCGCGCCTGCATGCAGGTGTATGCCGGCATCGTGACGCAGCCCTTTGGCATGTGCCTGATCCGCGTCGGCGACGAAGAGGTGCCCGAGCCCAGCCGCACGGAGCTGCGCCGCATGAAGTCCGAGATCGACCACGCCTTCCGGCGCCTGGTGGCACAGGGGGTGGAGGAAGGCTCGCTCGCGCCCTGCGACCCGAAGATGAGCGCTTTCGTGATCGCCGGAGCCCTCAGCTGGATCGGCCGCTGGTATCAGCCGGGCGGCGACTACACGCCCGAGCAGATCGCGCAGCAGTGCATCGCCACGCTGTGCGATGGGGTGCTGCGGCGGGGGGAGGCGCCGGCCGGGGCGGTGGCCCCCAAAACTCCACGCAAATCGCGGCGCTCAACCTCTGCGCCCTTGGCCGGGAATTGAGCGGAGCGCAATGGCTTATGCCGCCTCTCGCTGAGGTTCAAACTGTTCGAGGGTTTTGAACAGCCGCTCCACTGTGGCCGATTCGAAGACGCCCTCCGGCCCCTGAGCATGGATGTCGGTGAAGGGCGAGGCATAGAGCCGTTCGGCCGGCATGGCGCCGTGCTCGGTCAGGTGCTGCACGATTTCTTCGATGAACTGCAACTGGCTTGCGCTGGCTGTTCCCGTGGCGATCAGCCCGGCAAACGCGGCGGTGGCGGCCTCGCGGTCGAGCCCCACCAGTGAGCGGATGAACACCACCAAGCTGGTGTGCAGGGCTCGGGCTCGTTCGATGTCGCCATCGGTGCCACCCGCTTCGTGCAGCAGGGCTTCCAGTTCCTGCAGGTCGGCAGGTGTCAGCGGCTGGTTGCGGCGCAGCTTGTGCAGCGCCAGCCGATCTTCGTGGGCGCGCAGGAACACCTTGGCCTTGGCGCGGAAACGGTCGAAGTCCACCGCGCTGGCCACCAGGGGCAAGTTCAATTCGTCCGTTTCACCCAGGGCGTCTTCAAAGTCGGTGTAGACCACGGCGCGTCCACCTTTTTCAATGAGCTTGATGAGCGCACGCAGCTTGCGCCGTGCCTGCTCCAGCATGGGCAAGGTCACATCCTGCCACCACTCGTCGCCCGCCACGGCCTCGATCAGCAGCAAGTGTTCGCGCACGCTGGGCACGTTGGCCAGTTCCAGCAGGCTGCAGGCCAGTTGCTGCACCTTGGCCTGCAGGCGGGCCAGTGCGGGTTCGCTGCGCAATAGGGCGAGCTGGGTGTTCAGCAGCAGGGCGTCAAAGCGCTTGGCGTCTTCGTCGTCGTCACGCACCGCCGTGGGCAGGCCCGACAGGTGCTCGGCCACCTCGGCCAGTTGCTCAGTCGTTGGGCGCTTCCAGGCGTCGGGCTGGGCCCAGGCTTCGACCCAGCGGCGCTGGGGGCGCACCACGAAGTTGGCGAGCTGCATGCCCGCCACCATGCCGTGCAGCAGCGCGGCGGTGTCCTCGCGGATGGCGGCTTCGGTCAGTGCAAACGATGCAGCGGGTGCCTCGGCGACGCCGCCGCCTGCCAGGCGCTGGTCCAGCAGGCCGATCAGCTCCAGCCGCGCATTAAACAGGCGCTGCGACAGCGGCTGGGCCAGCGCGCCTTCGCTGCCCTCCAGCTCCTGGCTGAAGAATTCCAGGTTCTGGCAGAAATCGAAGATGAAAAAGTCCTGCTTGTCCTGCCCCGGCCCATACAGCTCTTTGCACAGCCGCGTGCCGCGCCCCACCATCTGCCAGAACTTGGCCTTGGAGCGCACGATCTTGAAGAACACCAGGTTCACCACCTCGGGCACGTCGATGCCGGTGTCCAGCATGTCCACAGATATGGCGATGTGCGGTGCGCGGTCCTTCTGCGCAAAGGCGTCGATCAGCGACTGCGCGTATTCGGTCTTGAAGGTGATGGTGCGCGCAAACTCGCCCCGGTATTCTGGGTAGTTGGCGTCAAAGCGCTCCTGGATGAACTCGGCGTGCCGCTGATTTTTGGCAAAGATGATGGTCTTGCCCAGCCGGTCGCCGCCCGCCACCTTGTGGCCGCGCTGCATCAGCAGGGCCAGCATCTTGTCCACGGTGTCGGTGTTGAACAGCCACTGGTTCACCGCCTCGGCGCTCACGGCATCGGGGGGCTCGCCGCCTTCGTCGTCCCATTCCAGCGCATCCCACTGGTCTCTTTCGTCGTCGCTCAGTTCGTCGTAGCGAATGCCCTGGCGCTGGAACTTCAGCGGTACCGAAATGGCCTTGGGCGGTGCCAGATAGCCCTCGGCAATCGCGTCGTCGAGCCCGTAGGCGTCGGTGGGCACGCCGCTTTCCAGGCCAAACAGGCTGTAGGTGTTGCGGTCGATCTCGTCCTTGGGCGTGGCCGTCAGGCCCACCAGCAGCGCGTCGAAGTAGCTGAAGATGGCCCGGTATTTTTGGTAGATGGAGCGGTGCGCCTCGTCCACCACGATCAGGTCGAAATGGCCCACGCCAAAGCGGCGTTGCCCGCCGCCCGCGTTTTCGTTGATGAGGCCCATCATCGTGGGGTAGGTGGACACGTACACCCGCCCCTCGGTGGCGCGGTCGGTCACCAGGTTCACGGGCGCAGCATCGGGCAGGTGGGCCTTGAAGGCGTTGACGGCCTGGTTCACCAGCGCCACGCGGTCGGCCAGGAACAGCACGCGCTTGGCCCAGTTGGCCCGCATGAGCAAATCGACCAGCGCGATCACCGTGCGGGTTTTGCCCGCGCCCGTGGCCATGACGACCAGCGCCTTGCGGTGCTGGTCACGCTCAAAGGTTTCGGCAATGCGGCGGATGGCGCGCTGCTGGTAGTGGCGCTCCACAATGCCCGCCGCAATCGGCAGGCTGGCCAGTGGCTTGCGTGTGGTGCGGCGCTGGGCCATCAGCTCCAGCTCGTCCTTGGTATGAAAGCCCTGCACCGGGCGCGGCGGGCTGGTGGTGTCGTCCCACATCCAGTGCTCGTAGCCGTTGGTGCCATAGATCACGGGGCGGTGGCCGGTGCTTTGCTCCAGGCAGTCGGCATACAGGCGGGCTTGCTGCTGGCCTTCTTGGGCGCTGCGGCGGGTGCGCTTGGCTTCCACCAGGGCCAGGGGCCGCTCGCCGCTCCACAGCACATAGTCCACAAAGCCCTTGCCCTCGTTGTTGGGCATGCCCTGCACTTCAAACTCGCGGTCGCGCGGCTGGTCCAGCGCCCAGCCGGCTTCCTTGAGCAGCAGGTCGATGAACAGGTCGCGCGTGGCGGCCTCGTTGTAGTCGTGCGCGGTGGCGGGCTGCGCGGCGTTGGCGGCCTTGGCGACGGCAATCTCGGCGCGGTAGCTGGCCAGCTCGGCGTCCAGCGCGGCATTGCGGGCAGCGGCTTCGCGCAGGGCGGCGTCGCGTTCTGCCAGGGCCTGGGCTTGTAGGGCCAATGCCTCTTGCGCTGCCGCCTGGGCGGCTCGGCTGGCGGCTTGCTCTTGCGCCACGGCCGTGCTGGCAGGCGGTGGCAATAGGTCCACGCGAAACTGCAGCCCCGCCGCAGGCCGGTCACCCACGCGGCGCGCATAGTGCTGCGCCAGCCAGAAGGCCACATGGAACAGCTCGCGCAGCGCATTGAGCGCATCCTGCGCGGCCACGGGGCGTACATCGTGCACCGCCTTGTTGCCCAGGCGGCGAATCACATCCATCTTGGCGTGCACCGCGCTGCCCACCAGTTGCTGAAAGCTGGGCTCGAACAGAAACGCCGACAGATCCGCTTTGTACGGCATGCGCAGGCAGCCACCGCGCCCGCCTTCGGCTTGGTACAGCCAGGCTACGGCCAGCTCCAGCGTGCGGCGTGCGTAAAAGCAGGCGGTGCGAGGGTCGGCGTGGGCAGCAGCCTCGGCGCGGCGAGCTTCGGCCAGCAGATCGGGCCAGTCGGGCTGGAGGAAGGCGAAGTTGGACGTAGCGCTCAAGGTGGCTCCCTCCGGGGATGAAGTGGTTCTAAAGACTTTCTAAAGCTCAATTTGCCTGGAAAAAGGCTTGACGGAGCTTATATAAGCCTTTGTTTTAATTGGATATTTGTCCATCAAGCCAAAGTTCTATAACCCGTTTAGTCACACCAAGTCTTTAGAACATGATCAGCTCAAAGGGCGGTGACGCGGCGTGCAATCGCATTCGTCAACGCCAGTGGCGGCGATTTCAGAACCAGTGATTTGACACGACAGTGCTCTGCGGCCGGTGACAAAAATCATGTTGCAGCGCCGTCCGTCAGCAGTGCCGCCACCAGTGCACGCAGCTGCGGCAAATCCGCGTGAATCGTGTTCCAGACCAGTTCGTAGTCCACCTTGAAGTAGCCATGCGCCACGCGATTGCGCATGGTGTACATCAGCGCCCATGGCACCTGGGCGTGGCGTGTGGCAAAGGCGGGGTGCAGCTTCTCGACGTTGTGGGCGGCTTCGCCCAGGATTTCGAAATTGCGCACCACGGCGTCTTGCGTTTTTTCGTCGGCCAGAAAGGCCGCCTCGGCCATGCCATCGACATACCGGTGAATGCGGTCAATCGCCTCCACGACGTGGGCCAGGTAGTCGGGCACCCGCAGTGCGTCAGCCTTGCTCACAGCGCCTGCGCCTGCGCAATAACCTGGTCGCGGAACTTGGCGGGCAGGCCTTTGGGGGTGAGCACATCCACCGGGATGCCCAGCAGTTGCCCCAGTTCGAGCTGGATCTTGGCGATGTCCATGAGCGTGGTCTCGGGCGTGGGCTCCACCAGAATGTCCAGGTCGCTGCCCTCGGTGTCATCGCCATGCACCACCGAGCCGAACACGCGCACGTTGGTCACGCGGTGGCTCAGGGCAATGGCGCGAATGGCGTCGCGGTGGGTGTGCAGAGCAGTGGATGGGCGCATGGCGGGGGCTCCTGGGTGCAAGGGGAAACTTGTATCACAACGCCCCCGCAAACGCCCGCTGCTGCAGCGAGGCAAACAGCGCATCCAGCGCGGCCAGGGCGCGGCGGTGGGTGGCTTTGAGGGTTACGTTGAAAACTTTAGGCAGGAAACCAAGCCTGCAATTGGGTCCGCAAACGGACAAACGCCGCATCGCTACAGTTCTGCAAGCTAATGCGCTGAGTCACCTTCTCGTACATGGCAGAAGACCGCGCCTGTTTATGGACAGGGCGCATAGCATCCAATGCTTCTTTCGGCCGCAGCGGTTTTCCATCGATATTGAACTCAAAACCCCTGCCCCTCAACCAGTCTCGGATAGTGCCGTTTTGAGGCCAATGAAGCGCATCGCGAAGCACCGCGTCATTGCCCCATAACCAGACATCAACTTCGGGAGAAATAACGATGGCTTTGGCATTGGCGTTCCACACATTCTGGAGTTGTTGATCCAGTTGTGCTTCGATTACCAGCGGGGCATCTCTTTCTTGGCCACATCCCTCAAAGTCCAAAACCATCAACGCATGGCGAAAACGTGTTGTCTCCAGGGCAAGAACATCCGCGCCGGTCGTGCGTACACCACCATCACGGCCCATGTGGGAGCGAAACGCAAAGGTAAAAGGCCGCACACCCAAAGCCTGCGGTCGGGCCAACGCCCCCTGCAACGCAAATTGCATGTTTTTATCAGCCACCAAAACCACCAGATCTTGCATGGACAACTCAGCTCAAAATGCCAGCGGCAAACAACACACCCAGATCAGGTTGCCCTTGCTTCCAATGCTGCAAAGCAGGGTGACGATCACCTGCCACGATGTCGGTCGCGCCAGATTGGTCTTTGGCAAAACATAAGACCTGTGCCGGCTCCAGCATATTGAGCGCCACGGGGCTGTGCGTGGCAATCAACACCTGTCCGTCGTAAATGGATGACAAGGACTGAATGACCGTTTCTATCGCCCGTGGGTGTATGCCGTTTTCAGGCTCTTCAATCAGAAAGACACCATTCAAGTCTTTCAAGTAAGCCGTGATGGTCAATGCAAGCAGTCGCAAAGTTCCATCAGACGCCAACCAGGACGGCACCACCGCGCCATTGGCATACTTGATTACTAAATAGCGATGGCGGTCATCATCGCGCTCGATGGAGTCAATGTCCTCAATGTCGCCCAAAGCCGTGCGCACATGCGCCAGCCAGTCCGAGAATCGCTGCGTGTCGCGCCGCAACTCCGCGACCACCCAAGGTAGATTCGAGCCATTGGATTGAAAGCGCAAGCCCAACCCGGGCGGGCTGGGTTGGCGAATGATCTGGCTGTTCAGCACAACGTTCTGAACGCCTTTCTCCAGCATGTCCCGGAACCAAGAACTCACGGGGAAGCTCGCTTCGTCCGCCGGAATATGCGCCAAACCCAGCTTGGTCCGCCCTAAACGGAAAGACGGTGCATAAGACTTTGCGCCCTCGGTGTAATAGTTGTCATTGCCCCCAGGTGTCTTCTTCATCACCACTTTGAAGCCACGTTTGGAAGTGCCTACAAAAATGGAGGGGGCATCCTCCGGCACCATGGGGAACATGTCCTTTTGAACCGAGATCTGATCCTCGCCAGATGCCCGCAGCCACAAGGTTTCGTGGTCCAAACCGATCTCATTGGTGCTGGCATCAAAGCCAATTTCAATTTCATACCGAACCGTAGTGAACTGACGCTTGTCGTCCGCCATGCGGGCACGCACTGACTCGGGAATCGGTGCTTCAACGGCAATTTGGAAACCGCCGCGTTGACCTTTGTCTTCACCCGGTCCTTGCCAAATCAATTTGTCGAAACTGGCGCTACGCGACTGAATCGTTTCGCGCACATCACCTCGGTTGCGCACCAGATCGCTCAGCAAACCCAAGACATCCAGGAAGGTGGTTTTGCCGCTGGCATTGGGGCCCACCAGCGCCTGGACTGACCCGAGCGGCTGGTCTACAGCCTTCAGGCTTCGGAAGTAGCGGGTCTGGATGCGGGAAAACATGGTGAAAGTGTCTCAGATTTTGAAGTGTCAAAGCTGCCCCGCAAACGCCCGCTGCAGCAGCGAGGCAAACAGCGCATCGAGCGCGGCCAGGGCGCGGCGGTGGGTGGCTTTGAGGGCCTCGATGGAGGCGATGCGGGTGGCGAAGGTTTGTTGGAGGACTTCAGGGGGGACGAGAACCTCGAATGAGCCCAGAAGTTGCAAATTCAAGTTCTCTTGGTTTCCACCTCGTCCCAAAGCGCGGAGTCGTTCATAGGCCAAAAGCAACTGCGCAAACATGAACCGAGGTACGAACTCTTCACTTGGTCTGATGACACCACATGCTTGGTTACAAGAGGCCTCAATGCACAGTAGCGCACAGCGCCCTCTAGTTTGCCCTTGGCCATACATGGCGACCACGATGGAGTTGATAGGATGAAGTTTTCCTCGAATAGCTTTCAAGCCGGCTTCGGTGAGTTTTTCCTCGGTGTCATGAATTTCACCGCCTGTCACTTCTGTCGTTTTCACCCAGGGGATGTTTCCACCGTAATAGCCGTCTGCGCCGCGCCCTGGAGTGCTGCCAGTCGTGATTTCTGCCACCACCGAAAGTGGCTGCTTGCTGAACCCCTTCGGATTCGCCACCGGGTCCCCAAACATATCGAGAAAGAGCGACTGGGTGAGGCTGTCGAGCAGGGCCAGGGCGGTGCGGCGTTGGGTTCGGAGGGTTTCGGTTTGGTCGAGGATGGCGGCGATGCGGCGTTGTTCTTCCAGCGGGGGCAGAGGGACCGCCAAATCTGCGAGAAAGCTGGCAGGAACCCGTCTTTGCCCACCGCTGCCTGTCATGCGCCGCTGGCCATTTGCACGTACTTCTTCGAGCCGCAGGTAGTGGTGCAAATACCGCGACTCTGTGATGCCAGAACGTGCCCGAACGACGTGGAACTCTGTGGAGCCGAAGCCGTGCGAACGCGGCAAACGGGCTTGGGCGATTTTTCCGTTTTCAAAGCAAGGTGTGATCTTTGCAACCAATACGTCGCCGTCAAGAAACGGCGTGAAGCCTTTCGCCACTTCTGCGTAGGGCCGATCTTGCGTGGTTTCCACACTGGCAGATTCAGCGCTCAGCGACGCCATTGGCACAAATGAAACAAGTTCTTCCGTCGGCAGCTTTTTGCCCAGCGGGGGGTTTAGCTCGGCAATATCGGTCAGCTTGGCGGTTAGGAATTTCGCACTCACTTCAACATCCCCTCCAACACCCCCATCCCCCGCGCAATCTCATCTTCCAACGCCCGCAGCTCCGCCAATATCTCCCCCGGCGCCCGGTGCTGCACCTGCGCATGCACCACTTCCTTGTAGCGGTTGATGCTCAGGTCGTAGCCGTTGGCCTCAATGTCGGCCTTGGGCACGCAAAAGCTCTGGGCGGTGCGGGGGCGGTCGCGTTCGCTGCTGTGGCGCTGCGCCCAGCGGGTCAGCACGTCGGGCAGGTTGTTTTTGGCGTGCTCTGCTTCTGATAGCTGCTCGCGCTTATCCAGCAAGGGCTGGAGGCCTAAAAGGATTGTATCCAGCAGGGGCTGGCGTTTGTCGTCCAGGCTCCAGCCGTCGGCCTGCATGTCGTAGAACCACACCTGGTCGGTGCCGCCGCTCATGGTTTTGGTGAACAGCAAGATGGCGGTGCTGACGCCCGCGTAGGGCTTGAACACGCCGCCAGGCAGGCTGATGACGGCGTCCAACTTTTGCTCTTCCACCAGTTTGCGGCGCAGTTCTTTGTGCGCCTTGCTGCTGCCAAACAGCACGCCGTCGGGCACGATCACCGCCGCCCGCCCGCCAGTCTTGAGCAGGCGCAGGAAGAGGGCCAAGAAGAGCAGTTCGGTCTTTTTGGTTTTGACGGTTTGCTGCAGATCCTTGGCGGTGTTTTCGTAGTCGAGGCTGCCTGCAAAGGGTGGGTTGGCCAGGATGAGGCTGTAGGCCTCGGCGTCGCCACTTCCATTTCCGGCGCCTTCGGCCAGCGAGTCGCGGTATTCGATGGCGGGGTGCTCTACGCCGTGCAACACCATGTTCATGCTGCCGATGCGCAGCATGGTGTTGTCAAAGTCATACCCGTGGAACATGCCGTTGTGGAAGTGCGCGTTTTGCGCGGGCACGCGCAGCATGTCGGGGTAGGTGCGGCGCAGGTATTCGCCCGCGGCCACGAGGAATCCACAGGTGCCCGAGGCCGGGTCGCAAATGGTGTCTTGCGGTGTGGGGGCCGTGAGTGCCACCATCAAATCAATGATGTGGCGCGGGGTGCGGAACTGGCCGTTTTGCCCGGCAGAGGCGATCTTGCCGAGCATGTATTCGTACAGGTCGCCCTTGGTGTCGCGGTCGTCCATGGGAATGGTGTCGAGCAAGTCCACCACCCGTTGCAGCAGCGATGGCGTGGGGATGGTGAAGCGGGCATCGCGCATGTGGTGCGCAAACGCGCTTTCAGCCGCAGGGCCACCCGAGGTTTGCAGGCCGCGCAGGAAGGGGAAGACCTGGTTGCTGAGCACGTCGAACATTTCGGCCGGGGCCATGTTCTTGAAGCGGGACCAGCGCATGGCATCAAACGGGCGGCCTTGCGCGTCCACGCCTGCGGGGATCAGGCGCACGGGCTGGGTTTTAAGGCGCAGGGCCTTGTTGTCTTCGCGGGTCTGGTCGCTGTCGAGCGCGCGCAGAAAGAGCAGGTAGGTGATCTGCTCGATGACTTCAATGGGGTTGGCGATGCCGCCGGACCAGAAGGCATTCCAGACTTGATCGACTTTGTTGCGCAGGTCACCGGTGAGCATGGGGGCAGTCTGAAGGGGGCTGTGAGGGAGCCTGAGAGTCTGCCATGGGGCGGGTGGCTTGTGCGTGCTGGGCGGGTGAGGTTTGTGGTTTTTTTGGCCTCTGGCGCTTGATGGATAAGCGCTGGCAGCTATTGATTTGATAGCGTTTTGGCGTGCTGGTGGCTGTCGCCTGCGGCTGCCAGGTCGTCCAGGATCGGGCACTCCGGCCGCTGGTCCCCATGGCAGCACTGCACCAGCGACTGCAGCGTGCGCTGCATGGCCTGCATGGCGGCGATGCGTTCGGCCAGGTCGTCGATGTGGGCCTGGGCGATGCGCTTGACCTGGCTGCTGGCGCGGGCCTGGTCCTGCCACAGGCCCATCAGCTCGCGGATTTCCTCCATCGAGAAGCCCAGGCTGCGCGCGCGGCCGATGAAACGCAGCGCGTGCACGTCGGCCTCGGTGTACTGGCGGTAGCCGCTGTCGGTGCGGCCCACCTGCGGCAGCAGGCCGAGCGATTCGTAGTGGCGCACCATGCGCGTCGACACACCGGCGCGGCGCGCGGCCTCGCCGATGGCGACCGGCCAGCCCTGCCCGGTGGTCATGGCGTGACCTGGTAGCCTTCTTCGGCGATGGCCGCTGCCAGGGCCTCGCGCGGCTGGCTGCTGTCCACGTCCACGCGGTTCTGCGCGCGGTCGATGCGCACCTGGGCCTGGGGGTCGAGCTGCTGGATGGCGCTGGTGACGGCGCGCTCGCAGTGGCCGCAGGTCATGCCCTGGACTTCAAACTGGTATTGCATGTGGTTCTCCGGGTGAGGTGGTTGATGGGGGCCATGGTGAACCTTAACACCGTGGCAAGGTCAACCCCGCGCTGCCCGATGGCCTTGCTGCGGTTATGGTGGATGCCGATTTGCGCTTGACCTTGCCATGATGTCAAGGATTACGGTAGAGCCCATGAACACCTCCCTCCCCACCCCCTCCGAGCCGCACGCGCTGGACCTGTCCATCGGCGGCATGACCTGTGCCAGTTGCGTGGGCCGCGTCGAGCGCGCGCTGCGCAAGGTGCCCGGCGTGCAGGACGCCACCGTGAACCTGGCCACCGAGTCGGCGCGCGTCCAGTTCGCCGCGCCCGAGGGCGGCGACGCCGCCATGGATGCGCTCTTGCGCCGCGCCGTGCGCAATGCGGGCTACGAGCCGCTCACGCCCGCCGCCAGCGCGGCGCGCGAGCAGGACGAGTCGCCCTGGGCGGGCTTCACGCCGGTCGCCATCGGTTTGCTGCTGTCGGCACCGCTGGTGCTGCCCATGGTCGGCGACCTGTTCGGCGTGCACTGGATGCTGCCGGCCTGGCTGCAGTTTGTGCTGGCGACGCCGGTGCAGTTTGTCCTGGGCGCGCGTTTCTACAAGGCGGGCTGGCATGCGGCCAGGGCCCTGAGCGGCAACATGGATCTGCTGGTGGCCATCGGCACCAGCGCGGGCTGGGGGCTGTCGGTGTGGCTGTGGCTCACCGCCCACCCGGGGCACACGCCGCACCTTTATTTCGAGGCCTCGGCCGTGGTGGTCACGCTGGTGCTGCTGGGCAAGTGGCTCGAGGCCCGCGCCAAGCGCCAGACCACGGCGGCCATCCGCGCGCTGCACGGCCTGCGGCCGGACGTGGCGCACCTGCTGGGCAAAGGCGGCGAGGTGGACGTGCCCATCGCCGAGGTGATGGTGGGCGACCGCCTGGTGGTGGGCCCGGGCGAGCGCA
>Ga0208826_1000396_pt1 | contig 46972 bp, 56 predicted proteins | sample AD_UKC115_MetaG_FD_184451 | JGI IMG/M metagenome (GOLD analysis project Ga0208826, IMG submission 184451) | Active sludge microbial communities of municipal wastewater-treating anaerobic digesters from Hong Kong - AD_UKC115_MetaG (SPAdes)... | ecosystem: Engineered > Bioreactor > Anaerobic >... | reverse complement strand
TCATTATTTCGCGTACCTGCATCTCTGATTTTGAAGGAGCGATGTTTAATTCTTCTTTTAACAGGACAGGAACATCTGAATAAAGATCATCTATCTGTTTTAAACCTATACTTTCAAGCATCTGTCCAATTTCTTCCTCTGTATGCGGCAGAAAAGGATAATCCATTTGAACTCACCTCTATAAAATTATTTTGTCTTGGAATTTTTTACACTGCCTCTATAAAAAGGAGTCTTTATTATCTTTGCTGGAACTGACTTGTCTCTAATCTGGATCTGAATATCAGTTCCAAATTTACAGTACTGCGCATCTATATACCCAAGTGCAAGATTTTTCCCTGTAGAAATTGATTTCGATGCGCTTGTGATTACTCCTATCTCCTTTCCATCAGCAATTACTCTGTAACCATGTCTTGCTGGTACTTTATCAAGTATTTCAATCCCTCTGAGTTTTTTAGTAAGACCTGTCTCTTCCTGTTTTTTAAGTATATCGCATCCTATAAAGTTTTTTTCAAGATCAACAGCCCATTTTAAACCTGCTTCAAGAGGTGTTCCCTCATCATTGAGCTCGTTTCCGTAAAGCATATATACAGCTTCAAAACGTAGTGTATCTCTTGCTCCCAAACCACATGGTATTCCTTTATAAGGCTTAACTAATTCAATAAGTTTTTCCCACAAGGCAACTGTATTATCAGCATCGAGATAAACTTCAAATCCATCTTCTCCTGTATAGCCAGTTCGTGATACTATCGCTTTTAAACCCATTACTTCTGTCTGTATAAAATTATAAAAAGCTATATTCTTAAGATCTCCTGTTGTAATTTTCTGAAGAACTTCTTCTGCTTTTGGCCCTTGAACTGCTATCTGTCCATATTCCTGTGAAAGATTTTTTACTTGGACAGAAAACCCCTTCGTATGACTCATAATCCATGAATAATCTTTATCGATATTAGAAGCATTAACCACTAAAAGATAGTATTCTTCGTTTATTTTGTAAGCTAAAAGATCATCAACCACTCCGCCTTTTTCGTTACACATTGGACTGTAGACTATTCCCCCGTAAGGCAGTTTGGTTACGTTATTTGTGATAAGGTACTCTACAAATTTCTGAGCATCCTTACCTTTAACTTCAATTTCCCCCATATGTGAAACATCAAAAAGACCAACAGTTTCCCTTACTGTTTTGTGTTCTTCGATTATTGAAGTATACCATACGGGCATCTCCCATCCGCCAAACTCCACCAACTTTGCTCCAAGCTTTTCATGCTGCTCATAAAGCGGCGTTCTTTTGAGTTGTGACATTTGAATATCCTCCTTTAAAAAATCAGAAATGATAATTAAAGCCTTTTCTTTATCGTCCTGTTGAACATATATATCGTACATTGCCGGCTCACCGATTATAGAAGAGGGCAACATATTTTTGGAACTTTTCAGCATAACAGTAATCTCATTTTGCTCTAGTATCTGTTTATAGATATCGTATTCAGGAAATCTTAAAAATTTGAACACCTGAACAAACACAGTATCACCCCTTTATAGCTTCTATACTAGAATCAATTTAAAAGAAATGCGTAATAATACCTACCCATTTAATTATATCATTAATAATGAAATTTTTTTCAGGCCAAATACTCGGATATAGTTATATAATAGCCTTTGGAATTTAATAAAATAAAATAGCTCTATTATACTTATTTTTTTGATTCTGCCTGTATCATATTAAAAATGCCAAACAAATGTTTGGCATTATCGTGAAGGTTTGTTAAATTTTTCGGTCAGCTCTTTGATCAGAGGCTGAAAGCTTTGCTTTACAATGGTTCTTGAATACTCTGAGTTAATCATTTCCTTATACCAGCTCTGAGCCGAACTCTCTGGAAACAACTCATTTTTAAAAAGTTCAGATTCTTGCATTTTATTAAGAATATCTGAAAAAATACCTGATACAAACTCTATTGCAACATCTTCATTTTTAAGATTCTTAGAACTTACATTAGTAAGATAAACAGGACCCAGACCAGTCATTTATATCACAACCAGTTCTGCCATAACATAACCAGCTTTTGAAGCATTTTTTATAATCACAAGTATATCCTGTGGAACGGCGCCGGCCGCTTTAAGTGCAGAGATGATGTTATCAACAGTGGCTTCCTTTTCACCTACCTGACCATTTACTACAGAAAGGACAAAACTTCCGTAACTTAAAGAGAAGTCTCCAACTTTGACTTTGCCTCCAAGAATTATGGTACCTGTTTTTTCATCAAGAACAATCTTAGCTTTCTGATCCTTTTCAACTTCAACTTCTTCTATGAGAGATAAAAACGAAATAACGTCATCCTTAAAAATCTCAGGAATATCAACTCTTATTGTAGATGGATCCTGCGCCTTAGCTATCTTCTCTGAAAAGGATACATTTATAGCCATTGCCACACGTGCTGCGGTTGTTATATCTGGAGAGTTGAGATTTATTGAAACCATATCGTCTGAAAAAATACTTACAGGTATTTCGGTTTCTACTATAGCCCCCTGAGGGACAGAGCCTGTTATTCTATATTTTTTCTGTGTATTTGAACTTCCCTTTGCATCTGCACCGCCTGTAAAAACAGCTCCCTGGGCAACTGCGTAAACTTTATTATCTGCACCAAGAAGTGGAGTTTGAATAAGATAACCGTTTTCCAAAGACTTGGCATCTCCAATTGAAGCAACCGTTATATCAAGCTTCATACCTTCTTTATAAAAAGGAGGAATATCCGCAAAAACCATTACTACTGCTGTGTTTTTAGTTTTAAACTGTGATTGTACTGAATAACCCATGTTTTTGAAAATATTAGTCATAAGCTCAGAGGTTACAAGTCCTGAATCTCCAGTACCATTAAGCCCTGTAACAAGTCCCAACCCGAAAAGCTGGTTATCTCTTGCTCCTCTAAAATTAGCTATCTCTTTTATTCTGACTCCGGCGGAAACCGTTATCAAAAAAGCAAAAACCAGAACTAAAAAAATTTGTTTTTTCATAAAACACCTCTCAGAAATTACTTAAATATAGATAAATTTATAATTTCACATCAGAAGAACATATTTGAAATACCTGAAAGTACCCAGCTTATCCATGATTTTTCATTCGGATCTTGTTGAAATACCACATCACCGTCATACCATATCCTTGCTTCAGCTAGCTGAGAAGATTCTACCGTACCGCTGGAACTTATACTTGAAGCTGCCAAAAGTCCTTCAACAATAACCTTTTTTCTTTCTTTTCCAACTTTTATTTCTTTTTCACCTTTTATTTTAAGCAATCCGTTGTTTTCTTCAATAATCTGAGCTGCAATATAAAGTTTTATAGAAGCTTGGGAAGATGATTGAGTTTGTTTATTGCTAAGCTTTACTGCCGAGGGATCAGTAGTTGTAAGAGGAACGAAACTTTTTAGATCAACTCCTCCTATGCTTTTAAATACCGATCCTACAGTATTTCTTGCAGCAGAATTATAATCTGCCATATTATCACTTACTGAAAGTGACGGACTTTCAAGAACTTCTATTGTTATTATGTCTCCTGCCTTATATGTTTTATTGTTAGGCGCGAAAGCACTTTTACCCGAAGAACCGTTCCACAAAGACTGTCCCAAAGCATAAAAAGATAAAATTACTACTAAAAAAAGCAGAATTTTATTTTTCAACTTTCAATCGCCTCCGTTCATATTAATTAAAACTTTTGCCCCTTGAACCAATACTCCCTCTAAAAGAACTCCAGAATCAATATTACGTATCTGGACAACTTCTCCGTACGAAGCATCCTTCATCAGACGTCCTGTTGCTCTGACCATTACCGTCCCGTATTCTACAACTATTTCTACGGTCTGACCTGCCTTAAGATCAGGTATTTTCTTTACAAAAGCTATGTTTATTGGTTCACCGGCTTTCAGATCTCTGAGCGCCGTATAAGCAAAGTTATCCAGATCATGTCTGTTTATTATATTAAACTCATACTTTAAGATATTTACTGTAGATTCGCCGGTAAGCTCGGCTTTTATCTGCTGATTTTTTTTAACATCCTGTAAAATAACAAGAACCTTTACATTTTTTTCAACCGCTACAGATAAAGTCCCTATTGTTTTCTTTCCATCAGGCATTTTTGCTGTAAACGTGACATTCAGAAGATCTTTTAACAATCCATAACTATTGATTTCATATGATAAAACTTTTTCTACTGCCGGTCTAGTAGTAACCTGTTCTGAAAAAACATACTCTGGATAGTTCTTTTGCATTTTTTCAAGAATGTCTTTTTTTATATCAATGCCTGATTGTTCTTCTTTAATCATATACTGACTGTATAAAACCTTTATATCTTTTGAAGCAAATATCAACTCATACTTTATATCATACGGCTTCATAAGCCCATAAAGCGTTTTTGCAAGTTCTTCGGAAGTATATACAAGGCCTGACTTTCCTATAAATGCAATAGTTCTGTCATATGGAAACTCAGGCCAAATATCTTTTACTGTAAAGTACTGATCATCCGATACTATTGTTCCCGGTACGGTTATCTCCACAGCAGAAAAAACCGCAAGTGCAAAGAAAAAAAAGAGCATAAGTATCGTTTTACTTTTCATATTATCTCTTCAAACCGGCAACTGTCCTCAACATTTCATCAGCAGAGTTTATAGTTTTAGAGTTTATATCGTACGAACGCTGAGCAACTATCATGTTTACCATTTCTTTAACAACATCTACATTAGATTTCTCAATTGAGGACTGCTGCAAAGCTCCAAAACCGTCCTGATTGGGTATTCCTTCAATAGGGGCTCCGGATGAAGCCGACTGGAGGAATAGATTAGAACCGATACTCTTTAACCCTGAAGGATTAATAAAGCGCACTGTAGTTATGTTGCCAAGATTTTCAACTGTATCGTCAGGAAGTTGAGCACTAACAATTCCATCAGGAGAAATACTTATAGCCATAGCATTTTCAGGAACAACTATATTCGGAACCAGAACAAGACCATTGCTTGTAACTATTCTTCCAGTAGCATCCATCTTGAAAGCTCCGTCTCTTGTATAACCTATTCGTCCGTCCTGAAGCTGTATCTGAAAAAACCCATCCCCCATTATTGCCACATCAAGCGAATGATTGGTTTCTTCAATATTTCCAACTGTAAATATCCTGTTTGTAGAAGAAAATCTAGTTCCGTGTCCTACATAAAGACCTGTCGGAAGAACTGAGTTCTGAGCCGTTGGTGAGCCCGCTTCCTTCATGGATTGATATAAAAGATCCTGAAACTCTGCACGAACAGTTTTGTAACCGATTGTGTTAACGTTTGAAAGGTTATTTGCTATTATATCAAGTCTTGACTGTTCTGCATTCATACCTGTCGCTGCACTGTATAAAGAAATAAGCATAAAACTACCTCCCGTTCTTTTATCTGATTATTTTAATTGAGTTTATATCTTGCTTACAGTTTCAATTATCCTTGCGTTCAGAGAATCGCTTGTCTGAACTGCTTTTTCAAGGATGCCAAACTGCCTGGAAGCAGAAATCATTTTTATCATCTCATTCAGTGCGTCAACATTTGAATGTTCCAAAGTTTTCTGCATTACTTTAAAATCAGAAGTCACAACTTCCTCACCGGAAAAAAGATTGTATCCGTACTTCTTTGGAGAATTAAGATCAAAAACAGCTACCTCATAATCGGTTCCTGATACCTTTCCATTGGGTAAAACCTGAAAGTCATTATTTATAAGAATTTTTCCGTTGTTACGGCTTAACACATAATCGCCATCATTTGTAACTAGAAACCCACGAGAATCACGTTTAAACTCTCCGTTTCTGGTATAAAAAAATTCTTCTCCCCGCTGAATCTTAAAAAAACCTGAACCTTCTATCGCAAAATCGTATTGGTTGCCTGTTTCTTCAAAACCACCGCTAAACAGAACAGGTCTTACATCATCAACAACGGTGGCAGTTTCCATATTACCAATCTTTTTTATTTTCTGAGTTTTACCGTCATAAGAGTAAAATTCTTTTTCCATAACGGCTTTGAAAGAAACGGAATCCTTCTTATATCCGTTGGTATTGACGTTCGCGAGATTATTGGCTATGTTGTCCAACTGATAAAGATTGTTCAGCATCCCCATAGTTGCATAATAAATCCCACGGTCCATTCATTCCACCTCTGCTATCAAGTAAATTATCAACGTGCTTCAATAATCAACGCTGACTCTACTTAATAGTTCTATATCATCCAACAAAATTCCTGTACCTTTTGCTACAGTAAGATGAGGTTCATCTGTAATCCTTGTTTTTACACATGTTTTTTCTTCAATAAATTTATCTATTCCTCTGGTAAGAGCAGTACCTCCGGTTAATATGATGCCGTTTTTAAGAATATCCGAAGCAAGTTCGGGAGGAGTTTTTTCCAGAACCATTCTTATATGAGATATAAGCTCATCCAAGATTTCTTTTATAGCTTTAAAAACATCTTCAGAATTTAATTTTATTGAAGAGGGGAGACCTGTTTTCAAATCCTGGCCCTTTACTTCCATCTCTATATTTTCTTCTTTTTCATAAGCTTTTCCAATTTTAATTTTTATCTGTTCTGCTGTTGATTCACCTATCAGAAACCTGTAAACTCTTTTTACATACTTTATTATTTCTGCATCCATTGCCTGACCAGCAAGCTTTATGGAATCACTTACAACAATGCCGCCTAAACTTATAACAACAATGTCCGTCGTTCCACCGCCCATATCAATAATCATATTTCCGTCGGGCTTTACAATATCTATACCTGAACCAATGGCAGCTGCCAAAGGCTCTATTACCAGATCTGCTCTTGCAGCTCCTACCCTTTCTGCTGCGTCAACGACAGCCCTTCTTTCCACATCAGTTGTCAGCGCCGGTATGCCAATTACTAAATTAGGTTTTGAAAGAGCAAAAGTCTCTTTTGCCTTTTTTATGAAGTACCTAAGCACCTCTTCTATTACGTCAGGATCACTTATAACTCCATCCTGGATAGGCTTTACAATAGAAATCTCTTCTGGGGTCTTTCCTATCATCTCTTTTGCTGCAGCACCAATGGCAAGAATCTGACCCTTGCGTTTATTTATTGCAACCATAGATGGTTCCTGTATGATTATTCCTTCGCCACGTTTATATACAACAAAAGTCGCTGTTCCAAGATCAATTCCCAGATCATGCTTTGCCATATCTATACCTCCTGCATTTTGCATTATACTTTGGCGTGTCTGGCGGGACTTGAACCCGCATTCCCGGATCCGGAGTCCGGTGCTCTATCCATCTAAGCTACAGACACATTCACACAAAAATTTTTCTTTAAGATAATCTTTTTCTGCCCAAAAAGTATATATAATATCATATGATGTTTTTAGATCTGCTTCTAATGTGGTGCTTTTAAAACCGTTTTTGAAATAATACCAAAAAATCCATGGATCTGTTGTAAAAATATCTACCGTCTTTCCTTTCAATGAAGAAACACTTACCGCAGTATTATAAACCATTAGGTTATCTTTTTCAATTGCACCTATATCAAAAACTTTTCCGGATATAAGCTCAGAATAACCTTTCTCATTAGAAAAAAAAGAACTTAGTATAAGAACACTGCTATTTTGATCTTTGGAATCTTTATATCCTTTGGTTGAACGGGTATTTTTCATACTTGAATATACCATACTGGTGGTAAGCCTTTCATCAATAAGATAAATCCTGGCACCAAATTTTTCTCTCAGTTTTAAAGCAAAATCAACCGTTTTAAATGTCTGTTCGGAAAATCTTGATGACATAGAAACCGGTAGACCTACCGCAACAATATTACTTTCAGAAAGACCTTCCTTCAAAAAAAAGCTGAAAATCTCCGGTGTCTTTAACTGTCCTATTCCTGTAGCAATCTTAAGGATGCTCTCGCCCCGAGCAATTCCTGTACTTACAGTTCCATAATCTATTCCATAGACCTTCATATCAAAGCAGCTCCTGAATTATATCTTTTTTTAGAATATAATTATCGTAATTAATACCATGACATCTTAAAAGCATATTAACTTGTTCAAAAGAACTTTCGGAAATTAAAATAACCGGAGCGCAGATCATAAAAATGCTTTTGGGAGCAGGAAATATTTTCACAAATATACCCGCTTTTTTCAGTATCTGGAAGACTTCAAAAAGTTCTGTTCCCTCCGGTTTGATTATACAGTTTAAATCTTTTGTAGTCAGCATTTACATCACTCCGAAAGATTAACTCTGAACATATCCATTATTTTCCTGGAATCATAACTCTCAAAAGTCTTTATTGAATTTTTTATAAGATATGTATCTAAAATACTTTCTCTGACTCTCAGCCCATTATGAATATTCTTAATATCAAATTCCTCAAAAACTTCAAGCTTATTTGATACATTAAGAACCATACCTGTATCAGAAAGCTCATCAAATACTGTTCGGCAGAATTCTATATCTCCTTTGAACAGATTGGTTATAAGTTCGCTTTCTTTTATACCTGGATTATTTTTTATATAGTCATATGTATGTTTTAAAATGCTTGCGGGAGGATACATGCGTTGAAGCTCATACATCATTTTGGTTTTGAACTTGTCATCATATGCCAGCACAAGATTTATACTTCCTTTTTTCCCAACATTCCATGAAGATACTAAATCTATGAGTTCCAGCCGACATTTGGGTACCTCTAGCAGGATGAAGGTAGGAAATGAGTCTTTCATATCCATTGCAATACCGTTATTGGAATATGAGGTAATAAGATAGCTCACAGAATCTTTTTTTATACTTTCTCTTAGAAGCAATTTTTTTGAAAAGTCCATATCACCACTGAACTTTTTTATTGATTCTTCTACAATGCTAAACTTTTCAGTTATTAAATCGGAAATAATCTCCTGTTTCCTTTTTTCGTTTATGACTATAAGTTTTTTACCGTAACTGCCATTATAGTCCATAAGAATATTTATAAGAGGCTTTTCTTCTTTGGTAACTTCATAATTAAAGGTATTAAAGTTTGCTAGAAGAACTTTGTATCCGGCATGTTTGAAGAAATCTTTTATATTTTCAGTGAAAAGTGATCCTATAACCATTATATTGCTTTTTTTAACAGAAATAAACTTTTTAAATTCACTGTAATCATTCATATTCTGAACTGCAGGATGCGATACCATGTAATATGGTTCATCTACAATAAGGTCAAAGTTATCTCCATTAAAAAATGACAGATTGTTTAAGAATGCCGGAAGCGTAACGAAAAAAACACTTTCATGTGAAAGAACTTTGCTGTTTATTCGTGATTTTTTATTGTAATATATATTTGATGGAGTAATATATGATGAAACTATACTATATGTATGCGACAGAACTATATGCGACGATCCTATTATAACAACTTTTCTGCTTGCAGAAAGAGAATCTGAAATCTTCTTCAGCATTGTTGCATATTTGATCCTTGGTGGCAGAAACATACTTACCTTTTCTGAAGAGAGATTGTCGGTAATAACATTCAATTTGCCTATACGGATAATCTCATCTCGCAGTATGATGTTGGTTTCAACATTCTTATACTCACAGGAATTAACATCAAAATTCTTAATTTCAAAGTCTTTCAGATAATATTTAAGATAGCTTATTTTTGAATTATGTACCTTCTCTACCCTGAAATTGCCAACCATATCCATATTAAGATTAAGCTGGCTGTTATATCTCAGATCGAGCATCTTCTGAGAAAGACCGTAACCTATAACATCCATGATGAGATCTTTCTGACTGCGCATTTTCGCTGCAAAATTCTCTACTCCGTTACCAAAAAACTTAAAATTATCTACGTGGGAGTTCATTATAAGAAACGTCGGCTCGGGATTTCTGTAGCCAAAAGGCTCAAGTCTTTCGATATCTTCAAAAAAACTGCTCCATACATTTTCTATTTCCATATCTATAAATACTTCGTAATACGGTACATGTTCCTTGTATAACTCCTCATACGCCTTATTGATAGATATCCTAAGTGAGTCTATGTCCTGAGAATCAATTGTAAAGCCTGCGGCCAGCTCATGTCCTCCGAATTCTTTGAAAACATTGTACTTAGAAGCTTCTTTAAACAGCTCCATAAGATTTATTCCAGCTGGGCTTCTTGCCGATCCTTTTCCGGAATGCTCATCTTTTGAAACCAAAAGCACCGGCTTATTGTAAAGGGCCGAAAGCTTTGAGGCGACTATGCCTAACACTCCAAGATGCCAGTTTTCACCCGACAACACTATCACTTTGCTCTCTTTCAATTCGGGGTTTACATCTATCAGACTCAGAGCGTATAGATATATCTCCTTTTCTTTAGCCTGTCTTTTAGTGTTAAGCTTTATTAGAGATGAGACATTTTTACTAATTTCCTCATGATTTTGGGATATGAGAAGCTTAAAAGCAGTGAAGGCATCAGCCATTCTGCCTGCAGCGTTTATTTTGGGGGCAATTTTATAGGCAATTATCTGGGAAGTGATTTCCTCTTTTTGAATTCGAAGTTCTTTAATTAAAGCTTCTAATCCAGCTATAGGGGATTTTTTTATCTTTTCTATCCCTTTGCGAACAAAATAACGGTTTTCGGAAAGCAATGGCACAATGTCTGCTATAGTTCCCACCGCAACAAGATCAATAAGAGAAAAAGGGTCAAAATTGGTTTCTATCTTACTTTTTACGGCAGTAAGAAGCTTAAAAGCAACTCCTACTCCCGCAAGTCCCTTAAATGGATACTCATCATCCAATCTCTTTGGGTTAACTATTGCATCAGCGCAAGGAAGTTCCTTTGGAGGTTCATGGTGATCAGTAACTATTACCGTCATTCCAAGTTCTTTGGCATATTTTATCTCTTGCACTGAGGTTACTCCGCAGTCAACAGTAAGAATATTCTGATACTTTTTATTTCTAAAATCCTCTATTGCATCGGTATTGAGACTATATCCCTCGTCCATTCGGCTTGGAATGTATGCCTGAGTATCAAATCCCATTTCATTCAACCCAAGATAGAGTAGAGAAGCTGAAGTTACCCCGTCAACGTCATAATCACCGAAAATTACCAGTTTTTCTTTTTTCTGTCTTATTTCTAACAATTTTTGAACGGCCTTCTCCATATCTTTCATAAGAAAAGGATCAAAAACATTTTCCATACCAGGCTCAAGAAAAGTCTTAGCTTCCTGTGCATCGACAATACCGCGTGCAACAAGAAGCTTGGATAAAAATTCTGACACACCAACATCTGCACAAAGTTTACGTGCATTTTTAAGATTGTCGGTATAATCAGGATCATTCGGATCCCAGAAAATCCTCCAAATGCTCGACATTATATTTTCTCCCTTCATATTTATTTTTTTATTTTAGTTCTATTATACCTAATTTATTCACAAATAATAATAAAAATTAAAAAGATTTAAAATTAATTTACTGTTAATAGATCTCCGCTAAAAATCATCCAAAACTTTTTTCAGACTTTCCTTTTTTTAAATTTAATAAAATTTTCTGTCGAACTGTATTTTTTTAAACCAAAGTTTGTCATTTGTGTTTTTATATGTTAAAATATAATTAGGGTTTTTAATTTTCTTTAAACTTAAGGGGGTGTCATTTGGTGTTTCAAAAACAGCCTTTGATGCGTAAGCTCCTCTTTTCGCTTATTCCTATCTTTGCTTTTTCTTTTTATCTTTATGGTCTGAGACTTTTATGGCTTGGCTTTTTTGTTTTTTCGTGTGGAATTTTTGCAGAATACTTTTATGAAAAAAAACGTAAAAAGAAAGTATCTGAAGCAGTACTTGTAACATGTTCTCTTTTTCTTCTTTCACTTCCACCACTTACTCCATGGTGGGTTGCTTCTATTGGCATAGTATTTGGGGTTATAATGGCAAAAGAGGTATATGGAGGTTTTGGAAAAAACATCTTTAACCCAGCAATTGCTGGGAGATTGTTTGTTTATATATCCTTTCCCGGAATAATGACAGGATCGATTATGAATTACGGCTCTTTTGGTTCTGATATTTCACTTATAACCTCGGCAACTCCTTTAGATGCTATAAGAAATGGCGTAAATCCTGATCTTTTTTCCCTTTTATTTGGTTTGCGTACGGGTGCAATGGGTGAAAGTATGTCTTTTCTCATAATATTAAGTGCTTTGTACCTTATAATAAGCAAAACAGCAAATTTTCGCCTAATACTTTCAACTCTTCTTTCTGCAGCTGTCATGACAGTTTTTTTTGATTTGTTGAATCTCTCACGTTCTATAGATACTCCTGCTGCTATGCTGAGTGGAAGTTTGCTTTTCGTAAGTGTTTTTATGGTTACAGATCCGGTATCTGCTCCCAAAAACATTAAAGCCCAATGGCTTTACGGTATTATAGTGGGGACTACAACTATTCTGATAAGAACTTTTTCCCTTTTTTCTGAAGGAACAAGTTTTGGAGTTCTTATTGGAAATACTTTTGCTTCTCTTCTTGATGAATTTTTATCGAAAAAGAAGGCGGTATCATGAACAGAAATTCAAAAATTTACACTGTTCTATTTACCTTTCTCATTTCATTCGTCTTTATACTTGTTCTATCTTTTTTTAATGGTATAACTATTGAAAGAACAGAAAAAAACAAGACACTTTCTACAATAAAAGCTATTCTCAACTCTATGGCTATTGTATATGCCGACGATGATCAAGCTTATACGATATTTTCTGAAAGTATAAAATATGAAAAAAAAGAGTCTTTAGACATCTATACTTTTTCACGAGCTGCTGATACCGCAGTGGCAGTTATATTTAGCGGCAGCGGCCTTTGGGGTAGTATTACTGGTTCACTTGCATTTGATAAAGATATCAGTATGCTACTGGGAGTAGACTTTATCTCTCAAAATGAAACTCCTGGACTGGGAGGAAGAATTGAAGAAAAATGGTTTAAAGAGCAGTTCAAAAATAAGGTTATTTCAGAAAATCCATTAGAATTATCAACAAATAAGACAGGAAAAGGAATATACAACTCTTTAAATAATGAAATAGATGCTGTAACAGGCGCATCTCTTACCTCAACTTATCTTTTAAATATAATTAATTCTTATATTTACAAAGTAAAACAAGTTCTGGGGGTGAGTTGAAATGGATATTAAAAAGTATAGAAAGATCCTTTCGGAAAATCTTTTTTCTAACAATCCAGTTTTTGTGCAGATTCTTGGAATATGTTCCACTCTTGCTGTAACGAATAATCTAATAAACACTTTGATAATGGCAAGCGGTGTTACTTTATCAACGGCATTCTCAAATTTTACAATATCTGCCATAAAAGATCTTATTCCACGTAAGGTAAGAATGATTGTACAGGTTCTTATAATATCTTTTTATGTAATAATATTTGATCTTTTCCTTAAAGCTTTTATACCTCAGGTAAGCAAAGTTCTTGGTCCTTATGTAGGATTAATAATAACCAACTGTATTTTAATGGGTAGAGCTGAGGCTTTTGCACAGGCTAACCCTCCTTTGCTTTCTTTTTGGGACGGAATTTCGTCAGGATTGGGCTATATGTACGTACTGTGTACCATAGCTTTCACCAGGGAACTCCTAGGATTTGGAACAATTTTAAATATACGGTTAATGCCTGATTCATTCTTGCCATGGACCATAATGGTGATGGCTCCAAGCGCTTTTTTCCTTTTAGGGATATTCATATGGATAGTAAAAGGACCTTTACTCCAAAAAGGAGGAAACAAAAAATGAGACCAGATGTCACGCCTTTAATTCTTTTTATTGCCAGTATTTTTACAAGCAACATCCTGCTTTCAAATTTTTTAGGAATGTGTTCTTTTATATCTGTTTCAAAAGATTTTAAATCTTCAAACGGACTTGGGTTGGCAGTAACTCTTACTTTGACCGTAACAACTGCCCTTAACTGGCTGGTATACAAGTATTTGATTATACCTTTAGGGCTTGAATATCTTACTTATATTGTCTTTATTATAGTAATCGCCGCTGTTGTTCAGGTGCTTGAAATGCTTATAGAAAGGTTTTCTTCAAACTTGTATATGGCTTTAGGTATTTTTTTGCCACTGATTACGGTTAACTGCGCTATATTCGGCGTAGCACTTTTTATGCAGCTACGAAACTATGATTTTATACAGTCAGTTTTTTTCGGAGCAGGTTCAGGTCTTGGCTGGTGGCTGGCTATAGTTACCCTTGCTGCAATAAGAAAGAAAGTTGATGCTGCGCCTGTACCTCCTGCTTTGAAGGGACCTGGTATAACGTTAATTACTATAGGATTTATGGCTATGGCTTTCATAGGTTTTTCCGGGATGATTAGTGTACAGTGAGGTGGATAATGGATATCTTGACTTTCATTACAGCTCCCCTGATTATATCATTACTGAGCGGATCTTTGGCCTTGATTATAGTAGTAGTAGATTCTCTGGTCAATAATTATCCCGATTTTACAATCGATATCAATAACGGGAGAAAAAAGCTTACTACCAAAGGCGGTTCATCCCTTCTTGTTACTCTTTCATCACAAGGGATTTTTATTCCTTCGGCATGCGGCGGAAAAGCAAGCTGCGGAGCTTGTAAAGTTAAAATTGAATCTGATGTGGGAGCAATACTTCCTACAGAATTACCTTATCTATCGGAAGAAGAAAAAAAAGATAACATACGTCTGGCATGCCAAATTAAGCTTAAGAAAGATATAAAGCTTTTGATACCGCAGGATCTTCTTTATGTCCGACAGTTTGATGCAACTGTTGAAAGCATAACCGAACTCACTTACGATATAAAACAGATCAGGCTTAAACTTTTAAGTCCTGATTCAATAGATTTTAAAGCGGGACAGTATGTTCAGCTTATTGTTCCTCCTTACGGACAGATCCCTGAAAAAACTCAAAGGGCATATTCTATGTCAAGCACTCCTTCTGACAATCATCATGTAGAACTTCTAGTAAGATTTGTACCCGGCGGTTTGCTTACTACATATGTGCACAAATTCATGCGGGTAAATGAAAAAGTTGTTTTTACAGGTCCTTTTGGTGATTTTTTTCTTCGCGATACAAAGGCCGACATGATATGCGTTGCCGGTGGTTCAGGAATGGCACCTATAAAGTCCATAGTATATGACATGTATGAAAAAAAGATTTTCGACAGAAGCATATGGTACTTTTTCGGAGCAAAATCCACCAGAGACCTTTTTTATTTAGATGAGCTTAAAGAACTCGGACAACTTATGCCTTCTTTTCACTTTATTCCGGCTTTATCAAATCCTGATCATTCGGATAATTGGAATGGTGAAACCGGTCTGATCACAAATATACTTGATAAGTACCTTAAGTCTGTAATAAGCAATTCTTCACAAAAGGAAGCTTACCTATGTGGAAGTCCCGGAATGATTGATGCAACGGTAAAAGTGCTTAATGCAAATGGACTTGTTTCAGAAAAAATTTATTATGATAAATTTGCATGATAGGGGGTGAAGTATGAAAATGACTCCGGAGTATTCAAAAGCTCAGGAAAATATGCATGCAGGCATTATAAGCTCATCTGGTTTTTTGGGAAATGATTCTCGGCTCATTTCCGATATAATCTGTGATGATGAAGAGATGGTTCAGGTTCTTGGAATGAATTTTACAGAGATAGCAAACCGTTTAAAGTTTTTTATGGAAAAAGCTTTGAATGGTTTTGGCAATCCGGTAACTGTTGATGAATTATGGGAAGTATTTTCCGAAGAAGCCAGGGGAGTTATTCCATGCCCTTTTGAAGACGGAAGCTTCAAAAAAATAAATGTTTACGTAAAAAAGAAAGGTTTTAAAGATTCCGTTGTTTTCAGTGAACTGGGTATACATCTTATTGAAAAGCATCATTTTTTTCAAGGTAGAGATGCGTTTTTCAGGTTGGATCCTGAAAAAATTAAAAAAATACTATTCTAAAAAGGAGGAAACACTATGCTTATGAATGAAAGAATACAGGAACTCATTAATGATCAGATCAACTACGAAATGTACTCGGGATATATTTATCTTTCTATGGCCGCTTACTTTGAATCAGAAAATCTTAAGGGGTTTGCAAATTGGATGAAGATACAGGCTTATGAAGAACTTAAGCATGCCCAAAAATTTTTTGATTACGTAAATGAAAGAGGAGCAAGAGTATTATTGAAAAGTATTCAGGCTCCCAAAACTGAGTGGATTTCAGCTAAAGAGGTATTTAAAGAAGCATATGAGCATGAAAAAAACGTTACAGCAAGGATCTATAACATAGCCGACTATGCAATTGAATTAAAAGACCATGCAACCGTTTCTTTCCTTAACTGGTATGCCGATGAACAGGTAGAAGAGGAAGCAAATACTCTTGAAATACTTCAAAAACTTGAAAAAATAGGTGATCATATGCAAGGTCTTTTTATGCTTGACTCCGAATTATCCAAAAGAGAAGGTTAAATAAAAACCGCCCTTAATGAAGTGAACCCCTTTAGTTAGACAGAATCTGACGAAAGGGGTTCACTTCATAATTCAAAGGACGGTTTCATTTATTAGTTTTCAGTTCTATGAGTTTTTCAAGTACCGTTTGCGCATGACCATTTACATGTACTTTTTCCCAGATATACCTGACGTTCATCTCACTATCTAGAAGAAAAGTGGTTCTTGATACTCCATAGTACTGTTTTCCATACATCTGTTTGATCTGCCATACCCCTAATTTTTCAATTAACACTTTTTCAGGATCACTCAAAAGTATTGTTTTAAGGTTGTTTTTTAGGATAAATTTTTTATGTGTTTCAGTCTTATCTGGACTTACACCAATAACAACTGCCCCTTCTTTTAAAAAATTGTCCGTAAGATTTGAAAAATCAGTAGCCTCTTTGGTACAGCCAGATGTACCATCTTTAGGATAGAAATACAGAACTATCCACTTACCTCTAAACTCAATTGATTTTATATCTTCATTTTTACAATCTTTAAGTACAAAATCATCGATACTGTCTGCGATAAAAGGTATTCCCACTGCTTACACCTCATCTTTAAGCTTCTGAGAAAATATTTTTATTATAAATGCTGTCAATCCCCATATTATTCTATCTTTATATATATAAAAATACACTGGCATAGAGACAGTTCTCCATTTATAATCCCTGCCAGCCTGAATAAGATGATACGGAAAATTCTCAGAAGGCTTTACCGCTATCTCGGTATATGCCTCTTTTGGAACAGTATTAAAAAAATAATCAACTGGAACACAAAATATATCTTCAACTTCCATAGGACTTATACGAAAATCATCTTTTTTTAATATTGCTATGAAAGGGTGAATAACCGACATAAACTGAGGAATCCAAGGCTTCATACGTCCGATAATTCTTATATCTTCAGGCTTTATGCCAAGCTCTTCATATGTTTCGCGTACAGCAGCCTGAATCGGGTATTCATCTTTTTCAACTCTGCCTCCAGGAAAGCATACTTCGCCAGGCTGTTCGTAAAGACTTTGACTTCTGAGTTCAAATAACACATGATATCTGCCGGAGATATTAATTAGGGGTACGGTAACAGAGTATTCTTTATACTCCTGAAGAAACTCTATTTCCTTTTCAAAAACAGGAAATAGAGTTTCTATGCTTTTTTCAAAATCAATCATCTATTAGTGCCGCTATTCCTACTAGTCCATCTCCGGTATGAACCAGAAGTGCTGAAGATATAGTACCAGTAAACTTTGAAGTCATATTTTTCATCTTCTGAACATTGTCCAGAATACCCTGTACAAACTGGTTTGTAACAGGCTGGACACCGGCTTTATAGACTGCCACTACGAATTTCTGATTTTCAACAAACTTTTCAAAATGCTTGTACATGGATTCTACTGAAGCTTTCATTCCTCTATCTTTTGAAACGGTATAGTATATTCCCTCTTCATTAACAGAGATAACAGGTTTTATGTTGATAATATCTCCGAGCGTTCCCATTACTTTTCCTATTCTTCCTCCGGCTTTTAAGTACTTGAGCGTCGGAATAGTGAAAAAAACCTTCACTTTCTTGGGAATTGATTCTTTAACATTTTTTATTATTTCAGAAAAGCTTTTCCCTTTTTTTATAAGTTCTGCTGTTTTATATACATAAAGGCCTGTTCCTATAGAAATACTCAAAGTATCTATTATTTCAATACAAAGATCTTTGTTCTCCTGCATAAGCTCTTTGGCCACCAGATTGAACATATTGTTTGTTCCGCTAAGCTTACCTGATATCGTAATGCCTATTATCTCATTACAACCGCTTTTTATAAGCTCTGTAAAGCCTTCTTTCACTTCGGCATGAGAAGGAAGCGAAGTCTTTGGAAATTTTGTCTTCATATAATCTATAACAGTTTCCTCTTGAACTTCTTCAAGGTCTTTATACATAACATCATCTAAAATTACCTTAAGCTTAACTGAAAAAATACCGTTCTGCTTAATATATTCCTGAGGAAGGTCACAGCCAGAGTCACAAATTAGTCCGATAATATATACCACTCCCTTTAATATCTTATTGTAAAGTCATTTAGTGATTCTTCTTCGACTCTTTCTTCTTTTATATCTTCAATTCTGATGATTCCATTTCCATGAAAAAGTTCATTTCTGAACCTCCTTATATTATCCTCACTTCCCTGCAGCAAAATTTCCACACTGTTATCAGAATTATTTTTCACATATCCACACATAAAATATTTTAAAGCCAGCTGAGCAGCAAAATATCGTAGACCAACTCCCTGAACCCTTCCATAAAGAAGTATTTTAAGGCTCTGCATAGCTCTACCATTTCATGCCTTCATCAGTATTGTCCGGAGCAACTTTTCGAACCTTTATTATAAGATCCTTCAGATTATACGAAAAAATAAAGTTTGTTGCAAACCCTAAAGCATTAAGCTCCTCAACCAACTGATAAACATCCCCTACATCCAGTGCTTCCGAACTTTCCTTTTCATCTGTATTCATTATAATAAAACCTTTGTCGTCCTCAATAACTTTTTTAAGTTTTTCTTTCAGATTATCATCTATGTAAAGCTCCTCCACGGGAATCTTTCCATTACTGTCTATATATGATTTATATGCGTTTTCAATATTTTTGAACTCAAGAATATCTTTAAAATTCTTTCGCAGATTGTCCATTTTTGTTCACCTCCCTGTAAATATTATACAATTATTTTAATGAAAATGCAACTATTTCATCAACTAACGTAACATAAAATTACAGGGAACAGAACTTATTTACCTGGATAGTAGTAATTTGGAGACTCTTTAGTTATGGTAATGTCGTGCGGGTGACTTTCTTTAACCCCTGCTGAACTAATCTTTATAAACTCGGCTTTTTCAACAAGCTGAGTAATATTTTCAGCACCGACATAACCCATGCCTGACTTTACTCCTCCTACAAGCTGATATATTACATCCTTTACGCCGCCTTTATAATCAACCATTCCTTCTACACCCTCAGGAACAAGTTTTTCAGCATCCTCAATATCAGCCTGGAAGTATCTGTCCTTGCTTCCCTTCTTCATTGCACTTATTGATCCCATACCTCTGTAGGTTTTAAACTTTCTGCCCTGATATATTATAGTCTCTCCTGGCGCTTCATCTGTCCCTGCAAATATAGAACCCATCATTATAGTATTTGCTCCTGCAGCAAGAGCCTTGACCGCATCCCCGGAGTATCTGATTCCACCGTCAGCTATCACAGGTATATTATACGTTTTGGCTACTTCATAAACATCCGAAATAGCAGTAAGCTGAGGAACACCAATTCCGGCTATTATCCTCGTTGTACATATTGAACCAGGCCCTATTCCGACTTTTATTGCGTCAGCTCCGGCATTAATAAGATCAGTAGCTCCTTCTTTTGTAGCTACATTTCCTGCAATCACAGGAGTTTCAGGGTAAAGGCTTTTTATCTTTTTAAGTGTCTGTATTATATTCATAGAATGCCCGTGAGCTGAATCAAGAACCAAAACATCAACACTTGCTTCTATTAATTTTTTAGCTCTTTCAACTCCATCACTTACCCCAATAGCAGCACCGACAAGAAGTCTTCCCTTTTTGTCCCTCGATGCAAAAGGGTGCTCAATAACAGACATCACATCTTTTATGGTTATTAATCCTGCAATTTTCTGGTTGTCATCAACAATAGGAAGTTTTTCAATTTTATTGATGTGAAGAATTTCTTTTGCCTCATCAATACCAGTTTTTATACCTGCTACTATAAGGTTTTTATATGGAGTCATAAGTTCACTTACAAGCTTTCTAGAATTTCTTTCAAATCTGATATCGCGATTAGTTAGTATGCCTAATAGTTTGCCTTCTTTATCTACTACAGGTAAGCCGCCTATCCTATATTCCTGCATTATTTTTTCGGCTTCAAAAACAGGCATTTTAGGACCTATAGTTATCGGATCATAGATAACACCATTTTCAGCTCTCTTGACTTTTACAACCTCATGAACCTGTTCGTCAATGCTCATATTCTTATGTATGATTCCTACGCCACCTTCCCTTGCCATTGCCTTAGCCATCCCAGACTCAGTAACGGTATCCATAGCAGCCGAAATAAATGGAACCTTAAGATATATATCTTTCACAAGCAAGCTTTTTGTATCAACCTGAGAAGGTATTACTTCACTATATTTTGGAATCAGCAATACATCGTCAAAAGTCAGAGTTTCCCTGAACAAATCAAACACCCCTTTTCATTTTTATTCTGAAAAATTATTTTATGCGAAATACTTTCTCACAGCATCTGCTGCGGCAATAGCTCCGTCAGCAACTGCAGTTACTATCTGTCTCAATTCCTTATGCCGTACATCTCCTACTGCATATATACCGCTTACAGAACTTTCCATGTTTTCATCCGTTATGATATAACCTTCTTGATCAAGCTTAACTGTTTCTTTAAGAAAAGTTGTTGAGGGAGTAGCACCAACAAAAATGAAAACACCATCAAATTTTTCCAATATAATGCTTTGGTCTTTTAGATTTTTTATCGTAAGCGATTCGACATTGGTAGAACCGTTTATCTCAACAACTTGTGAATCCCATATATATCTTATATTACTTATTTTAAATATTCTGTCCTGGTATATCTTATCTGCACGTAATTTATCTCTGCGGTGTATAAGAACAACTTCATGAGCAATTTTAGAAAGGAATATGCTCTCCTGTACTGCAGTATTCCCTCCTCCTACTACAGCAATTTTTTTATGTTTAAAAAAGTGCCCATCACAACTTGCACAATACGAAACACCTTTACTTATATAATTTTGCTCATTTTTGGCTCCGAGAAATCGAGGGGTTGCTCCTGATGCAACGATAATTACTTTTGCGGTAATCTTTTCTTTTGATTCAAGAATGACTGTTTTGGTATCACCTTCAAGCAGTATTTCTTTTACTTGCGAAAACTCAAATTCAGTTCCAAAAGCTCGTGCATGTGCTGCCATATCCTTTGAAAGAATACTTCCGTCAATTGAAACTATGCCGGGATAATTCTCAATACTTTGTGTAAGATTCATCTGGCCACCTTCAATTGTTTTTTCTATCAAAAGCGGTTTTAAACCTCCCTGAGCAGCATAAATAGCAGCACTTATTCCGGCCGGCCCACCGCCTATTATTATAATATCGTACTGCTGATTAGAACGTTTACTGATTCCTGAAATATCAAAAAACATCTATTCACCTCATTTGATATCTATTGCCTGCATCAGTTCAGAAATATAGTTATCTTCTGGATATGCGCCTATAAACTCTCCTGTTTTCACCCAATCATCATTTTCTTTTACCTCGATTATAGTATGCGGAACCGAACTGACATTATATTTCTGGGATTCATTGCTGAATTCATTGGCTTCAAACATTTCAGCCACAACCATTTCAGAGTTTGCCATAGCCGTCTGATGAGCTGATATAACGGCTTTAGGACAGTATGGACATGTAGGAGTTACAAAAACTCTTATTCTCACTTTCTTATCTATTGTTTTTATTCTATCGATATTTTTCTGTGAAAATTCTACTTCACCGTTTTTAGACATGGCAAGTATATCCTGAAGAAGAGTGGAGAATTCATGACCTGAAGGAATTCCATAAAATCTTACTCCTCTGTCATTTCCTTGAGAATCAAGCATTACGCTTGCTGGAGTAAGTGTTCTATCTATTTCAAACTCATCTGAAACCGGAGAGGTTATATCATAGGAAATAACCTTCACTTTATCTGTTATTTGGGATATTTCCGTAAAAAGCTGTTCAGTAACAACAGAAAACTCATTGTTACCTTTGAAAACTATTATTTCGACTTTACCGGTCATCTTGTTTAAAAGTTCACCGACTTGTTCACTTGTTTTTTTATCGAGCAGCCTATCCATGAATTTACCTCCTGAAATTTTAATTGTTTTTATATATTTTTAGTCCCTTGTTATTTTTTACCTGAGCTGCTGCAGCAAAAAGAAGACTGCAAAAAATAATCATCTGCAGACTACTCTGCATTAGAAACTGTCTGAAAAAGCTGTCAAACATATAATATACCCCTAAGCCAAAGAAAAATGATTCAACTCCTCTTATTAGAAGTTTTTTTGAAAGGAAAACATCAAAATAGCCCTCACGTGTATATCCAAAAGAAAGTATCATGGCTTTGAATTTTTCATGAAATTTTTTTCTTGCAGCATTATAAGATCGCAGATAATAAAGAAGAAAAACCAATAAGATAATTCCTTCAAAAATAAAGATTTGATACCTATTCTTTAAATAAAACAATAACAAAACTACGGACATAAGTCCGTAGCTGTTGAAAAATTCTAGAAAATCTGGTATCTTGATATTTTTAAGTATAAAATCCTGTATAAGATAATACGATAGTACTGCAGAGAGAAAATTTACTATTAAAGATACTAAAAGACTCATTCTTATATTTTCTATTTCTTTTCAGGTTCTGTTTTATTTGTTTCCAGCATGGCCGCAACACCGGAAAGGATACCGGATACTTCATAAGGCATAAAGATCTTTGTTGCACTACCCTGAGACATTTCTTTCAATGCTTCAAGATACTTTATGGTAATAATATCTTTGGTTGGATTACCTTCGTGAATAGATTTGAACACAGAAATAATAGCCTGTGCCTGTCCTTCTGCTTCGGCAATAAGCTTGAATCTTTCAGCTTCGGCCACTCTCTTTTTGGACTCGGCTTCTCCTTCTGCCTTAAGTATAGCTGCGGTCTTATCTCCTTCAGCCTTAAGTATTTCTGACTGTTTATATCCTTCAGCCTCAAGTATTGAAGCTCTCTTAGTTCTTTCAGCTTTCATCTGTCTGCTCATGGCTTCCATGATATCATTTGGCGGATCTATTTTTTTGATTTCAACTCTTGTTACCTTTACACCCCATTTATCAGTTGCTTCATCCAAAACTTCTCTCAACTTTGTGTTTATCCTTTCTCTGGATGTAAGTGTCTGGTCAAGTTCAAGTTCACCAATAACGTTTCTCAAATTGGTCTGGGCAAGTTTTATTGCCGCTATCTCGAAATTGCCAACATTGTAAATAACTCTGAAAGCTTCAGTAACCTGATAATATATTACTGCATCGACAGTAACTATAACATTATCCTTGGTTATAACTTCCTGTGGAGGAACATCTATAACCATTTCGCGAAGGTCAAGCTTAAGAACTCTTTCTATGAATGGAACAATAACGTTAAGGCCTGGTCCTATCTCCCTGTTAAACTTTCCAAGCCTTTCAACAAGACCTTTCTCATAAGGTCTTATAATCCTCAGACTGTTTGCAACAGCGATAAAAATCAGGACAATAACTATCGCCAAGGCTATCAGCATACTCTTTTACCCCCTTTAAAGTCTCTGTATATAAAGAATGTTACTTTCTCTTTTTATAACTTTTACTATAGAGCCACATGTTAGTTCTTGCTTTTCTGAAGAGTTAGAAGCCAATGCCTTCCACTCTTCTCCCAATACAGTTACAATGAAACTTCCGTCATCACTTACAGATTTTATCTTTGCGGTTTTTCCCTGAATATCGTCCTGGTATAAAGTCTTAGGAGATTCAACTTTAGAAAGCTTCTTAACAATTTTGCGTGTTGAAAGCCATAACAATATGGAGACTGTTAGAAAAACTGTTACATTCACAAAATCATGAACTATGAAAACTGAACTAATACATGCTGCCAAAGCACCTATTGAGAACCACAAAAGAAAAAATGTAGGTGTAAGAAGCTCTAATATTGCCAGTACTACTGAAAACAACAACCACAAGGTCCAGTCAGCCATACTTATGCCCCCTTATATTTCAGTTACTCCCTGAGTTTTTATCATCATTATATCGATCTCAGGAAAAAGTTCTTTGAGTTCTTTTTCTTTTTTCAAAAGAATCCTTTCATATCGGCTGGATATATGATATATTATAACTCTTTTAGGGTGTGTTTTGGATATCAGTTCTGTCAACTCACGCAAAGAAGTATGATTCCTTATTTTCCTGTCATTTTCATTGAAAAAAGTACATTCGTGAATAAGAATTTCGCTGCCCATAGCACACTCGGTTGGAATTGCCAGGCTATCTCCGCTCAAGGTAAGTACTTTAGATTCATAATTTTCAGTAATTGCTGCTTTTCCCAGAAGCTCTACACTCTTTCTTATTTCTTCCTGGCCGAGATTTCTATACTCTTCTTTAAGTCTGTTCCTGGTTTCAATTATCTGAAAACCGTAAGAAGTCTCACCTGGTGTATGTTTGGTACGAAAAGGCTTTATATACCTGCTTGAGCTTATAGAAACAGTCTGAGAAAGCTCAAGCGGTGTAGTTATTATATCATAACGCAGTCTCTTGTTCATTTTAAATATGAATGTCATATACTCTTCAAATTGACGTGCACCGGAAGGATAGTATATCTGTAACGGCTTCTCGCGGCTGCCCATTCCGTTGTTTCTTATATTAACCAGTCCCCATAATCCTGATATATGGTCAATATGAGAATGAGTAATATATATACTGTCAATTCCATATATCTTATTTCCTAAAAACTCGCTTATTCCTTCTCCGCAATCAAAAAGTATCCTGTTTGGTTTATAGTATACCCATGTTGAATACAGAGCTTTAGATTGAATAATAAATTCCAAAATATACCTCCATTCATGAAAGCGGAAGTATTTTAAGGGCGATTTCTCCTCGTACTCCCTGAGAAAACTTTATTTTTATCCTGTATGTTCCGATCTCTTTTATATTTATTTTTTCATCAAAATCATTTTTATCAAACTCTATACCACATTTATTCTTTATACAAAGAGCCACATCGTTGGCTGTAACAGCGCCAAAAAGTTTACCGTTTTCTCCGGCTTTGACTTTTATTTCGTAACAGTTCTTTTGAAGCTCGGAAATCATTACCTCATTCTTCTTTTTCTGTTGTTCTTTGCGCTTTTCCTCGGATTCTTTCAGGTTACGGAAATGTCTGACTTCGCCCTCATCAGCCTTTGTCGCGTACCCTTTACCAATAAGAAAGTTTCTTCCGTATCCATCGGATACTTCTATAACCTCTCCTTTTTTACCGACTTTAGGTAAATCTTTTATAAGCAGGACTTTCATTATAATCCACCTCCATTAATATTTTACCATAAAATAAATGGGAGGCAAAAAGCCCCCCAACAATTAATCCTTGGTATAAGGAACCAGACACATGTGCCTTGCCCTCTGAACAGCATTTCTTACCATTCTCTGATGTTTGGCACAGTTTCCGTTTATCCTCTTGGGCATTATCTTGCCCTTTTCACTTACAAAATCTCCGAGCATGTTGAGGTCTTTGTAATCTATATACTGAATCTTCATTGCACATAATTTACATTTTTTATTCGGCATCTTCCTTTTTCTTATAAAAGTCATCGTTTTCCACCTCCAATATCTGGTTTATCATCGTTCGCAATATTTTCCTTAAGATCATTAAAAATATCAAATTCAGGTATATCGTTCGAAATTATATCGTCATCTATGCTTTCAATCTTTTTCGAATTACCGTATGCAACAGAAGAATGGCTTGCCTGCTCAACATTTATGTCACTATTGGTTATTTCTGCATAACCATCGGTATAAGCATTATCTTTTTTGCTTTCCATAAAAGTAACCGAACTTGCCCATACTTCCACTGATTCACGTGATATATCGTTCTTGTCTTTGTACTTATTTATTCTTAAACTCCCTTCAACAAGAACAAGCCTGCCTTTTTTAAGGTATGTGGAAGCGAAATCCGCTAAAGTATTAAAAGCAACAATTCTGAAAAAATCAGTGTTAACAGAATCACTGTTCTCGTTTTTGCGGTATCCTCTATCTACGGCCAGGCTAAAATTGGCAACCCTTGTCCCACTAACAGTAGATCTTATTTCGGGATCTCTTGTAAGTCTACCAACCAATATCACTTTATTAAATGAAATAGCCATACTTATTCTCCGATCGGAGTCTGTTCACTGTTCTCAACTTTTACCGGTTCTTCAACTGTTATATTCTGAGTTTTCTTTTTTTCATTTTTCTCAAGATCTTCTCTTCTGAAGAACTGATACCTGAATATTTCAGGTGTAACGTTCATAAGTCCTGAAAGCTCATTAACCTTATCAGGATCAGCTCTGAAGATACACCAGCTGTAGTCACCATCTGTAAGATTGAGCTGTGTTCTGAACGCAAGTTTTCTTATACCCCACCTTGTAAATGAATCAAATGTACCTCCGACTCTTTCTGTTACCCAACCTTTTACTTTTTCAACCAACTCATCTCTTTTTTCCTGAGCTAAATCTGTTCTTACTATGAACATGAGCTCATAAATCCTAGCTTTTGCCATGCTTACCTCCTCCCACGGACTATAGGCTCCCTTTCCGGGAGCGGGTTTTATGTTACAGTAACTATTATATCAGCATTTTTCTGTTCCAGAACATACTTTTACATCTTTTTTACCTAACTTAACATTATTCTTTAAAAATAACTTCAAACTGACTGCCTACCATCCATTTCGACTCTGCTTTTATCTTAAATCCACTTAGATCACAAAGATGTTTTACTACTGCAAGCCCCAAGCCGGAACCTTTTGCAACCTTTACTGCTTCTACTCCTCTGAAAAACCTTTCAAAAATTCTTGGAAGCTCCTCTTTCCTTATACCTATACCAAAATCTCTTACAACTAATTTTTTATCGCTTATATATACTTCTATTCTTGAATTATCATATGAATATTTTATTGCATTGGACATAAGATTCCGTAGTATGGTATATATAATGAATCTGTCTTCTTTCATAACAGGTGACGTGCATTCAAAATCGGCTGTTATTTTTTTTGCATTGAGTTTTCCTTCCATATCTGAGTAAATTTCCTCATAAAGCTTTACTGGATCAAAAATATCTATTTTAGGAGAGTACAATCCTAATTCTGCCATAGAAAGCATTGTAAGCTGAGATATTATGTTTTCAATCTTCGAGATGGATTTTTCAACCTTTTTTATATTCTGCACATACTTTTCATCTTCCTGAATATCCCTAAGCATCTGAATATTCCCCTTTGCTACTGAAAGCGGAGTACGTAGCTCATGAGAAATAGAGGTAACAAAATCAGATTTTACTTTCTTAAGAAGTTCAAAGTCCGTTTTGTCAGTTATAAAAAGCAGGTTGTACTGTGGTTTATATAAGATATTACAGTATTTGCTGTTGCCGTTGAAGAAGTATATGTAACTGTCAGCAGAAAATGCTTTATGATCTATGATAGCCTGAGTAAGTTCTTCAATCTGATTGAATGTAAACGTGCTTAACAAGTCCTTATTTTTTTCAAAGCCGTATTCCGCTGCCTTTAAGTTAAACTCTTGAACATTCATACGCTCAAGTTTAATAAGCGCTTCAAATATCATATCAAGTTCATTCATGTTTACAGGCATTATATCACTCTTCCTCAAAAATATCAGCATCTTTATTAAAGCGGTATCCTACATTTCTTACAGTCTTTATCCAATCCTTTTTGATTTTTGAACGTATCATGCTTATATGTACATCAACCACTCTGTCCGTTATATAGTCATCATCATACCATACCTTATCTATAATCTCCTCCCTAGAGAATATCCTATCCGGATTGCGTGCAAGAAGATGAAGAACCTCGAACTCTTTGCCTGTAAGCTCTATAACTTCAGCTTTGTATTTTACTGAATAGTTATTAGGATATATTTCAAGGCTTCCAAATTTAAGAACATCATTTTCTTTCTTGGTTCTCTTTAGGAGCGCCCTTACTCTTGCAACAACCTCTCTGGGATTAAACGGTTTGGTTACATAGTCATCGGCACCCGACTCTATACCGAATATTTTGTCTCTGTCTGTTCCTTTGGCAGAAACTATTATTACGCCTATTTCAGGATATTTTGCCCTTATATTTGGAAGTTCGTCAATTGAATCACCATCAGCAAGCATTATATCCAGAAGAATAAGATCAACCGCAAATTTTTTTAGTTTTTCTCTCATTTCATTTAGTGAATCCGCTTCAAAAACATCTATTTTTTCTATTGTAAGATAGGTTTTGAGAATATCTCTTATATCTTCATCATCCTCAACTATTAAAACCGATGCCATAAGAGCCTCCTGTTTTCATTCATATAAATTCGTCTATATCTTTACCGGTTTCTATATATATTATTTCTTCACATAGATTAGTGGAATGATCGGCTATTCTTTCAAGGTCTCTGGCAAGAAGAATATAAAGTATGGCTAAGCGCTTATCGAACTGGTCATTGCAGATTCCGTCTATTACACTGCTGTTTACTATTTTTTCGAGATTATCAATATCGTTGTCTCTTCGCCATACTTCGATAGCAAGCTTTATGTTCCTTCCTCCGAAAGCTTCGTATGTATCCTTTATCATCTGAAGACATATTCCGAACATTCTTTTTATGTCTTTAATAAGATTTATTTTGATATTTTTTTCATAAATATCCTTCGTCATTTCAGCAATATTACAGGAAAGATCCGCAATACGCTCAAGATTGTTTGCAAACTTAACCATCGTCATCGCATATCTCAGATCTTTTGACTGTGGACTGTATCTTGCAACAATCATGTATACGGTTTCTTCTATTTGCCTGTTAAGATCATCAATGGCATCGTCTCCTGCTATAACCTTATCAGCAATAAATGTATCGACATCTTCAAGAGATTTTACTGCAAGCTCGAAAGATTCCAGAACCAAAGAAAGCATTTTTGATACTTCTGCCCTTAAAAAAAGCATTTCATTATCGTAATGTCTGGTATTTTCCATAAGAACCTCCGCTTAACCTATTCTTCCTGTAAGATACTGTTCAGTCAGTTCGTTTTTAGGAGATCTTATTATCTTGGATGTACTGTCATACTCAATAAGATCACCCTGAAACATATATGCCATATAATCAGATATTCTTACAGCCTGCGATAAGTTATGTGTGACTATAATTATACTATAATTCTGTGATAATTCTTCGAGAAGAATTTCTATCTTCTGTGTCGCTATAGGGTCAAGAGCAGATGTTGGTTCGTCCAGAAGAATTACCTCAGGGTCAACTGCAAGAGCTCTCGCAATGCATAGCCTTTGCTGCTGCCCTCCTGAAAGTGACAGTGCTGACTTGTGAAGTTCATCCTTTACTTCTTCCCAGAGCGCTGCTTTTTTGAGTGAGCTTTCAACGATATCTTCAATTTTGGATTTGTTTTTAATACCGTGTATTCTTGGACCAAAAGAGACATTATCGTATATAGACATTGGAAAAGGCGTAGGTTTCTGAAAAACCATTCCAACATTTTTCCTGTATAATGTAAGGTCTAGCTTCTTATCGTTAACGTTTTTGCCATTATATAAAATTTCTCCTTCGGTTCTGAACCCGACAATTTCATCGTTCATTCTGTTTATGCTACGCAGAAGCGTCGATTTTCCGCATCCGGAAGGCCCAATTATGGCTGTGATCTTATTCTTGTAAAAGTCAAGATTTATTTCTTTAAGAGCTTTTTTATCAGAATAATAAGCATTGAAGTTCCTTACTGATATCACTATACCTGGTTTCTCATCATTTATGGGCATTGCCAATCTTCCTCCTTATGTAAAAAGCCGTTGAATATATAATCAGAATAAAAATCATGAGAAATGCCGATGCGCCTTTAGCCATCCACTGTGCAGACTGACCATAAGCCATTGTAATGTAATAAATGTGTGATGGCAAAGTCATTACAGGATCAAGTATGCCTTTGGGCATCATTGTAGAGTAAAATATTGCTCCCGTAAGAAGTATAGGTGCTGTTTCACCTATAACCCTGCCGCCTCCTATTAACACTGCAGTTATTATACGCTCTTTTGCAGCAGTAAGTACAACCTTAAAAACCACTTCAGACTTTTTCGCACCCAACGCATAAGCTGATTCGCGAAGTTCTCTTGGAACAGCCTGAAGAGCTTCACGAACCGATGATGAGATAACTGGCAGTGTCATTATTGCAAGTGTGAGACTTCCCGAAAGTATAGATGTTCTGAAGCCAAGAGTAATACAAAAAATAGATAATCCGAACAGTCCGTATACTATTGAAGGAACTCCCGAAAGAGCAGTTATTGACGTATCGACTATCTTTGAAAAAAAACCTTTTCCTGCATACTCCGAAAGAAATACTCCTGTAAAAACACCAAGAGGAATTGCCACTGCAAGGCTCAACAGCAGCACTGATACAGAACCGATTATTGCGGGAAATATACCGCCCTTTGTCATTCCCATCTGTGGAAACTGGGTAAAAAACTCAGGAGAAAAATACATAAAGCCTTCAAGTATGAAGGTAAGAAATATTGCTATTACAATTGCAAATGCAGCATAACTGATAACTCTGAATATAATGGAAATTACTATGTCTCTTTTCATTTTGAACTCCTCCGGGATATTTTCTTGGATATTAATGTCAGAATAAAAGAGATGGTTAAAAGGACAAGACCTGCGGCAAAAAGAGCTGAATAATGAATACTTCCCAGTTCTACTTCTCCCATCTCACTAGCAATTGCTGCCGTAAGAGGACGGACTGGATCCCATAAAGACATTGGAATTATAGCTGCGCCTCCGCTTGCCATAAGCACTACCATAGTCTCTCCTATTATTCTGTTCAAAGTTAGAATAACCGCATTCATCAAACCAGGCATAGCCGCTTTTGAGATAACGGAAAATCCTGCTCTAAATTTGGTTGCTCCCAAAGCGAGTGCTCCTTCTTTCATAGATTTGTCAACAGAACTCATGGCTTCTTCCATTAAAGAAGCTGTGTAAGGCAGTGAAAGTATGGTGAGACCTACTGCCCCTAGAAGGATGTTTTCTCTCGACCATGCACCTAATTTAAAAAATATTGGTGCAACATATACAAGCAAAAAAGAACCTATAATAACCGAAGGTACTCCTGAAAGGAGATCTATTGAAGATTTTATTATATTTTTTTCCCAAGGTTTGGCATACCCATACATAAAAAAAGCAATTATATAGCCTAGCGGAAGAACAATAACTGCTGTCAGGAGAGTTATAAGCAAAGAACCAATAAACATTGCAGCAAGACCATATTCGGGCTCTGAATGAGTTGGATACCATAACATTCCACTGAAGAGCTTAAAGCCTTCTCTGCTTATTGCCGGTACTGACTCCTTTATTATAAAGCCAAAAATCATAACAAGAATAAGGATTGAAAAACAAGCTACACAAACTACCATTATATTTTTAAAATTGTTTTTTATCTCTCTTTTATTCATATAAATTTAAACACCTCTTATTCCATGATCATAGGCGTAAGCAGGGGAAACCCATCCCCTGCCGCAGTTTATAATCTATTGTTAGTTTCCATAGGCTGCTATGAATCCGGCTTTTTCTACCAACTCCTGACCCCTTTTCGAAGTTGCAAAGGAAAAGTACTCCTTAACAGGACCAGTCATCGGAAAACCTTCAGTTGCATTTATAAACATGTATAAAGGTCTGGACATTATATATGTGGAATCAAGAACAGTAGCTTTTGAAGGCATAACTCCTTCTACTTTAAGAACCTTTACATTGCTATCCACATATCCAATACCCATATATGCAATAGCATTGGAATCTCTGAGAACCACATCTGCTTCAAACTGGGTTGATTCAACCATTCTTACTGCCGGAGACATCTTATCAGAGCCAAGAACAAAGTGTGAGAAAGTTTCATAAGTTCCTGAAGCTGTATTTCTTGAATAGACATTTATCCTGTTTTTAGGAAGATTAGGATCAATTTGATTCCATGTTGTTATTTTACCAGTATATATGTCTTTAAGAGTTGAAATGGTAATATTTTCCAGTTTTATGCTCTTGTTTACTACTACCGCAATTCCATCGTATGCAACAACAATAGGCATAAAAAGCTTCTTTTCCTTGCCCATCTGTTCGATTTCACTTGCTTTAAGCCAGCGTGATGAGTTGGCTATGTCGGTTGTATTGTTGAATAAAGCGGATATTCCGGTTGATGAACCTGCACCTTCCAAAGTAATATTTATTGAAGGATTCAGCTTCTTCATCTCTTCAGCCCACATCTGAGCAATCGGAAGAACGGTATTTGATCCTTTAACTACAAGCGGTGCAGAAAAAGAAAAGACGCTTACAACTAAAACCAGAAAGACTAGAATTTTTTTCATACTTTTCCCTCCTATTTTTTTCTTTCGCTATTATTTTAATTCATTAATATTTTTACCGTTTTGGTTTTTATTAAGTTTTATTAAGAAAGTTCTGTTCTAAATTATTCTCTATTAAGATTTTTTCTGATATAATTTATATATATTTCTGTACTAAACTCAAATAATCCAAACTATGGAGGGAAAAATGGACTTTAAAACAATCAATCCTTTTCTGCTTGCTATGATTCAGTTTGCAGTCCTTGGAAGCTTTGGTGAAGTTGTTGCCTTAATAATAAAAAAAGAAAAAATCAAAGTTTTCAGATTTCTTTATTCAGCTGTGGTATGGTCTGTGCTCGGGGTTCTTATAAAGTTTGTCTTTACGGGGTTCAGCGGTTTTGTATATGAGCTTGTTAAAAATGGTATTGTTCCGGATAATCTTTTTATAAAAAGCTTTCTCAAATCTTTTTTTACCAACTGGCTTTTCGGACCATGGCTTATAATAATCCATAGGGTTCTTGATTCTATTATTTTAGGAAAAGTTGATCTTTCATGGCAGAAGCTTAAAAAATCTATGTTTACTCTTGTTTGGTTTTGGTTAGGTGCTCATACAGTTACATTTATGCTTTCGCCTCAATGGCAGATGACTCTGGCAGCAGCGTGGAGCTTTGTACTTGGACTGCTGTTAAGTATTTTTTCTTCAAAAGATAAAACAGCTGGGAAAAACGGTTCCAACACTTAAAAATATATATGGAGGTAGAAAATGGGAAGCCTAAAAGCAGTTATTACTATGGAAAACGAAGAAAAAATCGTAGTGGAATTATATGAAAAATATGCTCCTCTCACTGTAAAAAACTTTATAGACTTATGTAACAAGAATTTTTATTCTGGACTCACCTTTCACCGTATAGTAAAGGGCTTTGTGATACAGGGCGGATGTCCTAATGGAGACGGCACAGGTGGACCAGGGTATGAGATCAAGGGAGAGTTCAGCACCAACGGAATCAATAATGCACTTAAACATACTAAAGGAGTTATTTCTATGGCCAGAAGCAGTGATCCGGATTCGGCAGGCTCGCAGTTTTTTATAATGCTTGATGATCATCCGCATTTAGATGGCAGTTATGCTGCATTCGGAAAGGTCATTCAAGGAATGGAAGTTGTCGACAAAATTGGAAAATCCAAAGTCGATTTAAGGGACAAGCCTCTCATACCTGTAGTGATTAAAAGTATTTCCATAGAAAATGAAACACTCTGAATTTCAATCAGAGTGTTCTGTTTTTTTAATCAGCATTTCTCTCATCTTTATAAAAGCTTCAGCAGTGATAATCACATCACCTTCTGCCCTATGTCTTTGAACTGCTGTGTTGATATTCAGTCGCTGGCATATAGAGTCAAGATTGTGTCTGGTATGTCCCCTGAATACCTTCCACGACATGCTGATAGTATCAATGATTTCATTATCAAGCGAAAGATGGGAGCAAAGTCTTAGCTCATTATTCAAAAAAGAAAGGTCGAAAGGAGCGTTCTGTATAACCAAAATATTGTTTCCAATGAACTCTAAAAAACTTTCACATATTTCAAAAAACTTAGGTGCTTTTTCTACATGATAATCATATATTCCATGTATCTTTGAAACAGATAAAGGAATATATCTTTCAGGATTTATAAGTTTGACGTATTTATCAGAAAGCCTGTAACCGTTGCTTAAATCGATTTTATAAACAGCGATCTCCACAATACGGTCGCCACTCCTTGGTGAAAGACCTGTTGTTTCGGTATCAAGAACACAAAATACTTGTTTTTCTAAAAGATTTGAAAGTTCCATAATATCACCATAATATTAAATCCTGCCATAGCTGTAAATCAATGGCAGGATTTGATTGATTTATTTAATTAACCGATCACTAAAAGAAGCTGATCTCCTTCAACCGTATCTCCTTTCTTAACAAGTATGTTCCTTACTGTTCCGGAAGCTTCTGCAGGTATCACATTTTCCATCTTCATAGCTTCTATAGTAAGAAGGTGATCCCCTTTATTAACCTTCTGTCCCTCAGAAACTACAACCTCAACGATAACACCCGGAAGCGGTGCAGCAACTTTAAAACCTTCTCCGGAATACTCTGCCTGAGGCGCTTTTTCCTGTACAGGAACAGCTTTTACTTCCGGCTTAGGTTCATTTACCTGAACAACGGATTTTACTGGCTGCACAGGGGCAGTTGTCGGTACTGAAGATATTACAGGCTGTGAGTTCAAAGACGCTGTTTCTTCAACCTCTACTTCAAATGTCTTTCCGTTTACTTTTACATTAAATTTCTTTACCACTTTTATCCCTCCAGTTATATTATTCTACTTTGTCCGCCATGTTGTGTGGGAAGGCGCGACTCCCCACATTGATGAAAAATGAACCTTGGAAGATTTCTTATTAATCGCTGGTTTTATATTAGTTACTGTAAATTGTGAGCCATTTTCATAAACAGCTATCGCTGCCATTATTGCAGCTACTTCCTGTTCATCATAATTCAAAAACGATTCATCCGTATGTACTGTTTGCTGAATATGCTGAACCGGCTGAGGCTTACTTTCAGCCTTAGGCAGATTAATATTATGCTTTGGCTTATCCTGAAGTTTCATATACTTCATAAGCTGGAAAACAAACATCAGAATGACCAGAACAATAAAAACTATTATAATACCCATATAAGTAACATACCATACTTTTTCTCCGGAGAAAGAACTTTCAGCAGTAGTTTCAGTATTTTGACCAGTCGGCGATTGTATCTGAACAACATCATTGCTTTCTGGAGCAGTTACATTCGTAGGTGAAGCAGAATCATAACTAAAAGCCGAAATAACTAACAAACAAAAAAGTAATACCGAAATTGTTTTTCTTATCGATTTCATGGACACACCCCTTATAATGGAATATTTCCATGTTTTTTTGCAGGTCTGGGTTCTGCCTTAGTCATACTTATATCCAGTGCCTTTACTATTTTCGCCCTTGTAGTTGCAGGATCAATTACATCTTCAATATAGCCCTTTGCTGCTGCTTCATAGGGATTAGCAAACTGTTTCTTATACTCTTCTATCTTTTCTTTTCTTGTTATTTCAGGCTCCTTTGAGCTTTCTATATCTTTGGAAAAAATAATATTTGCTGCTCCGTCAGGACCCATAACTGCTATTTCTGCGGTCGGCCATGCAAAAACAAAATCAGACCCCAGATGCTGCGAAGCCATAGCAATATAAGCACCACCGTATGCCTTTCTTATAATAACCGTGACTTTGGGAACAGTTGACTCTGAGTATGCAAACAAGAGTTTTGCCCCGTGTCTTATAATTCCATCGTGCTCCTGACCTACTCCCGGCAGATAACCTGGAGTGTCTACAAAAGTAATTATAGGAATGTTAAAAGCATCACAAAATCTTATGAATCGCGAAGCCTTATCCGAAGCATTTATATCAAGCGATCCGGCAAGCTGTTTGGGTTGATTTGCAATTATTCCTACTGACTTTCCGGAAATTCGTGCAAAACCTACCACTATATTTTTAGCATAATCAGGTTGTATTTCAAAAAATGTTCCATCATCAAAAATAATTTCAATCAAATCTTTTATATCGTATGCTTTTTTAGGATCAGGTGAAACAAGGTCGTATATTTTTTTATCAATTTCAAATGAGAAGTCGCCATCATCATCCGGAACAGTCTCAAGATTATTTGATGGAATATAAGAAAGAAGCTTTTTTACATACTCCATAGCCTGTTTATCGTCACTTGCCTTAAGATGAGCTACTCCACTTTTGGCATTATGTACGCTTGCCCCTCCGAGGCTCTCTCCATCAACATCCTCATTGGTTACAGACTTTATAACCTTGGGACCTGTAATAAACATTTGCGAAGTTTTATCGACCATTATTGTAAAATCTGTTATAGCCGGAGAATAGACTGCACCGCCGGCACATGGACCAGAGATGACTGTTATCTGCGGAACCACACCAGATGCAAGAGTATTCCTGTAAAATATCCCTCCGTATCCATAAAGTGCATCTACACCTTCCTGTATCCTTGCTCCTCCTGAATCGTTTATTCCTACTATGGGCATTCCATACTTCATGGCCAGATCTTGAATTTTTATTATTTTTTTAGCATGCATCTCACCCAAAGATCCGCCTTGAACTGTAAAATCCTGAGAAAAAATAGCAATCTTTTTACCGTTTACTTTTCCAAAACCGGTCACAACACCATCATAAGGAAACTGCTTTTTGTCAAGATCAAAATTGGTACTCCTGTGTTTTACAAAAATATCCACTTCCTCGAAAGAACCTTCATCCACCAAATACTCTATTCTTTCTCTGGCAGTAAGTTTTCCATTCGAATGCTGCTTGTCTATCTTATCTTTTCCGCCGCATTCATATAGCTTTTGCAGCTTTTTGTTATAATCTTCAAGCTTTTCCAAAAACTTGGGATCTGACATCTTTTCCGACCTCCTATATTATAATGGAAATTACTTTTTATGTTCCACGAGTTCAACAAGAACTCCATTAGCCGATTTCGGATGCATAAAAACCACACTGGTATTATGTGCACCGTTTTTAGGCTCATCAGAAAGAGTTCTAAGTCCTAACTCTTTGGCTTTGGTTATCATAGCTTTTACATCATCTACTTTGTAAGCAATATGATGCATACCTTCGCCTTTCTTTTCAAGGAAAGCTGACACTTCAGAGTTATCAGAAACAGGCTGCAAGAGTTCTATTCTGCTCCCTCCAATTTCTATGAACACTACTCTCAGACCTCTTTCTGGCATAATCTCTTCATGCGAAGGAGCTATTCCCAGCAAATCTTTATAAAGCTTAAGCGCTTCATCTATTGATTTTACCGCTATTCCTATATGATCAATCTTCTCAGTCATCACATGCCTCCTGCTGAATATATTTTTTTACTATTAAGCTTTTAAACTCTCTTAAACTGTTTTTACCAACTTCCTGAGATGAAATTATATCGTCCATGACTCTCATGAGATTGCTTCTGACCCTTCTTTTAAGTCTGCGCTCATGACGCTTAAAAATTTCACCACTAGAACTCATATCGCTGTAAAACTCCTCTATCCACTTCTCTAGCTCCTCAACTCCGAGATTCTTTGAGGCACTGACTTCAAAAACCTTTCTTTTTGATTTTACATCATTTTCCAGAGCAAGTGTATTTCTAAGCTTTACTGAAAAGGCATTTGCCTGTGGAAGATCTATCTTGTTGACAACATATCCATCTGCAATCTCCATTATACCGGCTTTAAACATCTGTATTTCATCTCCAGAGTCCGGAGACATAACCAGCAGAACTGTATCTGCTACATAAACTATTTCTATCTCTGATTGTCCGGCACCGACAGTCTCTATTATTATTTTGTCAAAACCAAAAGCCTTCATTACATCAACGATATCGTATATAGCATCACAAAGACCACCTACACTGCCCCTTGAGGCAACACTTCTTATATAAACATTTTCAGATTCAGAAATATCCCGCATCCTTATCCTGTCACCCAAAAATGCTCCCATTGTAAAAGGACTGCTTGGATCTACAGCTATTACTCCGATTTTTTGATTCTTCGCTGCCATCATACTTACGTAAGCCGAAACCAGGGTACTTTTCCCTGCACCAGGGCTGCCTGTAAAACCAACTGTCGGAGCATCTCGAAGAGTATTTTTTTTGAGAGTTTCAATGATTTTCCACGCAGAATCGGGATGGTTTTCCACAAGAGTAATCATCTTTGCCAATGCATAGATACGGCCTTTAAAAAAATCATCTGAAATTAAATTATACTGCTGTTCCCAAGACAATTTCCTTCACCCTTTTGATAATATCTTCAAATGAAGTGCCCGGACCAAAAACTTCATTTACTCCCATTTTTTTGAGTTCAGGAATATCATCTGCCGGAATTATTCCTCCAAGGAAGATCGGAACATTTATTTCTTTTTCTTTCATCAGTTTTATTATCTTCTGGCAAAGTTTCATATGGGCGCCTGAAAGTATAGAAAGACCCAAAATATCTGCATCTTCCTGTAAAACAGTGTTCACTATTTCTTCAGGAGTCTGCCTGATACCTGTATATATAACTTCCATACCTGCATCTCTCAAAGCACGGGCAACAACTTTAGACCCCCTATCATGCCCGTCCAGCCCAGGTTTTCCAACTACAACTCTAATTCTTTTTTCCATCAGAACTCACCTCCGTTATAGTATAACCGATTCTCTGAACTCGCCAAATACTTCCCTGAGAACGTTTGTTATTTCACCAAGTGTGGCATACGCTTTTACTGCTTCGTATATAAAAGGCATTATATTTTCTTTTGATGCTGCAGCCAGCTTAAGACTTGAAAGCTTCTCACTTACCAGATTGTTATCTCTTATTTCTTTAAGTTCTTTTATCTTGGATTTTTGTTTTTCCTCAACCGATGTGTCAACCTTAAGTATCGGCGTAGGCTTACTTCCCTTTTCGGTTGTGAATTCATTCATACCTACTATTACGTCTTCTTTTTTCTCTATTCTCAACTGTGCTTCATAAGCAGAATTAAGAATTTCCTTTTGAACATAACCTGTTTCAACGGCCCTGACCATTCCGCCCATGTCGTCTATTTTTTTAATGTACTCCATTGCTTTTTCTTCAATATCCTTTGTAAGATGTTCTATAAGATATGATCCTGCAAACGGATCAACGGTATCTGTTACTCCTGATTCATACGCTATAATTTGCTGAGTCCTAAGAGCTATGGTTGCTGATTCCTGTGTAGGCAGACCGAGTGCTTCGTCAAATGAGTTGGTATGAAGCGACTGTGTCCCGCCAAGAACTGCTGATAATGCCTGCATGGTTACTCTTATTATATTATTCATCGGCTGTTGGGCAGTAAGGGTAGAACCAGCCGTCTGGGTATGGAACTTAAGTTTAAGTGCCTCTTCGTTGGTGACATGGAATCTTTCCTTCATTACTTTTGCCCATATCTTTCTGGCTGCCCTAAACTTTGAAATTTCCTCTATGAAGTTGTTATGAGCGTTGAAGAAAAATGAAAGGTTGGTTCCGAAAACATTTGGGTCAAGACCAGCTTTAATTGCTGCCTCAACATAAGCTATACCGTCTGCTATGGTGAAAGCTACTTCTTGAACGGCATTTGCTCCTGCTTCTCTTATATGGTAACCGCTGATACTTATAAGATTGAATTTGGGAAGATTTTTGGATCCGTATTCAAAGATATCTACAATAACTCTCATTGAAGGATCTGGAGGAAATACGTAGGTACCCCTAGCAATATATTCCTTAAGAATATCGTTCTGAATGGTTCCTCTAAGTTGGTCATGGCGTACTCCCTGTTTTTCGCCCACGGCCATCAGCATTGAAAGCAAAATGGCTGAGGTTGAGTTTATCGTCATAGATACACTCACTTTATCCAAGGGTATACTATCAAAAAGTATTTCCATGTCTTTCAGTGAATCAATAGCGACTCCAACTTTTCCTACTTCTCCTTCTGACATTTCATCATCTGAATCGTATCCTATCTGGGTAGGAAGATCAAATGCAACTGAAAGCCCTGTCTGTCCCTGTTCTAAGAGATAACGGTATCTTTTGTTTGATTCTTCGGCGCTGGCAAATCCTGCATACTGTCTCATCGTCCAGAATCTTCCTCTGTACATTGTGGGCTGAACGCCTCGGGTATACGGATATTCACCTGGAAATCCTATATCCTTGGCATAGTCGATATCTTTTACATCGGCGGGAGTATAAACAGGATCGACCACCTTCCCATAAGATGTTTTGAACTCCTTTTTCCTCTCCGGAAATCTGCTCACTGTCTTTTTGAAAGTTTTTTCATACCAAAGAGCTTTTTTCTCAACAAGTTCATTGATTTTATTTTCCTGATCCATCAGATACACCTCCAGTACAAGATAAGCTTACAGTATTATTTTACATTAAAGTTTGTAATATTACAAATACGGATGTTAAATACTATCGACTATATAGTGAAAAAGACTTCATTAAATCCCAAAGAAACTAATTAATCTGAAGTTTACCGATAAAGATAATAAATGCATTTTTCTTATAGTTACTTTTTGTGGTATGATATATTGAGATTGTGTACTGTTCGTTTCACATACAATAGTTAACGGGGGGCATTTATGGAAGATATCATTTATGCAAAGATAATAGATGGGGATATGGTTTTTTTCTTTCAGAAAGGCTATACTCAAAAGGAACTGCTTGAGAGCTTTGAAAAAAAACTCAACACCATGAAGAGCTTTTTCAATATCGGCGACAGCATATATATATTTCTTGAAGATGAAAGTCAGTTCAATATGATACCAAAAATAGCCAAACTTGCTGTATCGCAAAGTATTAAGCTTGCCGGTTCTTTTTTTGGTGAGCTTCCTTCCATGAAAAAAAACAAAAAGGAACTTGAACTTACAAATACAAAAATTTATAGAAAACATGTCCGCTCTGGCCAGGCAATTGAAAACCCAGGGGATATAATTATATTCGGAAACATCAACTCCGGTGCAGAAGTAAAGGCTGGTGGAAGCGTAATTGTTTTCGGAAAAGTTTCTGGTATACTCCGAGCCGGTCTTAATACCAAAAAAAATGTTTTTATTGTTGTTTCTGAAATGGCCTCTCCGCTTGTTGAAATTGCAGAAGTGCCTTTTTATAACCATGACTGGCCAAAAGGTCCGATCTCCATTAGAATTGAAGGAACAAAAGCAATTGTGGAACCTTTAGAGATATAGGGGGGTTATTAATGAAAACTATAGAACTATTAAAAGAACTCACAGATTCCTTCGGTGTATCTGGACATGAAGAAGAAACCTTCAAAACCATAGAAAAGATACTCCGAGAAAATTACAAAAACCTTACTTATGAAAGAAAAGGTACAGGAAGTCTCTTAGTAAAAATGGGGAATGGAAGCAGGAAAATTGCTTTTTTTGCTCATACTGACGAGATCGGACTTGTTATAAGCAGAATAACAGACTCAAATTATGCACGAGTAGCAGGTGTTGGAGGAGTTGACCCCAGAACTCTTCTGGCCAAAAGAGTTGTTTTCAGAACAGCTTCTGGAAACAAAATTGGCATAATTGGCATGCTTGCCCCACATCTGCAAGCTCCTTCCACCAAGGACAAATCTCCTTCTTTCGATCAGATTTTTGTTGATTTTTCTGTATCAGGAGGAACCAAAGACCTTCAAGTCGGAGATATGGGCACTTTGGAAGTTTTTGCCGCTGAGATGCAGGGAGATAAGCTCACATCAAAGGCTCTTGATAACAGGGCAGGTGTAGCTGCATTAATGAGAAGTATTGATTATCTTAATGACCTTAATTTTGACGGTCAGCTTGTATTATGCTTCAATAAGGGTGAAGAAATAGGACTTATAGGTGCCAAAGGCATGAGTTATGAAGTAAATCCGGACTACGCTATTGTGGTTGATGTGACTTTTGCTTCAGAAAACAATCCTAATTTTGAAACATATAAGCTAGGAGATGGTCCGGTAGTCGCTGTCGGTGCTCCTATAACTCCATCTGTTTTTGAACAGATAAGTTCTTTAGCTCAGGAAAATAACATACAGTGCCAGATAGAAGCTGTGCCTGGTTCAAGCGGTACTGAAGCAGATGTGGTTCAGCTTGCACGAAACGGCATTAAAACAGGATTGATTTCTATACCTCTTTTAAATATGCATTCACCTGTTGAAACTGTTTCTATACAAGACATCGACTATACGGCAAGATTATTGGCTATCTTTGCTTCAAAAGCGGGGAGATAAGAATGCAAAAATATCTTAAGGAACTTGTTGAAATTTCTGGAATATCCGGAAAAGAAGAAAAGGTAATGCTGTTCATCAAAAAAAATATCCAAGACAAAGTAGATTCCATTTCTGTAGATAATGTTGGAAATCTTATTGCATTTAAAAAGGGTAATGATTCTTCAAAAAAAATAATGTTTGCAGCACATATGGATGAAGTTGGCCTTATGGTAACTAAGATATACGATGACGGAACTTTAGGTGTGGCACAGGTAGGAGGAGTTGATCCAAGGGTACTGAAAGCTCAGAGGCTTAAGATAAACGATGAGATAGTTGCAATACTAAACTCAACTCCTATTCATCTTGACCACAATCTGACGGCTGTGGCTGGATATGATTCAATAAAAGCCTATGCTGGATTTAAAAATAAAGATGAGGCCAAATTAAAAGTAAAGATAGGTGATATGGTTACTTTTGATGTTAAATACTATGAAAATAATGAGTATGCCGTATGTAAAGCTTTTGACGACAGATGCGGTTGTAGCGCTATGATGGATCTGATTGATTTTTTTGATTCAGAATCGAAAAAACCATTTTATGATACTTACTTTGCTTTTGTTGTACAGGAAGAAACCGGTCTTAGAGGCAGCGGCGTAGCAGGTTTTTCTATACAGCCTGATGCTGCGGTTATTTTGGAAGGTACAACAGCCGGAGATAATCCAGAACTTGAAAAAACCAGCTGGGCAACTCATCTTGGTGATGGAGCAGTTCTTACATTCATGCACAGCGGAGTTGTTCTTGATAAAAGAATATTTGAATATCTAGTAGAGACAGCGAAAAGAAACAATATAAAGCATCAGTTTAAAATGAGAACTGCTGGAGGTACTGATGCGGCAAGACTTACGAAAACAGTTGACGGTATTCCATGTGCCGTAATATCGACTCCGTGCCGTTATATTCATTCAGCAAACAGTATAATAAACAAAAATGACTATAATTCAGTTGTTGAACTTATAAAAATAATATCAGTTGAAGGGAGGATTTTAAAATAATGAAAGAGCTAATTAAAAATATAACAGAAATATATTCCCCAAGTGGAAGGGAAGATGAGGTAAGAAACTTTATTATTTCGCAAATAAAAGATTATGTTGATGAGTATAAGATTGACAAAATAGGAAATTTAATAGCTTTCAAAAAAGGACGCTCAGGGAAAACTATTCTTTTTGATGCTCATATGGATGAAATAGGTCTTGTAATAACTCATATTTCCGACAACGGATTTTATAAAGTTGAAGCTGTTGGAGGCGTTGACCCTCAAACTCTTATCGGATGCAGAGTACAGTTTAAAAACAGAACTGGAGTGCTTGGAGTTGAAGGTGAAACTCTCGAAGATCTTAAAAACAACTCAAAAAATCTTTCATTTGAAAATCTTTATCTTGATCTGGGCTTTTCCTGTAGAACACAAGCTGAGGAGTTTGCTCCCATAGGAACATTTGGTACATATATAGCCTGCTTTGCAGACCTTGGAGATAGGATAGTTTCAAAGGCTATGGATGACAGGGTCGCATGTGCCGTTCTTATCGAAAACATTAGAAACATGAAAGACTGTTTGAATAACATTATTTATGCATTTACGGTACAGGAAGAGGTTGGATTAGTAGGCTCAAGCGTTGCTGGTTTCAACTATGATATCGATATGGCTGTTGCTGTAGACGTTACTGCCGCAGGGGATACTCCAAAAGCACTTAAGCGTATAAGTATGGAACTAGGAAAGGGACCTTGCATAAAGATCAAAGATGCCGCCAGTGTAAGCGATATTGTTGTCGTAAATAAACTTAAGCAGGCTGCTCAGGCAAACATGATTCCTTTCCAGTTTGAAGTTCTCCTTTTCGGAGGAACGAATGCTGCCAGTTATCAGCGTACTAAGTCCGGTATTCCTTCAGGTACGATCTCAATAACAACAAGATATGTCCATTCTCCCAACGAAATGGTCAGCATGGATGATGTCCAAAATACAGTAAAACTTGTTACGGCTCTTTCAAACACAGAAATATAGGTGATATTCAATGATAAAAGTCGCTCTTATTGCCCATGACAAAAAGAAAATTGATTTGGCTATGTTTGTACGTGAATGGAAGGATGTATTTTGTAACTGCGAACTTTTCTGCACTAAAACCACCGGATCAATTCTTAAAGAAAAAATAGGTCTTGAGAAGATAAGGACTTTTGAGTCAGGTCCTTACGGTGGAGATCTACAGATAGGAGCTATGATTGTTTCGGGTGAAATTGATTTTGTTATTTTTTTACGTGATCCGCTTACTGCCCAGCCTCATGAACCTGATGTCTCGGCACTGCTTCGCGTATGTGATGTTCACGATATTCCGCTTGCAACAAATCTTGCTACTTCACAGGCCATAGTCCTTGAGATTCAGAAAAAACTTAATCAGTAAGCTCAATACGGTGCTTTTCAGCACCGTATTTTTTTAGACAAATATTTTGTTTTTTTACTCCTCTTTAACTATTATCCGTATGGCCATCCTGCTGGTTATGTAGTAATAAATCAGGTATACTGCCAGAAAGACTCCCATAGCAATAAGAGTAATCAAAAAAGTGTTCTGAGCATTAAACGCGTTTAGAAACTTAGTAATAAAGTTTACTGCAAAAATATTGTGAAAGAAGGCCACAAGAAGCGGAATAAAAAAATAAAATCTCATATGTTTCTTTATGGTCCCTTTTATAAGCATGTCGTCTGCCCCAAGTTTGGAAAGCATCTGATAGTTTTTTTTGCTATCTATCGCTCCGGTTAGCTCCTTAAGAGCCATAACAGCGGCACTGGCAATAAGCAAAGTTATGCCTAAATAAAGAATTACAAATATCACAAGAACTCTTGACATTGAAGCGTTAGCTTTTGTATCTTTGAGAGTATTCATCCTTAAATCATATTGAGTAGATATTTTTTTAAACTCTTTATCTATTTCCGAAGGATAGCCGGTCTTAAAATTATAATCAATATTCCATATAGTTTTATATCCCTGTGTGATATAATCAAATTTATCAGGTATAATCAGTGCACAGCTGCCAAAGACCATAAAATTACCTATTTTCTGTTGTGGAAGTAATTTTTTGATCTCAATTTGAATATCTCCAAGAAAAAGTTTTCTGTTAAAGGATAATTCATTTTCAAGATACTCTTTAAAATCCTTGCTACCATCAGGCACATATAGTAGTACTTCGTTGCCGGTAAGCTCTTCTTCTCCTATGTTCTTCGCTTTAATGAGTTTGTTAAAATCGCTCTGCAACATAATATAAAAATCATCATTTAAATAGTTACGTAAAAGTTCGCTGCTCCCAGAATACTCTTTATCCGGGCTTATACTTTTAATCCTTACATCACTTCTGAATGATCTAACCACTAATGAATCTTTAAGATACTCTTTGCCTAGTCTGTAAGCTACTTCATCAAACTCCTGCTTTATTTTTTCAGCATTTTCATATACAGTGATATTGAATGAAAATGGAGAACTGCTTTCTACACTGCTTTCTATATAATTTTTCAATCCCAATCCAGATATAAAAACACTTAACGTTAATGTAAAAAGAACCGTGAGTGTTGCAAGCATTCCCATATCAGTGTTGAACCTGTTCAGAAGTTGTCTTGAAAGAAAAGCATTCATTTTTGAAAAATAAAACTTCCTCATTCTTTTTATTGCTCCGAATATCATTGAAAAGCCAGAATAAAAAAGTCCGTATGTTCCGAGTGCTCCGCCCAATATTATTGCAAATATTGACTGCGGACTTACCCAAAGCCTACTTGCAACATAGTCTGCAAAATAATATGTAAGAAAAAGATCTATGCACGATAGAACAAAAATAATTCCAACCACAGCCTTCTTACGAACTTTAAACTCTTCATTTTTTCTTTCTCCCATAAGCAGGTCTATGAGCTTAAATCTTGATACTCCAAATGATCCAAAAACTGCTACAAGAGAAAATGTAATACCATAAAAGATGAGAGTTTTTATTATTGCAGGATATGAAAGCACAAATTCAATTTTATTTATTGCTATATCAAAAAATTTCATTGTTATAAGCGAAAAAACCTGAGAAACAAATATTCCTATGATTATTCCAACCACATATGAAAGAAATCCTATTATTATCGTCTCTGAAAGCAACATGAATGAAACTTTTTTTTGACTCATTCCTAAAAGCATATACAGACCTATCTCTTTCTTTCTTCTTTTTATAATATAGTTGTTAGCGTAAAGAATAAGAAATCCAACAATAAAAGATATTATGAATGAAAGGCCTCCCATTAAAGATGAAATAACTATTCTAGCCTGAGGATACTCATCACCGGACCATGCGGGCTGGCTATCAAGAGAGTTGAACACATAAAAAATTGCAATTGACAGTATCAGAGTTCCAAAATATATTACATAATCTCTGAAACTTCTTTTTATATTTCTTTTTATAAGCTTAAATAACATTTCCTATATCTCCTTCCAGAACTGCCAGTACATCAAGAATCCTTGTAAAGAATTTTTTTCTTTCATCTTCACCTTTTACTATTTCATTGAATATTCTTCCATC
>Ga0208826_1000392_pt1 | contig 47269 bp, 40 predicted proteins | sample AD_UKC115_MetaG_FD_184451 | JGI IMG/M metagenome (GOLD analysis project Ga0208826, IMG submission 184451) | Active sludge microbial communities of municipal wastewater-treating anaerobic digesters from Hong Kong - AD_UKC115_MetaG (SPAdes)... | ecosystem: Engineered > Bioreactor > Anaerobic >... | reverse complement strand
GGCGACGATCCTGACCGGCTTTTTCAAGCCGATCGGACCCAGATAGCCGGGCGGCGTGCCGAAGTGCTCCAGGATTTCGGGCACGGTGGCAAAGCGAAAGCCCGCGTCCAGGCCCGGCACCTTGCCGACCTTGACTTCATTCATGTCGTGGTCGCCGCGCAGCAGCAGCAGCCAAACGGCGCTCTTGACGATCTCGCCCTGATCGTTCAGTTCGTCGGTGGCCAGCACCAGTGACTTCACGGTGTTGCGCAGCGGCAGGCCCAGCAGCTCGGCCACGTCGGCGCAGGTGCTCTTGCCAGGGGTGGGCGTCTTGGTCAGGGCCTGCTTGGCGGCCGGGCGTGGACCCTTGGGCGCAGCGGCCTCGGCCTTTTCCATGTTGGCGGCGTAGGCGCTGCCGGCGCAGTACACGATCGCGTCCTCGCCGGTGGCGGCGATGACCTGGAACTCCTCGCTCAGATCGCCCCCGATGGCGCCCGAGTCGGCCGCCACGGCGCGGTAGGTCAGGCCAAAGCGGTCGAAGATGGCGCGATACGCCCGGGCCATCACCTGGTAGCTGCGCTTGGCGCCGGCCTCGTCGCGGTCGAAGCTGTAGGCGTCCTTCATGATGAATTCGCGCCCGCGCATCAGGCCGAAGCGCGGGCGGCGCTCGTCGCGAAACTTGGTCTGGATCTGGTAGAGGTTCTTGGGCAGCTGCTTGTAACTCTTGAAGTCCTGGCGCGCGATGTCGGTCACGGCCTCCTCGCTGGTGGGCTGCACCACGTAGTCGCGCTCGTGCCGGTCTTTCAGGCGCAGCAACTCGGGGCCCATCTTGGTGAAACGCCCGCTTTCGCTCCACAGCTCGGCCGGCTGGATCACGGGCATGGTGCATTCGATGGCGCCGGCGCGGTTCATCTCCTCGCGCACGATGGCTTCGACCTTGCGGATCACCCGCAGACCCATGGGCATGTAGGTGTAGATGCCGGCGGCCAGGCGCTTGATCATGCCGGCGCGCATCATCAGGCGGTGGCTGAGCACCTCGGCGTCGGCCGGGGCTTCCTTCAAAGTCGAAATCAGGAACTGGGAGGCTTTCATGGGTAGGGGCGCCGCGGGCGCGCCGGGCATGCGTTTGGTGCCCACTTGCCGCGCGGCGCGCGCCATGCATAATGGACACAATTTCTTGAATTCAGAGGTTTGATTATGCTTGACCGGGAAGGCTTTCGCCCGAACGTCGGCATCGTCTTGCTCAACCAGAAAAATCAGGTTTTTTGGGGCAAACGCATCCGCACGCACTCTTGGCAGTTTCCGCAAGGTGGCATTGACCGGGGTGAATCCCCCGAGCAGGCGATGTTCCGCGAACTGCACGAAGAAGTGGGTCTGCAGCCGGAGCATGTGCGCATCGTGGCCCGAACCCGTGATTGGTTGCGCTATGAGGTGCCCGACCGGTTCATCCGCCGCGACGCCCGTGGCCATTATCGCGGCCAAAAGCAGATCTGGTATCTGCTGCAACTGGTGGCGCACGACTGGCAGTTGAACCTGCGCGCCACCAACCACCCCGAGTTCGACGCCTGGCGCTGGAACGACTACTGGGTGCCGCTGGACGTGGTGGTGGAGTTCAAGCGCGGCGTGTACGAGCTGGCGCTGACCGAGCTGGCGCGCTTCTTGCCGCGCCCCGAGCAGCGCAACCGCTACCTGCGCGGTGGCCTGCGCGGGCATGAGCGCGCCAACGCGCCCGTTGGCGCCGATGTGCCCGCGTCCCGACCAGCGACGCTCGAGTTGCCGCCCGGCGCGAGCCTGGTCGGGGGCTTGCGCACCCCTTTGGGGCCCCGGGGCGAGCCATGAGCCGGCGGGCAGGTGCGCGCTGGGCCAGCCTTGTTCTGGCCGCTGCGCTGCTGGCGCTGGCGGTGCCGGCAGGCGCGCAATACGCCGACCTGGACCGCGCCGACTGGAAGGAAGACACGCCACCGCCGCCGCCGGCCTACAACATCAATCGGCTGATCGAGATCGAAATGCCGCGGACCTCCAGCATCAAGATGGGGGTCGATCCCGACACCATCCGCGTCAATGCCGAAACCGGCATCGTGCGTTACGTGGTGGTGGCGCGCGGGGCGTCGGCGGTCAACGCCTCGTATGAAGGCATTCGCTGCGCGACTGGCGAATACCGCGTCTACGCACGCCAGGTGCAGGGCGGGCCCTGGACGGAAGTGACCGACTCCGAATGGAAAAGCGTGCGCGACCAGTCCGGCGTGATGGTGCGCCATCCCTACCAGCTGGCACGCGGGGGCATGTGCATCGGCACCGCGGTGCGCACGTCCGTGCGCGAGATCGTGCGCGAGCTCAAGACCGGCAACCAGTCGCTGTACTACTGAGCGGCCCGCGTGAGCACGAGGTTGTCGCGGTGCACCATCTCCGGCTCGCCGCTGTAGCCCAGCAAGCCCTGGATGTCACCCGAAGGCCGGCGGCACAGCAGGCGCGCCTCGCCGCTTGAATAATTGGCCAGGCCGCGCGCGAGCTCCTGACCCGCGCCGTCGCGAATGGCGATCACGTCGCCGCGCGAGAACTCGCCCTCCACCTGCGTCATGCCGATGGGCAGCAGGCTCTTGCCTTCGCCGCGCAGCTTGGTGGCCGCGCCCGCATCGACCGTGACCGCGCCGCGCAGCTGCAAATGGTCGGCGATCCACTGCTTGCGCGCCTGCGTCTTGTGCGTGGGCGCCACCAGCAGGGTGCCGATGTTCTCGCCCGCCGCCAGGCGCAGCAGCGCGTCGCTCTCGCGCCCCCAGGCAATCACGGTGGACGCGCCCGAGCCCGCCGCGCGCCGCGCCGCCACGATCTTGGTCAGCATGCCGCCCTTGCCGATGCTTGAACCCGCGCCACCGGCCATGCGCTCCAACGCCGGATCGCCCGCGCGCGCCTCGTGCACGAACTCGGCCTTCGGGTCGCGCCTGGGGTCGGCCGTGTAAAGCCCGCGCTGGTCGGTCAGGATCACCAGCAGGTCGGCCTCGATCAGGTTGGCCACCAGCGCGCCCAGGGTGTCGTTGTCGCCCACCTTGATCTCGTCGGTGACGACGGTGTCGTTCTCGTTGATGACGGGCAGCACCTGGTGCTGCAGCAGCGTCAGCAGCGTGGCGCGCGCGTTCAGGTAGCGCTCGCGGTCGGCCAGGTCGGCGTGCGTGAGCAGCACCTGCGCGCTGCGCAGGCCCTGCTCGCGCAGCTTGGTCTCGTACATCTGCGCCAGGCCCATTTGCCCCACGGCCGCGGCCGCCTGCAGCTCATTCACCTCGCGAGGGCGCTGGGCCCAGCCCAGGCGTTTCATGCCCTCGGCGATGGCCCCGCTGGAGACCATCACCATCTGGCGCGGGGGCTGGCCGTCGGCGCCGCGCTCCAGCAGTGCCAGCTGGCGGCACCACTCGCCAATGGCCGCCTCGTCCAGGCCGCGCCCCTCGTTGGTGACCAGGCTGGAGCCCACCTTGACAACGATGCGGCGGGCGTCGCGCAGCACCTGCGCGCTCGATTTTTCAGTCATGGATGGCCTTGGCCCGCGCCCAATCAGCGCAAGCAGCTATGTTTTCAATAGTGATTTACTGATCGGCAAAACGTGGATCGACCGGCTCGTCGCCCGCCGCCGTGCGCTGCTCGGCGTGCACGTGCTGGAAGATGGTCTGAATGAGCGGCTCGCAGCCCTCGCGCGTGAGCGCGGAGATCTCGAACACCGGGCCCTTCCAGCGCAGGCGGCGCACGAAGTCCTTCACGCGCGCGGCGCGTTCCTCGGTGGGCACCATGTCCAGCTTGTTGAGCACCAGCCAGCGCGGCTTGGCGTGCAGCGCGGGGTCGTATTTTTTCAGCTCGGCCACGATGGCGCGCGCCTGTGCCACCGGGTCCACGCCTTCGTCGAACGGCGCGATGTCCACGATGTGGAGCAACAGCCGCGTGCGCTGCAGGTGGCGCAAAAACTGATGGCCCAGGCCCGCGCCTTCGGATGCGCCCTCGATCAGGCCCGGGATGTCGGCAATCACGAAGCTTTGCTCGGGCCCCACGCGCACCACGCCCAGGTTGGGGTAGAGCGTGGTGAAGGGGTAGTCGGCGATCTTGGGGCGCGCGTTGCTGACGGCGGCGATGAAGGTGGACTTGCCCGCGTTGGGCATGCCCAGCAGGCCCACGTCGGCCAGCACCTTCAGTTCCAGCTTGAGGCTGCGGCGCTCGCCCGGCCAGCCGGGGGTTTTTTGGCGCGGCGCACGGTTGATGGCGCTCTTGAAGCGCAGGTTGCCAAAGCCGCCGTCGCCGCCCTTGGCGATCATGATCTTCTCGCCCGCCGTCAGCAGCTCGAACAGCACGTCGCCCGTCTCGGCGTCGCTGATGATGGTGCCCACCGGCATCTTCAGCGTGATGTCGTTGCCGGCTGCGCCGAACATGTCCGAGCCCATGCCGTGCTCGCCGCGCCCGGCCTCGTGCCGGCGCGCGTAGCGAAAGTCGATCAGCGTGTTCAGGTTGGGGTCGGCCACCGCGAACACGTGGCCGCCGCGCCCACCGTCGCCGCCGTTGGGTCCGCCGAATTCCTTGAATTTCTCGTGGCGGAAGGACACGCAGCCATTGCCACCATCGCCGGCGGCAATGTCGATGAACGCTTCGTCAACGAATTTCATGATTTCAAGTGTAGGGCTTGCAGCGCGCGCCGCCCAGAAACGCCAAAGCCCCGCGCCGCGGGGCTTTGGCCGGGGCCGGGGTTCGACGAACCTCAGGCCGTGGGGGTGACGCTCACCAGATGGCGGTTCAGGGCGCCCTTGACGGCAAAGGACACCTGGCCATCCACCAGCGCGAACAGGGTGTGGTCCTTGCCCACGCCCACGTTGGTGCCGGGGTGAAACCGCGTGCCGCGCTGGCGCACGATGATGGAGCCGGCGCTGACGGTTTGCCCGCCGAACGCCTTCACGCCCAGCATCTTGGGTTGCGAGTCGCGGCCGTTGCGTGTGGAGCCGCCGCCTTTTTTCTGTGCCATGTCGCTTTACTCCTTATTGGCCGCCGTTGATCGTGCCGATCTCGAGCTCGGTGTAGTCTTGGCGATGGCCTTGACGCTTTTGATAGTGCTTGCGCCGGCGCATCTTGAAAATGCGCACCTTGTCGTGACGACCATGCGCCACGACCTTGGCCACCACGGTGGCGCCGGACACCAGGGGAGCGCCCACTTTCAAGTCGCTGCCGCTACCGACGGCGAGCACCTGATCGAGGGTGATTTCCTGGCCAACGTCCGCAGCAATCTGTTCTACTTTGATCTTCTCGCCGCTGGCAACGCGATACTGCTTGCCACCGGTTTTTATGACCGCGTACATATGAAACCCTTGTATGTTGAGCTTCGCCAGACGGATTTCCGGCGAACTGCGCATTATATAAGCACTTGCGCCGGCTGGCAAATCACATCCCGCCCGCGCCGTGGGTGCCGCAGGTGCTCCCTATAATTCGGGCGCTGCCGCGATCGCCGGCACGCGCCGCCCGCGCGGCCCTCAAACCGTCTCGAACCCCGCCCCTTGTCTGTTCCTGCATCCCCCTATCAACGCGCGCTGGAGTTGGCTGCCGCCGACATGCGCGAGGTCGACGCCACCATTGCCCGGCGCCTGGATTCGGGCGTACCGCTGGTGGGCGAGGTGGCGCGCTACATCATCGCCTCGGGCGGCAAGCGCCTGCGCCCCGTGCTGCTGCTGCTGACCTGCGGCGCGCTGGGGTGTACCGACGCGCAGCGCTTCAACCTGGCGGCCGTGGTGGAGTTCATCCACACCGCCACACTGCTGCACGACGACGTGGTGGATGAGTCCACCCTGCGCCGCGGCAAGTCCACCGCCAACGAGGTGTTCGGCAACCCGGCCAGCGTGTTGGTGGGCGACTTCCTGTATTCGCGCGCCTTCCAGATGATGGTCGAGACCGGCAGCATGCGCGTGATGCAGATCCTGGCCGACGCCACCAACGTCATCGCCGAGGGCGAGGTCCTGCAGCTGATGAACATCCGCGACGCCGCGCTCGACGAGGCCGCGTATTTGCGCGTGATCCGCTCCAAGACGGCCAAGCTGTTCGAGGCCAGCTGCCGGCTGGCGGCCGTGCTGGCGGGCAGCCCTGCCGCGGTGGAAGCGGCTTGCGCCGAATACGGCCAGTCGCTGGGCACGGCGTTCCAGATCATCGACGACGTGCTGGACTACGAAGGCGACGCCACCGAGCTGGGCAAGAACCTGGGCGACGACCTGCGCGAAGGCAAGGTCACGCTGCCCCTGATCCTGGCCATGCAGCGCGGTACCCCCGACGAGGCCGCCCTGGTACGCCGCGCCATCGAGTCGGGCAGCACCGACGATCTGCCCGCGATCTTGCAACTGGTGCGCGACTGCGGCGCCCTGCAACAGGCCCGCGGCGTCGCGTCCGACCAGGCGCGCCGTGCCGTCGATGCCCTGCAGGGTTTTGCGGCCAATACCTACACCGAGAGTTTGCTAGAATTGTCGGCTCAGCTGTTGCAGCGGCGCTCTTGATGGGGCGCATGCGGCGCGCAGCCATCGGGGTGTAGCTTAGCCTGGTAGAGCGCTACGTTCGGGACGTAGAGGCCGGAGGTTCGAATCCTCTCACCCCGACCAAGACACAACAAAAAAAGCCCAAGTGAATCAATCACTTGGGCTTTTTGCTTTGAATCGTCATTCATGTCGATTCAGAGTAAATTTGCCCCATCGTTGTCCCAAATTTGTCCCAAAACTCTGCATTGACTTGCATTGGTAGCCCTACCGCCTTGCCTCCGCCCACTGCCAAGACAAGCAAACTCCGTTTGACAAACCGTTCTCGCTCGTATTACCTTTCGCCCTATTCATGTAAGTCCAAAGCCCGACCTAATGTTGACCGTTCAAGAGCGAGACAGGCAGCTACGGTTCGCATCAATGCGCGAAGCGTGGATCACTTGTGCTGCCTGGGGCGTACTGGGGCTTTGCTTGCTTCTCGCGCAGCGCTACGGCATCTGGGGCTTGGAAGTTTCAGCAGCCCCGGTCAGCGTCGCCATGGCTTGGATAACGATGCTCGCGGTCTTGGCAATTTTTTTCGCGATCTACGTTATTTGGTCACCAGCGCATGACCGACTGATTCACCCAGCCAGGTTGATTCAATGGCTCGGGCTACGGAACACAGTTCCGCTTGTGTCCTCGTTCCGATCGGCTGTCCTGCGTAGCGACACCCCACCTCCCCGGCAACACCTTCACTGAGTTCCGAAGTGCCGCGTGTGCATCGCGCGGTGTTCGGCGGCCAAGCCGCTGACGTCCAGTGAATGGTGACAAATGACCAAAATTTCTCATGCGACTGCAGAAGGCCAGTCGCAACGCATCCTATTCGTCGAGCAACTCTCCGAACTGATCGGAAAAACAACCAACACGATTCGCACGTGCGCGACCAACAAAAAGTACACGCACTTGATCCCACCACATTTCAAGATGCCGCACTCGCGTCGCTTGTGCTGGTGGGAACAAGACGTCCTGCAATGGATCGAGTCGCATCGTCCAGCAAATCCTCCGCCATCAAGGCGGTCAAGAGGAAGGCCGACCAAGGTTGAGCAGCTTGCCCGCGCTCGCTGGCAACAGCACAACGCATTCGTCCAGCATCGCGCAGGGGGTCAGAGATGAAGACCCAAAAGTTGCTGAACAAGCTGCTTACGAACAGCGAATTGATTCATGCCACCTCGCCTGCTGGCGATGACTTGGCTTTCCACCACTCGCTGTTGTGCTCGGTTGGACTTCCCCGACGCCCCGTCACGAGTCGCGAATTTCTGCGGCGAGCCGGGGAAGGATGGTTGCACGTACAGGCAGGAGTCCTTGATGTAGGCGATGGCCCAGTGCTGCAGCCTGTACCTTACGGGAGCATGCCCCGCCTTGCACTCATTTGGATTTCTACCATCGCCAGGCGCTCCAACTCCCGCGAAATATTCATCGGCCGTAGCGCAGCTGAATTTCTAGGAATGCTCGGCTTCGACCAGCAAGGGCACCGGTACTGCACATTGCGCCGACAGCTGCACGCACTGGCTGCCTGCCGGATGCAAATGGGCTTTCGCGGGCGCACGATCAACGAATCGGTGATCAAGCGCATCGATGCTTGGCTACCGTCTGTCCATAGCCAACGCGCGACATGGCCAGGCTCTCTTGTGCTGGATGCCGAGTTCTTTGACGAGCTTGTGCAGCATTCAGTCCCCTTGGATGCACGCGCTTTGCATGCACTGCGCGGATCGGCGTTGGCTCTCGATGTGTACGTCTGGCTGGCGCACCGTCTTCACCGCCTCAACCATCGGCCATTGTGGCTTCCTTGGCGTACCCTCAAAATCCAATTCGGTCACGAATATCAAGGTACGCACGGACACGGCGACTTCTGCACCAGCTTCAAGACTGCCTTGGGAAAGGTCGTGATGGTATATCCAGCTGCAAGGGTATCCGTTCAGCGTGGCGGCATCGAACTGCGTCAATCACCACCGCCTGTATCTGCCAGAACCTGGCTACCAGTCAAGGCACCTTCGTCAGATGTACGGGAGGCAGCATGAACGAACTACACGACAAAATTCAGGAATTGGCAAACCGCTGCCAAGCAATCCTGAATGCCATGCGCTCGACAGATACACACGCGCTGCGAGGCCCCTCGCTCAAAACGAGAATTGCCTACGAGCGACTAGCGCGGCAGCTTCTTCACCGTACGCTGCACACTGAAGGCGGCCTGTTTGCGGTCGTTCAATCAACGACCCGTGTTACCACGTTTCGCAAACGTCTGGTGGCACTGGAACACCTCCTCGGCTCGGAGCAGGAACAACTGACGCGAGAGATGAGCGCTCCGGTCATGCCCGCAGCAGAAATTCTGCACCTGCGCTTTCTGCTGCACCTGAAACACCTGCAAGCGCTACAACGTCTGCGACAGGAAGGCATGACAGGTGAGCGTGCCAAACGCCGCAGCAAGCGTCAGTCACTGGCCGGGCTACCGACCAATTGGCGCATTGCCCTGTGCAAGCGCGCTATAGGCGGCCGGTACCTGTTCTCGCTCATTGTGCTGGCCCTGACCGGGTGCCGCCCGAGTGAGCTGGTACACGGCATCGACGTATGGCGCGGGAAGGACAAAACCACCGGAAAATTTCTGATCCATTTCCGCATTCGGGGGGCAAAGGTCAAAGAATCACAGGGCCAGCCGCTTCGCACGATCTCCTACGACACCAATGATCCTCACCCCTTGATCGTTGTCGTCAACGAATTGCTGGATACCCAGCCGGAACCACGGGTGTTCGCTCAAGTCAGGAGCGCCGTCAATTTGACGGTGGAGATACGCCGCCTGGCGCGCAGCTTGTGGCCCAAGCACAAGCAACCGATCACGGCCTACTGCTTCCGCCACCAGTTTGCCGCCGATCTGAAGGCCAACGGCGACGACGAGGCTACAAGCCGTGGACTGGGGCACATCAGCGCCGAAACCCGGCGCGTGTATGGCACCACCAGTCAGGCTAGCAAAGGGCACCGCCTTCGTCCTCTGCAGGTTGAAGTCGAACGCCCTGTGAAGCCTCGCAGTCGTGGGCCATGCACGAAATGGCGTAGCGAGCCAGCGCCATAGAACCTGTGTGTCGGATTGTCATGCTCACTTATCCACGACAGCCCGACACCACATCGCTGTATGAGCCATAGTAACGGTAACAGCGGGCCGAGCGGCTGGGCACACAGGATCACTCGCCTCCCCAAAGTTCCTTCAATCCTTGACTGCCACCCGCGTAGCGCCGCCGTGCTGAGTTACCCGAGGTCTGCAACGCAGCTTCACGGCCCCTTTGGAAAACGAGTCATCAGTCGCTTTGCTCGACCACACATAGGCCTCTCCCGATTTCAGGAGCGCCATGCGCTCTGGCGTCAAATTGCTCAGCGCTGCATTCGCCTTCTGGATGTGCTTCAACCAGGCGGGTGAGTTGAACTTGTGCATGATGATCTGGCTGGATAGCTCGATCAGACTCACTGGCACCGACGGCGGGTCTTGGCTCGCCACCATGATGCTCACACCTTTGTGTCGCATCTCGCGAACGACCTCTATGAGTCCTGCTACAAGGTCAGGGCTTTCGATGTACTTGTGAGCCTCATCGAACACCACCAGTTTGTTGAAACTGCGGCCATTGATTCGCGCGTCAGCAAACAGCTGCAAGAGCACAACGAATAGACCCAGAGCTTCGTCCTTTTCAATGAACTCATCTCTCAAATCCACGATGATCAGTCGCCCCGGTCGAACGACATCACTCAACGACGTCGCATCGTTGATGTACTCTGCAGCCAAGTCCAGCCGCATCCTGGCCAATTCCTTGAGGTGATCTGGAACAGACGATGCGTCAATACCAGTGCGCAACCCGTCCAGCGTGATGTCGTCGCGCATGGACTTCATGATCCGCATGATCTGCCGGATGTAGGTCGCCTGATTACCCACTGCTCCCATCAGGAATTTCCAATGCGACGCCTTCAGCTCCGACGCTGAGAACTGAAGAGGTAAAACCTCAACATCCGGATATTCAACACGCCGCTCCTCGATCTTGTCTGCCGGCACTAGCAACACAACGTCCGTTAGAGCCCTGGGCGAGGCTCCATACGTCTCCCTCAGCGCCTTGACTTGATCCTCCACACTGTTGGCCCCAACCATCGATGTGAACTCCGGCTTGTAATCCATCGTCGGGCTGTAATGGAAGATCACCGTAGCCAGAGGCTCAGGCAAGCAATTGATACCTGGGATCGCTAACGAGGCCATTTCCGCCACACTGCCTAGTGTGTAGCTTTTTCCACCTCCCTGGACTCCAAACAGGCTGATCGTGTGGGTCTGGTTCAGATCGAGCGCCACCTTGCGCCCGGAAACCTCCCCCAACAAACCAAACTGGGGTGTCGGCCCTGTTGCGCCCAACATGATGTCGTAGGCTACTTGGCTATGGACGATTAGTGCTTCGGTTGAAACCGGCTCAGGCTTTTCGCCTCCCACACTTTCCACTTGCACATCGGAAAGCGGTTCAATGGCGTGCTGCGTCACCGCAAGCTCAGGGGTAGAGGTAGGAGTTTTTGAGGCCCCACTGGCAGACGGCGACAAGAACGGCTTCGACTCAGGCTCGGACACCTGGGTAGTAACAACTGCCGGTCGGAAATCCGAGTACGAAATTCGTGGGCTTTCGTCCCACGTCAGTGTGCGATCACGAGGCGGGCTCAGGAACGCGGCTGTCTCAAAGGTAGGCACAGCAGGCGCCAGCGTCCTGCGACGAAGCAACTCTTCCGTCACCTCGCGGCTCATGTCGGCCGATGAACGTGCAGTCTGAACACTAGCTAGCGTCTCGGTATCTATCACCGCAGCTTCGACCAATTGCCGAATCAAGTTACTTCCAATGCGGTAGAACTCAATGCCGTTTTCTTGCTCCGCAGGCTCCGTGCCAGGTTTGCTGAAATCAAATACGACGGCACTGCGAGTGAACTGCAGCGTGTAAGGCTTCTCGTCAAGACGACGCAAAAAGAAGCGTGCCTCCTGCGCTGCCTCGGGTAAAACCGCGCCATAACGTTTGGCACGTTCCAAATAGAACCCCAGCAATGCAGCCAAATCACGGTTCTTGATAGCGCGGTCGGGACGCTCCGCGTCACCCAGCTTGGGGTCGAAGTGATGCGCGAGCACATGTTCCGTCTGCGCGATCTGTTCAGCAATCGAGGCCTTCAACTGCTCATAAGCGGACAGATCACCGACTTGGGAATAGCACTTCACCTCCACCAATCGGCAGGTGATCACTCTGTTCGCGGGGCCAAGATCAAGATCAAACAAAGCAAGGTCAGTGCGACGGAAATTCACCTCATTCCCGAGCTCTTCCGCGTTCTGACGCAGCGCTTCGTACAGTTCCAGATGAGCGTCCAATGGCACCACGATCTGATTCTGAAACACGCCTTGGTGCTCCAGGAACAAGCGCGACAGCGCAAGACCCATCGCCTCCGCACGCTGTGAGGGTGAAGACAACAACTTCAAGGCCAGACGCCCCGACAACGAGCGCAGTTGATCCAACAGCACCAACGCATGACGTTCAGAGGATGGCAAGTCATAGTCACGCAAAATCGGAGACAGCAGTGCCTCCAACTCTGCAACTGAGCGTGAGGTGATCACCAGCCGATGACTCATCGCATTTGCCATGTCCGGCGAGTGATCGATCAAATAGTCGGGGCGCGTGGCGTGGCGCCGATGATCGAAAAACTCAATGCCTAGGTTGCGGTCAATGGTCATCACCCAGTCACTCACTTCATGAATCTGGTGAAGCATGGCGCGTTCATCGGCCGACAAGCTCAAGGCCACTACCGGGCGTGCATGAGGCAAATACTGACTGCGCGCCAATGTTGCCACGGCAACCGATACCGAGCGAGAGAGACCCCCAATGAGGTCAGATACAGCCTCGGCCCCTTCGATCGGCTGGGGCACACCGTGTAGCGGGCGGCGCAACCAGGTAATCGACTGTTCATCCTCCAGGTAGTCCACCTCAAAGGGTTGGACAAGGCCATGAACGAACGAGGCATCGTCTGAATCCTGAACATCAACCGCACGAATCTCCTCGGCAGGAAACAGATCGAACAGGAAGGACAGGTGTGCGGCATGAGCCTGAGGGTCGTCGCGGAACTCGCGGATCGCTCGAATCGCCAGCCGCAATTTCGGATGCAGATGGCTGTCGGTCGGTGTCGAGAAAGCATCTGCCTCCTTCGCATTGGTGCCCAAGTCAGGCGCGAGAAGTTCCAGCAAGGCCTCCCCTGTTGCTGGTGCAGCAGGATCAAGCGCGAACAAACGGATGTCATAACGCAGGTCGGCGAACTCGGGATGTCTTTGCAGACCGAGCAGCACCTCAGCCAAAGCCGCGGCACGACCTGCGTTGAATGCGTTGATGGTCAACGTTTCCACATATGGATGCTGAATCAAATAGCGTTGCACTCGCGCACCCAGATACGCGCTGTCGATTGCCGCGCCACCAATCGCAGGTTCGGGCAAACCCAGTGCTGAACACACCTCGCCCACCAAACCACGGGGGTCTTCCTCATCGGTCGCCGCGTACAGTGACCAGAAGGGATTGATGTTGTCCACAGCCAAGGCGCTCCGACCCAGCTCTTCTCCGAAGGGCAGCACAGGCGGGAAAGCGACCGGAGCCAACTGTTTGAGTACGGCGTCCCGCACAGGGACTACGAACTCACGGCTGCTTTCGCGACTTCGCTCCAACCACCGCTCGCCCAGTTGGCTCCAAGCCACATGCCAACTGGCTCGCAGCGGATGGGTCGGGCTCAACAACACGGCGTCCCGTCGCCGACCTTGATAGTCCTCCAAGACCAGGCTCACCGAGTCAATGGTGAGCGCACAACGCAGTTCTTCGAACGTCTGCCGGGACATCGGTTCATCCGAGGATGAGCCGCATCGCGTAAGCACTGCGTCGATCCAGGCAAGATAGGCGGCAGCGTAGTTCTGTACTGGATCAAGCAGGCCCAACATGTCGCAGGCTTGCATGATCCAGCGTCGATCGCCCTGCAAAAGCGTGGCAAAAAATGTGACGCGCGCTTCCTGGAATCTTTGTGCCTCCTCTGAAGCGGGCCACTTGAAAGAGACCGAAGAGTGGGTACAGCTGCCGGCAGCGTTGATCGACAACCTCAACCGATTCACACCTGTTGGGTCTTCCAAAAATGCCCGTTCCGAATTTGCCAAAACGCCCGACACCAGGACGTTCGCCTTGCCCTCCTTCCCAAGGCGAACTTCCAGTGTTTCAGCACTGCTGGCGAGCTTGCTGCTGCGCTCCAGCCAGGCAGCACCTGTGATCGAAACAGCAGCGGGGTCGCGATCCTGAACCACCGCCGCAAAACGTGCTCGCAACAAAGCGTGCATCAAGCTGGCCTCACGCGGAACCGCGCGCTGCGGCGGCTCAACCTCTACCTCATCATCGGTAACAACATAGAAAAGGTCGCTCTCGTATGAGAGCGCGTGACCTTCTCCTGAAGCCGCGCCATAACGAATGGAGTTGCCCTGATCATCAGCCAGGGGAATGCGTTCGCCGCTCTCCGTTTCGGCATAGATGCGCACGAAATGCCAACCCTCTTCCCAATCAATCTTTCCGATGGAGGTGAATGAGATCAGTCCCGCATCGGTGTTTTTGCTCCATGCGGCCTTGCGGCGACGCAGTCCAGTCGGGCCGTTATCGCGCGAAACGACCTCCGCCACAAATCGCGCCAGACCTTCTACCTTTGACGGCACAGGATCCACCCTGAAGGACACGCTGAATTTCTTCAGCCCGGTCTTTGAGATCGGCAGCACGCGGTGGCCAATCAACTCCGCAAGCCTTGGGTCTTCTTCATCCTCCTTGATTACCGGCAGGTCAGGCAAATCGACATCCCCGATGAATACAGCATCGGGGTTGACCCCACCGTCCTCGAAGAGCCATTTGTTGAACGCCAAAGGCCAGTTGGCACGATCACGAACGATCAACCGTGTCCATTCCTTTGGATTGGCAACGCCTGTGCGGGCGAAAAATTCCCCCTGTTCCTTGCAGAACACCGGGTCGAGCAATCCCAGCTCCAAAGCGCGTACACGTTCTGTTTTGGTGGACCAGGTAATGCTCTCCACACATTCCCGATTACGGGCCAAGCGTGCAGGCGCACGCTCTGGCTGTTGTAGCCACTCGAAATCTGGAACCAACGCCAGCTCAAACAGTGCTGCCCCCATCGCATCCGGATCGAAGTCGTTGATCTGGCAGGTGATCAGATAGCGGGCGATAGCCGCATCGTCAGCATAGGGCCAGCACGCATCATGACGCCGCAGCTCGCGCAAACCAGCCTCGACCGCCAGCCGCAGCGGAACCGGAACCTCCCTCAGCAACTGGGCATTGAGATCCGCATAAACGCCATCGACCGAGAGCACTTCAAATGTGGCCACACCAAACGAGTCCTCAGCCGACGCTCGCAAGTCGTTGGGCACGAAAACCAACAGAGCTGGTCGCAACTCGTCGTTGGGCAGTGGATTGCGCAGTTCCACCAGCTTGGTACTTGAGACAGACAACTCGGGTGCCTGAGCGCGCAGCGCCTCATCGGCCAAGACCACCACATTGGCCGACGGCACTCTGGCTCGCAGTCCACCGGCCAGACGAATCATCAGATCGCGATCCAGGTCGGTAACTCGCATGCAATGCCCAAGCCCACGCGCGGCCAACACTTCGGCCAGCCTTGGCAGCAGCACCGACTCCAGCGCTGCATTCAGCTCTTGGCTGGTCAGTTCGCGCAGTCCTTGACGCATGTGCGCGCTCCTTCGGTTTTTTCTGCAATGGTGTAACGCGGCACAACGGTCTGGGTCACGTAGGCATCAGACAAATCGCGGTAAAAGCCAATTTCGCGTAGCCGCGCAGTGAATGCCTGAACATTGCTGCGCAAGGCTTTGCGCTCGTCAATGGTGGGCGCCGCGAAGCCTTCCCCCGACGGAAGCTGATCGATATACAAGCCATAGCGATCGCGCAAGAAGGCCAGGAGATCGTCGATCCGCATCTCTCCGGTGAAGTAGCCCTTGTCGCCGCCAGGGCGCAACACCGCGATTTGCAGCAACACCTCCAGCAAGCGGCTATCCAAAGTGAAGCGGCGTGGAGCGTTGCGTGCGCGGGTTTGCGCCAGCAGAGCACCAGGCCGGTTCTTGAGCATCGTCGAGTCCAACGACTCAATGATGTACTTCCGGTGGAAGGCCCCGCGCAGGGCCACGAGAATCTCAATGTAGGTCTCGAAATCCGACAGCCCCATCTTGGTGATGGCCTCGACTTCCGAGTCCAGACCAGCGTCGCCTTCGGACAGTGATTCCAATAAGCCTGCAAGGCGCTCCCCGAAGAACTTGTCGCGCTCTTCCGCAAAAGGCTCGCCCTGCAAACCATACAGCTCCCCCACCGAGAACACCGAATTCAGCGGACGGATCACTTTGCCACGTCGAACCAGGTGCTCGGAAAACTCGTCCAGCTTCTTGGCCACAAAGTACGCGCGCACGAAACCCGGAATACGCCGGTAGTAACCGTCCGCACTACTTTCGGCCAATGCAACGGCATCGGATTCGGCATTCCCTGACAGATCGACGAACAGGCCCAGCTTGTATGGGCAATCTCCCAGTGGTTGATGGGCTTCGCGTGGCTTCACCGGACATGCAGCTTCGCTGCACAGCGCATTGGCACCACCCAGTTTTTGCCAGGCAGGCAAGAGCTTGAGCAAGCGCAGGTGGTAGAGGGCCAGGTGGAAGGCCAGCAGTACCTTCAGGTACTCAACCATCACGGATCGCGGCATGAAAGACTTGTAGAACAGTAAGCGCTGAATGTCTTCGGCCATCAGGTCTGCCGCACCAATGCACACCGGTGCGAAACGATCACCGCCTGCCCGGGTGTCCGCCGTGTCTTTGCGCTGCGAGAGAAAGTGCAGAAGCGTTCCCGTCTCGATGTCGGTCAAGGCCTTGTCGTTCAGCTCGCGCGTGAGCTTGTCGAAGCCATCAAAGAAAAAACTCTTCAGGTGCTCGATCGCGTTGTGCCCCGACCTTTGTCGCGCGTGATACAGCATCTGGTACAGATGCTGTGCAGCGCCGTAGTCACGTGAATGCTTGGGGTTGCGAAAGCGGTAGGTGTAGCCATGCAAAGGGCGGGGGCCAGCCACTGCGGCGTTCTTCCTGCCTCGGTTAACGATGTCCATCAAATGGGTTTCGACCCAGCGCGTGACGATGTCACGGTGCTGCGAAAACCCTAAAAAGCGGTCGTTGGCCTCAAGAATGTCAGCAACAAACTTCTCCACCGTCAGTTCACGCTTGTCACGAAAAACGCTCGGGTAGCCACCGTGCTCCAAACGCTCGAACAAACCCGTGAGGACACGATCCATCTCGATGGTCTTGAAGTCGAGGTAGCTGATCTTGGGAAGACGGAACTCCCTGTCTTTCTTCTGCAAGGCCATCACTGCCCCTCCATATCTTGAACGAGGGCTTGCCCCTTATGCTCCTCTGCCGCCCCTTGCAACAAGCGCATCTCTACACGTCCATCGTCATGGCGCGCCAGCCGGTAGAAATCGTGGCCGGTGGTGGTCAGCAAAATTTCGCTGTAGGGCTGCGCATTGAGACTGTTCTTGAATACACCCAGGCAAAGATAGAAACCCTGCATCTCTTCCACGCTGGGGCGATAGCCCTCATTCAGGCGCATCAGCATCTCGAACACATCTAGGTTGATGCTCAGCTCACTGACCGTGGCGCCCGCACCCTGGCCCTGGAAACGCAGCAATAAACCAGTGGGCAGGTGCTCAACGAACCGCGCCTTGGCCGCGAAGTCCTGAACCTGGAGGGAAAAACCATCCACAGGGAAAAGCCGGTAGCTGCGAATGGTGCCGTGATCCACCTGCCGCAATTGCAGTGCCAGACTTTGCCCGAGGCGCTCCGGCCGTTGCAGCCCCTCCCCTCGGTTGATGGCATACAGGATTTCACCCGTCAGTGCATCCAGCGATGCCTTGCCACGCACGATCTCCACCATCCGCTTCGCAGAACGGTAAGGCAGCATCGTTTCCCAGCTGGCATCACGCCGCTCGAAGAAATGCTTGCGGCGGGCCATCGCCACATACGCGCGGTGCTTGCGGGCACGTTGCGTCACGGTGCCTTCCGACACGCCGCGCGGCAGCTCAGCGAACAGGCGTTTGAACACCTCAAAGTCAAAGCGCCCACGCCGCTCAAAGCGGAACGACGCGCGGTCGTCGGGCTGCACGAAATCCAGGCCCCTATCAAAACGCGGGTCTTCCTGCCTGCCCACGTCCAGCTCGCCAAGCAGCGCAAGAAGGCGATCCAATGTCGGTCGGCCACCACCCATCCAGCTATTGAAGTAATAGTTACTAGCGACCTCGTCATAACGGCCAGCGGCATAAACCGCATGGATGTCGGCACAATCGCGGTTGCCGATCAGCATGAAGGACAGGGCCGAGCGCAGGTCGCGCATGGTGATGTGCAAGCGACCGCGCAGGTGCGCCATCGTGTACAACATCTTGAGCCTCTCTCGCAGGCGCGGGCCGGCAATTTCGTCCTGGAAACTGCGGGCGTTGTGCAAGGCATAACAACTGTCCTTGAGGTCGCAGCGCTCGCAGACTGACCAGTGGCTTGGCTGCACCATGGTGTTCAGCGTCCGCTCCAGGATCGAGCCGCCTTCGGCCTCCGCCACCACACTGCGCAGGTTCAGGTTCACCAGCGCCACGCCAGACTCGGCCTCGCCACTGGCAAACGCGCGCCGCACCAAGGCTGTCAACGCCGCAAAGTCACGCTCATGCGTGGTCAGAAAATCCACCAACCGACCTTCGTTGATCGCAATCAGGCGGATTTCCTGTGGCGTCCAGGCCTTGGCATCCTCGCCCTTGAAGGGCGCCAGAAAATCCAACAACACCTGGTTGTTGTCTTTGTTGCCTTCGTCTTGGCTGCCGTCGTAGTTAATCAAGTAACGCTGCCCCGCCAGGTTGAGCTCGCTGCCATTGGGCAGACCGCGATGCGCTGCACCGCCGCGTGCCTCCACCTCTTTTTCCAGGCGCTGCAAGAACGCTGTCTTGCCATCACCTGCGTTGCCCGAGATCAGCACCAGGCGAAACTCGCCCTGCAAAACCGCTGGCAACAGCTTGCGATCCAGCTCGGTCTCCACGTAGGCGGCATGGCCCAAGGCATCCATGCCACGTGTGCCGGCATTGCTGCGGCTGCTCTGGCTGTAGAGCGTGAGCAGATGCGATACGAAGGCATTGCTGTTTGGCGCTGACTCCGCCAAACCGGCTTGGCCACTGCGAACAGCCGCCGACATGGCCGCCACGCTGACGGTTTGAATGCGGCGGGCATGGCGCACCTCGGCCAGCGCATCTCGGAAATCAACGGCGGTGTGATAGCGCTCAGCCCGGCGCGGGGCAATGGCTTTCAGCACCACACTCACCAGCTCGGGGGCCAAATCAGCGAACCCCGAAAACTCGCGCGGGTCGGGCGCGGGTTTGTTGATGGGGGGCTCCGCCGTATCCCAGGGGTAGCGCCAGGTCAGAGCCTCATACAAGGTCAGGCCCAGCGCGTACAGATCGCGGTCAGCGCGCTCGCCGTTGTGCGGGATCACCTCGGGATCAAAGTCCGGTGGCAGGTAGCGGCGCGAGCCACCTCCACGCGACTCCTTGTCGTCGGCACGCACCGACACATTGAAGTCAATGATCTTCGCGCCCTTTTGCGTCCACAGCAGGTTGCGCGGCTTGATGTCGCAATGGTGAAAGCCTTGGTCATGCAGGTGCACCAATCCATCGATCGCCTGCTTGCCCAGCTCCAGCGCATCTTCGGGCGACAGCATGTGGTCGCGGATCATGTCGCCCACATCCGCGCCTTCCACGTACTCGAACACCAGAAAGGGAATGCCACGGTCTGGAATGACATCCGCGTCCAGCACGCGCACCACATGCGGGTGCTCGGGGATTTGCACCAGGTGGCGGTACTCCTTTTTTAAGCGCTCCAGCGTGGAATGCCGGTCGCTGACGATAAGTTTGACCGTGCGGGCCACATCGCCCAGCGTATCGATGACCTTGTAAACCACGCCAAAGCTGCCGCGCCCCAGCTTCTTCTCGACAATGAACTTGTGCGTGAGTCGATGGCCTGCCGGAAGGTTCAGGTAGTCGATGGGCTCCGGTGCGGTGGTTTCCGCCTCCTGCCCTTGCCCAGCGGGCTCGCTGGGTCTGGCCTGGGGTTGGTCGGCAGCTACCGGCACCGGCTGCAGCAGGGTTTGCAAGCTGGCCAAGGCTGCTGCTGCACCAGGCCGCTGGGCCGCATCAAAGGCGCACAGGCCTTGCAACCAGGCATCAAACGCGGCGTTCAGCTCGGGCCGCAGCGCCGACGGTTTGTGCAGAAACTCACCCTCGCGGTCCCACACCGTAGTGGGCTCGCCCGCAAAGGGCCGTTCGCCGGTAAACAGCTCGTAGAGGATGACGCCCGCCGAGAAGATGTCCGACGCAGCAGTGGCCGCCCCTGGTTCGCGAAAAGCCTCCGGCGCCACATAGGCCTTGTCCACCAGCTCCACAATGTCTGCCGCAATCGTCTGGCTGCGGTTCACGCTGGGCTTGGCAAAGTCGAAGTCCGTCAACCGGGTGGTGCCATCCTGCCCCACCAGCACCGCGCCCGGCGCCAGGTTGCGGTGCACCACAGCGTGTTGGTGCGCGTGCTCCAGGGCGGCCAGCAGGTCTTTGGCCACGCGCCATTTCTGATCCAGCGTCAGTGCCAGTTGCGGGCGCGCCATGTGCACGGTGAGCGCCTGACCCGGCGCGTCGTCCAAGATCAGGATGAACGACTTGTCGTCGTCGGACGGAAAAAAATCCCGTGCCGCGACGATATTGGGGTGCAGCGGCAGCTTGGACAGCGCCCGGTAGGCATTGGCAATGCGCAGGGTTTGCGCCTGGCGCTCGGCATCCGGAAGATAAGGGTCGGCCTGGTACACCCGCAAGCGGGCCGAGCCACCGGCAAAGGCGTTTTCGGCGCGGTACTCGGTATAGGAGGCAGCAGCGCCCAGCTTTTCCTTGACCACCCAGTGGCCAAAGCGCGGCACGCTGGACGCGGGCTTCACCACCTTCAAGGCATGCAGGATCAAACCCTGCTGCTGCAGGATGCTCCGGGAAAAGCGCGGCGGAATGCGCGTGGCGTCCTTGAAATACCGCTCCGCGTCCTTGAGCTTCACCACCCGGTCTGCATCAAGCTGTTCGCGGTCGCTCAGATGGGCATCCGGCGCGGTCAGCACAATGGCTGCATCCACATACATGTCATCCAGCTCGTGCCGCCCCGGATGGGCCTGGGTGATCAAGCCCTTCACCGTGCGCGCGTGCCCGCGCAGCTTGGCCAGCGGCGACGGGAACGGCGCCCGCCCCTCAGGAAACCACTTGCTGCCATACACGTCGATGCTGCCGCGCGTGCCCTTCACGTCGATCAGGTACAGGGCATGGGGCGTGAGCAGCGCGAGGTCAATCTCAAAGCGCTCGCCCTGGCGCTCGATCTCGAAGTTGTGCAGCAGGGTGTAGTTGTCGGGCAAGCGATCCCGCAGGTGGGCGATCGCGGCGCGTTCGGCGTCATTGACCGGTTGGCCTACGGGGATCACTTTGGCCATTTCAAGCACTTCCTCCTATTGAAGTTTCGACTTTCTGAATCGCCTTCGCCTCAAGGGCATCGGCTTGATCTCGGTCTTTGAAAGCAATTCTTACGATTGTCTCAATTTCAGCACGTTTATCCGAAGTCAAAAGAGGAACCGGCATTCTTGAAACAAAACCAATATGAATCTCTTGCTGCTTGCTTCCTGTACTCATTGATCTAAGCGCCCGAAACGCAATTTCACTACGTAAGAATGCGAATAAATATGCGCCAGAAAATCTTTGATCCCCGGAAACAACGCGAAGAAAGTGCTGCGAATATGCAAAATCAAGCCATCGACCAGTTACCAATATTGGCCGACAATAAACCTCCCCTTCACCCAGAGTGCCGCTTGATGCGATCAGCACCGACTCATCGATAGCGAAGATTCCAGCCGGAGCATGTCTCGGCGAAATCCATCGCCCCTCTGGCTGCAACCAAAACCCCTGCTTTTGTCCAACAAGACGCACTCCTTCACTTGGCTCACAATCGATTCGTTTGAACCTTGCACCAGTACTAAGATATCCGTCCCTGCATATTTCCCCAAGCTGCACCGAACCTGCCTCTAGGACGCCAGAAAGAAGATGGCGAACTCTGGGAGAATAATTTGATGCCCGCATTGAACGAGAAATCGAAATATTCTCAGAAAATGAGATTTCCGGCTGGAGTGAGTGCCATTTATCGGGTGGGCAGTCATCCAGCCCAGCATAATCAAGCAATTTTCTAGTGGCTTCGTTAATGCCGCCTTGAAAATTGGTGCGCAATCTAGCCGCCGATTGAATAAGATCGTTAATCTCCAACTCGAAATTTGAATTAAATCGAGGAATCTCAATATCTTCGATGTGCTCAGGCTCGATGTGCTGAATGATGGCGCCATAGGTGCCCGAGACCACCAAGGGCACACCGTAGCGGCTGGACAGGAAGGCGTACAGGTAGCCCGGTGGAATGCGCTCGGGGTCGGGCACGACCTTCAACACATCCTGCGACGACCAGATGCCATCCATATCTGGGCGGACATAGGTCATGCGGCCAATGGTGCCAGAGCAGGAAATTAGCGTCATCCCTGGGCGTAGCCGCAAGTACGACAAGCGCGAAGACTCGGCGTCCTTCCTGCGTAGCAACGGCAACGTACTCAAGTCGGCCAGCAACATGGAGCCGCTACTGATAAAAGGCACACCATGTTCCGGAGATTCGACATAGTTGCGCTTGAACATTGGCCCGTTGTAGATACCCCCTGCATGACCAACCGTCAGCGTGCGCAGCGCATCCTTGCGCACCTTCAGTTGCCGCAGCGCATCCCGCGCTTCCAGCGCACCCGACATATAAGGGTTGCAGTCCAGCCGGCGCCCACCTTCCTCCAGCCAGGCCGCGCGCACGGCCTTCCACTTGGGACCGCTCATTCCGCCCCCTCCGGTGCAAACCAGGCTTGCAGGGTGGCGTGCAGTTCGCCAAAGGCCGCATCGGTGCAGCCCATGGTAGAAACCTGCGCGGCCAACTGCTGGTAAATCGCCGACGAGCGGGGCTGGCGGGTTTGCCGCAGCACCCATTGGGCGGCCTCTTTGGGGCGCGGCGGCTTGGCTGCGTCCAGCGGCCACCAGCCTTTGTCGGCCAGCAGTTGCCGCAGCGGCGGCTGGCCCTTGTAGCGCAGGGCCTGGGCCACCTGCGGCTTGTCTTGCCACAGCCAATTTTCCAGCTCCGGGTCGATGGGGATCACCTTGACCGCATCGGTGGCCCAGCCGCTCGCCAGGAGCTGCTCGGTAATGTGGGCCTCGATGGCGGCCTTGCCCGGCGAGCCATCCCATTCGCAATCGAGCACGACGATGGCGTGCTGGTGGCTGGACTGGTAGGGGCGCAGCAGCTCATGCCCCTTGGTATAGACGCCGGGGTCGTTGCCGCCCTCGTCCACGATCAGGTCGGCGCCGACATGGGTGTTGATCTCGAACGGTGCACAGCCAAGGCTCTGATGCCAGCCTTCGCGCTGGAAAAAGCCACGAAAGGCGGCGGCCATGTTGCTGTCGGCCACCAAGATGACGCAGGGGCGCTTGTGCATCATCCCAGCACCCCCGCCGCGAACAGGCTGCCCAGGTCGATGCCGCCGCGCCATTCCTGCAGGCGCGGGTGCTCGGTACCCGGCACCATTTCCACGCCGCCTTCGCTGGCCAGCCGGGCGCACAACAATTGGTCGAGCTGGGCGCGGGCGAGCACCACGGGCGAATGCGAAGACACCCAGACCTGGCTGTCGTACAGGGACGAGAGCGATTGCAAAACGGCCTCGATGGCGCGGGGGTGGATGCCGTTTTCCGGCTCTTCCGTCACCAGGATGGCCGGCTGTTTGCTCAGGTAGGGCAACAGCGTCAGCGTGAGGATGCGCAACGTGCCCTCAGACAAGCCGGCGGACGGCACTTTGAAGTCACCCCGGTAGCTGACCACGAAGTAGGCGTGGTGGTCGTCTTCACGCTCGCGCACGTCGATGTCCACGATCTGGGGCAGCGCCGTTTGCACGTGGGCAATCCAATCGGCATAGCGTTCGCTGCGGTAGGTGGCTGGAGCGTCTTTGCTGGCGCCTTCGCGCTTTAAGTCCAGCGCCAGCCACGGGATGTTGCGGCCATTGGCGGTAATGACTTTGGGCTGCCCTGGCGGGCTGGCCTGGCGCATGGCGGCCCAATCGGGGTCGAGGAATACCGCGTCCGCAGTCAGCAGGCCGAGCAGCCAGCGCGCGGCCGGGTAACCGGCCTCGGCCTCGAACAGCACGCGCGGCATGGCCAGCAAGGTGTCTGGCAAGCCGACTTGGGCATTCTTGGCCTGGGGGGTTTCGGGGTTGAATTCGGCCTGGTAGCCAAATTCGCGTTTCAAGATCAAGTGCCAGTTTTTTTGGTCTTCTGCAGCCACGCCATGGAGACCGGCCAGACGCCGGTCGGGCTGATGCGCTTCGGGGAACAGAAACAGGTACTCGGCGACCACCTGGAGGTTGCGCTCTTCACCGATGCGTAGGCCCAGTTCGTAGCGGATATGGGTGGGCCAGCGTGCGCTGTCGTTTTGCAGCGCTTGACGCGCGCGCTCATTACGGCGGTCAAACATGCCACCCAGCACTTTGCTCTGAACATCGTCGGGCAGGCGCGCCTCGACCGCCAGAGAAAAGTCGTTGCCCCGGCCTGCAAACACCAGTTCGCTCAAGCTGCCGGCGCGCGGCGCAAGATCGGCCCGTCGCTCCAGAAAGGGGATCGCCACGTTGTTCGTGCGCAGCAGCTCGCCCAGCAGCACGGGCAAGTCGAGCAGAGTGGTCTTGCCCGAGCCGTTGGCCCCGACCAAAACCCTGAAGTCACCAACATCAATGCCCAAGCGCTCGAAGCAGCGGTAGCGGGTGGCTTCCAGTCGCGTGATCATTGGCCTGGCTCCGGGTTTTTGGCGCGAAATTCGGCGTAGGCCTTGGCGATCTCGGGCAGGTCGTCGTCGATGATGCGCTCCTTGCGGTGCAAGATGCGGGTTTCAAGCTTGCCGCCTCGGCGCACCTTTTCTTCCACCGTGACATCGACGAGGATTTCCTCGCCGTCCGGGTGGCGTTTGTAGAGGGTGTTGCCACGGCGGTCGAAACCCACCTTCTCGGCCACGGCCATGAAGACGGGGTAGTCTTGCTTTTGCCCCAAGTCTTCGGCCTGGATGACTTCTTCGGGCTTGCGCTTGAGGAAGAGCAGGCTGGTGAGGATGTTGACGTTGGCTTCGACGATGAAAGATTCGACCGGCAGGTCGATGCTGGCCAGCACCCAGCAGTGCCGCAGAATCCAGTAGCGGATGAATTCGTCCCCAGGGTTTCCAAGGATGCCATCGGGTAGGACGATTCCCATGCGGCCGCCGGGCTTGAGCCACTTGACGCAGCGCTCGATGAACAGCACTTCGGGCGATACGGCGGGCTTGATGGCATTGCCCATCACGAAGCCGTCGCCTTGCCGCTCCCAGCGGCGGGCCAGCCCGTACTGTTCCAGAATGGTCTTTTCGGTGACCGGGATGTCTGAACCAAACGGCGGGTTGGTCATCAGCACATCGATGGAGTCGAGCGGCATGTTGTCTCTGGCGGGCTGAACGCCCGGCAAATCGCCACGCGGAAACTCCAGCGAGTTCATGTGATAGAGGTGGCCCAGCGAGTTGCTGGCCATCATCACGTTCATTTGTGCGGCGCGCACCAGGAAGGGGTCGAAATCAGCCCCAAATAGATTTTTTGCGGCGTAGCTGGCCAGCCGTTCGCGAATGGACAGAAATTCATCGGTGTTCTCTTCGCCGGCCTTGACGTGTTTCTCTTCCTGGAACTGCTTGTTGAGGTAGTTCAGGGTTTCAACCAGGAAGCCGCCCGTACCGCACGATGAATCCAGTACGCGCTCGTGTTCCTTGGGGGCGAGCATTTGCACCACGAGGCGAATGGCACCACGCGGGGTGAAGTATTGGCCACGATCCCCACGCAGGTTGGTGCCCACGATTTCCTGGTAGGCCGTGCCCTTGGCATCGACATCGGTGCGGCCAAAGTCATAGCGTGCCAGCTCGGAAACGATGAAGGCGAGCGCCCGGTCGGACAGGGTGATTTCTTCGTTGCCCTTGAACAGGCCGTGGTACTTCTTCTTGACCGCCTCGAAAAGCGGCTTGATGCGCTTGCGGATTTGCTCACGTCCAGCAGGGTCGAAGGGTTCGAACGCGCCCACCCAGAACCGCCGCGCTTCGTTGGGCTGCTGCTCGTCATACATCTTGCAGAAGATGAGATACAGAAACTGCCAGAACGCAGCGTCCTTGGGCATGCCTTCATTGCCGTGGATGTAGTTGTGGCAGCGCCTGAAGGCGATGCGCAGCATTTCCGGCTCGGCACGGCGCAAGCGCCCCATGGAACGGCCTTCGACGCTGAAGGTGTCGTCGCCCAAGGGCCAGTCGCCGATGGCCTTGAACTTGGTGTCGAAGCGGGTGACTTCCTTCTTGAAAAAGAAGAATTCCAGCCCGTTGGTCCACAGGCCGTAGTCGCAACTAGCGACTTCGGCCATCACGGTTTCGAGTAGCTCAAACTCTTTGCGCGCCTCTTCCGGGTCACGCATGCGGTAAGCGCCCTTGATGCCGATCTTGGGCTCTTTCTCGACCACGACGGTGCGGTAGAGGTTGTCTTCGGTGTGAGGCTGCCCTGGTTTGAAGATGGCAATATCAATCTTGCGGTTCTTGCCGTGCAGCTTGACCTTGAAGTCCGGCTCCATGTCTTCGGCGGCAATGCCGTATTCATGAATGATGGCGCGGGCGACGCGCTGACGCACCCGCTCCTTGTCAGTTTCTTTGACCTGCTTGCCAGTGATGTAGTCAAAGACCTTGCCCTCTTCGAGCGCACTCTCGGGCGCATGGGCTTCTGGATCGAGGTCACTCATATCGCTGTTGTCCTGTGTGGGGCGCTGCTTAGGCATTGCGCGGCTCCTTGTCGTCAAAGTCGTCGCTGCCGGAGGCGGCACCTCCTTCCCGCACCCAGGCGTCCACGTCTTCCTTCTTGAACTTCCAGAAGCGCCCGACCTTGTGCCCCGGCATGCCTTTGGAGGTGACCCAGGAGTAAATGGTGTCCCTGGCAACGCCAAGATAGTCAGCGATTTCATCCACGGAAAGCCAGCGGTCGTCCATATCAATATCCATGCACGTGCGAACGGAAACGTACCGTGACAACGGCGACAGTTGAACACAGTGTAAGCCAGCCTGACGAGGCTGAGTCCGGTTTGACCAAGTTTGAGCCGAATGAGGCCGTTTGAACCTGCTGTGGAATCGCCATCGACTTGGTTGACTGACCACTCCAGCACCATGGTGACACCAAACTGCTCCTTCGCAGCACGCAATTAACACCAAAATGAACCAACTTGTCCCCTTGGTGGCACCCACACGGCACGCTCACAACACGCTCACGGCACCGTGACGACACACAGGTCGCAAATGGCACAGGTCACGGCAGCACCACGAGAGCACCCAACGAGCACGCATACGGCTCCGTCATGGCTCCTTGACGGCACGCTGCCAGAGACAGGCTTCGTTTTTTGCACTCCAGCACCATGGAGTCTCTCTCCCAACACCACCGTAGCACGCTGGCAGCGCCTATATGGCACCTTTGTAGCACCGCACCTGGACGCAAAAGCTACAGAGAACACCTGTCCCCAGCGCAAATCGCCCCCATTCTTTGTGCTGGTCGATGAAGCACAAAGAATGGGGCCACTGGGTCAGATTTCGGGAGAAATCGGGCACGGCGGCATCCTGGGGACAAAGCCGCGCGTTCCTGCGTCCGAAGCGACGGCTCCTTTTGCGGCCACTTGCCGCGTTGCCGCCACTCGCGGTCTTGTGGCCTGCAGCGATGGTGTTACCTTGGAGCAATCCAGCCCGCCCAGGCTCACCAATCCTTGAGATCGGAAGGATTTACCGCCTCATCGCACCGCGCTCAACAAAGTCCACACAATTGCAAGGATTCGTTGCCAAACTTCCGCAATTAATTAAAAATCCTCTCGGTCAAGAGGATTACCCATGCACATACCCATCCCCAACGCCGCCGCCATCGGCCAGGTGGTGCGCGCCAGCCGCAAGGCGCAGAAGATTCGTCAGGACGACGCCGCAGGCAGCATCGGCGTGAGCGAGAACTTTTTGGGCAAGATCGAACGCGGCGGTGAGACCGTGCAGTGGGGCAAGCTCTTTCAGGTGCTGGAGGGTCTGGGCGTACAGGTCATGGTGGACGTGCCCGAAAGTGTGGAGGCTTATCTGAACGACCCGGCCAATCACAAGGGTAGGCCATGAATGGCCGGTCTTTGCGCGCGTCGATCAACCAGCAAGAAGTTGGCCGCTTGCAGGAGGTGGCGGGCCTGTGGAGCTTTCAGTACACCCCGGACTGGCTGGCCAACCCCAAGGGCTTTGCGCTCAGCCCGCACATTCCCTTGTCTGCGCAGCCTTTGCTGGACGGCGCCAGCCAGCGCCCGGTGCAATGGTACTTTGACAACCTGCTGCCGGAAGAAGATCAACGGGTATTGCTGGCCAAGGATGCCCGGCTCGACGCAGCCGACGCCTTTGGCCTGCTGGCCTGGTACGGGGCGGAATCGGCAGGGTCAGTGACCTTGCTATCGCCGGATGCCGCACCGCAAACCACCGAGCCCCTGCGCCCCTTGCCCGACGATGCGCTGCAGGCGCGCATCCGCCAGTTGCCCAGGGCACCGCTGACGCACGCCGCCGTCAAGCGCATGTCGCTGGCCGGTGCGCAGCACAAGCTGGCTGTTGTTCTGCAAGATGGCGCGCTGTTTGAACCGGCGGGCGCCACGCCTTCCACCCATATCCTCAAGCCCGATCACCCGGACGCGGACTACCCCCATTCCGTGATCAACGAATGGTTTGTGATGCGGCTGGCCAGGCGGCTGGGCCTGGTGGTGCCCGAGGTACATCGGCGCTACGTGCCATCGCCGGTGTACCTGATTGACCGCTTTGACCGGGTTGCAGCTGCGCAAGGCTGGCAGCGCCGACATGCGATCGACGCCTGCCAGCTGCTGGGGCTGGATCGCAGCTTCAAGTACAGCCAGGGCAGCCTGGAAAGCCTGGCCGCGCTGGCCAATGCCTGCCGCAGTCCGGCGGTGGCGCGCGCGCGGCTGTTTGGCTGGCTGGCGTTCAATGTGCTTGTCGGCAACAGCGACGCGCACTTGAAAAACCTGAGTTTCCTGGTGTCGCACGAAGGCGTCCAGCTGGCGCCGTTCTACGATCTGCTCAGCGTCGCCACGTATGACTCACCGGCTTTCGACAAAACCGGCTGGCCTGCACACACCCAGCTGGCCTGGCCGGTGCTGGGCGTGCGCCATTTCTCGGACATCCGCCGTGGTCTGCTGCTGGAGGCGGGTGCGGCGCTGAATCTGGTCAAAGGCACAGCCGAGCGCCTTCTGGAGAGTCTGCGCAGCCGCATCGTTGCCGAGGCTGAGGCGCTGTATGCCGAGGTCGAAGCCGAGAACGCCCGGATCACCCATGCACGCCCTGAGCTGGCGGCCACGATGGCGGGTGAGTCCCGCTGTGTCAAGGCCATTTCGCACACCGTCATCAAGGAGATGGCCCGGCAGATTCATTGACGGGTTGGTGCCAGTTGCGATGTGTCCTTATTTTTCACGGCCCTGGACTGGCACGTTCTATCCGCCGAGGCTGTGTTTGCCTCGTTGCAGACTCCAGAAGTCTCTGCAAACGGGCCAGTGCCGCAGGATCGCCCAACCCTTGTTGCGGATCGGTCTGGATCAGTCGGTCGTGGTCAGCTTCTGCCCACCCCTCTGGAGCATCATCAATAGCAAGCCAGTTCACCAGTTGCGCCCTGTCTGCATAGCGCCGAATTTGTTGATAGCGAGTCGCCCGATCCCACCATGTATTTCTGTTTCGGGTGCGGAAATCGCCATAGTCGTTGGCGGCCATGTGACTGTGCCACGTCGCACCGATAACGCGCTGTTGCAGTTCGGGCGGAAGGAAACTGCGCGCCCTCGTGAACCTCAACTCCCGCGCCCAGCTCGTGCTGAGAACGATCTGCACGCCTGGGTAATTTTTCAGCGTGTCCACCAGCAGCGGTGCCCACATGAACAGAGCGCCTTCTGCGCGCAGCACTGGACGGCCCTTGACCAAATACGCCTCGTCAGGGTGCAGGACTCCATCAAAATCCAGAAAAAGAATCACCTTGATCTTTCAAGAAATGTCCTTCGGATTGCACCTACGTGGCGGAGCCATCTTCATGTGTCATCGCACGCATGTTGGCGCCGATACACGCAGGGCAGATGTGACTCGTCACCGTGATTTCGACCTTGTAGGAACAGGGTGAGTCATCTATTCCTTTACCGCAGGCGCCCTGCCCGAGCATAGTCAAACTTCCCCGGCTGAATGCAGTCGCCATTCATGTCGGTCACCCCGCAAAACCCCACACCAAAGGCCGCGAACCCCAACCGCACCTGATCACGGCTGTAGTCCAGGCAGTCATGGTGGTGCCCATGGAACGCCTTGCCCACACGCAGGCTGCGCGCCAATTCATCAATGGCATCAAAGCCATGCGGATGAGCGCTGGGCGCCTCGTGCGTCACCAGAATATCGGCGCGCTGGGACACCAGGCGAAAGTAGTCCTCCGGAAAGATCGAGCTGCGGTGCTTACGCGGCAAACCGTCGCGCCAGCGATTGCCCCTGCCGCAGCGCGCAGTGAATTCCTTGGAGCTCTCGTACAGCCAATCCACAGGCGGCGTCCACACCTGCCCCCGGAACACACCACCGAGCCCGGCAATGCGCACGCCATTGACCACGGCGACGCGGCCATGCAGATTCCTGTCTGCCAGTGCCGAACCAAACAGGTGGTCATAGTCGGCATCGGAGTCCGTGTCGTGATTGCCGTGGATGAACCACACTTCGGTCATCCCCAGGATGTGTTCCAGCTCCACGTCCAGCGGGCGCTGCGCTTGCAAGTCGCCGAGGAAGACGATGGCTGCCGGACGATCCCTGGAGACGATCTCCAGCACATGCCGGAAGTGGCCGTGGGTGTCGCCAAAGAAGTAAATCATGGCGCCCTCCCCGTCGGCAATTGGTTCTCCACCCAACCCTCCCTGTCCCAGGCGTAGGCAGCACGCTCCACCCACTCGACGATGGGACGCCCGCCTTCCGCCTTGCGGATGGGCACGCTGGCCAGCAATTCCTGCCGGGTCAATGCCCGTGGCAGGGCGTCGGCCTGCTTCTGACTCATGGGTTGGGGATTGCTGGCTGTCATGTTCATCTCCCGCGAAGGATTGTTGTCACACGCATGGGCTTGCATGGATCGGCAATTTCATGGATAGTTAGTTTAACTAGTGTTGTTAATTAAACAAGCATGGCACGTCCACGAACCGGCAGGCAGACCTCCGCCGAATACCAACGCCGCTACCGCGAGCGCAAAAAAACCCAGGGCGCCATGGCGCAAACCAACTGGATGCTGGACGTGCGCCTGACGGATGCGATCCGGCACGAAGCCAAGACACGTGGCCTGCGCGAGTCCGAACTCGCGACAGAAATCCTGGGCGAGTGGTACGAGGCACGGTTTGGCGGGCGGCTGCCACCGGCCCAGCCCGAGCCGCCCCAGGACGCCGCTGCCCCCACCCCGCCGCCAACGCCCATCAACGCCACGGTCGAGCTGCTGCTGGGCAAGCTGGAGGAACTGGGTTTCATCATTCCACTGCAGGGCATGGCCACACAGTGCCTGCACGGGGACGAGCGCAATGGCCTGTGGGCCACGGTCACGCTCAACGGACTGGACGCCATCGAGTTCGGCCTGGTCGAGCGCACTGACGGTCTGGCGCAGAACATCCTGCATTGCGTGGTGGACACGGTGACGCGCCATGCCTGGCTGACCAGTGATGCCTATGGCGAGCTGAACCAGGACAGGGACATCGGCACCAAGATCAACACCAAGGGCCTGCAGGCGCTCGACGATGCGTTTGCGCGGCTGCGCGAGTTCATCATGGCCAAGCGCAAGCCGCTGCACTATGAAGAAACGCTCGCCGCCCTGCCGGACTATCTTGACCAGGAACCATCACGCTCGCTGGTGGTGCTGGCGTTTCATCGCGTCGGCCTGGAGCTGGTGCATGTGGCGCCCACCGATCTGGTGATTTCTGCGGCAGAGCCGCCGCAGAACATTGCGCTGCATGACCTGGAGGCCCTGGCGCAGTACGTGCGGCAGGAGTTCCTGCGCATGGAGAAAGCAGTCTGCACCTTCCCGCTGTGGGATAGCGGTGAGCTCATTGCCTACGCACCCGAGGCACGTACCTACGTTTATGCCGGGCTGCGGATGCAGTCACCTGATGTCAAAGGATGCCATCCATGAACACCACCGAAGCCGCCGAGCTGGCGGCTGAGCTGCGCAAGGCCGCGCAAGACCTGCTGCTGTGCGTCAACGTCATCGTGGGGCAGGAGCAGTCCCTGGCCGCCGATCTGCTGAGGCATTTTCCGGGGCGGCTGGAGTTGCTGGCCTTGCGCATGGCCCCGCGCCCCGAGCCCGATCTGCCGCCCGAGTGGCCGCAGTGGAATGCGCCCGGTGAGGATCATTTTCAGGCCCTGCTGGAGCGCCAGCAGTGGCGGTTGCAACGTCGCTCAGAAAGGAACTCTCTGTGAATCGGAATCTTCGCGCTCTGCGCCGCTGGATGGTTTGCGGCCTGGCCCTATCTGGCGTCGGCCTGGCGTGGGCACAAATGCCAGTGCCACTGCTCGATACCAATGCTCCAACAGCCTCAGCCGCTGCACAGCAGCTTGAAGCCTTGCTGCAATGCAAGGCCGGAACGGTGTTGAAGACCGATGAAGTGGAATCCAAGCTCCGCGCCATCGGCCTGGTCAAAGGGGCCGATGGCTTCTTTCTGATTCCACAGAAAAGCCCTCGACCGTTGCTGTTCGGGGACGAAGTGGTGGCCGCGCTGGTGACTGCCGCCGACGGCGAAAAGAAGGCGTTCGTATATCTCAAACGCCAGACAGGCAAGCAACTTGCCAAACGCCTGGGCGTCAACCGGATCGACGAACAGGCGGACACCGACGAGCCGTCCTACTTCAAGCAGACCAGCAAGAAGACGACCTTGCTGGTCGGCGCGGCGTCCGAGCTTTTTATGGGCAACGACAGCATCAAGTACCAATCGGCGGTGGCTTGTCAGCAGCTCAAGTGAGCCGTCTGGAAACCAAGTTCATTTCACCACGGAGAAAAAATGAAGAAGAAACTTTTTCAGGTCGCGGCTTTCGCAGCCTCGATCTCGACGCTCGCTGGCTGCGCGGGCTACGATCAATGGGCAGAAAGCACCAACCGCAAGATGAACTCCGGCTGGACGGAGATGCTGTACGGGAAGCAAACAGTGGACGCTTCGGCGCTGCCCAAAGGCATGACGGTGAATCTCTCCTACGGCAAGGGCGAAGGCAGCGGCATCCCCGGCCCCGCTGCATCGAAGTTCTACGACAAACTGCTTGGCGACGTGGCCTACGCCAAGAGCTGCAAGAACATGCTGATGTTCAACGCGGGCATGTTCAACGATGCCGGTGGTCTGATCCGCAACGAGCCCATCGTCGTCGGCCCATACACGGCAGGCACGAAGGCGCTCATCAGCAAAGACGTGATCGCCGATCCGCAGATGCAGAAGTCCAATCAGGTAACCCGACTGGTGCTTTCGGGAGCTCGGTGCATGTAAGAGTCTTCGCCAACATGCGGCGCACGGGGGGATGGGTGTTGATATTCGCGATACAGCCGGTTCAGATAGCACTCCTTGCCCACCGCCGTATCGTCGCCCGCAATGTCTGCTGCGCCTTGGCATCCAGGGGCATGTCGCCCACCAGCGCCAAGGCGGCTTCTAGGTTCACGTAGCCGAACTGCAGCAGCGCGATGCAGAACATCCGATCCTTCTCGCGGGCGGCCACAGCCTTAGCCAAGAATAGGTCGAGAACGTCCAGACAATACCCGATGCGATCCTGGGTATTGCGGTTCTGGATGCGATGCACCCGCTGCATCCAGCCCGCTGGCAGGCACGCCGTTTCCGGCCCCACGCCTTGTGCGTAGTAGCCGTAGGTGTCATGGAACTGCGAGCCCTCGCCGATGGCACTGTCGATTCTGTCGGCCAGCTCCGGTGCCTGCAGGGGGTAGATGTCCGCTTCCATGGACACCGTGAACACATCCTCGGGCCTGGGCACCGCGCCCAGGATGGATTGGCTGCCGACGATGACGAATTCGTACTGGTCGGTGATATCACCGCTGGCACGGATGATGTGCTCCAGCTCTTCGCGCGTCACGGCTGCTCCTCGGGCGCATCGCCCAATTCATCGCCGATCGTAAGTCCATTCTTGAGTTCGCCCACCTGCTGCAGGATGGCCTGACGGGTCTGGGGCGGCAGGGTCGTGACCAGCGGTGATGCTTGGCGCAGTTGCTGCGCGCGGCGGGTGCGGGCCAACACCTTGCGCCAGGCGCCCGCTTTCAGAATGTCCTCCCACTCACGCCACAAGGCTGCAGAGCGAACATCCCCGGTGGCCAGCCAACGCTGGAGCGTGTCCTGTGCCTGCTGCACCTGAGCAGGGTCGGCCTTGGCCAGCCGCACGGCTTCTTCGTGCAGGGCCAGGCTTTGCAAATCCTGCAGCTGGTGCCTGGTTGGATCGGCACGCACGCGTACCTGTACCACGGGCGCAGGATGCCGGGAACGTGCTGCAGCGGAACCTGCTGGTGCCGGTTGCAAGACATCGCCCGCCAACAATGCCAGATCGCCACCAACACCCAGGATGGACATGACGCGAAGGTAGGTGCCGATGGAAGGCGCCGGGTCGCCCGACTCGACCGCGCGCAGGGTGTTACGTGTCATGCCTGCGCGCGCCGCAAGCTCTACCGTGCCCAGGCGCTGGGCCTTGCGCAGGCGCTTGAGGCGGTCGCCCAGCTGCAGAAGCAGTTGGCGCTCAAGGAGAGGATGTGATTCACCACCAGTCATTTGATAATAAATTTAACCAAAATAATTATATTGGTCAAATTATTGATCATTTCATCAAGTGAGCCCCTTCGGCAAACCGTCCAACAACCCTGCAAACCCTTCCCGCTGACACGGCAAGGCCAGCTTGGTTCAGTTGCGCCGACTGAACCACTACAGGCCGTCCAAGAATCCGCCAGCCGTGGCCACGCAGTGGTCGAAGCTCGGCGTGTAATCCAGCGTGGCGATGGCGTCAAACGCAGCCCGCAGACTGGGATGCGGCTGCCGAATCTGAGCCAGAAAAGCACTCCGGTGGCGCAGCAAAAATGGCTTTGCCGCAAGAAGCTGCAGAGGCTCTCGCTCGATCACCAGCGCCAAATCAAACAGGTCGCGCGCGGTGACGCGGTCGCCACGGTGATACATCTTCTTGGCGATGATCTCGGCAGCCGTTTCCACTTTGACGGCGCGGCCTTGGATATCCCAGGTTTCCCAGGCGTCATCGAGCAGATTGGGGGCGGATACGAAGTCCACCTCACCCTCGTCGAACTGGAGCTTGACGAACATGCCCGGCTGTTCCGTGTAGTCCTCGGTCATATCCGCCGCCGTGTCGCTCAGCCGTGGGGTGACAAAGCCCAGGTACTGGGGATCAGGCACAAAAATGTCGATGTCCTTGCTCAGCCGGTGACGGTAGCGGAACATCAACACGGTTCCACCGCCCAAGGTCCAGAACGGGTCTGCTATGCCGCCGTACTTGCTGATCTCGTCGATCAACGCCAACGCGCGCGGAAACAGGCTCTCCCAAGCCCCGCCGGGCAACGCATCGGCTGTCATGTCCACAGCGTCCGGCGATGGACGGATAGCGCCTCTGCGAGTTTTGCGACGTTGCGCCAGACCTGCCGAGGCGGCAGGTGCGCATGTGCGGCCGCCTCTTCCACCGCCATCACGACGGTGGGCACGGGGGCCTCATCCAGCAGATGGGTCAGGTGCGGGGCGAACGAAGGCGACACATCGCCACTGGCCAGAACCTGCTCCAGTACCTCGGGAGCCAACTCATGCGCATAGCTGACACTGGCCGTCTTGGCCGCCATCCACAAGCCGCGTTTTTTGCGCCGTGCCTGAGTATCAGGCTTGGCGCTATCAAGCCCCAGCACTGCCATGACGTGCCCAACACGGTTGATACCCAGATCACTCAAGGTGCCGTTTTCCAGGCCCACCAGGGTCTGGCGCGACAGGCCGCTCAGGTGCGCCAGTTGCACCTGGGTCAGGCCCAGCTCGACACGCCGGGCTCCCACGACATGGCCGATTTCGATCAGGTTCATGGTTGGTGGCGCATTTGAAAATGTCTAAAATATTTGACATTTTAGTCTGTCACACGCTTTCAGGCAATGGAGCTTGATCTGGCTCCAGCAAACCTGCAGACTTTTCCACCGAAACTGCAAGCGCTACCAGCAAGAACTATAGGAAAGCAATCAGAACATCCTATAGGTATAGACAAGGGGTGATCTAACGAACCAATGAGGGGCGATCTAACGAACCCCGCCCCAGAACACGATCAGGGGCGATGTATCGAACTCTCAAGGGGCGATATAACGAGGACAACCCGTTCAGAACACAGCCTTGTCCACAGTCGAGCGGGCCACCTACCCCAGCTTCTTCGCCAAGTCTTCGGCGCGGGGATGGTAGTAACGCTTGAGCATGCGCAAGTCCTTGTGCCCGGTCACGGCGGACAGCTCCAGGACGTTGCTCAGCTTTTCCGATAAACGCGACGCTGCTTCGTGGCGGGTGTCATGGAAATGGACATCCTCCAGAAAGCCCCGCACTGCGCGTTTACCGGCGGCTCGACAGTCTTCCTTGTACTGCTGCTGGGCGCGCTCCAACGCTCGCTTGAATCCTTTGCGCAAAGCCATGGCCGTCGTCTGGAACACAGGCCCTTCATGGGCGTCGTTTGCGCCAGCCACGACCTGCAGCTCCTGCAGGATCGCCACCGCCTTGCGCGACAAGGGCACCATGCGCGAGTCGCCATTCTTGGTGTCGGGCAAGAACGCCGTTTGCCGGGCCAGATTCACACATTCCCACCGCAGCGACAACAACTCACCTCGGCGCATGGCAGTCTCCACAGCCAACTCCACCAAGGGCTGCAGCCAGGGGTTGCGCGCTCCTTTGCTGAACGTGCCATCGACCAGACGTTCACCGCCTGTCAAGGCCGCGAGTAGATACACCATCTCCTCATCCGAGAAGCGCCTGTCCCTGGCTTTGGCCTTCTCCGGCCGCCGCACCAAGGGGATGGGGTTTTCGATGTGAATGCCCCACTCACGCCGCGCGTGGTTGATCGCCGCCGACAGAATGTCGATCTCGCGGTTGACCGTCGCCCCGCTGACCTGCTTGAGGCGGCGGTCACGCCAGGCAGCAACAATCGAGCTGCTCAAGGCCGAGGTCTTGATCTGGGTAAGGGCTGCGTCCTTGAGCAAGACCTTGATCTTGGTGGACTCCATCGCTGCCGATTTTTTCTGCGGCGTGACTTCTTGCTCATACCGAACAAGGATGTCGGCCAAGGTGTTGCGCTCGGCCTCCCGGCGGTCGATGAAACCGGTCGTCTCCAACTCGCGCTCCATCGCCCGAACCCAACGTTCGGCATCCTCCTTGTAGGAGAAGGTTCGTGACTGAGCAGGGAAGCCACGGCGCCTGACCTTGGCCTGCCACTGCAACTCTCCGCGTTTTGAAATAGTGCCCACCGGCCCGTGTCCCCGAAGTGTCCCAAATAATGGTTTTAATCGTACAACACATTGATTTTATTGACAATAAATAGGCGTTCGGGACGTAGAGGCCGGAGGTTCGAATCCTCTCACCCCGACCAGGACATTCATGCAAAAAGCCCCGACGCTCAAGGCGTCCGGGCTTTTTGTTTTGCACGGCCCTGGCGCTCGATCAGCAGCGCCCCTGCAGGCGCATGCGCTCGGCCTGTTCTTGCAGGCGCTGCAGGCTTTTGGCCAGCGCGCTCACTTCGTCGGCGTCGAGCGCCGACAGCAGCTGTCGATTGATTTCGATCACGCGCGGCAGCAGCGCGGCGTAGAGCGCCCGGCCGGACGCGCTCAGGTGCACCAGGACCTCGCGGCGGTCGCCGGGGCGCGGGGTGCGCTGCACCAGCCCTTTGCCGGCCAGGACGGTGAGCGCGCGCGAGGTCTGCGCGCGGTCGAGCCCGCTGCGTTCGGCCAGTTGCGACGAGAGCACTCCCTCATGCGTGGCCAGCAGCGCCAGCACCCGCCACTGGCGCCGCGTGATGCCGTATTCGCCCTCGACCACGCGCGTGACCACCTGGCCGGCGCTGGTTTGCAGCTGCCACATGGCGTACAGCAGCATGTCGTCCAGCGTTCGGGGAGCAAGCAGGTGGCGGTCGGGCATGCGGGTAATTCCGGGCAAGGATTGACTTTGTCAATTGATCTGGGGCATCTACAGTGCTTGACTTTGGTCACTACATGTTCACCTCCGAGGAATTTCACCATGTTTCGACGCCTTGCACTCCAAGCCACCGCGGCCGCCGTGGCCGCTCCATTCGCCAGTCTGGCGCGCGCGCAGTCCGGTGGCGCCCTGAGCATCGTGGTGCCCTATGCCCCCGGCGGCTCCAGCGACCGCGCCGCCCGCATCATCGCCGACAAGCTGGGTGGCGTGCTGGGCCAGACGGTGATCGTCGAGAACAAGACCGGCGCCGGCGGGCGCGTGGCCATGCAGCAGACCAAGGGCGTGGCCGCCAGCCAGAGCGTGCTGGTGCTGGCCAACCCGGCCACCATGGTGGTGGCGCCGCTGGTGTTCAAGAACAACGGCTACGACCCTGACAAGGACTTTCAACCCGTCTCGCAGGTCACCGACTACGAGTTTGGCGTGGCGGTGTCCAGTTCGGTGCCGGTCAAGGCCCTGAGCCACCTGCTGGCCTGGCTGCGCGCCAACCCCAAGCAGGCCAACATCGGCGTGCCGGCCACGGGCAGCCTGCCGCATTTTTTTGCGCTGATGATGGGCGAGCGTGCGCACATCGACGTGCAGGTGGTGGGCTATCGCGGCTCGGGCCCCTTGGCCACCGACCTGATCGGCGGGCAGGTGCCGGTGGCGGTGGACACGCTGGACACCCTGCTGCCGCAGCACGAGGCGGGCAAGCTGCGCATCCTGGCTACCTCGGGGGCCAAGCGTTCGCCCTTTTCGGCCGACATCCCGACCTTCAAGGAAGCGGGACTGGACCTGGTGGGTACCGGCTGGAACGCGCTGTTTGCGCCGGCCAGCATGCCAAAGGACCGCGTGGCGCGTCTGGGTGCGGCGGTGGAGCAGGTGATGCGTCAAAGCGATACGCAGCGCCTGTTTCACGACGCCAGGATGGTGGCCGTGGCCAGCACGCCCGCGCAAGCCGCGGCCATGCTCAAGGCCTATCGCGCGCAGTGGGCGCCGGTGGTGCAAAAGTCCGGCTATCAACCGTGAGATGACGCGCACCCCCAGTCTTCACTCGCTGCGCGATGTTGCGCCTGGTGCTCGCCGCCAGAGGCGGCGGCCCTTCGGTCTGTCCAGACCTGCGCAGGCAGGTCTGGAGCCGCAGACCTCAGCCCCCTTCAGGGGGCATCGCCTGTGGGCGGGCCAAGCCCTTCCACGGCGATCGCTGGCTTGGCCTGCTCCGCGGCCATTGGTCCCTTTGGGTTTCACGCCCTGCGGGTGGCGCGCAGCGCTATGGACAACTGAATTGGCCTGCTCCGCGGCCATTGGGCTCTTTGCGTTGGATGTGCTGCTGCTCCCTTGCATTCTCTGGCCGCTGACCTCTGACTTCTGACCCGTGAATTCATGAACACTGCCATGATCCTTCAACGATTTCTGCTGACCGGCGCTGCCGCGCTGCTCACCCTGGGTGCCGCCGCGTTTGCCCAGGATGCGTATCCGGCCCGCACGGTGAAGTTCGTCAACAACTTCCCTCCCGGCGGCCCCTCGGACATCATCGCGCGCTCGCTGGCGCACGAGCTGCAGCAGTCGCTCAAGCAGTCCTTCATCGTCGAGAACAAGCCCGGCGCCTCGGGCAACATCGGTGCCGACCAGGTGGCCAAGAGCGCGCCCGACGGCTACACGGTGCTGATCGGCATCGACACGGCCTTCACCGTCAACCCGCACATCTACAAGAGCCTGCCGTTCAAGCCCGCCGATTTCAAGCCGGTGATGGTGATGGCCTCGTCCGGCCTGCTGGTGGGCGCCAACCCCGGCACGGGCTACAAGACGCTGGCCGACCTGATTGCCGCCGGCAAAGGCAAGGGCGTCACCTTCAGCTCCGCCGGCTCGGGCAGCCCCGGCCACCTGGCGGTGGAGCTGTTCAAGGAAGCCACGGGCATGAAGATCACCCAGGTGCCCTACAAGGGCAACAGCCCGGCGGTGATGGCCGTGCTGTCGGGCGAGGTGGACGCCGGCGTGCTGGCCACGCCCGGCATGCTGCCGCACGTCAAGGCCGGCAAGATCACCGCGCTGGCCGTCACCAGCCGCCAGCGTTCGGCCCTGGCGCCCAGCGTGCCCACGGTGGCCGAGGCCGGTCACAAGAACCTCGAGCAGGAGGTGCTGTACGTGGCCATGGTGCCCGCCGCCACCCCCGACGCCGTGGTGCAGACCCTGCAAAAAGGCTTTGCCGACGCGCTGGCCCAGCCCCAGGTCAAGCAGCGCCTGCTCGATCTGGACATGTTCCAGGAGGGCCTGACCGGCGCGGCCGCCAGCAAGCGGCTGGCGGACTTGTCGGCGCGCTACGAGCGGGTGATTCGCGCGACCGGCATGCACGTCGAGTGATGCTGGATTTTTGATAGCTGTTTGCGCTTGTCGTACAAGGGCCAGAGGTTGAAATGACCAAAAACCAACCCAACATCATCTACATCGTCGCCGACGACCTGGGCTATGCCGACCTGGGCTGCTACGGCGGGCGCGACGAGCCCTGGGGCCCCGTGTCGCCGGTGCTCGACGGCCTGGCGGCCGACGGCATCCGCTTCACCCAGGGCTACAGCAACTCGCCCGTGTGCTCGCCCACGCGCTTTGCGCTGATGACGGCGCGCTACCAGTACCGCCTGCGCGGCGCGGCCGAAGAGCCCATCAACAGCAAGAGCCGCGGCAGCACCGCGCTGGGCCTGCCGCCCGAGCACCCCACGCTGCCCTCGCTGTTGCGCGCCGCGGGTTACCGCACGGCGTTGATCGGCAAGTGGCACCTGGGTTTTGCGCCCCATTTCGGGCCGCTCAAGTCGGGCTATGAAGAAAGCTTTGGCCCGCTGGCCGGCGGGGTGGACTACTTCACGCATTGCGATTCCAGCGGCCGCCACGACCTGTGGGAAAACGACGTGGAGCACCACCAGGAGGGCTACCTGACCGACCTGCTGTCCCGGCGCACGGTCGAGTACGTCGAGCGCATGGCCGCGCAGGACGCGCCGTTTTTCGTCAGCCTGCACTACACCGCGCCGCATTGGCCGTGGGAGACGCGCGACGACGCCGCGCGCGCGCCCACCATCCGGGACAACCTGTTCGACCTGGCCGCGGGCAACATCCACGTCTATCGCCGCATGATCCACCACATGGACGAGGGCATCGGCCAGATCATGCAGGCGCTGCGCCGCACGGGCCAGGCGGACAACACCCTGGTCGTGTTCACCAGCGACAACGGCGGCGAGCGCTTTTCGGACAACTGGCCGCTGGTGGGCGGCAAGATGGATTTGACCGAAGGCGGCATCCGCGTGCCCTGGATCGCGCATTGGCCGGCCGTCATCCGCGCGGGCGGCGACAGCGCGCAACTGTGCATGACGATGGACTGGTCAGCCACCATGCTCGATGCGGCCGGCGTGGCTGCGCACCCCGACTATCCGCTGGACGGCGTGTCGCTGCTGCCCGTGCTGCGCGACGCCGCGCACGCGTTTGACCGCCCGCTGCACTTTCGCATGAACCACCGCGACCAGCGCGCGCTGCGCATGGGCGACTGGAAGTACCTGAAGGTGGACGACAACGAATACCTGTTCAACATCCCGCAGGATGAGCGCGAGCGCGCCAACCTGGCCAGGAAAGAGCCCGCGCGCCTGGATGCGATGCGCGCCGACTGGCTGGCCTGGAACGCCACCATGCCGCCCATCCCCGACGACGCCACGATCAGCCTGGGCTATTCCTACAAGGACATGCCCCAACGCTGAGGGGTGTTGCTGCCTCGCCCCTTTGGGGCTGAAGGCCGCGGCTCCGGTTGCGCCTGCGCGGAACTGGACGGCCAAAAGAGTGGTGGCGCCTCGCCGCCAACCCTCGGGCTGGGGTGAGGGGCAACGGCGCAGAGCGAATCACCGGCGCCAGGTGGTCCCCAAGTGCTGACAGCGCACGCCGTGCCGCGTCCCGCCGACTATTGCGAAACCGGCGCGGCAGCCTTGAGCAGCGCCGCCACCGTGCGCTTGGGCTTGATGTTGGCCGAGCGTCCGGTGCGCTGGCGCTGGGGCGTGTCCCAGGCGGGAGGCGCCTCGTCGGCCGCAGCCGGCGTGGCGCTGTAGGGCTGGCTGAAGAAGGGGTCTTGCGACTCGGCACGCGGCGCGGCGTGCGGCGTGCGGGTGCGCCGCTCGCTGCGCTCGCGCCGGGCGTCGTCGCGGCTGTCGCCGGTTTCGTCGCCCTGCCAGCGCCGGCGGCCATCGTTGGCGCGCCCGCGCGGGCGCTCGTCGTCGAACTCCAGGTGCTCCAGCTCGACCTTGGTCTTGAGCAGCTTTTCCAGCTCGCCCATCAGGCGCTGGTCGTGCTTGGTGACCAGGGTCACGGCCAGGCCCGATGCGCCGGCGCGGCCGGTGCGGCCGATGCGGTGCACGTAGTCCTCGGGGTTGAAGGGCACGTCGTAGTTGAAGACGGCCGGCACGTCCTTGATGTCCAGCCCGCGCGCGGCCACGTCGGTGGCCACCAGCAGATCGACCTCGCCGGCCTTGAAGGCCTCCAGCGACTTCAGGCGCTCGTCCTGGCTCTTGTCGCCGTGCAGGGCCGTGGTCTTCAGGCCGTCGCGCTCCAGCGCGCGCGCCAGCCGCGCCGTGCCCAGCTTGCTGTTGCAGAACACGAAGGCCTGGCGCAGCTGCTGGTCCTTCAGCACCTGGCGGATGGCGCGGCGCTTGTCGTCGTCGTCCAGCAGATAAAAGTGCTGATCGACGGTGGAGGCGGTGGCGTTGGGGCGCGCCACCTCGATGGTGATGGGGTTGCTCAGATAGCTTTCGGCCAGGCGCTTGATCTCGGGCGAGAAGGTGGCCGAAAACAGCAGCGTGGTGCGGCTTTTGGGCAGATGGCTCAGGATGCGCTGCAAGTCGGGCAGGAAGCCGATGTCGAGCATGCGGTCGGCTTCGTCCAGCACCACGTATTCCACCTGGTTCAGCACCGCGGTCTTGGCCTCGATGTGGTCCAGCAGGCGCCCGGGCGTGGCCACCAGCACCTCGACGCCCTGGCGCAGCTCGGCGGTCTGCGGCTTCATGTCCATGCCGCCAAAGACCACGGCGCTGCGCAGCTGCGTGTATTTGGCGTATTGCTTGACCTGGTCGGCCACCTGCACCGCCAGCTCGCGCGTGGGCAGCAGCACCAGCGCGCGCACCGGGTGGCGCGCCGGCGAGAGCGAGGCGGTTTCGTGCTTGAGCAGGCGCTGCAACAGCGGCAGCGAGAAGGCCGCCGTCTTGCCGGTGCCGGTCTGCGCGGCGCCCATCACGTCCTGGCCCGCCAGCACCACCGGAATGGCCTGCGCCTGGATGGGGGTCATGGTCTCGTAGCCCATGTCGGCCACGGCGCGCTTGAGGGGCTCGGCCAGCGCGAGATCGGAGTATTTGGTCGTCATTAACCTTCTATTGTCGCACTTTGACCCATTTGAAGTGCAACAAAGCATGACGCCGCCCCGGAACAGGGCAGCCCGCGCGTGACGTCAGAGGCCCTGCGCGTTGAAGGTGTCGCAAGCCTGCACGCTGCCCGTCTTGTAGCCCTGCGTGAACCAGCGCACGCGCTGGGCGCTGGAGCCGTGGGTGAAGCTGTCGGGCACGGCATAGCCCCGGCTGCGCTTTTGCAGCGTGTCGTCGCCGATCTGCTGGGCGGCGTTGATGGCCGACTCGATGTCGCCCGCGTCCAGCCACTGCTTGGCCTGCTGCGACTTGTTGGCCCAGATGCCGGCGTAGCAGTCGGCCTGCAATTCCAGGCGCACCGACAGCGCGTTTTGCTGCGCCTCGCTGATGCGCCCGCGCATGCCGTCCACCTTGCCGGTGATGCCCTGCAGGTTCTGGATGTGGTGGCCCACCTCGTGCGCGACCACGTAGGCGCGGGCAAACTCGCCCGGCACGCCGAGTTGGCGCGTCATGGTGTCGAAAAAGTCCATGTCCAGGTACACCTTCTGGTCGCCCGGGCAATAAAACGGCCCCATGGCCGACTGGCCGGTGCCGCAGGCCGTTGGCGTGGCGCCCCGGTACAGCACCAGCTTGGGCGCGGGGTAGCGCTGACCGGCCTGCTGGAAGATCTGGCTCCACACGTCCTCGGTGGAGGCCAGCACGACGGACACGAAGGCGGCGTTCTTGTCGTTGCTGGGCGGCGCGTGCGCCGGGCCCTGCTGCACCGGCGCCGGGCTGCCACCCGACAGCACGCCGATGGTGGTCAGCGGGTTGATGCCGAACACGCCCCAGCCGATCAGCGCCAGCACGATGGTGCCCACACCGATGCTGCGCCCGCCGATGCCAAAGCCGCCGCCACCGCTGCCGTCGCGGCGGTCTTCCACGTTGCTGGATTCGCGTTGGTCTTCCCATCTCATGCCTGGCTCCCGGTGCCGCGCGGCTTGCGCTAAATTGGCGTGATGGTAGCGCCATCGTCCTTTCGCCATCCGCCAAAAAAGCCCGTCGAATGCAAATCGGTGTTGCTGACCGGATTCGACCCGTTTGGCGGTGACCCGATCAACCCCAGCTGGCTGGCGGCCCAGCGCCTGCACCGACGCCAGATCGCCGGCCACCGGGTGGTGGCGGCGCAGTTGCCCACGCAGTTCGGCGCATCGCTCACGCGGCTGCGCGCACTGCTGGCCGAGCACCGGCCGGCGCTGGTGATCTGCCTGGGGCTGGCGGCCAGCCGCTCGGCGCTGTCGCTGGAGCGCGTGGCCATCAACGTGGATGACGCGCGCATTGCCGACAACGCCGGGGCGCAACCCATCGACCTGCCCGTGATCGCGGGTGCGCCGGCGGCGTATTTCACGCGCCTGCCCATCAAGGCCATGCACGCGGCCATCCAGTCGGCGGGCATCGCGGTGGAGGTGTCGCAAACCGCCGGCACCTTTGTCTGCAACCACGTCTTCTACGGGCTGATGCACCACCTGGCCAGCACGCGCGGCTTTGCGCGCACGCGCGGCGGTTTCATCCATGTGCCGCCACTGCCCGAACAGGCCGGGCACGGCATGCCGTTGGCGCAGATGGTGGACGGCCTGCGCATCGGTATTCGCACGGCGCTGACGGTGGCGCACGACGCGCGCCGCGGTGCGGGAGCAATCGACTGATGGCCACCACGCTGGACGCCCGCCAGACCGCCGAGCGCCTGCCCTGGCCCGCGCTGGTCGATGAGATCGAGGCGTTGCTGCAAGACCTGAGCGTGCGCGTGCCCGAGCGCATCGTCATGCCCACCGCGCACGGTGCCGTGTTGTTTGTCATGCCGGGCTGCGACGCGCGCGTGGCCATGACCAAGCTGATCAGCTTCACGCCCGCCAACGTGGGCAGCGCCACGCCCACCATCCAGGGCGACGTGACGGTGTTCGACGTCGCCAGCGGCACGCGCCGCCTCATCCTGGACGGCCCCACCATCACCGCCCGCCGCACCGCCGCCGTGTCGGCGCTGGGTGCGCGCTGGCTGGCGCCCGACACCGCCGGGCCCATGCTGATCGTCGGCGCCGGCGTGCAGGGGCGGGCGCATCTGGAGGTGTTTGCCCAGGTGCTGGGCGTGCGGCGTTTTCGCATTGCCTCGCGCAGCGCGGCCAGTGCCCAAACCCTGGTCGATCACGCGCAAGCGCTGGGTCTGCAAGCCGACGTGGTGCCCGACGCTGATGCCGTCCTGGCCGACTGCCCGCTCATCGTCACCTGCACGCCCGCCAGCGGCGTGGTGCTGCGTGCGCTGCCGCGTGTCGACGCCTTCATCGCGGCGGTGGGTGCCTTCACGCCGCAGATGGTCGAGCTGGCGCCCGGGCTGTGCCGCCACGTGGCGGCGTGCGGCCGCATCGTGGTGGACACGCGCGAGGCCGAGCACGAGGCGGGTGATCTGCTGCAGGCCGGCATCGACGTTGGGGCCTGCCCGAGCCTGGGCGACGTGGTGCGCGCCGGCCAGCGTGATGGGCGCGGGCCGGTGCTGTTCAAGAGCTGCGGCTGGGCGGGGTGGGATCTGGCGGCGGCGCGGTTGGCGATGCGGGAGTGATCCGCGTGAATGACGTTGTCTGAATTCGAACCGTCTCGAACCGTCGGAATCGCTTCGCGGTTCCGACCTACGAGGGCGGTGTTTTGCGGGTAGGTCGGAACCGCGAAGCGATTCCGACGAACAAACGTTCAACATCGAGCCGCCCATGCCCCGCTTCATCCGCGCCAACACACCGGGCGCCACGTGGTTCTTTACGGTCAATCTGCTGCAACGCCACGGCAACGACTTGCTGGTGCGGCACATCGACGTGTTGCGCGCGTGCGTGGCCGATGAGCGCGCGCGCCGGCCCTTTGCCATCCTGGCCTGGGTCGTGCTGCCCGAGCACATGCATTGGCTGTGGCGTTTGTCGCCGCAGGATGCCGATTTTTCAATCCGCTGGCGGCGCATCAAAACGGATTTCTCGAAAGCGCTGCCGGTGGCGGAGCCCCGCTCAGCCGTGCGACAGAAAACGGGCGAGCGCGGTATCTGGCAGCGGCGTTTTTGGGAGCATCAGATTCGGGACGACGCCGATCTGGCAAGGCACATGGACTACATCCACTACAACCCGGTCAAGCACGGTTGGGCCGAGACGCCGGTCGAGTGGCCGCATTCGAGTTTTGCTCAGCACGTAAGGCGCGGAACATACCCTGCCGATTGGGCGGCTGGGGAGGCGGTGGATGTGCGGGGGGAGTGAACCAACGACTTCGGAGTTGGCATCGTTGTCACCAAACCGTCGGAATCGCTTCGCGGTTCCGACCTACGAGGGCGGCTATTCCTGGGTAGGTCGGAACCGCGAAGCGATTCCGACGTGTGGCATCCAACGGGTCACGTCTTCGGCAGACGGTTCGACGGCTCGGCGCCAACGGGTCACGTCTTGGGCAAGGTCACCCCCACCTGCCCCTGGTACTTGCCGCCGCGGTCCTTGTAGCTGGTCTCGCAGACCTCGTCGCTCTCGAAGAACAACACCTGCGCGCAGCCCTCACCCGCATAGATCTTGGCTGGCAGCGGGGTGGTGTTGCTGAATTCGAGCGTCACATAGCCTTCCCACTCGGGCTCGAAGGGCGTGACGTTGACGATGATGCCGCAGCGCGCGTAGGTGCTTTTGCCCAGGCAGATGGTCAGCACGTTGCGCGGGATGCGGAAGTACTCGACCGTGCGCGCCAGCGCAAAGCTGTTGGGCGGGATGATGCAGCTGTCGCCATGGAAATCGACGAAGCTCTTTTCGTCGAAGTTCTTCGGATCCACCACGGTGCTGTGGATGTTGGTGAAGATCTTGAACTCGGGCGCGCAGCGGATGTCGTAGCCGTAGCTGCTGGTACCGTAGCTGACGATCTTGCGGCCATCGACCTGGC